>Ga0115011_10000057_pt1 | contig 111881 bp, 103 predicted proteins | sample TroAtlMetagenome_2_FD_88705 | JGI IMG/M metagenome (GOLD analysis project Ga0115011, IMG submission 88705) | Marine eukaryotic phytoplankton communities from Atlantic Ocean - Tropical Atlantic ANT8 Metagenome | ecosystem: Environmental > Aquatic > Marine > Oceanic | place: Tropical Atlantic... | reverse complement strand
GGCACGATGATGCCCAGCACATTGACGGGGCGCCCGAAGGTCCGTGCGGCCTCGGGCACCCAGGTCTGCTGCAGGCGGCGCAGGGCGATGGCCGAGGCCGTGTTGCAGGCCAGCACGACGATCGAGGCACCCTCGGCAAACAGGCGCTCGCAGCCCGCCCGGGTCAGGTCGACGATCTCCTCGCCCTTCAGCCCGCCATAGGGCGCGTGTTCCTGGTCGGCCAGATAGAGGAAGTCCCGCCCGGCGAAGCGACGGGTCAGGGTGCGGTGGATGGTCAGGCCTCCGACCCCGGAATCAAACACACCAATGGCCATGCCGGCCCCTCTGTCCTGACAATAACGGGCTGGCCCGCAGACCTTCCTCTTGCCCGCGCCCCCGGACCTGATGCAAGTCTTTGCACGGAAGACGATACTGAAAGCCATTACACGGCGTTCATGTGACGCCAACCCCGCGGTAGCCTAGGGTATCGCGACAACATCCAAGGGAGCCATTCTATGGACAGACGCCAGCTTCTCGCTGCAGGGGGCAGCCTTTTTGCCCTGACCGGTTGCGCCAATATGGGCCTGGGTATGGGCGGCGGATCGACCGCAGGCCTGAGCCCCGAGGCGCTGGCCCGTGACGCCGCCATCGCGCGCGCCGTGCTGCCGCAGCAGACCCCACGTGCCGAACTGCTGCAGCCATGGACCGGCCCCTATGAAGGCGTGCCCCCCTGGCCGTCGGTGACGGCGGAGAAACTCAAGGCTGCCATCATCGAGGGCATTGAGCTGCAACGGGCCGAGATCAATGCCATTGCGGACAACCCCGAGCCGCCCACCTTTGCCAATACCATGGTGGCCATGCAGATGGCCGGAGAGCCGCTGGGTCGCGCCCTGAGCCTGTTCGGTGTGATGAGCTCGAATATCGGCTCGGCCGACTATCAGGCCGTCCAGCGCGAGGTATCGCCCCTGCTCTCGGCCGCCAGCGACGAGACAACCTTCAACGCGAGGCTGTTCGCCCGCATCAAGGCCGTCGCGGACGGCGCCCGGGCCGCCGGTCTGAATGCGGAGCAGACCCGGATCGCCGAGCGCAGCCGTGACAGCTTCACCCGCAACGGGGCCGCCCTCGACGCTGCCGGCAAGGCCGAGCTGGGGCGTATCAACTCTGCCCTGTCCAGTGCCTTCACCCGCTTTGGCCAGGCCGTGGTCGCCGACGAGAACACCTGGACGGTGCTGACCGAAGAGTCCCAGACCGCCGGCCTGCCGGCATCGAACAAGGCTGCTGCTGCCGCCGCCGCCCGTGATCGCAACATCGAGGGATGGGCGATCGTGAACACCCGTTCGAGTGTCGACCCCTATCTCAGCTTTGCCGACGACCGCGCCATGCGTGAGGTGGTCTGGCGCAAGTTCGTCAACCGCGGCGACAATGGCGATGCCAACGACACCAATGCCACCATCGCCGAGATCGTGAAACTGCGTGCCGAGCGGGCCCGCCTGCTGGGTTATGCCCACCACGCCGAATGGCGGATGCAGGACACCATGGCGAAGACGCCCGAAGCGGCCATGGACCTGATGATGCGGGTCTGGGAGCCGGCCAAGGCGCGTGTGGCCGAGGAAGTCGCCGACATGCGTGCGATCGCGGGTCATGAGATCGAGCCGTGGGACTATCTGTACTATGCAGAGAAGGTCCGGAAGGCGAAGTACGACCTCGATCAGAATGAGCTGAAGCCCTATTTCGAACTCAACGCGGTCAAGCGCGGGGCCTTCTACATGGCCGAGCGCCTGTACGGCTTCACCTTTACGCCGGTGCCCGCCGGTTCGGTGCCGGTCTTCCATCCCGACGTCGAGGTGTTCGAGGTCAAGGACAAGGCATCGGGCCGCCATATCGGCCTGTTCTACTCCGACGACTTCGCCCGTCCCGGCAAGCGGTCCGGCGCCTGGATGACCAGCTACCGTCTGGGCTGGGACTATGACGGGGGCGGCAACAAGCTGGTTTCGAACAACAACAACTTCATCAAGGCCCAGGGCGGCGATCCGATCCTGATCTCCCTGGATGACGCCGAGACGCTGTTCCACGAGTTTGGCCACGCCCTGCACTATCTGTCCTACCAGGTGACCTATCCGGCGCTGGGGGGCACGCCGCGCGACTACGTCGAGTATCCGTCGCAGGTGCATGAACACTGGGTCCTGTCGCGGCCGATCCTCGACGGCTTCATGAAGCACGTCGAAACCGGCCAGCCCATGCCGCAGGAACTGGTCGACAAGATCGAGGCTGCGGCCACCTTCAACCAGGGCTATGCCACGGTCAGTTATCTGTCGTCGGCCCTGGTCGACATGGACCTGCACACCCGGGCCAGTCCTCCGACCGATATCGACGCGTTCGAGCGGGAAAGTCTGGCGCGCTTTGGCATGCCGAAGGAGATCGTGATGCGGCACCGCCTGCCGCAGTTCAATCACCTGTTCACGTCGGACGCCTATTCGGCGGGCTATTACAGCTATCTGTGGTCCGAGGTCATGGACGCCGATACCTGGGCCTATTTCGAGCAGTCAGGCGATGTCTTCAATCCGGAAATCGCCAGCAAGTACAAGGCGATCATTCTGGCAGAAGGGAATTCGACGGATCGCAGCGAGGCCTATCGCCGGTTCCGCGGTCGCAACCCGGACGTGGCCGCCCTGCTACGCGTCCGCGGCTTTCCCGTGAACTAGGAACGCCTCCTGAGGGACAGAACGGGCCGGTGGAGTGATCCACCGGCCCGTTTCGCTGTCAGCCACTGTTCCTGAGGCCGGCCGCGATTCCATTGAGGGCCACGAGGATGCCTTCCCGGACGGCGGGATCATCATCACCTGCGCGCCGCCGCCGGATCAGATCCACCTGCACATGGTTCAACGGCTCGATATAGGGCAGGCGCAGCCGGATCAGGCGCGCGAGGTCCGGCTGGCGTTCCAGCAGGACGGTCTGACCCGTCAGACGCATCACGGCTTCGTGGGTGCGCTGCCATTCGGCGGCGATCCGGCCGTAGATGTCCGAGGCCAGCGACGGGTCCGGCACGAGGTCCGCATAGCGCCGGGCGATGACCATATCGGACTTGGCCATGACCATCTCCATATTCTGGATCAGGGTCGACAGGAACGGCCATTCGGACACCAGGTCAGTGAGTGTCTCGAGGCCGGCCCGATCCAGACTGTCGACGGCCGAACCGAAGCCGTACCAGCCGGGCAGCATGACGCGCGACTGGCTCCAGCTGAACACCCAGGGAATGGCGCGCAGATCCTCGATCCGAGTCGAGGCACTGCGCGAGGCCGGGCGCGAGCCGATCTTGAGTTCCGACAGCTCCGAAATCGGGGTGGCGGCGCGGAAATAGTCGATGAAACCGTCGGTTTCATAGACGAGGGCGCGATAGGCCTGCATCGACGCCTCGCTGAGGTCCGAGATCAGGGCACTGTGGCGTTCCGCCGGACCTTCGCCGCTTTCCTTGCGAAGCGAGGCGAGCACCACACCGCTGGTCAGGGCGTCCAGGTTCCGCCGGGCCACGCCGGGCTCGCCATATTTGTTGGCAATCACCTCACCCTGCTCGGTGACCCGGATCCGCCCCTCGACCGTGCCGCGTGGCTGGGCGACGACGCCGGAGAAGCTGGACCCGCCGCCCCGGCCGACCGCCCCGCCCCGACCGTGGAACAGCTGCAGGCCGACCCCGGCCTCGCGCGCCACGTCGCGGAGTGCCCGCGAGGCCCGGTTCAGCTCCCATGTGGAGGTCAGATAGGAGCCGTCCTTGTTGGAATCGGAGTAGCCGATCATCACTTCCTGCACCCCCCGCGCCCGGGCAAGGGCAAGGGGCGCGGGCTCGGACATCAGGGCCTTGAGGGTGGCCGGTGCCGCCTGGAGGTCGGTGATGGTCTCGAACAGCGGCACGGCCTGAATGGGACAGGCCTCGGGCGCCGCAGGGTCGAACAGGCCGACCTCCTTCAGCACCAGATAGACTTCGAGAAGGTCCGAGGGGCTTTCCGTCTTGGAGACGATATACGTCCTGATGGCGTCCGGGCCAAAGGTGTCGATGGCTCGGGCGGCCGCCATCAGAATGGCGCGTTCCTTGAGCGTCTCTTCGGCATAGTCGGAGGCCCCCGGCACGAACAGCGGGCGACGACTGGCCAGTTCTGACCGCAGCAGGGTCATTCGCCCGGCCTCATCAAGCGCCGCATAGTCGTCGGCGACGCCCGCGACCCGGAACAGGTCGGCCACGACCCGCTCATGCACATCGGCATTCTGGCGCATGTCGATTACGGCCAGATGGAAGCCAAAGGCCTCGACCCGGTCGATCAGCTGCGACAGCGCGTCGTCGGCAAAGGCATTGGCATCGGCCGCCTGCAGGGCGTCGCGCAGAATCTTCAGATCGGCGATGAAGGGTTCAGGTCGGCCGTACGGCTCGGCGGAGAAGCCCGCCGGGCGAGGCGGCGGAGATCCGGCCTTGAGCCGATAATCCGCTGCCAGCCTCGCATAGATGTGGCTCAGCGCACGGCGGAAGGGCTCGCCCTCGCGATGCGGCGAGGTATCGCCCGAGGCGTCGGACAGGGCCATCAGATCCCGGCCGGGATCGATCAGGGCATCGGACAGGCTGAGCTCGGCGCCGAGGGCGTGAACCGACTCGAGATAGGCCCCGAGCGCCGCCCGGGTCTGGGTGCGGAAGGCCGCATCCATGACGGAGGCGTCGACATTCGGATTACCGTCGCGGTCGCCCCCGACCCAGCTGCCGACCGTCAGGAAGGGCTTGAGCTCCGGCGCGTTCAGCCGCTTGCGCCATGCGCCCAGATGTTCGGGTACGGCCTCCAGAAACACCTGCTCCAGAAACGAGACCACGGTGTCGATTTCATCCTGGACCACCAGGCCCGAGGTGCGCACCAGTCGGGTAGCCCACAGCAGGAAGACCTGCCGCCTGAGCGCCGGGCCGGGTCCCTGCCCCTCGCCCCGCCCGTCCAGCAGGGCCGAGAGGGCGGCGATCCGGTCCAGTACGCTCTTGCGTCGGACCTCCGAAGGGTGGGCCGTGAGAACCGGCGAGATCAGCCCCCCCGCCAGAATATCGATGACAGCCTTGCGGTCCGCGCCGCCGCGAGACAGCCAGGCCAGGGCGGCCTCGGGCGTATCCGGCGGGCCATCCGGCGTCGAACCGTGCCCCTCGGCCTCACGGGCACGCCTGCGGGCCTCGCGGTCCTCGGCGACATTGGCCAAGAGCGAAAAAACCGCGAACCCGTGCGACAGACCGACCGCCTGCTCCGAGGTCAGGCCAGCAAGCAGCCGCTCCATTTCGGTAGCGTCGCGGGTCGTCACCCCGTCACGGTGATAGGCGACCGAGGCACGGCGGACGGCCTCGATCCGGTCGTAGAGATCCTGCCCGCCAGCCTCCCGGATGACATCCCCCAGCACTGCACCGAGAAGGCGAACCTCTTCGCGCAGGCGGTCCGGTGTTGCAGCAGCGGCGGGCGGGGTGTCGGTCATGAAGCCTCCTTGACGATCAACGATAGGCGGCCAGGCCTGCCGGGGGACAGACCGCACGCAGGGGCGTAACGAAAAGTGCGCGGTTCCGTGCCCTGCGGTACCGGAACAGGGCACCTGCTTGCCCTTTTCCGGGTTTTCGGCCATACACCCCGGCTTCCGGCGCAAGTTGACCTCGCGCCCTCCACCCGGACGACCCCCGGTCCTCGTTTCTGGACACGGGCTGAGCCGGGAGAGGCCCCCAGCCGACGTGATCGTCCGCTGGGGCTGAGGCCGTTTTGCGCGTGACTTGAGGTTCTGATGTTCGAGGCTCTGAACGAGCGGCTGACAGGCGTCTTTGACCGGATCATCGGACGCGGCTCCCTGTCCGAAAAGGACATTGCCGAGGCCATGCGCGAGGTGCGCGTGGCCCTGCTCGAGGCCGACGTGGCCCTGCCGGTGGTCAAGGACTTCATCGCCTTCGCCAGCGAGAAGGCCAGGGGCGAAGAGGTCATCCGGTCGGTCAAACCGGCCGATCAGGTGATCAAGATCGTCTATGACGGCCTGATCGAGATGCTGGGCGGCGAGGATCCGGTCGGCATCAATCTGAACGCCACCCCGCCGGCCGTGATCCTGATGGCCGGCCTTCAGGGCTCGGGCAAGACCACCAGCTCGGCCAAGCTGGCCCTGCGCCTGACGAAGTTCGACAAGAAGAAGGTCATGATGGCCTCGCTGGACACGCGTCGTCCGGCCGCCATGGAACAGCTGGCCAAGCTGGGTGAACAGATCGAGGTCGCGACCCTGCCCATCGTGGCGGGCGAGAGCGCCGTCCAGATCACCCGCCGGGCCCTGCAATCCGCAAAACTGCAGGGCTTCGATGTCCTGATCCTCGACACCGCCGGTCGCATTACCCTCGACGAGGGTCTGATGAGCGAGGTGGCCGAGGTCGCGGCGGTCTCCAAACCGGTCGAGACCCTGCTGGTCGCCGACAGCCTGACCGGTCAGGACGCCGTGCGCACCGCACGCGCCTTCCACGAGCGGCTGCCGCTGACCGGTCTGGTGCTGACCCGCGCCGACGGTGACGGGCGCGGCGGCGCCATGCTGTCGATGCGGGCCGTCACCGGCCTGCCGATCAAATACATCGGCTCGGGCGAGAAGGTCGACGCGCTGGACGTATTCGACGCCCGCCGCGTCGCCGGCCGTATCCTAGGCCAGGGCGATATCGTCGCCCTTGTCGAGAAGGCCAGTCAGGACCTCGACGCCGCCAAGGCCGAGGCCATGGCCAGGAAGATGGCCAAGGGCAAGTTCGACCTGGACGACCTGGCCGGCCAGCTGGCCCAGATGAAGCAGATGGGCGGCCTTCAGGGCATCATGGGCATGCTGCCCGGCGTGGCGAAGATGAAGGCCCAGATGGCCGACTCCGGCGTCGATGACCGGATGATCGGGCGCCAGCAGGCCATCATAAGCTCGATGACCCGGGCCGAACGCAAGAAACCCGAGCTGCTCAACGCCAGCCGCAAGAAGCGCATCGCCGCCGGTGCCGGCGTCGAGGTGCAGGAGATCAATCGCCTGCTGAAGCAGCACCGCCAGATGGCCGATATGGTCAAGTCTCTGGCGCGCGGCGGACCGAAGAAGATGCAGCAGATGGCCGCCATGCTCGGCGGCCTCGGCGGCGGACCCGGCCGGCCTGACATGGCCCGGCTGAAGGCCATGGGAGGCGGGCGGATGCCTGAGCCCTCGGCCGAAGAGATGAAGGCCATCCAGGACCGGCTGTCCGGTCTGGGTGGCGGCATGCCCCCCGGTGGACTGCCCGGACTGCCCGGTCTGCCCACCAAGAAATCCTGACCCTTTTCCCTAAAGAAAGAGACTGAAAATGCTGAAGATTCGCCTGTCGCGTGGCGGCACCAAGAAGCGCCCCTATTACCACATCGTCGTTGCCGACAGCCACGCCCCGCGCGATGGCAAATTCATCGAGAAGGTCGGCAGCTACAACCCGATGCTGCCCAAGGACGGCGCCACCCCGCGCGTTGCCCTGAAGGTCGAGCGCATCGCCGAATGGCTGGGCAAGGGCGCCCAGCCGACCGATCGCGTGGCCCGCTTCCTGAGCCAGGACGAAACCCTCGGCCAGACCGTCAAGTGGACCCAGGGCAACAACCCGAAGAAGGGCGAGCCCGGCAAGAAGGCCCAGGAACGCGCCGCCGAGCGCGCCCAGCGCGAAGCCGACCGCCTGGAGGCCGAAGCTGCCGCCAAGGCCGAGGCTGCCGAGGCCGCCGCGCGCGCCAAGGAAGAGGCCGAGGCCGCCAGGAACGCTCCGGCGGAAGAAGCGCCCGCCGAGGAAGCCCCCGCTGCGGACGCTCCGGCTGAAGAGGCCGCTGCCGAAGAGGCTCCCGCCGTCGAAGAGGCGACCGAGGAAAAGGCCGAGGGCTGACTTTCCTGCGCGACCTGAACAGGGGCGGTGTCCATGCGGCACCGCCCTTTTTCATGGGCGCCGGTCTGCTGTAGAGGCTCGGACATGACGACCGACAGACTGATCCTGGTGGCCCAGGTGGGCGGCGCCTTTGGCGTGAAGGGCGAGGTGCGCCTGACCACCTTCACCGCCGAGCCGATGGCGGTAAAGGACTATGGCCCGCTGTTGCGCGCCGACGGCACCCCTGCCCTGACCCTGACCACCGCCCGGCCGGACAAGAAGGGGGTGGTCGGCCGCGCCGAACAGGTGAAGTCGCGCGAGGATGCCGAGGCCCTGCGTGGCCTCAAACTCTATATCGCCCGCGACACCCTTCCCCCGCCCGGGGAAGACGAGTTCTACTTGGCCGATCTGATCGGGCTGGAGGCCCGCGACGGGTCGGACGTCGTGATCGGCACGGTGCGCGCCGTGCAGAATTTCGGCGCCGACGACATGCTCGAGATTGCGCCCGCCGGCGGTGGCCAGACCTGGTACCTGCCCTTCACCCGCGAGGCCGTGCCGGAAATCCACACGGCCGACGGCTGGCTCCGGGCGCTGCGTCCCGCCGAGGTGGGCGAACGCGAGCCGGACTAGTCCTGGCTGTTGTCCTCGGTCGGCGCACCCGGACCGTTTTTCTTGATCGAGTCGATGGCGTTCTGGGCCGAGGCCTTTGAACTATAGCCCTCGGTCGAGAAGATCGTTTCGGAATTGTATTTGAACCGGACGCGGAACTCGCCCGCCTTGTCCTTGTAGATCTCGAACTTGTGGGCCATGCCCCGCTCTCCCGGGAATCGATCTGGTAACGGGCGTCAGCTTGCCACGGACGCACTGTCTGGCCAATCGGAGATATGCCAGTGCGGCGACACTTGGCCGCCCGGGGCTAGTCCTCCGCGTCGCCCAGGCCCATCATGTGGAAGCCGGCGTCGACGTGGACCACTTCGCCCGTGGTCGAGAAGCCAAGGTCCGAGCACAGCCACAGGGCGCAGCCGGCAACGCCCTCCATCGAGGTGTCTTCCTTCATGGCCGACATGGCCCGGCCCTGGGCGATCATGCCGCGACCGCCCGAGATCCCGGCCAGCGACAGGGTGCGCATGGCCCCGGCCGAGATGGCGTTGACGCGGATGCCCTTGGGTCCGAGATCGCGGGCGATATAGCGGGTCGCGGCTTCCAGCCCGGCCTTGGCCACGCCCATGGTGTTGTAGTTGGGGATGGCCCGCTCGGCGCCCAGATAGGTCATGGTGACCATCGATCCGCCGTTCGGCATCAACTTCGCGGCCCGCCTCGCCACATCCACGAAGCTGAACACCGAGATGTTCATGGCCAGCAGGAAGCTGTCGCGGGTGGTGTTGTCGACGAAGGAGCCCTGCAGCTCGTTCTTGTTGGCGAAGGCGACCGAATGGACCACGAAATCGATCGTGCCGAAGGTCTTTTCCAGCTCGGCGAAGGCGGCGTCCATGGAGGCATCGTCGGTCACGTCCGCCTGGACGATCAGTTTGGCGCCGACGCTCTCGGCCAGCGGCCGCACCCGGCGTTCCAGCCCCTCGCCGAGATAGGTGAAGGCCAGCTCGGCGCCCTGGGCGGCCAGCTGCTGGGCGATGCCCCAGGCGATCGAATTGGAATTGGCGACGCCGAGGATCAGGCCCTTCTTGCCCTTCATCAGATCGCCGGTGGGGAAGGTCCAGCCGCTGTCGGAAGCCATGGTCGTCTCCTCGAAAATCAGGGCGGGAGGGTTAGCAGGGCCTCCGCCGGGGGGAAAGCGTCTGTTTGCGGTCAGTCCACGGTGCGCCAGCGCCGCAGACGCTCCAGCAGGGGATTGGCTGTGACCCCATGGATAATGATCGAGGCGAGGATGACGAAGCCCAGAATGGCCCACAGCCGCTCGCTGGAGCCGAAGTCGCCGTGGTTGATGCCATAGGCGACATAGTAGACCGAGCCGATCCCGCGAATGCCCAGAAAGGCCATCAGCATTCGGTCCCGGAGGGGATGGGGGGAGCCAATCATGGACACCATGCCCGCCACGGGCCGGACAATCAGCAGGATGGCCAGACCGATGGCGGCATCCGTCCATGTCAGGGAATCCAGCAGGCCATTGGCCAGCGCCCCGCCGAACAGGACCAGAAGCAGCATGATCAGCAGGCGCTCAAACTGGTCGGCGAAGTGGTGCATTTCCTTGTGAAAGTCATTGTCCCGCTCCCAGGCCCGGATCGTGACCCCGCAAACGAAGACGGCAAGGAAGCCATAGCCATGCGCCACCTCGGCCACGGCATAGGCAATGAAGGTCGCCGCCAGCGCCACCAGCCCGTCGCCCAGCCGTGAGAGACCCACCTTCTCGCTGGCGAAGATCAGCCAGCCCAGCCCCTTGCCGACCAGCCATCCGACGCCGGCTCCGGCCAGCAGCTTCCAGAACACCTTGATGGTGACCCAGTCGGTCCACCCGGCCGTGGTGGCCAGCCCGCCCAGAGAGGCCAGGATCGCGAGGTGAACGAAGGGAAAGGCGAGGGAGTCGTTGAGCCCCGCTTCCGAGGTCAGGCCAAAGCGCACCTCGTCCTCGTCGCCGGACCGGGGCGGCCCGACCTGGACGTCGGCCGCCAGAACAGGGTCTGTGGGGGCGAGCGAGGCCCCCAGCAGCAAGGCCATGGCGAGTGAGAAGCCAAGCCCGTAAAAGCCCAACGCCATCACGCCGAGAATGGTCAGGGGCATGGCGATGGCCAGCAGCCGCCACGTCGAGTTCCAGCTCCGCCAGCCCACCTTCCGGTCCAGCTTCAGGCCAGCCCCCATCAGGCTGATGATCACCACCACCTCGGTCAGGCGCTCGGTCACCGTGTCCCAGTTGCGCGGGTCCGGATTGAAGCCCAGCCAGCCGAGGCTGAAGATCGCCACGCCCAGAAGGACGCAGACAATGGCCAGTGTCAGGGGGGTCCGCTTCAGGCCCACGGGCGCCCACGACACCATCAGCACGAGCACGCCGAGACCGAGCAGGAACAGGATATAGGGGTCGGGGGACGTCAGGAGCAGGTCTCCGGATGAGGAGTCGAACGCCGTCAGATTCGCAGTATTGGCCGCTTGGGCGGCCGTCGGCTAGGGTCGGTGATGACGGGCTGCCGGCCCGCTGAAGAAGGCCTCGATGCCATGCGTGTTCCGCTGATCGCCACCCTGGCCCTGTCGCTCGCCGTCTTCCTCGCTGCCGGATCGGTCCCGCCCCGGCTGCCAATCGCCATGGAAGTGGTGGCCCTGGACACCGCCACCTACGCACAGGGGCGCTATGTCGAAGGTCTCGTCGCGCGTGCGGGCAGACCCTCTGCCTGGTTCGAATACCAGCCGTCCCGTCTTGAGCGGAGAGATCTCGAGGACTGCGCGGGCAGCTCTGTCCGGGAGGCGGAGACCTGTGTCCGTCGTCTGCTTGCCCGTCAGGAACTGGGGAGCGTGCGTCCGGCCCATGTCGTGGTCCTGATTGCGCCGGGCGAGGAAGACAAGGTGGTGGCGCGTTGCATCGGAATCGGCGGACAGCCTCACTCCGGTGAGCGGCAGTCGACGACCCTCGACCCCGGGTCCCTCCGCTATGCCGGAAATGCGCAGTACGACCGGGACCTTGGCCTCATGGCCGGCTGCATCACGGCCGCCGGTGCTGAAAGCGGCTGGTAGTCGCTCAGACCTTCGACAGGATCAGGGTGCCGTTGGTGCCGCCGAAGCCGAAGCTGTTCGACATGACGTGGGTCAGCGCGCCGTCGTGCCGCCGGCGCAGGATCGGCATACCCTCGAACTCGGGGTCGAGGGTGTCGATGTGCGCGCTCTCACAGGCGAAATCGTTCTGCATCATCAGCAGGCAATAGATCGCCTCCTGGGCGCCCGCCGCGCCGAGGCTGTGGCCGGTCAGGGACTTGGTCGAGGAGATCATCGGCAGTTTCTCACCGAACACATTGCGGACGGCGCCCATCTCCTTGGAATCGCCGACCGGCGTCGAGGTCCCGTGCGGATTGAGGTAGTCGATCCGGGGATTGCCGGCCATTTCCAGCGCGATCTTCATACAGCGCTCGGCGCCCTCGCCCGAAGGCGCGACCATGTCAAAGCCGTCGGAATTGGCGCCATAGCCGGTCACTTCGGCCAGGATGGTCGCGCCGCGCGCCGTCGCCCGCTCATACTCTTCCAGCACCACGATGCCGGCACCGCCGGCGATGACGAAGCCATCGCGGGCGGCGTCATAGGCGCGAGAGGCCACGGACGGCGTGTCGTTGAAGTTGGACGACATGGCGCCCATGGCATCGAACAGGTTCGACATGGACCAGTGGATGTCCTCGCACCCGCCGGCGAAGACCACGTCCTGCTTGCCCCAGGCGACCTGCTCGGCGGCAGCCCCGATACAGTGGGCCGAGGTCGCGCAGGCCGAGCTGATCGAATAGTTGATCCCCTTCATCTGGAACCAGGTAGCCAGTACAGCCGAAGGGCCCGAGGCCATGGCCTTGGGCACGGCGAACGGTCCGATCCGCTTGGGTGAGCCCTTTTCCAGCGTGGTCTGGGCCGCTTCGAGAATCACCCGCGTCGACGGGCCGCCCTCGCCGACGATCAGACCGATCCGGTCGTCCCGGATCTCCTCTGCGGTCATGCCGCTGGAGGCGAGGGCCTCCTCAAAGGCGATGTGGGCCCAAGCCGTTCCGTCGGCCAGAAAGCGCGCAGCGCGACGGTCGACCAGCTGGGTCCAGTCGTCGACCCGGGGCGGCGCCCAGACCTGGCTCCGGAATCCGTGCGTCGCATGATCGGGCGCAGCGACCACGCCCGAGCGGGCGTGGCGTAGCGAGTCGGTGACGGCAGCGGCGCCGGTCCCGATCGAGGAGACGATACCCAATCCTGTAACTACGACGCGCCGCATTGTGGTTCTTGCTTTCCTGGTCCTGTCCGATCTGTCGCCGCGTTGTCCGCGATCCTGTGATTTTCCGGGGTCAGTCTGCCGGGTCGGACCGGTTGTCCTGGCCGCCGAACAGTCCGACCCGCATATCAGTGGCCGTATAGATAGGCGTTCCGTCGGCTTCGAGAACCCCGTCGGCGATTCCCATCACCAGCCGGCGGTTGATCACCCTCTTGAGGTCGATCTTGTAGACGACCTTGCGGATGTCCGGTTGCACCTGGCCCGTGAATTTGACCTCGCCCACGCCCAGGGCCCGGCCCTTGCCGGGGCCCCCGATCCAGCCGAGATAGAAGCCGACCAGCTGCCACATGGCATCCAGTCCAAGACAGCCGGGCATGACCGGGTCACCGATGAAGTGGCATTTGAAGAACCAGAGGTCCGGATGGACGTCCAGTTCGGCCTCCACATATCCCTTCCCGTGCGCGCCACCATCGTCATTGATGCGGGTGATGCGATCGAACATCAGCATCGGCGGTGCCGGCAACTGGGCATTGCCCGGCCCGAAAAGCTCGCCCCGACCCGAGGCCAGCAGGGCCTGGTAGTCATACGACGACTGACGTTCAAACTGGCTCAAGGCGGCCTCCGTATTCCGAGCGGCGGGCGTGGCACGTGAAATCGCCCCGGTCAACCGGCAAGGCGGACCCGATGCGGCGTCAGCGAGCGCGGGGCCCCGGCCCGGCGGGGCGGTTCGCCTCGCACAGGGGCTTGGCCTCGGTCCCGAATACAGACCCCTCGCGCACCCAGCCGCGGACACGGCCGGACCGGACCTCGCACCAGCCGTCCTCACACCCGGTGAGGGGCACGAGGGCATGGGCCGAAAGCCGGGCCCGGACGCCCGCGTCATCACGCCGGGCGCTGCGCACGTCGATCGCCTCATCCCCCCTGTTCAGCACCGAACGGCGGCCCGAGGTCGTGCTGCGATGAACCCAGACGAGCGACCCCTCCGGATCGCAGATCTTCCGCCACTCGAATGTTTCCGCGACCACCTGCACCGGCAGCCCCGCCACCCGGTAGGTCCAGAGGATTTCGTGATCGAGGCCCGGCCCCTTGCGGGCATGGACTTCATCGGCCTTCAGTGTGATCCAGCGCGGGACGGGATAGCTGCTGGGCGTCGGACGACCGTCCGGCCTGACCGCCTGACCGGACAGCATGACGAACAGCCCCAGGGCGACCGTGGCGACAGCGACGATGCGGCGCCCCCTTTGGCCTGCGGTCAGGGGGCTGCTAGACACCCTTGGCATTCCGCTTTCGATCCTCCAGCTCCAGTGTCCCGCCAATGTCGAGCCGCAGACTTAAGGTCGTGTTAACCAGACGCCTGCCGGACGCGGTCGAGACGCGCATGCGCGAGCTTTTCGATACCGAGCTGAACCTGTCCGACCGGCCGTTCGATCGGAAGGCGCTGGAGGAGGCGGTACGGCGGGCCGAGGTTCTGGTGCCGACCATCACCGACCGGATCGATGCCGGTCTCCTGGCAAAGGCCGGTGAGTCGTTGAAAATGATCGCCAATTTTGGCGCTGGCGTGGACCACATCGACATCGAGGCGGCCGTCGGGAGGGGGCTGGTCGTCACCAATACGCCAGGGGTTCTGACCGAGGACACGGCCGATCTGGCCATGGGTCTGATCCTGGCCGTCAGCCGGCGACTGGTGGAGGGCGCAGGCATTGTTCAGGAAGGGAAATTCGCGGGCTGGACCCCCACCTGGATGTGCGGGCGCAAGCTCTGGGGCAAGCGACTGGGCATCGTCGGCATGGGTCGGATCGGCCAGGCCCTGGCCCGCCGGGCACGCGCCTTTGGCATGCAGGTCCACTATCACAACCGCAAACCCCTCAGCCCCATGGTGGTAGAGGATCTCGAGGCCACATGGTGGGACGACCTCGACGACATGCTGCCGCGTATGGACATTGTTTCGCTGAATTGTCCGGCGACGCGCGAGACCCATCACCTGATGGATGCCCGGCGCCTGGGCCTGATGGCGCCGCATGCGATCCTGATCAATACAGCGCGGGGCGAACTGATCGACGAGGCAGCCCTCGCAGAGGCCGTCGGCCGCCGCGCCCTTGGCGGCGTGGGCCTCGATGTGTTCGAGCAGGAGCCGGCGGTTCACCCCGGCCTTCTGAACCGGCCGGAGGTCGTGCTGATGCCGCACCTCGGCTCGGCGACGATCGAGTCGCGTCAGGACATGGGCGACCGGGTGATCGCCAACATCATGACGTTCCAGAACGGCCACCGTCCCCCCGATCGCGTCATTCCGGCGATGCTGTAGCGCTCGGCGGGGGCCGGTCCGGGCCTCAGCCGCAGACGGGACAGGTGGGGTCGGCGGCGATCCGCGCCGTGCGGCTCCGACCGGTCAGGGCGTCATGGATCCAGAGGCGCCCGCTCAGCGGATCGCCCGCTCCGGTCAGCCGCTTGATGGCTTCCAGCGCCGTCAGGCTGCCGATCAGGCCGGCCAGGGCACCGATCACGCCCACGCGGGCGCAGGTTTCGGCATCGGGCGGCACATCGGGCACCAGGCAGCGGTAGCAGGGCCGCCCCTCGAACACGGCGACCTGGCCGCTCCAGGCGCCCAGCGCGGCCGAAACCAGCGGTACCCGGGACGCGACGCAGGCGGCATTCACGCCCATCCGTGTTTCGAAATCGTCAGTGCCGTCGATGACCAGATCCCAGCCGGTGATGCGCGCGCGCGCCGTCTCCGGCGACAGGCGTTCGGCAAAGACCCGCACGTCCACATGCGGGTTGAGGGCGTTCAATCGCCGGGCCGAGACCTCGACCTTGGACCGGCCCACATCATCCGTGCCGAACTGGATCTGGCGCTGCAGGTTCGAGAGGGAGACGGCGTCGTCGTCGACAAGACCGAGGGTGCCCACCCCCGCCGCCGCGAGATAGAGCCCGGCAGGACCGCCGATGCCCCCCGCCCCGATGATCAGGACGCGCGCCGCCTTCAGCCGCTGCTGGCCCGGGCCGCCGACATCGGCCAGCACCAGATGGCGGGCGTAGCGTTCGATCTCGTCTTCGGAAAAGGTCACCGTCCTGTCTTAGGACGCCGTGTCCGGCGAGGCGACCCGGATTCTGTGTCTAGCCGTCCGTGCCGGTCCGGGCAGCATCGGGTGCCTCATCGCCCCGCACACAGCGGGCGAGGAGACCTTCGGCCTGTTCAACCGGGACGCGGCCGTCTGCGAGCGCTTCCAGGTCCAGCCTGGTCGACCAGGTGCCGAAGTGGCAGTGAGCCATGGGCGAGTCGAACAGACGATCGGCTACGGGGCGATCGGCGAGGATCGACAGATTGCCGTGGCGGGGATCAGCCTTGAGGCGCCCCAGCAGCCGGTCCACATCGGATCGCGCCCCCTCGATGACCTGGACGATCCGGCCGGCGTCGATTGCAATCGCACCCGTCAGGTGATCGCGCCGGTTGTTGACCTCCGACACGCCCAGCAGCTGGGCGACGGACAGGAGACTGGTACCGAGCGAGCCCATGGCCTCGCTCACATAGGTGACGCGATGGAGCATTGTTCTGTCAGATCGGGAAGAATTGCGTGGATGGAGACGCTGAACGGTATTGAATTTTAATGTAACGGGTTACATGGGCAATTTTGTGGCCGTCATTAGAGCGTTACAATTCAGACCCTTGAGCTTGCAGACGCTCAAACGCGGCCCCATCTGGGCGGCATGAGTCACGCAGACCCTTCCCTTCCCTCACCCGCCGGCCCCGGCTGGCATGGCACCACCATTCTCGCTGTGAGAAAGGGCGGAACCACGGTTCTGGCCGGCGACGGCCAGGTCTCCATGGGCCCGACCATCGTCAAGGGGGCGGCCCGCAAGGTGCGAACCCTGGCCGGCGGTCGCGTCGTCGCGGGCTTCGCGGGCGCGACCGCAGACGCCTTCACCCTGCTGGAACGGCTGGAGGCCAAGCTGGAACAGTATCCGGACCAGCTGGCCCGTGCCTGTGTCGATCTGGCCAAGGACTGGCGCACGGACCGCTATCTGCGGCGGCTTGAGGCCATGCTGCTGGTCGCGGACCGGACCTCGATCTTCACCGTGACCGGGGTCGGCGATGTGCTGGAGCCCGAACACGGGGTGGCAGCCGTCGGGTCCGGCGGAAATTACGCCCTGTCCGCGGCCCGGGCCCTGATCGAGAACACGGACCTTGATGCCGAGGCGATCGCCCGCAAGGCCATGGCCATCGCCGCAGAGGTCTGTGTCTACACCAACGGCAATCTGACCATTGAAACGCTGGGAGGCCGCGAATGACTGACCTCTCACCCCGTGAAATCGTCTCCGAGCTCGACCGGTTCATAGTCGGTCAGGCCGATGCCAAGCGCGCTGTCGCGCTGGCCCTGCGCAACCGCTGGCGTCGCAAGCAGGTTCCCGATGAGCTGCGGGACGAGGTGACGCCCAAGAACATCCTCATGATCGGGCCGACCGGCGTCGGCAAGACCGAGATTGCGCGGCGACTGGCGAAGCTGACCGGGTCTCCCTTCCTCAAGGTCGAGGCGACCAAATTCACCGAGGTCGGCTATGTCGGGCGCGACGTCGACCAGATCCTGCGCGATCTGGTGGAGGCAGCCCTGATCCTCGTCCGGGACCGCCGCCGGGATGAGGTACGCGCCCAGGCGGAACGGGCCGCCGAGGACCGGATCCTGGACGCCCTGGTCGGTGTCGGCGCGCAGGCGACCACGCGCGACGCCTTCCGCGCCCGCCTGCGCAAGGGCGAGCTGGATGACAAGGAGATCGATCTGGCGCTGGCCGATACGGCTTCGCCCCTGCCGGGACTGGACCTGCCGGGCATGGGGCCGGGTGGCAATGTCGGCATGATCAATCTGACCGAGATGCTGGGCAAGATGGGCGGCCCGCGCACAAAGACGGTGCGACTGTCGGTTCGGGCGGCCCACGCCCCCCTGATCGCCGAGGAGTCCGACAAGCTGCTCGACAATGAAAGTCTGGCGCGCGAGGCGGTGCAGCTGGCCGAGACCGAGGGCATCGTCTTCATCGACGAGATCGACAAGGTGGCGGCGCGGCAGGATCGCGGAGGCGCCGATGTCAGCCGGGAGGGCGTGCAACGCGACCTGTTGCCCCTGATCGAGGGAACGACGGTGGCGACCCGCTATGGCCCGGTAAAATCCGACCATGTGCTGTTCGTGGCCTCGGGCGCCTTCCATGTGTCCAAACCCAGCGATCTGTTGCCCGAGCTGCAGGGGCGGCTGCCGATCCGGGTCGAGCTGAAGGCCCTGACGCGGGAGGATTTCCGCCGCATCCTGACCGAGCCCGAGGCCAATCTGATCCGGCAGAATCAGGCCCTTCTGGCCACCGAGGATGTGACCCTGGAGTTCTCCGACGACGCCATAGAGGCCATGGCCGACGCCGCCGTGGCAGCCAACAGCGCCATCGAGAACATCGGTGCGCGGCGGCTGATCACCGTGGTCGAGCGGGTGCTGGAGGAGACCAGTTACAAGGCCACGGACCTGTCGGGTCAGACGATCCGCTTTGACGCCGGGGCCGTCCGCGAGCGGCTGGGCGACCTGACCGGTGACGCGGATCTGAGCCGCTACATCCTTTAGGGCCGCGCCTGCCCCCTGTGGCGCAACTGCCGCAGGTGCCCGCCTTGTCGCGCAGGCCCGGGTCGATTCAGGGTCCGGTCATCTCATCGTCCTAAAGTCGACCCAAGTAACGGTCTCGATGCGTCTCTTGTAACGGCCTGAAGAAAGCACGGCCCATGACCCGGACACTGCCCGCCCTGATCCGCCGCCTGATGCAGCCCGATGAGCTGGACATGGCCGAGCACTATGAAACGCGAGGCGAACGTCTGGCCGACCTGTGGGTGCATCTGATCGGCCTCGGGCTGGCCGGCGTCGGCGGAATCGTCCTCGCCGTCATGTCCTCCTTCTCCGAAGGGGGCGCGGGCCTGATCCTGGCGACCGCCGTCTATGCCTTGTGCCTGATCGCCATGCTCACGGCCTCGACCGTCTACAATCTGACCCATCCGGGGCCGGCCCGGCCGCTTCTGAGGCGGCTGGACGAGGCGGCCATCTTCCTGATGATCGCCGGCAGCTATACGCCCTTCACCACCCAGAGGTTCGAGGGGGCGTGGTCGACGGGCTTTACCCTTCTGATCTGGGCGCTGGCGCTGTCGGGCGTCGTCGCCAAGCTGGTGCTGCCGCGCCTGTCAGATGCGGTCTGGAGCACCGTCTATGTGATTTTCGGCTGGCTGGCCGTCCTTGCCCTCAAACCCATGCTGGACACGGTTCATCCGGCTGCCCTGACCCTGCTGGTGATCGGCGGCCTGGTCTACACATCCGGCGTGTTCGTCTTCATCAGTCCCCGGGTGAAATTCCGGCGGGCCATCTGGCATGGATTCGTGGTCGCGGGGGCCGGTGTCCACTGGGCGGCCGTGCTGGTGGGTGTGGTCCTCGCACCCGGCACCTGAGCCCGCTCGCAGAAGGCTGGCGTAATGCGGCGGCCCGGGCGATAGTGGTCAAGGTTTCATGACAAGGACATCAGCGTGACGGATGCCAGACCCGGCGGCGATACGGTCGTCATCAAGAAGTATGCGAACCGGCGGCTCTACAACACCGCCACCTCCTCCTATGTGACGCTTGACGATCTGGCGGCCATGGTCCGCGAAGGGGTCGACTTCGTGGTCTATGACGCCAAGACCAACGACGACCTGACCCGGACCATCCTGACCCAGATCATCTTTGAGGAAGAAAGCCGCGGAGAGGCGCTGTTGCCGGTCCAGTTCCTGCGGCGCCTGATCGGCTTTTACGGAGGCCAGATGCAGGGCGTGCTGCCCAGCTATCTCGAGATGTCCCTCGATACCTTCTCAAAGCAGCAGGAACAGTTCCGGAGCCAGTTGAACCGTGCCTTTGGGACCGGTGCCGGCGCCGGCCTGATGGAAGAGGCTGTGCGGCAGAACATGGCGATGTTCCAGCGCGCCATGACGCTGTTTCCCGGGTTCAACGCCTATGCCCGGCCGGGAGCCGACCCGGCGGCGGACGCCCCGGCAGAGCCTGCGGCCACGCCCCCCACAGGGACCGATCCCCTGATCGACGAGATGCGCCGCCAGATGGACGAGATGCGGGCCCGTATCGACCAACTCGCCGAAAACGGTCGTGCGAAGAAGGGCGGATCCGATCCGTCATGAGCGGGCGCATCCCTCCTGTCGGTCCGGCCACACCGGTGCCGGGCGCAGTCCCGGACCGGCGCGAGGGCGGACGTCGCCAGGACGAGCGTCGTCAGGCTGACCGCCGGGCCTCGGGACGGGCGCTGGTGCCCCGGGAAAGCCCTGCCGGGGGCCCGGACGAAACTGCCGGTACCGCGGCAGCCCCTGCCGCCGGGCCACCGGTGCCACCGATCGGAACCGGGGCGTTCGAGGCTCAGTTGCTGGGCCAGACCGGAGCGCGAAAGGGGCTGAGAGGCGGCCCCCCGGTGCTGGATGCCGCGCGATCCGCCTATCTGGGCACGGAATATACGGGCGAGAAGGACCGCCGCCCGCCGCCGGGCAAGACCGGCAAGACCGAGATCTGATATCCGGTCACGATTTCGGCACGGCGCTTGCTGGGCGGAGGCTCCCTGTCCCTTATCGGAGCCCGAGCCATGTCGATGGCCCCCCTGATGTCCTTCCTCGCCCGCACCACCGACATCATGGTCGTGGCCCTGGTGTTCAGCGTCTTCGGCTGATCACACGCCGCCGAAGTCGAGGTCCTTGCGGGCCGCGATGATGGTGACGATGAAGCCCGCCAGCACGTCCAGCATGACCATGATGGTGATCAGGAAGAAGGTGGAGGTGGCAAAGGTCGGGATCAGCAGGAACTGAACCAGGCAGACCACGAACAGGATCATCGACAGGGCGTGGTTGACGATCGCGACCTTCTGGCTGGATGTCGACTTCAGCAGCTCGAAGAAGAGGAAGATCAGGCCGAGGAACAGGATCATGTCCCCGACACCGACACTCCAGCGGACGCCGGAGGCCATGGGAAGGGAAAAGACAGCCTGGCGCAGGGCCGGGTCGGCCCCGATCGAGGGATCGCCGCCCAACATCCCTGTCAGCACGACGACATTGTACAGAAGCCACGGCACGACGAGCAGCGGTACAGCAATCCACATGGCCTGATCCCTCCGTGTCCGCCCGGCGGACCCTCGCGGCCGATATTGGAGGGGGTTAACCTTTCCGGCAAGCCCGCTCGCCCCTGTCGGGTTTGCCGTGTTCCGGGGCGCCGTTCAGAGCTCGGAGATCTCGCCGGGGGTCCGGGCGCGCGATTTCAACCACATGACGCCCATCAGATCCGAAAAGCTGGCCACCAGCCGCTCCCAATTGGTGTATTTCGACTGTCCCGTATCGCGGGCCCGGTGAGCGATGGGCAGATAGCGGTTCTGATACCCCTCGCGGATCATCAGGGCCGGCAGATAGCGGTGGATGTGATCGAAATAGGGAAGCCGCAGGAAGGCCTCGCGCCGAAAGGCCTTGAGCCCGCACCCCGTGTCGTCGGCATCGTCGCCAAGCAGGCGCTTGCGGATGCGGTTGGCCCAGCGGGACGCCCACAACTTCGCACCCGTGTCCTGACGACGCTGGCGGACCCCGCCGACGAGGGCCACCTCGGGCGGAGCGGCCAGCAGGGCATCGACCAGTCTCGGCGCTTCGGAGGGCGGATTCTGTCCGTCGCCGTCCAGGGTGACCACCACCGCCCCGCGCGCGGCAAGAACGCCGGTGCGTACCGCGCGGCTCTGGCCCGCATTCGTGCCGTGCGACAGGACGCGCAAGGCCGGGAACCGCGGCTTCAGCGCCTCCAGGATCGCCAGGGTCTGGTCGCGGCTGGCGTCGTTCACCAGCACCATCTCGTACGACCGGCCGGAGAAGGCCCCGGCGATCTCGGTGACGAGCGTTTCGACCGCTCCGGCCTCGTCATGCACGGGAACGACCACGGAGATGAGGGGCGCAGCGGCTGTCATGGCCGCTGTCTAGCCGGTTTCGGGGCCAAGGGGGAGAGGCCCGGACGGGCGCTCACGGTCGCGCGAGACGGCTGACGGGATGCGAAACGGCGTGATAGAAGCGTCGCCATGACAGCACTGGATCTCGCCCATCGACTGCGCGGCTGGCGCGGCCTCGCCCTGGCCGCCCTCGTGGCCTTTGTCGCCGGCCTGCCGGGCCTGTTGCTGTTGCCGCCGCTGGATCGCGACGAGAGCCGCTATGCCCAGGCCACATCGCAGATGCTGGAGAGCGGCGACTATGTCGACATCCGCTTCCAGGACGAGCCCCGCTGGAAGAAACCGATCGGCATCTACTGGATGCAGGCCGCGACCGTGGCGGCCACCGGCAGTGTCGAGTCCCGCAGCATCCTGCCCTACCGCCTGCCGTCCCTGCTGGGCGCCATGATCGCCGCGGTGGCCTGCGCCTGGGCCGGGGCGACGGTCTTTGGCATGCGCACCGGAGTGCTGGCAGGCGCCATTCTGGGCGCGACCTTCCTGCTGTCCACGGAGGCGGGCATTGCCAAGACCGATGCGGTGCTCATGGCCTGTGTCACGGCGGCCATGGCCGCCCTCATGCGGATCTATCTGGCGGCAAGGAGCGGGACCCCGCCCGACCGGAGGCACAAGCTGATCTTCTGGGCGGCACTGGGGCTTTCAATCCTCGTCAAGGGCCCGATCGGGCTGATCGTCATCGTGCCTGCTGCCCTCGCCCTGTCGATCTGGGACCGCGACTTCCGCTGGCTGAAGCCCCTGGGATGGGGATGGGGACTGGCTCTCGTCGCCCTGATCGTCGGGCCCTGGGCGCTGGCGATCACAGTGGCGACCGACGGCGGCTTCTGGCGCGAAGCCATCGTCGGCGACCTCGCGCCCAAGGTCGCGGGCGGCCATGAAAGCCACGGGGCGCCACCGGGCCTGTATCTGCTGCTGCTGCCCATACTGTTCTTCCCCGCCACCCTGCTCCTGCCAGCCTCGATCTCAACGGCCTGGCAGCGTCGCACCGAGCCCGCCATCCGCTTCCTGATCTGCTGGCTGGTGCCCGCCTGGCTGATCTTTGAGCTGACCCCGACCAAGCTGGCCCACTACACCCTGCCGACCTTCGGGGCGCTGGCCCTGCTGGCTGCGGTGGCCCTGACCCGACCGGTCGGCACCCTGTCGCGCCGTCTGGGGGCCATTCTCGGCCTGATCGCGGCAGGACTGATCGTGGCGATCACCGTGTATGGCGTGTCCAACTTTGCGACCTCGACCGCCCAGACCTGGGCCGCCATCACCATGGTATCTGCGGTGGCCGCGGGGGCTGTGGGCGGTTTCCTGCTGCTGAACCGGGCACCGGTGGCCGCGCTCGTCGCCGCGCTCGGGCTGGGCATCCTCAGCCACGCCGCCCTGTCCGGCACAATCCGCCAGCTCAGGCCGCTGGCGATCGCCCCGCAGCTGACCCGGGTTCTGGAGCAGGCCAATCTTCACCCCCGGCAGGGCCTGACCCCGGGCCCGGTGGCGATCACCACCTTCCACGAGCCCAGTTTTGTCTTCCTGACCGGCCGGACCACCCAGCTGACCGATGCAGAGGGCGCGGCACGGGCCCTGGCCCAGGGGCGCCCCGCCATTGTTGAGGCGGGCGATGCCGAGGCCTTTGCCCAGGCGGCGGCCCGGATCGGGGTGACCGGTCGCGCCGTCGGCGAAGTCAGGGGACACAACTATTCCACGGGCGACGACGTAAACCTGACCGTCTACGCCCCGCCAGGCGCCAACCTGCCCGCCGGGGCCGCGCGGTGAGCCGCCCTATCCAGATCGTCGAGGTCGGCCCGCGCGACGGCCTGCAGAACGAGACGACAGTGCTGGAGCCCGCCGTCCGGGCCGAGCTGGTCCGCCGGCTCGAGGCCGCCGGCGCGCGCCGGATCGAGGCCGTCAGCTTCGTCCATCCGAAATATGTGCCGCAGATGGCCGGGGCCGAAGTGGTCATGGGCGCCCTGCCCCCCGAGCCCGGCCGCAGCCGCATCGGGCTGGTCCTGAACGGCCGGGGCTATGACCGGGCCATCACCACGGCCGTCGATGAGGTCAATATCTCGGTTGCCGCCACCGACGGGTTCGGCCTGAAGAATCAGGGGCTGGACCGGGCCGGGCAGCGCGCCATGGTCGAGGCGATTGTCGCCCGGCGCCACAATGCCGAGCGGGGCGATGTGGCGCCCTCACTGTCGGTGACCCTGTCGTGCGTCTGGGGCTGTCCCTTCGACGGCGAGGTCAGTGTCGATCAGGTCGCCGACATGGTGGGGGCCTATGCCACAATGGGCATCCGCGAGATCGCCCTGGCCGACACCATCGGCGCGGGCGACCCCTGGGCCGTGACGAAGAAGGTCGAGGCGGCCCGCAAGGCCGCGCCCGACGCCACCCTGCGCCTGCATTTCCATGACACCCGCAACACGGGCCTCGCCAATGCCCATGCGGGGATCGAGGCCGGGATCGATGTTCTGGATGCCTCGGTCGGCGGCATCGGCGGCTGTCCGTTCGCGCCCGGCGCTACCGGCAATATCGCCACCGAGGATCTGGTCTATATGCTGGAGCGGGCCGGGTTCGACACCGGCTATGACCTCGACGCCCTGATCGAAACCGCCCGCTGGATCGGCGACAGGATCGGCCACCCCGCCCCCAGCGCCCTCAGCCGCGCGGGGGGATGGCCGGGGTGAGGTTTGACACCCCGTCAGCACGGGCAGAGATTGCCGCCATGGGTGTTCAGGAAACCATTGCTGTCTGGACGGATCGCGAGCCGACGCTCGACGAGGAACTGGCCGCGCTGGGAGAGGAGCCGGTCGAGATGGCCAATCTGCCGCCGGAATGGACGGGCGTTCTGGCCGTCATCTTCATCTCGACGGCCATGGGGGAGCACGGACCGCGCGTGAAGCTCTACCTCAAGCCGGGGCGCGGTCAGCCCAGTGCCTCCATTTCCATCAGTCCGAACCCGCGCGTGCTGGCCTCCAGCCTCGATGAGCGCGACCTCAGCCGACTGGCCCCCAAGGCCCTGGAGTGGGTCGCCCTGAACCACGAGGCCCTGACCACCTTCTGGTTCGAGGGCGAAAGCTGGATGGACGACCGGGTGACGGCGTTCAAACAGGGGCTGGAGCGGGTTTAGGCCCTATCTCTTGAAGGCGCCGAGCGAGACCGCGCCCGTCTTCCACGCGCGCGTGAGGAACTGGTGCTCGGAGATCATGCAAACGTCAAAGGGCTGGCGGGGAACGCGGGTTCGCCCCATAACCTCGAAAGTCCCCGGGTCAAGTTTGAGCACATCCCGGCTGAAGGGTCGTGCAACGGCCAGAACGCTGCCCCAGTCATAGTTGCCTATGAACTGAGCTGTATTGGGGGGCTCGGGTGGCTGCAGCACGGCAGAGGTCTGGATAAGGCCCCGCGTCGCGTCGACCAGACACAGGACGTCATAGTTCCTGGCGGCAAAAGTGGTGTCCGAAAGCCGCTTGAGGTTCCCGACACCGCCATGCCCCGGCAGCCGGATCTCGTCCAGCTTCTGACCCGTGTGCGTGTCGAGCGTCACAAGTGTGCTGCTACGGGCAACGGCGACGAGAACGACACGCACAGCGGGCATCGCCAGACACTCGGTCGGTCCCTGATAGCCGAAGTCGTAGTCACCTTCGAAGAACCAGTTGAGCTCGTGCCGGGTCACCGTTTGGGCCGGTCCGTCGACTATGATCAGATCCGTGTGATTCCGCTTGCCCTTCACGAGAAGCGGAAGGGGCTCGATCCACAAGGCGCTGTCGCCATCGAATCGCCAGTCTCCGTCCGCCGTCCAAAGGCGGCTGAGCTCAACGTCTGGTTCGGCGCACGCCCGGATGGATATGCCGACGGCGTCCCGGACCCGCATCAGTCCGTCGCCGTGTTTCCAAACCCGCGCTGATCCGCCACCCGGAACAGAGACCCAGCGCTGTTGCCGCGCCTTCGTGTCCCACGACCAGATTCCGGCGCCCTTTCCAAAGCCCGTGCCGTCGAAGACCGTGGCAGTGGCGGGATCGAGGAACATTGCCCTACAAATTCATCAGCGCCGGGTCGCCGCCCTGGGCCGCGATGTTGTTGCTGATGGCCTTCTCGGCGGCGTAGCGGATCAGGCTGTTGGGACCGCCGGCCTTGGGGCCCGTGCCCGACAGGCCCTCGCCGCCGAACGGCTGGACGCCGACCACCGCGCCGGTCATCGAGCGGTTGATGTAGACATTGCCGGCGGGCACCAGACGGATCACCTGATCGGCAAAGGCCTCGATCCGGCTGTGCACGCCCAGCGTCAGGCCATAGCCGCGCCCGGCCAGCTTTTCCGTAACCGACTTCAGCTCGTTCGGGCCATAGCGATAGATGTGCAGGATCGGGCCGAAGACCTCCTTCTCAAGGAAGTCAGGCGTGGGGATTTCGGCGATCACCGGGGCGAACAGATCGCCGCGTCCGGCCTCTTCCGGCAGATTGCCGCGGGCGAGAATCTTGCCCTCCTTTTCCAGCCGGGCGACGTGATCCTCGAGGATCTTGCGGCTTTCGGCATCGATCACGGGGCCGACGTCGGTAGACGGATCAGCCGGATCGCCGATGACCAGGGCATCCAGCGCGCCCATCAGCCCGTCGATCAGCACCTGGGCGCCGTCCCTCGGCACATAGAGGATGCGGAGCGCCGAGCAGCGCTGGCCGGCCGAGCCGAAGGCCGAGACCAGCACATCGTCGATCACCTGTTCGCGCAGGGCGGTGGTGTCGACGAACATGGCGTTCAGCCCGCCGGTCTCGGCGATGAAGGGCAGGATCGGGCCGGGCCGGGCGGCAATCGCCTTGTTGATAGCCCAGGCGGTTTCGGTGCCACCGGTAAAGGCCACGCCGTCGATGCCGGCATGGGAGACCAGTTTTGCCCCGACGGTCTCGCCGCGACCCGGCAGCAGGGCCAGAAGGTTCGGGTCCAGCCCACAGCGGTGATAGAGGCGTACGGCCTCGGCGGCGATCAGGGGAGTCTGCTCCGCGGGCTTGGCCACCACGGCATTGCCGGCGGCGAGGGCTGCGGCCACCTGTCCGGTGAAGATGGCCAGGGGGAAGTTCCACGGGCTGATGCAGGCGAAGACGCCCCGGCCGTGCAGGACCAGCTTGTTGGTTTCGCCCGCCGGGCCGGTCAGGGCCTCGGGACCGCCGAAATCGCGTTCGGCCAGCATGGCGTAGTACCGGCAGAAGTCCGCGGCTTCCCGCACCTCGGCCACGCCGTCGTTCAGGGTCTTGCCCGCCTCACGGCTCAGCAGGGCGACCAGCCGGTCGAGGTCAGCCTCGAGGCCGTCGGCCATCGCGCGCAGCACATGGGCCCGGGCGTGGCCCCCCTTGCGGTCCCAGGCGATCTGGGCGCGGCCGGCATTGGCAATGGCGGTGTCGATGTCCTCGGCCGAGGCCTCGGACACATGGCCCAGAATGTCATCGCGCCACCAGGGGTTGGTGACGTCTTCCGGATTGATCCCGGCCTGCAAACGGCCGTTGATGATCGGACCGGCGGTCAGTTTTTCGCGGTCGACCAGTTCCAGGGCCTGGAGGTGGGCCTCACGGTCCTCCTCGCGGGAGTAGTCGCGGCCAAGCGAGTTCAGGCGGTCACCATACATGTCTCTGGGCACCGGGATCTTGGGGTGACGGTCGGGCTGGGCCTCGACCAGGGATACGGGATCGGTCGCCACCGTGGCGGCCGGCACACGCTCGTCCATCAGAACATGGACGAAGGAGGAGTTGGCGCCGTTCTCGAGCAGGCGCCGCACGAGGTAGGGCAGAAGCTCCTCGTGTCCGCCGACCGGGGCATAGGCCCGGACCACGAGACGGTCGGCCTTCCAGCGGGCTTCGGCGGCATCGTAGAGGGCCTCGCCCATGCCGTGCAGGCGCTGGAACTCGACCTTTACATCGGCCCGGCGGGCCATCCGGTGGATAGCGGCCAGCGACACGGCATTGTGGGTGGCGAACTGGCCATAAAGGTGCGGCGCCGCGTCGATGATGGCTTGGGCGCAGACCAGATAGTTGAGATCGGTCGCCGCCTTGGTGGTGAAGACGGGATAGTCGGTCCGCCCCATGACCTGGGCCCGCTTGACCTCGGTGTCCCAGTAGGCGCCCTTGACCAGGCGCACCATCAGGCGACGGCCCGAGGTCCGGGCCAGCTCGGCCACATGGGCGACCACTTCAGGCGCCCGCTTCTGATAGGCCTGAACGGCCAGACCAAGGCCTTTCCACTCGCCAAGATCAGGGTCGTGGGCGAGGCGGTCCAGCAGTTTCAGCGAGATGACAAGCCGGTCCGCCTCTTCGGCGTCCATGCAGAAATTGATGTCATATTCGGCGGCGATCAGGGCCAGCCGCTTGACCCGGGGATACAGCTCTTCCCACACGCGGGCGCTCTGTACCGCCTCATAGCGCGGCGAAAGGGCCGACAGTTTGACCGATACACCGTGCCCGGTCTGCGGCCCCCGCGTCTCCGGGCGCTGGCTGCGACCCTTGCCCACCGCATGGATGGCGTCGGCATAGATCTTCTCATAGCGCTCGGCATCGACCGCGGTGCGCGCGCCCTCGCCCAGCATGTCGAAGCTGCACAGCCATTTCTCTCGATTGGCGCGCTTGAGGGCGCCGCCGATCGTGCGGCCGACGACGAACTGCTCGCCCATCATGCGGACGGCGGCGGCCACCGCCTGGCGGATCACCGGCTCGCCGATCCGGCCGGCGACCCGCCGCAGGAAGCCCGGCAGGTCACGACGGGCATCCTCATCGACCTCGACCAGCTTGCCCGTCAGCATAAGCCCCCAGGTCGAGGCGTTGACGAACAGGCTGTCGGACTGGCCCATATGACTGGCCCAGTCGGCCGAGCCGATCTTCTCGGCGATCAGCTTGTCGCGGGTGTCCTCATCGGGGGTGCGCAGCAGGGCCTCGGCGAGGCACATGAGGGCCAGACCCTCGCGCGTGCCCAGCGAAAACTCCTGCAGGAAGCTCTCGACCACGCCCTCCAGCCGAAAGTCCTTGCGGGCCGACTCGACCAACGCAACAGCCTCGTCAACCGCTTCGGCCCGCTCCTCCGCCGAAAGGGGCACCTGACCGAGCAGGTCGCGGACCGCCAGGGTCTCGTCGGCAAACTTGATCCGATCCAGCGCGTCCCAGTTCCGGGACAGGGTGGATTCATCAAAGGGAGCGGATGTGTGCGGGGCCATCCGGCCCCCTTAGCGACTTCTTTCAGGGAGCGGGAGGGGGGCGCGCCCAAGTCTTTGCTGCGACGCTTGCGCTGTTCCCGGCTCGCCTTCGCTGACGCTTCGGGGTAAGTCTGGCTCCCCTCCAGAGACAAAGGCTGCAGCGGCCCTTCCATGCGCATCATTCTGGCCACCGACGCCTGGGAGCCCCAGGTCAATGGCGTCGTTCGTACCCTGACCCGAACCGTGGCGGAATGCCGCGGCATGGGCCATGAGGTCGAGGTGATTGAACCCAGCCAGTTCAAGACCATCCCCTGCCCCACCTATCCCGAAATCCGGCTCGCCCTGGGCGCCGAGGAAGAGATCCGCGAACGGCTGCGGGCGTTCGAGCCGGACGCTGTCCACGTCGCTACCGAGGGGCCGATCGGCATCGCCACGCGCCGCATCTGCGTCGAGTGGAAACTGCCGTTCACCACCAGCTATCACACGAAATTCCCCGAATATATTTCGGCCCGCTTCCCCGTGCCCGTGCAGGTCGGCTACGCCTATATGAAGTGGTTCCACAAGCCGTCCGGGCGACTGATGGTGGCCACCCCCACCCTGCGCGACGAGCTGGTCGAGCACGGTTTCCGCAATGTTTCGCCCTGGTCGCGCGGCGTGGACACCGAGCTGTTCAACCCCGACCTGCCGCGCATCTACGACGAGCTCGGCGGCAAGGACTGGCCCCGCCCCTTCTGGCTCAACGTCGGCCGGGTGGCGGTCGAGAAGAATATCGAGACCTTCCTCGAGCAGGACCTGCCCGGTACCAAGATCGTCGTGGGCGACGGCCCCGCGCGGGCCGAGCTGGAACAGAAATACCCCGAGGCGAAATTCCTCGGCGCCCGCTTCGGCGAGGAACTGGCCCGGTGCTTCCGGGACGCCGACGTCTTTGTCTTCCCCAGCTGGACCGACACCTTCGGGCTTGTGATCCTCGAGGCCATGGCGACCGGTACGCCCGTGGCCGCCTTCCCTGCCCATGGTCCGATCGACATCATTCCGGGATCAGGGGCCGGGGCCATTGATGACGACCTCAGAAAGGCCTGTATGGCCTGTCTGGAGCTGGATCGGGCCGATGTGCGTGCCTATGCGGAGCAGTTCAGCTGGCGGGCCTCGGCCGAGCAGTTTGTCGAGAATCTCGAACCCTACCCCGAGCCGGAGCGGGGCCGGTTCTGGCGCCGGCTGCGCCGTATCACCCGCCTGCGTCGCCGGTCACAGGCCGCATGAGGCTACCGCTCGGGCTCACGCGATGGATCTACCGCCGGCGCCTTGCCGGCCATATTCGCCCGGATGCGGCCTCGCGATTCAGTCTGGTCTTCCACGACCGCCGGTGGGAGTCGGCGGAAAGCGCCTCGGGCCCGGGGTCGGAACGCGGGTCGGAACCTGTGCGCCACACGGTCGAGGTGCTGGACCGGATCATCCGCGAACGGCAGATCGGCTCGATCGCGGACATGGCCTGCGGGGACTTCAACTGGATGCCCATGGTGCTGGCCGCCCACCCGCGGCTGGCCTATGTCGGCTATGACGTCGTTCCGGAGCTGGTGCGACTGAACCGGCGTCGCTATCCCCACCTGCGTTTCGAGACTCTCGACGTCACGCGCCGCACGCCGGCCGCCGCCGATCTGCTCCTGTGCAAGGACCTGCTGAACCATCTCGATGAGGCGGACGTCCGCAAGGCCCTGCGGCATATGGCGGCCTCGGGCTCGCGCTATCTGCTGATCACCAGCAATCGCGACCATCCCAATGACGCCCTGTCGCCGCGCCACCCTCACGGGTCCCGTCACCTGAACCTTCTGGCAGCGCCCTACAGCCTGCCGGCCCCGATCGAGGCCGACCACTATCTGGCGCTGTGGGAGGCGCGCGCGGTGGCAGAGCACCTGTCCGCGCGCGCCTGAGCAGACGCCTATTCTGCGGGGCGGGTCATCGGCGTATGGGCGCGGGCCACCTCGCGCTGGGCCAGCAGCTCCGCCTCCGGCAGCGGCACCAGACCGCGGTCCTGCAGATACCCCCCCGGGCCGGACGCGGCGTCCGAGACAAACTCGGCCACGAACTGGTCCAGTCCCGGCGTCACACCGATGTGGGCCTTCTTGACGTAGATATACATCGAGCGGCTGATCGGATACTCGCCCGAAGAAATGGTCTCGAGCGTCGGATAGACCCCGTTGACGCTGGCAGCCTTCACCGACTCGGAATTCTGTTCGAGGAAGGAATAGCCGAACACACCGACCGAACCGGGCGTGCGGCCGAGGGTCTGGACGATGGCATTGTCATTTTCGCCGGAGTCCACCCAGACCTGATCCTCGCGCAGGGTATGGGCACGGGTCTCAAAGGCGTCCTCATCGCTCTCCGACAGGGCCGCGAGCGTCGGATTGGCCATGGCGGCAGGCGTCATGCCCAGCTCCAGCCAGGAGTCGCGGGTGCCCGAGGTCGGCGGGGGACCATAGACGAGGATCCGCGAGGACGGCAGGCCGGCCCGCACCTGATCCCAGGTCATGTTCGGGTTGGAGACGAACCCGCCCTCGCCCGGAACGTCCTTGGCGAGGGCCAGATACAGATCATCCCCCTCAAAGGCGAAGTCGGCGCCGGAGCGGGCCGTGGCGATCACCAGTCCGTCAAAGCCGATCTTGATCTCGATGATCTCGGTGACGCCATTGGCGGCGCACATGTCGAATTCGGACGCCTTCATCCGGCGCGAGGCGTTGGCGATGTCCGGCGTCTGGGCGCCGATTCCCTGACAGAAGGCCTGGATACCCCCGCCGGTGCCAAGGGATTCGACCCGGGGCATGGCTCCGCCGGTGTTCCGGGCGAAATTCTCGGCCACCCGCGTGGTGAAGGGGAAGACGGTCGAGGACCCGGCCGCCCAGATGCCGTCTCGGGTGGACGACCCGCCCTGATCCCCACAGGCGGCGAGCACGAGGGCAGAGGCGGCGACAAGGGCGAGGGAACGGAGACGCATGAAAGAAACCTCGTATGCGGATGACAGGCTGGCGCCCTTAAAGCAGACGTTTGCGCATGGCTTGTGACAGCATGTCGATCAGGGTCACAGCGACGATGATGATGATCGCAATGGTCGAGACCGTGTTGTAGTCAAAGGCCTGCAGACTTTCGAAAAGCACCTGGCCGATACCCCCTGCGCCGATCAGGCCCAGCACGGTGGCCGCACGGCTGTTCGACTCGAAGCGGTAGAGGGCGAAACTGGTCCACAGGGGCGCCACCTGCGGGATCACGCCCCAGGCGATTTCGTGCAGGCGACCGGCGCCGGTCGCCTTGACCCCGTCGATGGGACCGGCGTCGATCGACTCCACAGCTTCCGAAAAGAGCTTGGCCAGCACACCGGCCGTGTTGAGTCCGATGGCCAGCACCCCGGCCAGCGGCCCCAGACCCACGGCGACGATGAACAGGGTGGCGCTGACCAGATCGGGGATCGACCGCAAGAGGTCCATCAGGCGCCGCACCGGCCACACCAGCCACGCCGGAGCCAGGTTGCGCGAGGCCATCAGGCTGAGGGGGACGGCGAGGAAGACGGCGAGGAAGGTGCCCCAGAGGGCGATCTGCACCGTCAGCCACATCTGGCCGACCAGAATCTTCCAGTCCGAGAAGTCAGGCGAGAGGAAATCGCGGCCGTAGTTCCGCATATTCTCGGTGTTGGTGAACAGATTGCCAAGGTTGGGCATGTCCACCCGACCGAAGCTGGCGATCAGGATGATGGCCAGACCGCCCCACAACAGGATATCCAGAGACCAGGCGGCCGTGGATTTCTCGGGCGGCGGCGGGACTGTGGCCGGATCGCGCACGGCGGGCGCGGCCGGGCGGCGCATATTGGCCAGCAGGGCGAAAACGATCAGCAGGCCGATCAGGCCGAACGGTCCCCACTGGCGCGCCATCTGGACCACGTTTGCCGGCTCCGGGGGGGCGACTTCGGGCGGCGTGCCCTCACGCCGGGCCTGGTCGGCCTTCATCTCGCGGATCGGGTTCAGATAGCTGTTGTCGGCGGCGCGGAACTGGGAATAGTTCAGCCCCCGCATGATCTGGCGCTGGCGGTCCGCTTCCGGACCGAAGCCCTGACCATAGCCGGTGAAGAATTCGGCGATCTCGAGCTTGAGCCAGCGGGGCAGGTCACCTTTCACGAGAATGCCCGACTCCGGGATCGGCGGCGATTCCCAGATGACCTCGATCTGGGAGGCGATCTGCGGGTTCTGACGGTTCAGGAAGACGGTGTTGACCGAGTTGGAGGTCGCAACATCCACCTGGCCGTTGGCAATGGCGAAGGAATTGGCCTGGTGGTTGGCGGATCGGACCGTGGCAAAGCAGGTCCGGGGATCAATGCCGCGCGGGCTGAAAAAATAGGTCATCGGCGCCAGGGTGCCCGAGGTCGACTGGGCGTCACCGAGGCCGAAATTCAGCGAGCGATCGCACCGCTCGACGTCGGCAAGGGTGATCCCGGAACCCCGCCGCACCACCAGGGTCGAGACATAGGAGTCCTTGCCCTCCAGATCGACGGTCCGGGCGATGACCTCGGCCCCGGCGCGGTCGATGGCCTGCACGGCCGGCAGGGCCGAGAACCAGCCGATCTGGGTCTGGTTGGCGCTCATCGCCTCGACCAGCACCGAATAGTTGGAACCGAAGATGGGTTCGACCGGAATGCCGAGGTGGCGCTCAAGGTCATCCAGCAGCGGCGTCCACAGCGGCCCGGACGACGCCTGACCCTCGGCCGACAGGATCGAGAAGACCAGCTTGTCCGGCGCATCCGGACGGGTCGGTGCGGTCTGGGCATGGGCAGGCAGGCCCGGCGAGACGAGGGTCACGGCCGCGGCGAGGGCCGGGACCATACGGGCGAGAAGCGCGCGGATCATACCTTGGCCTCCCAGAAGGCATCCTCGAACTCGGGGCCGTAGATCTCCACGAGCCGTTCGTGATCCAGACCGGTCGAGGGACCGTCATAGACCAGTTTGCCGGCCTTGAGCGCGATGACCCGGTCGCAATAGCGCAGCGCATAGTCGACCTGGTGAAGGGTCACCAGAACCCCCATGCCGTCGCCCTTGTTGAGCTCGACCAGCATTTCCATGACCTTGCGGGCCGACACAGGATCCAGCGAGGCGACCGGCTCATCGGCCAGGATGGCGCGGGCCCCCTGAACGATGGCGCGGGCAATGGCGCCGCGCTGTTGCTGGCCCCCCGAGAGGGTGTTGGCACGCTGGGCGGCATAGTCGGCGACACCGACCCGATGCAGCGCCGCCATGGCGCGCGTCCGGTCTTCCCGCGGCCAGAGGCCCAGCAGGCCTTTCCACGCCGGGATGCGGCCCAATGCCCCCAGCATGACATTGGTGAACAGACTCAACCGTCCGACCAGATTGAACTGCTGAAAGATCATGCCCAGCCGCGAACGGGCGCGACGCACCGCCCCGGTCGTCCGGCCATTCGCCTGCACCGTCTCGCCGAACACCTCGATGCGACCGCCGGAATCGATATTCACCAGCCCGGTGATCGAGCGCAGCAGCGTCGACTTGCCCGAGCCGGATGGTCCGATCAGGGCGACCATCTCTCCCGGCTGAACGGTCAGGGACACGCCGTCCAGCGCCTTGCGGGCGCCAAAGGTCTTGGACACGTCCCGCACGGACACAAAGCCGGTCAGGTCGGCGGAAGCAGCGGTGGAATTCATGATCGGGCTGTTCGTGATTAGACGGACGCCCGGGACGTGGCGCAGCCTGCGCACGGGCAGGTCTTAATGGCAGGCGACGGCCATGCCGTCCAGACCGGAGGCGGGATCAGACCCGGATGGCCTCGATACGGGCACGATCGGCCCGGGTCGAGGGTCCGTTGCGGACCCGCTCAAGCTGGTCCCGGGCCATGCGGCGCGCAGGCTCGCGGAACGGGCCGGGCTCCGCCGCCAGGCTGGCGAGCACCTTGCGCAGACGCACTGACACGGCGACATCCCCGGCGCCGTAGCGCGCCGCCGTCCCCAGGACATCCTCGACCAGATCGGCCGGATCGAGCGCGGAGGCCAGGATGCGGTCGCAGCTGACCGGGTCCGGGTCGGTGCGGGCCTGTTCCCACTCATCCAGAAGCCGGAGACCCGTGGCGACCACCTGTATCGCGGTACCGGGATCGTTGATCCCGGGGGACAGGGCGCGGGCCGCGATCTCGCCGAGGACGATCAGACCGTATCGGGGGTCCTGATCAAACGAACGACTTTCGCCCACGGCGAAGGCGCCCTGCCAGTCGCGGCATCCCGCATCATCGAGGCGATCGACGCTGACCCGGGCAAGGGGTTCACCGCGTCGAACCAAGGTGCCGGGCATGGCAAGGACCTCCACCCGGCAACCGGCCCCGGTCGCGAGGGCTTGCAGCCGGTCAGGATCGACGTTCTGGACATAGCCCGTCTGACGGGAGGGGACGAGGGCTCCGGTGTCCAGACGCCCCTCGGTCCCGCCCAGAAAGGGACGGGCGGCCCGCTGGCGCAGGGCACTGCGAGCCTCGGTCTCGACGCGCTCGATCATATGGCCGACCCGGGCCAGACGTGACAGGGTGTTGATCCAGGCCAGCAGGCGAAAGGCCACCAGCCCCACCACCCCAAGGCTGACCAGGAACAGGATGGCCCGGCCGCCGGCGCCGTAGTACCGGGCATTGATAGCCGTGACCGAGACGATGGCGTACAGGAAGGCGCCGACGAAGGTCGACAGGGCCTTCTGGGTCCGCTCGTCCGCTGTGACGAGGGCAGCGACGCGCGGCGTGGCCGAGCCGGAGACCGAGGTGTAGGCCGTCACCATGGCCCCGACCGAGAAGGTGGCCACGGCCAGCAGGCTCGAGGCCAGAATGGTCAGGATTTCCTCGACGGACTCATTGCCGAGGCGCTCTGCCATCTCCGCTGGAACAAGCGGCGCGCCCCACGCCGCAATCAGGGCGGCACCGACCCCGAGGCCGGCATAGGCGGTGGCCCGCACCCACAGCTGGCGGGTCAGCCTGCGCCAGTAGAACAGCCAGCGGTTCATGAGAGGGGACGCCCGGGCATCCGCCTAGCCTGCCTGAACCCGTTCCGGCGGGACAAGTGCTTCATGCGGCGCCTCCGGCAGGGACAGGCTGACCTCGGCACCGCCGCCCGGCGCGCGATCAATCGACATCCGGCCCCGGACCTGCCGGGCAAAGGCATGGGCCTGGGCGAGACCCAGACCCTGGGCGCCCGGCCTGGTGGTGAAGAAGGGTTCGACCGCCCGGGTGCGGGCTTCCTCCGAGAACCCGGGCCCGCTGTCCCGCACCGACAGCAGCCAGCCGCCCTCCATCTTGGGCTCCAGACGGACAGCAACGGAACCCTCACCGTTAACCGCCTCAATGGCATTCGCCACCAGCGCCCGGACAGCCCCGTCGAAGAGCACGGGATCCAGCCGCACCGGCGCGGATTCAGCCGGAACCTCCACCATCAGATCGATTCCCGGGCCGGCCTGGGTCCTCAGCCGGGATTCAAGGCCTTTCAGGAGAAGGGCCACATCCATGACCTGGACCGGGGACTCATCCTCCCCGTCGCTGAAGGCCCCCAGACGGCGGGTGAGAGCCTCTCCCCGCTGGCCGGCGGCGAGGGCCGCTTCACCCAGACGCCGGATACGGCCGGGGTCGTCCGCCTGTTTCAGCATCATGTCGAGGGCGCTCGTCATGACCCCGATCAGGGCGTTCAGGTCCTGGGAAAGCCCGCCCGTCAGGCGGCCGACGTGGGCGAGGCGCTGGTGACCCTCGACCTCGCTGCGGGCCTCGGCCTCGGTGCGGCGCAGGGCGTCCCGCTCCTGCTCGAGCTGGACCCGGACGGCCGCCAGCTCCGCTGCCAGCGCCGCCTCCCGGGCATTGGCGGCCTCGAGCTCGGCCGGATCGATCTGCGGGGCCGGCTCGACGTCCGGCCGGTCGACGCTCGGCTCGAGCCGCTCTCCGGCCAGCAGAAGCGCGTCGATCCGACCATCTGCGTCGCTGAGCGGCAGCATACGCCACCGTATATCACCGGCGTCGATCGTGGGTGCATCCTCCGGCGCCGAAGACAAGCCCGCGCGCAGCGCCTCATCCGCAGCCGCGCGGTCTGCGTCCGGCAGGAAGACGTCCGTGAAGCGATGGCCCGTCGCGCTGTCGCGCCCGTGGACCAGGCCGTCCGCGACCGGATTGAGCTCGCGCACCCGACCGTCCGCATCGACAACCACGAGGGCACTGGAGGCGGCCTCGAAGACGCGACGGACATAGCCGGGGTCCGGCGATTCCACAGGGGGCGTCTCGATCTGGGGCGTTGTCAGCCCCTCGGTCTCGACGATGGCGGCCATGGAGCCGATCACCTGCCCATACTCGTTCTCGATCGGCATGGCGGTGACCGAAACCAGCATGGTCCTGCGGGTGGCCGGATTGGCCAGCAGGTGCTGGAAGCCCTTGACGGTCTGGCCCCTCAGGGCGCGGGCGCTGGGCAAAAGGTCCGGGGGCACCGGCCGCCCGTCGGGGAAGGTGATCCCCCAGGTCGCCGAATGGAACCGCAGGCCGAGAAGTTCGGCATCGCGGCGGCCCAGCAGCTGGTGGGCGGCCCGGTTGGCAAAGACGAACTTGCCCTGGTTGTCCGTTTCGACAAGGGCCACAGGCACGGCATTCAGGGTTTCGAACAGGCGTTTGTCGGCGCTCTCGGCGGCCTTCTGCACCAGATCGAGCTCGGAGGAGGTCGAGACGTGACGGACCCTGTGGGTCACGGCAAACCATGCGCTGAACAGGGCCACACAGACCGAGACGCCGGTCACGGCCCACAGCACCAGGGTCCAGTTCACCTCACCTTCCAGAAACATTGACGGCCTTGATCCCGAATTGAAGCAGTTGCGCGGTAGAGACACGACACCGTGCAAAAGGCGAACCGGTTCCGCGTCTGCTCCCGCTTCAGGCGACTAGACCGCCGCGGAGGCCGGGTCCAGCGACCCGCAGTCACGATCCGGCGAGATCGGGGCGGCCCACAGCAAAGGGGCCGGACGTTTCCGCCCGGCCCCTCTCGTCTGTCCCGCGGTCACGCGCCTCAGAAGGCGATGCGCATCACCAGTTGATAGACCGGACCGGCCGACTCGGTCTCGATCTCATACTCATCATAGTCGCGGGCCAGCTGGTCGCCGACGTTGTCGAACTTGTCGAACACCTCATCCTTGGAGGCGTCCAGCAGGTTCGATCCGGTCAGACGGACGACAATGTTCTCGCCGATCTGCTTCTCGATGAACACTTCAAGGTCTTCGCCGTAGGCGGTGCGAACCTCTTCGGCCAGGACGCGATCATAGGCGTCGCCCTGTTTGCGGTAGGTCGCCCCGAAGGCCGCCCCCCACGTCGGCAGGTCCTGGGTGAACCCGGCCGAGAAGACGAAGTCCGACTGACCGTTGAAGCGGCGCTCACCGGCGAAGTCGGTGATCTCGCTGTCCAGCCAGGAGTAGTTGAGGAAAACACCGGTCGACTCCATGCCGATGAAGTCCAGCGGCGTGGAGAGGTCGAACTCGAGGCCGTAGACCGTGCCGGAGCCGACATTGTCCACCGTATAGATGAAGGTGCCGGGACCCTCGGAGCCCTCCAGACCGGTGTTCACCTCCTCGATCAGATCGGTGATGTCCCGATAGAAGGCGTTGATGCCGACCACGCCGCGGCGGCCGAGGCGACGCTCGAAGCCGAGGTCGAAGCCGACCGCGGTCTCGGGTTTCAGGTCCGGATTGCCGACGAAGTCGCTGTCACCCAGCTCCTCTTCGAGCAGGGCCGGCGACAGGCGATCAAAATTCGGGCGGCGGACAGTGCGCGCGGCCGAGAAGATCACCCGGTCGGTGTCATTCAGGCGCCAGCGCAGGCTGAACGAGGGCAGGAGCTCACCGTAGTCGCTCTCGGTCACCTGCTGGGCGAGGGGAACCGTGCGGTCGGTAATGGTGACGTCCGTCGCCTCATAGCGCAGACCGGCCTCCCAGCGCAGGTCGCCGGACTTGCCCGACAGCATGACATAGGGGTCAATGCGGTTTTCCTCGATCGTCGAGTCGCCACCGTCAACCGGGCTGAAGGCGCCGAAGGGCGGCACGACCGGACGCGGGGCCGGGGCATTGGGAACGTTGAACCGGATGCGGGGCGTTTCCTCGATCAGACTGTCGCGGGTCTTCCAGTTGGCCTGGACGCCGAACTCCAGCTCCATGTCGCCGGACAGGTCGATCCTGTGCTCGACAGCGGCCTTCCACTCCTCGTCCTGGATGTCGACGCGCTCGGAATCGAGGGTGAAGCGATCCTCGTCAGGGAAGGGCGTGGCGTCCCGAAGATATTCGGACTCGGACTCGAACTCATACTGCTGGTCGTCGATGGTCGCATAGCCCAGCTTGAAGGTCGTCTCGCCGCCGAACATCTCGCGTTGGTAACGGCCACGCAGCGACAGGTTGTCGGTACGGATGTCGAGGTCGTTGTCATTGACGGTCAGCAGGTTGGCCTGGGTCTCTACGCCACCGTCGTACTCGAACGAGTCCTCGTCCTGGAAGCGATCCGTGCGGACGAAGACGCCGGCAATGTCGAGCATGCCGCCGGCCAGCGGCACTTCATAGGAGGCGTTGAAGGCATAGTCCGTGCCGTCGCGGATGTCGGTCTGCACTTCGGTGTTGTCGATGGTGCCACCCGGCTCGTCATAGCGGATGCTGTACTTGTTCTTGGGGTTGCGGCGGTCCTGGACATTGGCGCCGACCAGAAGACGGCCCTCTCCGACCTGTCCGCCCCAGACAGCGCCATAGGTGCCTCCGAACTCGCCGTATTCGCTGTCGGGGAACATCAGGGCGCCGAGGCGGATATAGCCCCCGTCAATCGACACGGCGTCGCGGAGGACAATGTTGATGGTGCCGGCGACGGCGTCGCCCGACCGGTTGGCCGAGGAGGAGCGCACGACTTCCACCCGCTCGATCAGCTCGGCCGGGATGCGGTCAACGAAGAACGAGCGGTCAACACCCGAGCCCGGGACTTCCTGACCGTCGATCAGGATCTTGGTGTAGCCGGGATCGAGACCGCGCAGCCGCGCGCCGTCCGACTCAAGGACGTCGGACAGGAAGGTCACCGAAGGAACGCGACGAAGGGCGTCACCGACGGTCAGCGGTTCGAACCGCTGGAAATAGTCGAGGTCGTAGGACAGGGTCGGCACCACATCGTCGGTGCGGTTCCGCATGGCCGGCTGACCGGTCACGATCACATCCTCGACGGCGGTGACCGGACCCTCGTACTCGGCCTCCTGGGCGAAAGCGGCACCGGCCGCGAGAACGGGCGCCAGCGCAGCGCCCACGAGAAGCTTCAGTTTCATGATGATGACGTCCCCTTGGGCGGACGCTGTGTCGTCCCTGGCCCCGGACCGCCGTTAGCGCTTCGCAGAGACGCTACAGTGACGCTTTCTCGAAGGTCGGCTGACACCGGGATCACGGCTCGAAGACAGTTTGTCGGTGTACCGATGGTATTTCTTCATTCCGTAACCAATACATACATTAGCTTGCGGCGCAGGCCGAAGGCGCTACAGGGCAGGTACCTGCAGCGGAGCTTTGCCATGCGCCTCACCCCCTCGCTTCTGATTGCCGCATCCGCCCTCGCCCTTTCCGCCTGCGCCGCGACCGAGGATCGCGGACCCCAGGGCATATTTGCGCCCGGGGACCCCGCCCGTCCGGTCATGGCCAGCATTGAGACGGTGGTGACGACCGATCCGGAGGTGGATGCCGACGATCCCGCCCTGTGGGCGGACCCGCGCGATCCGGCACGGGCCGTGATGTTCGGCACCGACAAGTCGGACGGCCTGTACGTGCACAATATGGACGGCTCGGTTCGCCAGTTCCTGCCTTCGGGTCCGGTCAACAATGTTGACCTTCGCGTCGACTTCCCGACCTCGGCCGGCGAGCGGGTGCTGGTCGCGGCCAGCAATGACGCGCCGGGCGCCAACGGGGTGAACCTCTATCTGTTCGATCCGGCGACCCTGACGACGGCCGACTACGGCTTCCTGTCCACGACCTATGAGCCCTATGGCTTCTGCATGGGACGGCGCGGCGACGCCTTCTATCTGGTCGTGACCACCAAGGCCGGGACCGTCCACCAGATGTCGATCGCCGACGGGCCGCAGGGCCCGGTGATCGGGCCCGAGCGGGTGCTGACCCTCGGCAGCCAGCTGGAGGGCTGCGTCGTCCATGACGCCGCCGACATTCTCTATGTCGGCGAGGAGGACGTCGGCGTCTGGCGGTTCGACTTCGATCCGTCAGGACCGGTGGAAGCCCTCGAGGTCGCGCGCGTCGACCGGATCCGCATCAAGGACGATGTCGAGGGACTGACGATCCTGCGGGATCGGGGGGTCGACTATCTGATCGTCTCCAGCCAGGGCGACAGCACCTATCCGGTCTACCGGATCGAGGGCCAGCGCCACATCTATGTCGGACGGTTCGCGATCGTCGACGGACCGGCGATCGACGGGGTCACCCAGACTGACGGCCTCAGCGCCTTCTCCGGCCCGATCGGCCCGTTCCCGGGGGGCGCGATCGCCTTCCACGATCACGAGGATGCGCCCAACCCCGGCCAGCAGAACTTCAAGATCGTCGACTGGCGGGACATCCGGACGGCTCTGGGACTCTAGGGCGTTTCGGCGTCGCCTGTGACCGAAGACCGGTTGAGCCGCCAGTAGTAGAGGCCGATGCCGGCCGGGATCAGCCAGTAGGCAAATCCCGGCAGCCACGGCATGGCCCGCAGCAGCGGCAGGGCGGCCAGTCCGGCCGACACCAGGCCGGAGGCCGCACAGATGCTCCAGATGTCGCGGCCCCGAACCAGGGCCGTGCGCGCCCCCTCGTCGACGGCATCCGGCCGGGCGGCATGGTGCAGCAGGACGTAGAGACTGCTGAGGAAGGCGAACCCCAGTCCGTAGCTGACGAAGATGCCGCGCAGGTCTGCGAGGGTGGCGATGCGCTCGCGACCGGGCACCAGCCCTCCGGTGATCCAGCTGGTGCCGGTTTCCGCCAGCAGGCGAAGCGGAAAAACATAGATCATCACCGTAAAGACGATCATCAGGCTGATCAGGGTGATCGCCCCGTCGCGAGCGGCGGTCATCTGTCCGAAACGCCGGTGAGCCGACCAGAACAGGGCCAGCAGGGCAAAGCCCACCGCAAAGGCCGGGATACGGCCGAGCGCCGCCCCCAGATCAGCGTAGCTTTCGAGGGGCTCGGCGCCGGAGATGACCAGCAGGGTCAGGGCAAAGGCGAAGGAGGCATCGACGAAGGCGTCCAGCCGGCGCGCGGCGACCCCTTGCAAGGATTCAGACATGACGGCTCCTCCCCGAGGGGAGGGTGATCCGCGATCGGCCGGGGATCAAGAGCCCGCTACAGGGCGCCCGGAGTGCCCGGAACGAAAAAAGCCCGGCGCGGGCCGGGCCTCTTCCGATCTTCGACTGGAGCGGGCGAGGCGATTCGAACGCCCGACCCTCACCTTGGCAAGGTGATGCTCTACCCCTGAGCTACGCCCGCACTCTCAGTCGAGAGCGGGGCGTATAGCCGAGGCGGGGCAGGGCCTGCAAGACCCTTTTCAGAATTACCGCGGTGCGAGGCGGATGGCGCCATCGAGGCGGATGCACTCGCCGTTGATGTAGACGTTCTCGGCCAGATGCAGGGCCAGCGACGCATAGTCAGCGGGGGTGCCGAGGCGGCTGGGGAAGGGAATGGCGGCGGCCAGGGCGTCCTGGATCTTCTGGTCCATGCCGGCCATCATCGGGGTCCACATGATGCCCGGCAGGATGGTGTTCACCCGCACGCCTTCCTGGGCCAGATCGCGGGCGACCGGCAGGGTCATGGCGTAGACGCCGCCCTTGGAGGCGGAATAGGCGGCCTGGCCGATCTGGCCGTCCTGGGCCGCAACCGACGCCGTGTTGATGATCAGGCCGCGTTCGCCATCGGCCATGGGCTCGGCGGCGACCATGCCCAGCGCGGACTGGCTGAGCACCCGAAAGGTACCGAACAGATTGATGCGGACGGTGCGCTCGAAGCTGTCCATGTCGTGGGCGCGCAGTTCACCCGTGTCACGCTTGCGGCTGACGGTCTTCTGGCCGGTGGCGATGCCGGCACAGTTGACGGTCAGGCGCTCCTGACCATGGGCAGCGCGCGCCTTTTCAAAGCCAGCCGCGACATCGGCGTCAGAGGTCACATCGACCTTGCAGAAGACGCCCCCGATCTCGGCCGCGATCCTTTCACCGGCCTCCTCATTGAGGTCGAACAGGGCAACCCTGACCCCTTTCGCCGCCAGCGCCCGGGCCGTGCCCTCGCCGAGGCCCGAGGCGCCGCCGGTGACGACAGCGGCGATGGAGGAGTCGAGTTTCATGGGAAATCCTTTGTCAGATCGGGATTGAACCGGAGGGGGTGTGGGACGATTTAGGGGGCATGGTCCGTCCTGCCAAATCCTCATCCGACGAAATCGCCCGGGGCCGGGCCCTTATCCCGCGCATCGACAAGGTTGACGAGGTCAAGGTCGAGCGCCGTTTCTGGCCCAAGCTGCGGCGCAGTGTGGCGCGGATTCCCTTCGCCGATCACCTCCTGAGCGTCTGGTACGCGGCGCGAGACCCGGAGACGCCGGCCGGAGCCAAGGGCATGATGCTGGCCGCTCTCGCCTATTTCATCATGCCGGTCGACGCGATCCCGGACGTCCTCGCGGGCATCGGCTTCACCGACGATGCCGCCGTGATCACGGCCGTGGTCGCCACCCTGTCGGCTCACATCCGCTCGCGCCACCGCAAGGCGGCCCGTGAGGCGCTCGCCCGTCTCGCCCGGACCGAAGACTAGGCGCCCGGCGAGCGCGTCCGCCACCAGCCGGTTATGGAATAGCGGGGCGCCCCCGCGAACGGGGCCACCATGGAGACGGCATGGTCCTGGGGCACCCTGAACAGGTTCAGGGTTCCAAAGGCGGGGGTGAAGGTCTCGGTCACCGCCCCCTCCCCGTCGAGGAACATCAGCAGGCCGCCCCACTCTGCCCGCCAGCGCGGCGACAGGTTCAGCACATAGGCATAGAGCCGCCCGGCATCCTCGTGTGCGTCGGTGTGGCCATTGAGGAAATGGCCCGGCAGATACCGCGTCGGCTGGGCGTCGACATAGGCGATCCGGTCATCGCGTGTCAGCCGACGGGCCATGGCGAGGAAGGCCTCGCTGTTGAACAGGTCGTGCAGCTCGAACAGGACCGGCGGCAGCGGCAGGCTCATGGCGCGCGCCTGGCCCAGCTTGATCCGGTCGAAGATGAACTGGAAACCCTCGGTCGCCTCCTCATGGGCCATGGCGTAGAGGCGCGCCTGTTCGGCCAGCGGCTCGGCCTCGAACACGGCGACCGGGACGTCGGCGTTGTAGGGATTCTGGATGGCGCGGTTCCAGACCATGTCGGGCCCGGTCAGGGCCTCATGCAGGGCATCCACCCCCTCGCCTACAAGACCCGGCAATCGGGTCCGGCCGGTCGAAGCCAGCCGTTCGGCGGCGCCGGTCAGGTCGAGGTCGCGGGCAAGGGCGAGGGTCACGGCCCGACCGTCACCACGATCTTGCCCATGGCGGAGCGATCGCCCAGGGCCTGAATGGCCTCAGGCGCCCTGTGCAGGGGGAAGGTGCGGCTGACACGAGGACGGATCTTGCCCTCGCTCCACAGGGTCATCAGGTCGGCCATACTGGCGGCGTGGCCCCTGGGATCGCGCATGACGGCGGCGCCCCAGAAGACGCCGATCACGGCCACCGACTTCAGCAAGGTCAGGTTGAGCGGCAGCGACGGAATGCCGGCCGGGAAGCCCACCACCAGATAACGACCGCACCAGTCCATGGCCCGCAGCGCCGGCTCGGCATAGTCGCCGCCGACCGCGTCATAGACGACATCGGCCCCGTCGCGCCCGGTGGCCAGTTTCAGCTCGCCGGACAGCTCCTTCTGGGCCGCCTTGTCCATCGGGCCGGAGGGGTAGATCAGGCCGTTATCGGCGCCCAGCTCAAGGGCGAACTCGACCTTGTCGTTGGTGGAGGCGGCGGCGACGACGCGCGCCCCCATGGCCTTGCCCAGCTCGACGGCCGCGGCGCCCACACCGCCCGCGGCGCCCAGCACCAGCAGGGTTTCGCCCGCCTGCAGCTTTGCCCGGTCCTTCAGGGCGTAATAGCTGGTGCCGTAGGTCATGATCAGGGCGGCGGCGGTCTCGAAGTCCATCTCCTTCGGGATGGGGATGACGCTGGCGGCAGGGACGGCGATCCGTTCGACCAGCCCGCCCCAGCCCGGGACGGCGATCACCCGGTCACCCTTGTGGATGCCCTTCACCCCCTCGCCGATCGCCTCGACCACGCCGGCGACCTCGGCGCCCGGCGCGAAGGGGCGCTCGGGCCGGAACTGGTATTTGTCCTCGATGATCAGTGTGTCGGGGAAGTTGATGCCCACGGCCTTGACCTCGATGACCACCTCGCCGGCTTTCGGGGTCGGATCCGGCACCTCCTCGACGACCAGGGATTCCGGGCCGCCGGGGGCCTTGGACAGGACTGCGCGCATGGAGAACCTTTCGCCGAGGGAGAGGAGAGGCGGGTGACGACTTGCCACCCCGGTCCCCGGGACGGTAACGCTCCGGCCCCGAACTGGAAAGACAGGAACCGGCCCGACCGGACTGCGGAGACCTCGAGATGACCCGACCCGCCCTGATCCTGCACGGAGGCGCCGGTGCCCGGCGCAGCCGCGACTATACGGCCGAGCGGCGTCATATGGTGGAGGTCGTGCGCGCCATGCAGGCCCGGCTGGAAGCCGGCGAGGCCGCGTTGGACGTCGCCGTCGAGGCCGTGTGCCTGCTGGAGGACTCGGGCCTCTATGTTGCCGGGCGGGGCGCCTCGCCCAATCTGGACGGGGACTATGAGCTGGACGCCAGCCTGATGGACGGGGCCACGGGCCGCGCCGGGGGCATCGCCGCCCTGCAGGGCTTCCGCAATCCGGTGCGGGCCGCACGCGCCGTCATGGACCACACGCCGCACGTCCTGCTGGTCGGCGAGGGGGCGCGGCGCTTCTGCGAGACGCAGAGGCTGGAGCCCGTCCCCGGCGGCGAGGACTGGTTCACCCGGGCCGGTCAGGGCGAGGACAACCATCCGCCGGGGACGCTGGCGCACGGCACGGTCGGCTGCTGCGTGCTGGACGCGCAGGGCCGGCTGGCGGCCGCGACCTCGACCGCCGGGGTGTTCGGCAAGCTGCCGGGCCGGGTCGGCGACACGCCCCTGCCCGCCAGCGGCACCTGGGCGGACGGCCACGCAGCGGTCTCGTCGACCGGCCAGGGCGAGTACTTCATCCGCACGGCGGCGGCGGCGCAGGTCGCCTGGCGCGTCGCCTCGGGCCAGACGGTGGCCGGGGCCGGGCGCGCCGTCATCGACGCCATCGGCGCCCTGGGCGGCGACGGCGGACTGATCGCGCTGGACCGCGAGGGCAACCGCGCGGACCCCTACAACAGCCAGGGCATGAAGCGGGCCTGGCTGACCCCCGGGGGCGAGGTCGGCGTCGCGGTCTTCAACGACTGAGCCTGTTCAGGCCGACAGGCAGATGACCTGGGCGACACGCAGGTCGCGACGCAGGGCGTCGGCGACCCGACCATAGTTGGTCAGGGTGACCGGTTCGGCGAGGGCACGGGCGTCCCGGTCTGCCATGCCGCGAATGGCGGGCCCGAAGGTATCGGGCGCGGTGGTGTAGACCCGTCCGCGGCGCGGGGCCTCGGCAATGGTCACGCCCAGAACCCGGCCCTGGCGATCCAGCACGGGGGCACCGGACAGGCCCGAGAGCGTGCCCTTCAGCCCCGCCGTACGGCCGACCTCGGCCCAGGCCAGAACGGGCTCGTCACGCTGACCCCGGCCGCGCACGCGGAAGGTCTCGCGGCCCAGCAGGCGTGAGGTCACCTCGCCCGCGCGGCCCTGCGGATAGCCGGGGTGAAAGCCCCGCTGGCCCTTGCGCAGCTCGGGCGCCGTGACCACGGCCAGCGGGTCGGGTCCGCCCTCGGTGATCAGTACCGCCACATCGGCGCGCGGGGCCAGACGCAGGCTGGCCGCCACCGCACGGCCGCCGCCGACCATCAGGGCTGGTCTCGGGCAACCCTCGACCACATGGCGGGCGGTAACCCAGCGGCCCTCGCCGGCGATGGCGAAGGCCGTGCCCGAGGCGGGCTGGAAGGGAATGTCCGGCGCATTGAGGGTGATGGCCGGATCGAACGGGGTAATGGGCCCCAGCAGCGCGCCCTCGACCTCGTCCGGCGCGGGCGGCGGGGGCGGGGTATAGACCTCCTCGCGCCGGTCAAGCGCCCAGATCAGGATCGCCAGCGACAGGAGACCGTAGAAGGCCCAGTCGGTCAGTCGGCCCATGCGCGCCCCCTAGCCCGCGAGGGCCGCGCCGAGGATCAGGGCGGTCGCGAGCTTGGCCCCGACCAGCAGCACCGCGGCGGAGACCTCGCCCTCGCGGATGCGCTGGGGCAGGCCGGTCAGCAGCATGTCGACCAGACGGAAGACGAACAGCTGCAGCACCACGGTCGCCACGCCCCAGATGACGATATCGCGGATCGAGGTCGAGACCGACAGGCTGATCGCCAGCGGAATGGCCAGACCGATCAGCACACCGGCAAAGGCGACGGCGGCAGCGGAATTGCCCTCACGGATCAGGGCGACCTCCTTCCAGGGGGTCAGCAGGGCGTAGAGGGTCGTGCCGATGACCAGCAGGGCGATGGTCACCGCCAGATGCGTCATCAGAACGGGAAACCCCCGGGCAAAGGCCTGGACTTCGGGGCTGGTCAACACACTGGAGAGGGACGAGGAGTCCATGGCGGGGGTATGCGGGGCCTGAAGATCACGGAAGAGAAATCCGCCCTCCGTCCTTGCCTCAATCCAGCCCCAATCCGCAAGCGCGGCGGGGCCACAGTCTGTGACGAAAGGTTACGGGGGAGGTGGGGAATACCGTCTGAATAGTCTGAACCGTCTGGATGGTCTGGATGGTCTGAGTTCAGAATTACCGTCTGAACCGTCTGGATTGCCTCCTGTGCGGCCGGGGGGCTGACAGTTTAGGGGCATTCCGGAGCAGGGCGGGCAAGTCGGGGCAGGATGCGGGCAGGGCGCTGATCCCGCGGGGAATTCGTGTAGCTCTATGGCAGAGCCGAGACCTTTCAGGCCGCGTCCTGCTCGGCCTTCCTGAGGGCGCTGGCGCGGACCTTCTCGCTTTCCGACTTGAGCTGGCCGCAGGCGGCGAGGATGTCGCGGCCGCGGGGGGTGCGGATGGGGCTGGCGTAACCGGCCTTGTTGAGGATGGCGGCGAAGCGTTCGATCGTCTTCCAGTCCGAGCATTCATAGTCGGTGCCGGGCCAGGGATTGAACGGGATCAGATTGATCTTGGCCGGGATGCCCTTGATCAGATCGAGCAGGGCGCGGGCTTCCTCGGGGCTGTCGTTGACGCCCTTCAGCATGACGTATTCGAAGGTCACACGACGGGCATTCGACAGGCCGGGATAGGCGCGGATGCCGGCCATCAGGGCCTCGAGGTCATACTTCTTGTTCAGCGGCACCAGCACGTCGCGCAGGGGATCGTTGGTGGCGTGCAGGCTGATGGCCAGCATGGCCTGGGTGCGCTCGCCCAGCGCCTGCAGCTGGGGCACGACGCCCGAGGTCGAGACGGTGATCCGGCGCCGCGACAGGGCGATGCCCTCATTGTCGGAAATGATGTCGATGGCGTCGGCGACATTGTCGAGATTGTAGAGCGGCTCGCCCATGCCCATGAAGACGATGTTCGACAGGCGGCGGTCTTCCTTGGGGGAGGGCCATTCGCCGAGGTCGTCGCGGGCGACCTGGACCTGGGCGACGATCTCGGCCGCGGTCAGGTTGCGGACCAGCTTTTGCGTGCCGGTGTGGCAGAAGGTGCAGTTCAGGGTGCAGCCGACCTGGGACGACACGCACAGGGCGCCGGCGCGACCCACATCGGGGATGTAGACGGCCTCGATCTCGATGCCCGGGGCGGTGCGGATCAGCCATTTGCGGGTGCCGTCGTTCGACACCTGACGCTCGACGATCTCGGGGCGGGCCAGGGTGAAGGCGGCGGCCAGTTTTGCCCGCGTGTCCTTGGCCACATTGCTCATGGCGTCGAAGTCGGTGACGCCATAGTGGTGGATCCAGCCCCAGACCTGACTGGCGCGCATCTTCGCCTTCTCGGGCGGGCAGATGTCGGCGTCGATCAACGCTTGACGCAGGCCCTCGCGCGTCAGCCCCGAGAGGTTGACGGGCACAGTGGCTAGCGGCCGGGCGCGGGAAAGATCGAGCGTGGCGCTCACGGAAAGCATCCTGTCGAGGTGGGCGGGGCGGGTGGAAAGGCGCGGCTTATAGCACAGAACCCGTCACGATTAAGGCCCCGCCCCGGATAGCCCTTGCGGGCTTCCGGGATGACAAGGTGTCAGAGCAGGGCCGCGATCGCCTCGCGGGCGGCCTCGCCGAGGTCGGGGCGCTTGAGGGCGAGGGCCACATTGGCGCGCAAGAGGCCGATCTTGTCGCCGCAGTCGTGGGTCGTGCCCTCATACTCATAGGCGGTGAAGGCCTGATCCTGCATCAGGCGGGCCATGGCGTCGGTCAGCTGGATCTCGCCGCCCGCGCCGCGGCCCTGCGTGGCCAGCAGGTCGAAGATCTGCGGCTGGAGGATGTAGCGGCCCGAGATCGACAGGTTGGAGGGGGCCTCGCCGCGCGGGGGTTTTTCGACCATGCCCTTCATCGAGATGCGGCGGCCGTTCCGCTCGGCCGGGTCGACAATGCCGTATTTGTGGGTGTCGGCCTCGGGCACCTGCTCGACGCCGATGACATTGCCGCCGACCTCGGCATAGACGTCGGCCAGCTGTTTCAGGGCGCCGGGCTGACCGTCGACGATGACGTCCGGCAAGATGACGGCAAAGGGCTCGTCGCCGATGATGTCGCGGGCGCACCAGACGGCGTGGCCGAGGCCCTTGGGCTGCATCTGGCGGGTGAAGCTCATCTCGCCGGCCTGGGCCAGTTCGGCGTTCATCATCTCGAGGATGTCGGTCTTGCCCTTGGCCTCCAGCTGGGCCTCGAGCTCGATCTGGTGGTCGAAATAGTCCTCGATGGCCTGTTTGGCGCGACCGGTGACGAAGACGATGTGCTCGATCCCGGCCTCGCGCGCTTCCTCGACGATGTAGCTGAGGATCGGCCGGTCGACGACGTTCAGCAGTTCCTTGGGCGTGGTCTTGGTGCCGGGCAGCACCCGGGTGCCGAGACCGGCGACAGGGAGTACGGCCTTGCGCAGGCGGGCGGGCGTGGCGGTCATGGACAGCTCCTGAACGGGATCATTCAACCGTGACGGACTTGGCAAGGTTCCGGGGCTGGTCGACATCGGTGCCCTTATGAACGGCGGTGAAATAGGCCAGCATCTGGACCGGGATCGCATAGACCAGCGGCGCGATCAGGGGATGGCAATCCGGGGCCTCGATGCGGGTGATGCCGGTGCCGTGCGGCGTGGGCGCCGACAGGGGCGCGATCATGACGACCGGACCGCCGCGCGCCGCGACTTCCTGAAGATTGGAGGCGGTCTTTTCAAACAGCTCGTCCAGAGGCGCGAGGGCGACGGTGGGCGTTGCCTCGTCGATCAGGGCGATGGGCCCGTGCTTGAGCTCGCCGGCGGCATAGCCCTCGGCGTGGATATAGCTGATTTCCTTGAGCTTCAGCGCGCCTTCCATGGCCAGGGGGAACATGGCGCCGCGGCCGAGGAAGAGGACGTCGGTGGCGCGCGACAGCTCGTGGGCCACCTCGCGCATCCGGTCTTCCATCTGCAGGGCCTCGGCGATCAGGCGCGGGGATTCGAACAGGGCCTGGACCAGTCTGGCCTCCTCGTCCCCATTGATCCGGCCGCGGGCCACGCCGGCCGCAACGGCCAGCGCGAGCAGGGCGGCGACCTGGGCGGTGAAGGCCTTGGTCGAGGCGACGCCGATTTCTGGACCGGCATGGGTCGGCCACAGATACCGGGCCTCTCGGGCCATGGACGAGGTGTGGACATTGACGAGCGCCGCGGTCGGCAGGCCCAGACCCTTGCACCAGGTCAGGCAGGCGAGGGTGTCGGCGGTCTCGCCTGACTGGCTGACGGCCACGGCGAGGGTGTCGGGCATCAGGGCCGGGGAGCGATAGCGGAACTCGGACGCGATCTCGACATCGCAGGGCAGGCCGGCCAGTTTCTCGAAGGCATAGCGGCCGATCTGGGCGGCATAGAAGGCGGTGCCGCACGCCACGATCTGGATGCGGGCAATCGCGTTGAAATCGACGTCCTGCTTCAGGGCCCGGCCGTTGACGAAGTCCAGATAGGCCGAGAGCGTGCGCTGGACGCTGTCGGGCTGTTCGTGGATCTCCTTTTCCATGAAGTGGCGGTATTCGCCCTTCTCGACCTGCGCCGCCGAGGCCGAGACCGTGACCACCGGACGCTCCACGGGGGCGCCATCGACGTCGAACATGCGCGCACCGGTACGGTCGAGGGCGACGTAATCGCCTTCCTCCAGATAGCTGATGGTCTGGGTGAAGGGGCCGACGGCCAGGGCATCCGAGCCCAGATACATTTCGCCCTCGCCCCAGCCGACGACCAGCGGGCTGCCGCGCCGCGCGCCGAGGATCACGCCGTCCTCGCCCTCGATCAGCACGGCGAGGGCATAGGCGCCCGTCAGGCGGTCGAGCACCGACTTGAAGGCGACGACGGGGTCATTGCCGTCCGAGAGGGCGCGGTCCAGCAGGTGGGCGACGACCTCGGTGTCGGTCTGGCTCTCGAAACTGTGGCCCAGCGCCTCGAGCCCGGTCTTGAGATCGGCGAAATTCTCGATGATGCCGTTGTGGACCAGGGTCACCCGGCCCGCCTTGTGCGGATGGGCATTCTCGGTCGTGGGCGCGCCGTGGGTGGCCCAGCGGGTATGGCCGATCCCGACCGTCGAGGACAGGGGGTCCGCCTTGAGGACAGCCTCCAGCGCCGCAATCTTGCCCTTGGCCCGGCGACGCTCGATACGGCCCTCGACCAGGGCCGCGACACCCGCCGAGTCATAGCCCCGGTACTCGAGGCGTTTGAGGCTCTCGATCAGTCGGGGAACCGCCGCCCCGGTTCCGGTCACGCCAATGATGCCGCACATGTGTTTTCGTCCCTCATCGAAGACCGTCAGGAAACCATGGCTTTACCCACAGGCCTGTGACGGTCTAAGCCCGCATTTGCCCCGGGGGCGGCTCCCCCCTAGGGCAAGAGGACGGGGCGTGACACCTAAAATGCGGTTTCGCAAGGTTTCCGTGCCTGACGGGTCAGGCCACGGACGGGGCGCGAGAGGGAAAGAGGGGCGCGAGAGGGCACCATGGGCGAGAGACGCTATTTCGGGACCGACGGCATTCGGGGGCGGGCCAACAGTCACCCCATGACGCCGGAGGTGGCGCTGCGGGTCGGCCTCGCGGCCGGCCGGCTGTTCATGTCCGAGGACGACCGGCGCCACAAGGTGGTGATCGGCAAGGACACCCGCCTGTCCGGCTATATGATCGAGCCGGCGCTGGTCGCCGGCTTTGCCAGCGCCGGCATGGATGTGATCACCTTTGGCCCCCTGCCGACGCCGGGCGTGGCCATGATGACGCGGTCCATGCGCGCCGATCTGGGCGTGATGATCTCGGCCTCGCACAATGCCTTCACGGACAACGGAATCAAACTGTTCGGACCGGACGGCTACAAGCTGTCGGACTCGGTCGAGCTCAGGATCGAGGCCATGATGGACGCCCGGCTCGACGAGGGGCTGGCTCCCGCCGACCAGCTGGGACGGGTCAAGCGCATCGACGACAGCCAGGCGCGCTATATCGAGGTGGCCAAGGCGACCTTCCCCAAGGCGCTGAGCCTGAAGGGGCTGCGGGTCGTGATCGACTGCGCCAACGGGGCCGGCTATCGCGTTGCGCCGACCACCCTCTATGAGCTGGGCGCCGAGGTGTTCCCGCTGGGCGTGGACCCCAACGGCCTGAACATCAATGCGGAGTGCGGGTCGACCCACCCGCAGGCGCTCAGTGCCGCCGTGAACCTGCACCGCGCCGATATCGGCATTGCGCTGGACGGAGATGCCGACCGGGTCATCATCTGCGACGAGAAGGGCCAGGTGGTGGACGGCGACCAGATCATGGCGCTGGTCGCGCGGGACTGGGCCGCACAGGGGCTGCTGATGGGCGGCGGGGTGGTCGCGACCGTCATGTCCAATCTGGGGCTTGAGCGGGCCCTGCTGGCGGACGGCCTGACGCTGGAGCGGACAAAGGTCGGCGACCGATATGTGATGGAGCGGATGCGCGAGGGTGGCTTCAACCTGGGCGGCGAGCAGTCAGGGCATATCATCCTGCGCGACCACGCGACCACCGGCGATGGCCTGATCTCGGCGTTGCAGGTGCTGGCCGTGCTGGTCAAGAGCGGGCGCAGGATGAGCGACCTGGCCCGCCAGTTCGAGCCTGTGCCGCAGATCCTCGAGAATGTCCGCTACGCCGCCGGCAAGCCGATGGAGGCGGCCGGCGTCAAGGCTGCCATCGCCGAAGGCGAGGCGCGGCTGAAGGGTCAGGGCCGGGTTCTGGTGCGAAAGTCCGGCACGGAAAAGCTGATCCGCGTCATGGCCGAGGGCGACGACGAGGCGCTGGTGCGGTCGGTCGTGGACGACATCTGTGCCGCAGTGAAAGCAGCCGGCTAGGTCAAACCGCAACGAGGGCCTGTTCGAGGTCGACCCACAGGTCCTCGACGTTTTCGACGCCGACCGACAGCCGGATGAGGTCGTCGCCGATGCCGCAGCGGCCCTTGGCCTCGGTCGAATAGTCCGAATGGGTCATGCTGGACGGGTGGGAGGCGAGGCTCTCCGACCCGCCGAGGCTGACGGCCAGCCTGAACAGTCTCAGGGCATTCAGCATGCGGAAGGCCTCGGCCTCGCCGCCCCTTACACGGATGGAAAAGGTTGATCCCGGGCCCTGGCACTGGGCCTCGAAGATGGCGCGCTGCTCGCCCGCCCCGCCTCCGGCGACGAGCACATCCGTGACCTTGTCATGGAGGCGCAGCCGCTCGGCCAGAATGCGGGCATTGTCCTGGGACCGCTCCATGCGCAGATGCAGGGTCTCCAGACTCCGGCTGAGCAGCCAGGCGGTATGGGGATCGGTCGCCGTGCCGCAGATGGTCCGCATTTCGGCGATCCGGGCCATGACCTCGGCGGTACCCAGACAGCCGCCGGCGATCAGGTCCGAGTGCCCCCCCACATATTTGGTCAGGGAATAGAGCGACAGGTCGGCGCCGAGTTCCAGCGGGCGCTGCCACAGGGGACCGAGGAAGGTGTTGTCGACCGCCACCACCGGACGTTCGGTGCCACGGAGGGCATGGGCCTCGGCCACGGCGGCGGCGATGTCGACCACCTGGTTGGTCGGGTTTGACGGGGTTTCCAGATAGACGACCGCCAGCCGCCCGCCGCTTTCGGCGGCCTTCGCGGCCGTGTCCCGAATGGCCTTCCGCAGCGCGTCGGTGCCGCCGGTGGCCAGCACCTGGGCCACCTTGACGCCATAGCGGGGCAGGATGCGGTCGAACAGATATTCGGTGCCGCCATAGGCCGGGGCGGCGTAGAGGACCGTATCGCCCGGGCGCGTCAGGGCCAGCATGGCCGTCGAGATGGCCGCCATGCCGCTCGAGAAGACCAGCGCCCGGTCTGCCTTGTCCCAGACGGCCAGCCGGTCCTCGAGGATTTCCAGATTGGGGTTGTTGATCCGCGAATAGATCAGGCCCAGGGCCTCGTCGGGCTCCTTTTCGCGCAGGCCATAGGCGACCTCGAAGAAACGTTTGCCGTCCTCGGCCGACTTGAAGACGAAGGTCGAGGTCTGGAACAGGGGCGCCTTGATCGCGCCCTCGGACAGGGTGGGGTCATAGCCAAAGCCCATCATCAGGGTCTCTGGCGCGAGGTCACGCCCGCCGAGCGTGCGGGACTTGTGGTGGCTCATATGATCACTCCTTACACTGCCAACGCCTGTACCAGACCCTCGATCCGCTTGCGGATATCGGGAACGGCGACGGTCTCCCAGAAGGTCGCCCGGGCAGGGGGACCCAGAACGAAGAGGGCGGGGTCGGCCGAACCATCGGCCCGGAGGACCCGCCCGGTCTCATCGAGATCAAGGCCCAGTCCCAGCGGGTCCAGACGCGCGTGACCCGACGCGATCAGCGGACCGGTCAGCGGATCGCGGGCCGGGTCGTGGCCGGGTCCGCTGCAGTCGATCAGCCAGTCGGCCGTAACGGTCTCCGTACCGGCGGTGCCCTTGGGTCGATAGTCGAGCCTGACACCGGCCCCGGTCGCCGTCACCGAGAGAACCCGGCCCGCGACGACGGTCAGGCGGCCCGCGTCGGACAGGGCCGTCATCTCGCGCGCGATCGCGGGAGCAATCCGATGGCGATGCACATCCCAGAAGGGGCGCAGGTGCCGGACCCAACGAGCCCGGGTCGCCCCGTCCGCAGCGCGCCACAGATCCCCGGTCACGGGACGGAGCCCCTCCATCAAGGCCCGCCACTTCCCGCCAGTCGCCAGTCGCCGGGCGGCCCCCAGACGCGTCGAGGCCGATCCCTGCGTCAGATCGGGCGTCAGGGTGAGCGGTGTCTCGGGCTGGTCCGCATGGGCGCGCGGCCCCAGTCCACGACGCGACAGGGCAAACAGCGCCCCTTGCCAGCCCCGGGCCCGCAGCCAGACAGCCATATCGACCATCGTCAGGCCGGTGCCGATGATGGCGATCCGGTCCCCGGCCCCGATGCTGTCGAGCGCCCCCGGCGCCCACGGGTCGGCGATGATGCGGTCGCCGCGACCGGAGGCGGTCCGGGGCGCCGGATTGCCGGTGGCGAGCACCACGGCGCGGCCGGCGACACGGCGGCCATCATCAAGCACCACCGACGTGCCCTCCACTGACGTCGCCTTCGCGTGCCGGCGCGTGATCCGGTCCGGGTACGCTGCTTCAACCCCTGTCAGGCGGTCCTGCACATAGAGGCCGTAGAGACGGCGTGGCGCAAAGCCTTCGGGATCGGCGCGGTCCGGATGGTTGCGCCGCAGCCAGTCGACGAAATCGCCCGGCCGGCCTTCGACAGCGCTCATCCGGTTCGCGCGGACGTTCAGCAGGTGGCCGTCAAAGGGGGTGGAATAGGCAACCCCGAGGCCGAAATCGCCGCCGGCATCAATCACGGTCGAGGCCACGCCCCGCTCGGCCAGCCGCGCGGCGGCCATGGCGCCGGAGAACCCGCCGCCGACGATGACGATCTGGTCGCTTGAGCTGGTCACCCGTCCTCCCGGTCGAGGGCCTAATGAACCGCTGCGCGGTTGGGGTCAAACTTCCTGATTGTAGGCGCCGACCTCGGGGACGGTGGCAAGACGCGGTTTGACCTCGTCATGGAAAAGGGCCCGCATGTCGTCGGCCGAGTCGAGGCTTTCGACCACCACGACCAGCTCGGGCTTGTTCGACGAGGCGCGGACCAGCAGCCAGGCCCCGCCCTCCAGCTCGACACGGATGCCGTTGACGGTGATCAGGTCGAGAATGCCCCGGCCCAGTACAGTGCCACCGGCGGCCGCCAGCGCCCGGTATTCCGCGGCAATCCGCTCGACTACGGCATACTTCTCCGTATCCGGACAATGGGCGTTCATGGTCAGGGAGGTTAAGGCGGGCGGCAGGTTCGCGTCCAGCGCCGACAGACGGCGCCCCCCCGACCGGTCCAGCAGGCGGAGGATTTCGCGCGCGAACACCAGGGCGTCGTCATAGCCCCGGCCCAGCGGCGGGGCGAAGAAGACGTGGCCGGACTTTTCAAATCCGACGAGGGCGTGCTCGGCCGCGACCGCCCGCTTCATATGGCTGTGGCCCGTCATGCCATAGACGACCCGGGCGCCGGCGGCGGCCAGCACCGGGTCGGTGCGGTAGAGGCCGGTCGACTTCACATCGACGACAAAGGTCGCCCCGGGATGGTCGGCGACCAGATCGCGCGCCAGCATCAGCCCCATGCGATCGGCGAATATCTCATGACCGCGATCGTCGACCACGCCACAGCGGTCGCCATCCCCGTCAAACCCGAGCGCCAGGTCGGCCCCGGTCTCGCGGACCTTTTCGGCCATGGCCTCCAACATGACACGGTCTTCCGGGTTCGGGTTGTAGCGGGGGAAGGTCCAGTCGAGATCGGTGTCCATCTCGATCACCTCGGCGCCCATACGGCGCAGGGCCTCGGGGACGAAGGCGCCCGCCGTGCCGTTGCCACAGGCGGCCACGACCCGGATCGGCCGGGAGAGGTTCGGCCCCGAGGCGACCTCAGCCCGATATCGGTCGGCAAAGCCCTGAACAGTGACGACGTGGCCGCCCGGACGCGCGATCCGCCCCCCCTCCAGCGACAGCGCCTTGAGCCGCGCCATTTCCTCCGGGCCGAAGGTGAAGGGCGGATGCGCGCCCATCTTGACCCCGGTCCAGCCGTTCTCGTTGTGGCTGGCGGTGACCATGGCGACCGCCGGCACGCCCAGCGCCTCGCGGGCGAAATAGGCCATGGGGGTCAGGCAGAGGCCAATGTCGTGAACCTCGGCCCCGCCGGCGACCAGACCCCGGATCAGGGCCGCCTTCACGTCCTCCGAATAGCTGCGGTAGTCATGGCCGGTGACCAGGCGCGGGCTGTCCAGCTCGTGCAGAAGGGTGGCCAGCGCCAGTCCCAGGGTCTCGACGCCCTGAAGGTCGAGATCGGGGCCCAGAACCCAGCGGGCATCGTATTCACGAAAGCCGGTCGGAGCGATCAGGCCGGTCATCAGATACCTCTCGGGGCGGAATGCAGCGGACCGCTATAGGAGGAAAGCGACAGCCCTATCAAATCCCGTCACAGGCTCCCGACCCACCGCCCGGCTTGACCCCTGCCCGGGGGACGCCTAGGCGAAAACCCCTGTCATCCGGAGATCTGTATGCCCCGCCTCGTCCTTCTGCGTCACGGCCAGAGCCAGTGGAACCTCGAGAACCGCTTCACCGGCTGGGTCGATGTCGACCTGACCGATCAGGGCGAGGCCGAGGCGAGGAAGGGCGGCGCGCTGATCGCCGGGGCCGGTTTCTCCCCCGCCGTCATGTTCACCTCCGTGCTGAAGCGCGCCCGTCGGACCGGCGATCTGGCCCTGGCGGCGGCGGACCTCAAGGATGTGCCCATCGTGCGCGACTGGCGGCTGAACGAGCGCCACTATGGCGGGCTGACGGGCCTCAACAAGGCCGAGACAGCCGAAAGGCACGGCGAGGACCAGGTGCGCATCTGGCGGCGCAGCTACGATGTGCCGCCGCCCCCGATGGAGGCCGACCATCCGCACAGCTTCGCCGGGGACCCCCTCTATGACGGGCAGGACATTCCCGACACCGAGAGCCTGAAGACCACCCTCGACCGGGTACTGCCGTACTGGAATGCCGAGATCGCGCCGCGGCTGAAGGCGGGCGAGGATGTGCTGATCGTCGCCCACGGCAATTCGCTGCGCGCCATCGTCAAACACCTGTTCGCTGTCCCGGACGACAGCATTGTCGAGGTCGAGATTCCCACGGGCAATCCGCTGGAGATCGACCTGGACAGCGATCTGGTGCCCACCGCCGCCCGCTATCTGGACACGGGCCGTGCCGCAAACCTTCCGTCCCTGCCGGGGGCCGGGGCGTGAGTATGCCGGCTGACGATGCCCGCCATATGGCCCGCGCCATAGAGCTGGCGCAGGCGCGGATGGGCGAGACCTGGCCCAATCCGGCCGTCGGCTGTGTGCTGGTCAACGATGGCGAAGTGGTCGCCGAGGCGGCCACCGCCCAGGGCGGCCGCCCCCATGCCGAGGAACAGGCGGTTCCCGCTGCGGGCGACCGGGCCAAGGGTGCCACCGCCTATGTGACGCTGGAGCCGTGCGGCGCGCGGTCATCCGGCCGCAAGTCCTGCGCCCATTTTCTCGCCGAGGCCGGGGTCGCCCGCGTCGTCATTGCTGCCCTCGACCCCTCGCCCTTCGCCTCGGGCCGGGGCACGGAGCGCCTGCGTCAGGCCGGGCTGGAGGTCGAGACCGGGCTGATGGCCGATGAGGCGCTGGCCCTGTGCGAGGGCTTTCTGCATCGGCTGGAGACCGGTCGACCGCTGGTCCGCATCAGCGAGACGGGCGAGGGGTTTGACGCCCGTTTCACCGCCTCGCCGCGCGCTGATCTGATGGCCGAACTGAACCGGCTGGGCGAGGCCGGCTATACGCGGCTGTGGGTATCGCCCGGAGACCTGGCCGACAGTCTGAGGGACCAGGGCCTGCTGAAGGTCTGAGGCCGGACGGCAAACCTTCCTTAAGCGTAAGCGTGGCAGGATGGGACCATGGCCCAGGCTGCTGAACCTGTCGCACGGCGACGGCTGACCCAGAGCGAGGTGGACGCGATCTGCGCCCGCCACGATCGCCTGTGGCAGGCCCGGCCCGGCGGGGCGCGGGCGGTGTTTGCCTGGATGGACCTGAGCGGTCTGACGCTCAGGGGCCGCCATCTGGCCGATGCCGACTTCTCGGCCGCCGATCTGACAGGCTGCGACCTGTCCGGGGCGCGGCTGGACAATGCCACCTTTTTCGGGGCCGATATGCAGGATGCGCTGCTGGGCGAGGCGTCGATGCGGCGCGCGGACCTGCGCGGAGCCTGCCTCCGGGGAGCCGATCTGACCGGGGCGGACCTGTTCGAGGCCGATCTGCGCGAGGGCACGATCGCCGCCGCCGACGCCCGGATGGGCTTTCGCGTGATCGAGGCGCGGGCCCGTCATGAAACCCGGGCCAATGGTGCCTGTCTGGCGGGCGCCAATCTGGAGCGCTCGCGTTTGACAGGGGTCGTCGCCGTCGCCGCCGACTTTACCGATGCGGTGATGAAGGACTGCCGGCTGGTGCGAGCCAATCTGAAGCAGGCCAGCTTCAAGGGCGCGGACCTGGCGGGGGCGGACCTTTCGGGCGCAGACCTTTCGGGCGCAGACCTGCGTGATGCCGTGCTGGTAGGGGTCAAGTCGCAATCCTGGCGCACGGACGGTGCCCGGCTGGAAGGCGCCCTGACCGATGATCGCTCGTCCGGCGACCCCGTGTCCCGCCTGCCGGCGGCCGAAATGCTCCGCGATCATGCCCTGTGGTGCGAGACGGACGGCCGGGAGGGCAAGCCTTCGGTCTTCAACGGCGTCGACCTTCGCTCTCTGAAGTCGATCCGCGGCCTGAATCTGACGGCCCTGTCTGCCCGGGACGCCATCTTCTATGGCCTCGACATGGAAGGCGTGCAGTTGCAGGGGGCCCATCTGGAATCCGCGGATCTCAGGGCCTGCAACCTCAGAGGGGCTGATCTGCGCGGCGCGCGGCTGGCCGGTGCCCGCCTGAACGGGGCTGATCTGCGCCAGGCGCAGCTGGGGCCGCTGCTGCTGTCCGCCGATCGTATCCTGCCCGCCGACCTGAGCCGGGCCCTCCTGCGGGGCGCTGACCTGTCGGGCGCCGACCTGCGGAACGCGGTCTTGGCGGGCGCTGACCTCAGCCGGGCCCGGCTCCATGGCTGCCAGATGCGGCTGACCGATCTGTCGGGGGCGATCCTGACCGGCGCGCTCGGGCTTCAAACCGAAGGACATGCTGCATGAGTTTCAGTCGTCGCCAGCTTGGGCAAGGCGATCTCGACCTGCTTGTGATGGCGCATGAGCGCTTTGTCGCGGGCCGTGCCGGCGGACGGCGACTGTCGTTGAAGTTCATGGCCCTGGACGGACTCAACCTGGCCGGGCGGATCCTGGACGAGGCGGATTTCACCGGCTGTTCCCTGCGGGGTACCCGACTGGCGGGCGCAAAGCTCAACCGGGCCGTGCTGTTCTGCTGCGACATGCGGGAAGCCGATCTCAGCGACAGCCAGCTGATCCGGGCCGACCTGCGCGGCGCCTGCCTCAGGGGAGCCGACCTCGCGCGGGCGGATCTGACCCAGGCCGATTTCCGCGAAGGGGTGATCGCCATTCCCCATGCGACCAAGGGTCTGTCCTCGGTCAAGCATGAGACCCATCAGGGCAATGCCGACGGCGCCAGCTTCACCGGGGCGACGCTGAACGGGGCGACCCTGGAGGGATTCAGCGCCTTCAAGGTCGACTTCACCGACTGCGCCATGAAGGGCACGCGTCTGACCCGGGCCAACCTCAAGGAGGCGGATCTGTCGGGCGCCATGATGGAAGGGGCCGATGTCGCCGGCGCCAACCTGTCCGGAGCCCGGATGATCGGCGCGGTCCTGACCCATGTGGCCTTCGAGACCGCCCGGCTTGAGAAGACCGACATGACCGGCAGCCTGCGCGAGTCGACGCCGGAGGCCATAGCGGGAGCCGAGGCCCTGTTCGAACAGGCGCTGGATGCCAATGCCTGGGCCGAGAGCGGCGGCGTGCTGGGCGCTCCGGCCAATTTCGAGGGGCGGGACCTGCGCCCCCTCGGGGCTCGCCTCAAGGGTCTGAAACTGCCGGCACTCAAGGCGCAGGGGGCCTGTATGGTGGGCATGGACCTCGGCGGGGTGGCCCTTCAGGGTGCCAGTCTGGAAGGCGCGGACCTCAGGGGCTGCAATCTGCGGGGCGTTGATATGCGCGGGGCCCGGTTGATGCGGGCCCTCCTGCATCACGCTGACCTCGACGGGGCCATTCTCGCGCCCCTGCCGCTCGGGGGAGGGCGGTCGGTTCCGACCAATCTGACCGATGCCGGCCTGCGCTACGCCCGTCTGGTCGCGGCCGACTTTACCGACGCCCTCGTGGATCGGGCCGACCTCACCGGGGCGCGGATGGAGGACGCCATCCTCAGCGATGCCCAGCGGGCCAGCCTGACCCTCCGACGCGCCGCCGCCTGAGACGATCTCCGTCACGCCCCGGCTCTTGCTCCGGGGCGGGGGGCGGCCTATCCCGGGGGCATGAGCCCGCCCCTGATCTGCCCCTCCATTCTGGCCTCCGACTTCGCCCGGCTGGGCGAGGAGGTTTCCGCGCTCGAGACCGCCGGGGCGGACTGGATCCATGTCGATGTCATGGACGGCCATTTCGTGCCCAACCTGACGATCGGCCCGGATGTGGTGAAGGCCCTGCGGCCGCACAGCCGGCTGCCGTTCGACGTGCATCTGATGGTCGCTCCGGTCGATCCGTGGCTGGAAGCCTACAAACAGGCCGGCGCAGATGTGCTGAGCGTGCACCCGGAATCCGGGCCTCACCTCCACAGGACGCTGGGCCGCATCCGGGACATCGGGGCGAAGGCCGGACTGGTTCTGAACCCCGGCACCCCGGTCGCTATTCTGGACGAGGTGATCGATCTCGTGGATCTGGTTCTGATCATGTCGGTCAATCCGGGCTTCGGCGGGCAGAAATTCATCCCGTCGGCGCTGGACAAGATCGCCCGCGTCCGGGACCGGCTCGACGCCGCCGGGTCGAAGGCGATCCTGCAGGTGGACGGCGGCGTCACGGCCGACAATGCGGCCGCATGTGTCGCGGCGGGCGCCGACGCCCTCGTGGCGGGCACGGCGGTGTTCCGGGGCGGAGCGGCCGCCTATGCCGGCAATATCGCGGCGCTGAAAGGTCGCTGATGGCGGGGATCGGCCCCTTCGCCAGGCCAGAGGCCTCGGTACCCGAAGGCCAGATTCCCGGCTTGCGCGGAGCCCCGCCCCGCACACCGGTGCGACCCTCGGGGGCGCGCCCGGGGGTGCGGCTCTGGCCGCTGGTCATGGGGCGTTTGCTGACACGGCAGATCTGGGTCGAGCTGTACGGTCTGCCCGGCTATGGCCAGACGCTGAAGGGCCGGCCCTGGGCGGCCAGGCCGTCCGCCTTTGCGGCCGCACCGCGCGATTTTCGCCCCGCAGAAGGCGCGGGCATGGGCAAGGGCCTCCTCCAGGGCCGCTTCACCCTTGCCGGGATCAGTCTGGATGTGCCCGCCCCGCTGGATCCGTGGGACCGGCCCAGTCCGTCGCGCGGCTTTGCCGAGGCCCTGCACAGTTTCGACTGGCTGCCAGCCCTGATGCAGGAGGGTGAGCCCGGGGCCCGCGAGGCGCTGCGTCTGACGCTCGCCTGGGGCCGGGTCTTCCACCGCTGGGCGCCCTTCGCCTGGGATCCCTGCCGGATGGCCCGGCGGCTTCTGCATCTGGCGCCGGCGCTGAAGCGGATGGGAGCGGTTGCGGACGACAACCAGCGGACCGCACTGGCCGTGCTGGTCGCCCGGCAGGCCCGTCAACTGCTGCGCCCACCGGGGCCGGCGGCCGGCGCCGCGACCCGCGCGCTCGCCGTTGCGGTGGCCGGTTGCGCACTCGCAGGCGCGCCCGGAGCCCGGCTGCGTCGCCGGGGCCTGAATCGCCTGCCGCGCGCCCTGTCACAGACCCTGAGGCCCGACGGCGCCCACATGTCCCGCAGCCCCGAGGCGGGACTGGAGCTGCTGTTCGACCTGTTGATGCTCAAGGATGGTCTGACCCAGCTGTCGGAGCCTGTGCCGGAAGCCGTGGATTCAGCCCTGCACCGTCTGGCCCTGACTCTGCGCGCGTTGGAGATGCCCGACGGGCGGCTTCCGGGCTTTCACGGAGGCGGTGCATCGACGCCCCAGAGGGTGGCAGCCGCTCTCGCCGCAGCCGGCCTGGAGCCGGCCAATGCGACAGACCCGGCCCCGACGCTGGTCGGCGGACTGGCGCGGATGCGCAGTCCGTTGCTGAGTCTCGCCATCGATGTCGAGGCCCCCCCGCGGGGCGCCTGGACCGAGGCCGCCTGTGCCCAGCCGCTGGCGCTCGAGATCGTGTGCGGGCGCGACCGCCTGATCACCGGATGCGGGTGGACGCCCCGGGCCTTCGAACGGCAGGGGTTGAGGCTGACGCCCGGGCATTCGACCCTGACCCTGAGTGAGACCTCGCTGGGCGAACCCCTCGGCGGCTGGCAGGCAGACCTGCTTGGGCCGCGACTGCTGACCCGGCCCTATACGGTCCGCCATGAGACCCGCCAGGGGGACGGCGCCCTGTGGCTGGAAGCGGACCACGACGGCTGGGCAGCGCTGACCGGACTGTCCCACCAGCGTCGACTGTATCTGGATCAGCGTCTCGACGAGCTGCGCGCCGAAGAGCGTCTGTTTCCGGCGGACCGGGCGCCCGGCCCCCCGCCGGTGCTGGCGGCCCCCTATGCCGTGCGGTTCCACCTCGAACCGGGGGTTCAGGCCTCGCTGGCGCGCGACCGGCGCTCCATCCTGCTGAGGGGCCACTCCGGACGGGGATGGTGGTTCCGCACGGATGGGCCGGATGTGGCGATTGAACCGTCGGTACACAGCGTTGAGGGCCAGACCCGCCGCGCCCTCCAGATCGTGGTCCGGGGGTCAGCTCGCAGCGATGCCGAGACGCGCATCCGCTGGAAGCTGAACCCGGCGGGGGCGTCAAACGACCCGGTGATGGATTAGGGCCGTCCGTTAGCGACGGCGCGGCGCGCGGCTCTTTTCGGTGAAGGCGGCGGCGACCATGGTCGCGAGCGCCGGGTTCCGCAGGAAGATGAACCCCCCGGCAAGGGTGGCTACCGACGCCAGTATGGGCCGGCTCCTGAACAGCTGGAACACGCGACCCGCAAGGCCGTCGGCCAGGCTGTCATCCTCTTCGGGCTCCTGATGGCTCCCGGCCTTCCCCAGAAAGGCCATGACGACGGCCAGAGCCACCAGGGCGAAGACGAGGAAGGTCAGCGCGGCGGCGGCCATGGGTACGACCACCAGCGACAGGGCGAAGAACAGGACGGCGCCCAGGCACAGGATAGCGACGAAGGTCGCAGCGGCCGCCACCGCAACGGCGACGGCCTTCTTGACAAGCCCGCCCAGCATCAGCGGCGACGGCCGGCCAGCAACATCCCGATGACGACGCCAATGCCGAGCGCGATGCCGGTCGACTGGATCGGGCGCTCCTGGACCCGCTCAACCAGATAGCGCTGCGCCTCGTCGAAGCGCTCGGCGGCGTCATCATAGTATTCGCGGCCCCGCACGCGGGCCTGCTCATAATAGGCCTCGGCCTGGCTGCGAACCTCGCCGGCCTTCTCACGCAGACGAGCCTCGGCGGCCTCGGCCCGGGCACGCAGGCGTTCGCCCTCCTCGCGGGCGCCGACCTTGATGTCTTCCTTCAGGGTCTTGAGGTCATTCTTGATGTCTTCGCGGGCCTTGGTCGTGGCCATGTGTGACGCTCCCGGTGTGTAAGCTTGGCGATAGATAAGGGATATATGAGGCCAACGCCACCGGCGCCAGCCGGTTCCCGCATTGCAGCATGGCCGGACGCCCCCGCCCCGGCCCTGACCGGGCCCCGGCCTGGCCCGGAGTCGTTGCGGGCGCGCGGCGGAAGGCCTAAGCGTGACGCGATGACGCGCTGGCTGATCCCCCCGCCCGAGACACCGTCCCTGCCGATCGTGGACGACGATCGCCGCTATGCCGTGCGCCGTATCCTGTGTGTCGGCCAGAACTATGCCGACCATGCGCGCGAGATGGGCGCCGACCCGGACCGGCCCGCCCCCTTCTTCTTTTCCAAGCCCGCCATGGCGCTGGTGACCGACGGCGCCGATCCGGCCTTCCCGTCCATGACGACGAACCTGCACCATGAGGTCGAGCTGGTGCTGGCCCTCGGCACCCATGCGGAAATCATCGGATGGGCCGTCGGATGTGATCTGACCCGCCGCGACCTGCAGGCCGAGGCCAAGGCGAAAGGGCGACCCTGGGATGCCGCCAAGGGGTTCGACCAGTCCGCACCGTGCGGCCCCCTGACCCTCGGGTCCGCGCCCGGCCCGTCATCAGCCATCCGGCTGGCGGTCAATGGAGAGACGCGGCAGCGGGCGCACCTCTCCGACATGATCTGGGCGCCCCATGAGATCGTGGAACAGGCCGCGCGCCTGTGGGACCTCGGCCCCGGCGATCTGGTCTTTACCGGCACACCGGCCGGGGTGGGACCCGTGCAGGCCGGCGATCGCATCGAGGCCGGGATTGACGGGCTTGAGCCCCTCGCCTTCTCCCTGGCGCCGCCCCGGAGCTGAGACTGTTATGATCCTGCACGGCTATTTCCGCTCGGGCACCAGCTACCGCACCCGTATCGCGCTGAATCTCAAGGGGTTGAGCTATGAGACACGCGGCATCGATCTCCGCACCGGGGCGCAGACGTCGGCGGCCTATCGGGCGCTGAACCCGCAGGGACTGGTGCCCGCCCTCGAAACAGCCGAGGGCGTGCTGATCCAGAGCCCGGCCATTCTGGAGTGGCTGGAAGAGCGCCACCCCCGGCCGCCGCTGCTGCCCGGTGGGGCCATGGACCGGGCCACCGTGAGGGCCATGGCGGCCGTCATCGGCTGTGACATTCATCCGCTGAACAATCTGAGAGTGCTGACGGCCCTGCGCAGCCAGTTCGGGGCGGATCAGGCAACGGTGGACGCCTGGGCCGGGCGCTGGATCACGCCCGGCTTTGAGACACTGGAAACCCTGGTCGGCCGGCATGGGCGGGGCTGGTGTTTCGGCGACACGCCGGGGCTGGTCGACTGCTACCTGATCCCGCAGATCTATTCCGCCCGTCGCTTCAATCTGCCGCTGGAAGCCTTTCCGCGTCTGCTGGCGGTCGAGACGGCGGCGGCCGACCACCCGGCCTTTATCGCCGCCCACCCGGACCGGCAGCCGGACGCCGACTGACCGAAGAACAGTGTGCGGTAAGGTTCTGGCAAACTCTCGGTGAGGCGCCCTTAAACATTCGGCGTCAGGATCGCCGGGTGAGTTCAGAGATTTCCGCCCTTCCCGCCGCCTCTCTGGCGCTGGCCGTCGTGCCGGCGGCGGCGCGCGACGTCATGGGGGCCACGCCTTCCCGCGAGTCCGGCCTTGGTCATCTGCTGCAAACGGCGGCAGACGGCGGAATCCGGTCCATTCTGACGCGGCCCGAGGGCGATGAGGAGCGGGCCCTGTGCCAGGCCTGGCCCTTTCCGTCACCCTTCCAGGTGTCCGTGACAACCCTTGAGGCCAGCGAGGGTCCGGACCGGATCGAGGCCCGGGTCCGCCGATCGCTGGAGCGTATGGGCCTGCCGCGGGGCGACATTCTGCTCGTCCGGGACGTCCGGGACCTTGCGGGCGCGGAGGGACGCAGGCTCTGGGACCGGCTGGTCGGTTTGAAGGATCGCGGCCTGTTCCGGCGCATCGGCATCCGCGTCCGGCTGGAGGACAGCCCGGTGCTGGTGGCCCGGCGATTCCAGCCTGACCTGATCCAGCTGCCGCTCAATATTCTGGACCAGCGCGCGCGTCGCGACGGTGTGCTGGCGGCGCTCGCCGAACAGGGCGTGGCGGTGCAGCTGGCCTCGGTGCTGGCGAACGGCCTGCTGTTTGCCGGCTCTGACGAAATGATCGGCGCCTCGGCCGCAGACGTCGTGCTGTTGTCCCGCCTGCGCCGGCGGCTGGCCGAGGCCCGTCTCGACCCCATGCAGGCCGCCCTCGCCTATGCCACCGACAGCCTGACGGGGATGGCGGAGGGGTCCAGCCTGCTGGCCTGTGTCACCTCGGCGGCCGAGACCCGCGCCCTGCTTGCCGCCGTCAACGCGCCCCGCCCCGATCTGGACTGGACCGTCTTTGACCAGGGCGGACGGCTGGCGGCAACCGGCCCTGCGGCCGCCGCCCTCGCCGGCGTCAGTAGCGCAGCCTGACCCCCAGGGCGAAGGTCCGCCCCGGTTCGCCATAGCCCCGCAGCGACTGCCACTGCGCGTCAGACAGATTGTCGACGCGGGCCGTCAGCTCGACCTGGTCGGTCAGGGCGTAGCCGAGGTGCAGGTCGGCGGTGACAAACCCCTCCCGCGTGCCCCCGGAGTCCGGCATGTCCCCCTCGGCCCGGACGGTGAGGCGTCCGCTCAGTCGCCCGCCGCTGTAGCCGAGACCCACCGCACCGGCGTGTTCGGGCACCCGCAGCAGGGCGAGACCCGTGGTGTCGTCCCGGGCATCGGTCCAGCCATAGCTCAGACCGAGGTCAAGGCCCCGCCCCAGCAGGGCGCGCCCCTCCAGCTCGACGCCATCGGTCCGGGTGCGGTCCAGATTGATATAGACGCTGTCGAAGGTCAGCGGATCGAAGCGGTAGATGATCTGGTCCTCGATGGTCAGGCGATAGACCGTGAGGCGCCCGGTGAGGCCGCCCCCGGGGCTCTGCCAGCCCAGCGCCAGCTCGGCCCCCCCGGCGTGTTCGGGCCGCAGGGCCGGGAAGGGATCGGCCGAAAAGCAGAAGTCACAGACCGACTGGCTGACGGTCGGCGCCTTGAAGCCCGTGCCGAACGCGCCCGACAGGCTGAAACCCGCGCCCAGGTCAGCATGGGCCGTGAGCCGACCCGTGGTCGCGGCGCCGAAATCATCCGTATCGTCATGGCGAAGCGCCGCGCCGACCGTGATGCGCGAGGTCAGGGGGAACAGGACGGTGCCGTACACCGAGCTTGTGCCCAGTTCATCGGACAGGCCGCTGTCGAGGTTGGCGGACTCTGCGCGTCGTTCCAGCCCCGCGGCCCAGGTCAGGCGGCCCTCTCCGCCCGTGCCGTCCATGTCCCAGCGCCAGACCTGACGGTCAGCCTCGAACCGGTTTGAAAAGTCCGAGCGGGTCTCGCGCCCGATATCCGAAGCCCCCAGCGTCAGCCGGTGGCGAACCCCGCCGGTGCGGACCGACAGCCGTCCGTGACCCGACCAGCCCTCGCTTTTCGACACATCGTCAGTGTCACCCAGCACGAAGGCGGGGGCAGGATAGCCGTCGATCTCGACCCGGCCCTGACTCCAGCGCAGGGCGCCGTCCAGCTCGACCCCGGTGCGCGGGGTGATCCGGCCCTTGAGGCCTGCCGTCAGGGTCTGAAAGCCATCATCCTCGGTACCGTCGGCGGCAGCCGAGACCCCGTCCGTGCGGAAGCTGGAGACGCTGAACCCCAGCGCGCCCCGCTCTCCGGTGCGGCCCACCGAGAGCGCCCCCTGCTGCATGTTCAGGGAGCCCGCCTCGAGATCCACGCGAAGGCCGTCGACCTCGCGCGTGGTCAGGGCCACCACCCCGCCGATGGCATCCGAGCCCCACAGTGACGACTGGGGACCCGACAACACCTCCATCTGCGCAATGTCCGACAGGGAGAGGCTGGAAAAGTCATAGGCGCCGTTGATTTCGGCTGGATCATTGACCGGCACGCCGTCGATCAGCACCAGGGTCTTGCCGGGGCCGGCCCCGCGCAGCCGCAGCTGCGTCAAGCCGCCGAAGGGTCCGGTACGGGCCAGCGCCGCGCCAGGGACCTCGGCCAGCAGGTCGGCGGCAAAGACCGCGCCGCGTGCCTCGATATCGGCCTCGGTAAAGACCCGGGCACCGGGCGTCTCGGCCTCGGGCCGGGGCAGGCGGGTGGCGGTGACGATCACCTCCTCCAGCTCGACCGGATCGCCGGGATCGCCTGTGGGGTCGGGTTCGTGGGCGAGGGCGGGCGCGCTCGCGCACAGGCACAGCACCGCGAGCGATGCCGTCGTCATCGGATGTCTCATGGACAGTCTCCGTCAGCCCGGCGGCAGCGCGCGACGGGCGGTTCAGGATGCGACCGACCCCGACCCCCGGATCGGGGGACGGCGCTGGGATCGGGTCGCTTCGACGGAAAGCCCCGCGCCTCGGTCTGGTCCCGGACAGAAGACGAGCGACGTCGGCGGCCAGGTCTCCTGGCTTGCGGATCAACAGCCGCCGCCCTCGCCTTCCCGGCGGGTCCGAAGACCCACCAGTGACGCCGGAATCGCTCCCGGACCGGACGACGGCCTCGCCGCCTACAGTTGCGGGCACAGCCGCGGTTTTGGACCGCGTTCCCTTAACCGCCTGCCCTGCTTGTCGCAGCCCGGGTCCGGGTGCGCAAGACGCTTGAGACGGAGCGCGTGATCCGTCACCCTGTGGCAAGGCATGAACCGTCCACTCAATCCCCCCCCCGTCGCCGAACAGCCGGTGCGCGCCACAGAGGGCGCGACGCCGGTCATGGCGCAATTCCTGGAGGCCAAGGCCAGCCAGCCCGACGCCCTGCTGTTCTTTCGCATGGGCGACTTCTACGAGCTGTTCTTCGAGGATGCCGAGGTGGCGGCCGGTGCCCTGGGACTGGCCCTGACCAGGCGGGGCAAGCATCTGGGCGAGGACATCGCCATGGCCGGCGTGCCCGCCCATGCCATGGAAGGCTATCTGGCCCGGCTGATCCGGCAGGGGCACCGGGTGGCCATCTGTGACCAGACCGAGGACCCGGCCGAGGCCAAGAAGCGCGGGTCGAAGGCCGTGGTCCGGCGCGAGATCGTGCGGGTCGTCACCCCCGGCACCCTGACCGAGGACAGCCTGCTGGATGCGCGCGGGGCCAACCGGCTGGTGGCCGTGACGCTGCGAGGGGGCCGGGCCGCCGTGGCCGCGGTCGAACTGTCGTCCGGCCGGGTAGAGACCGCCGTCTGTGATGCGGGCGATCTGGCCTCAACCCTCGTCGCCTTCTCGCCCTCCGAGATTCTGGCGCCCGACCGACTGTTCGGGGATGCCGATCTGGATCAGGCGCTGGCCATCGCCGGCGCGCCCGTCCAGCCGTTGGCCCAGGCGCTGGCCGAACCCCGGGCGGCGGCCGAGCGTGTCGCGCGCCTGTATGGCGTGGCGACGCTGGATGCCTTTGGCGCCTTCGAGCCGGTCGAGATTTCGGCCCTTGGCCTCATCGCCGCCTATCTGGAGACCACCCAGGTCGGGGTCGTGCCGGTCCTGTCGCCGCCGCGCCGGTCCGCCGAGGGTCAGCATCTGGCCATCGACCCGGCGACCCGCCTCAGCCTCGAGATCGACCGCACCCAGAGGGGCGAACGGGCCGGGTCGTTGCTGGACACGCTGGACCGGACGGTGACGGCTGCCGGCGCACGGGCCCTGGCCGAACGACTGGCCCGTCCGGGGCGCGACCCGGACCGCATCAACCGGGCGCTGGACGCCGTCGGCTGGATGGTCGAGCACCGTGCCCTGCGGGGCGAGGTCCGCGACCTGCTGAAGGGGTCGTCGGATACGGCACGGGCGTTAACCCGGCTGGCGCTGGGACGCGGTGGGCCGCGCGATCTGGCGGCCATCCGGGCGGGCACGCGGACGGCGCAGGCACTGACGGCCCTGTTCGCCCGGCAGGCCGACCGGCTGGACCCGGCCCTGCCCCATGATCTGGAGCGGACGCTGGCGGCGCTGACCCCGGGGCCGGAGCTGCAGGATCTGCTGGCCGATCTGGAGATGGGACTGGTCGAGGACCCGCCGCATCTGGCCCGGGACGGGGGGCTGGTCGTGCCCGGTCACCGGCCGGAACTGGATCAGGCGCGCACCTTGCGCGACGACAGCCGCCGGGTGATCGCCGAGCTGGAAGCCCGGGCTGTGGCCGACAGCGGCATCCCCTTCAAAGTCCGCCACAATGCGGTGCTGGGTTATTTCCTCGAGGTCACCGCCAAACAGGCCGAGCCGCTGATGCAGCGTGGGGCCGAAAGCCCCTTCATCCATCGCCAGACCCTGGCCAACCAGGTGCGGTTCACCACTGTCGAACTGTCCGATCTGGATGCCCGCATTACCCAGGCCGGGCACCGGGTGACGGCCATGGAGGTCGAGACCTTTGAGGGCTGGCGCGCCCGGGTGCGCGATCTGGCGGCCCCGATTCAGGCGCTGGCGGATGCGCTGGCCTGGCTGGATGCCACAGCGGCCCTGGCCGAATGGGCCGAGGAGGTCGGCGCGGTCCGCCCCGAGGTCGATGACGGGCTGGAGCTGTGCATCGAGGGCGGCCGTCACCCGGTCGTGGAGGCGGCCGTGCGGGTCGAGGGCAAGCCCTACACGGCGAACGATTGCCGGCTGGACGGAGCGGGGGCGAACGGATGTCCGCGTCTGGCCCTGGTCACCGGGCCCAATATGGCCGGCAAGTCGACCTTTCTCCGTCAGGCGGCCCTGCTGGTGGTGCTGGCCCAGTCCGGAGCCTTTGTACCGGCACGCGCCATGCGGCTCGGCGTGGTCGATCGCCTGTTCAGCCGGGTGGGCGCGGGAGACGATCTGGCCCGGGGCCGGTCGACCTTCATGACCGAAATGGTCGAAACCGCCGCAATCCTCAATCAGGCCACCGATCGCAGCTTTGTCGTACTGGACGAAATCGGGCGGGGCACAGCGACATATGATGGACTGGCCATTGCCTGGGCCGTGACCGAGGCCCTGCACGAGGCCAACCGCTGCCGCGCCCTGTTCGCCACCCACTATCACGAGCTGGCGCAGCTGGAGGGACGGCTGGACCATCTGGCCAATCTGTCGCTCCGGGCCCGCGAGTGGAACGGGGAGCTGGTGTTCCTGCATGAGGCGGTCGCGGGCCCTGCGGACCGCAGCTATGGCGTGCAGGTGGCGAAACTGGCCGGGGTGCCGCCCGGGGTGGTCGCGCGTGCCCGGGCGGTGCTGGACCAGCTGGAGACCACGGGTGAGGCCGACAGTCGTCTTGACGACCTGCCGCTGTTTTCCATGGCCGAGGCGCCGGCCCCCGCGCCGGTCGCACCGCCCGCCGTCGTGGAGGCGCTCTCGGAGCTGGAACCGGACGACCTCACCCCCCGCGAGGCCCTCGAGGCACTGTACCGCCTGAAGGCCCTGTCGCGCGGCAGCGGGCCGGGGCGGCGCTGATCCGGATGACGCCCGACCTGGACCCTGGCGCTCTTGCCGCCCTTGAGGTCGCGGCCGGGGCAGCGAATCCGCGCGCGGCCCTGACCCCGATCCTGGCCGAGATCCTCGCGGGCGGACGGGCGAAGGCGGCCCAGCGTCTGGTTCAGGGCGCAGGCGGTGTCGAGGTGGCGCGCCTGTACGCCCGGGCGGCCGACCGGATGGTTCAGGCCCTGTGGTGGGTCACCACCGAGCATCTGTTCCCCGCCCCCAATCCGACCGACGCTGAACGCCTCGCCCTGCTGGCCGTCGGGGGGTATGGCCGGGGCGTTCTGGCGCCGCACTCGGACCTCGACCTGATGTTCCTGAGGCCGTGGAAGTCGACGTCGCGGACCGAGCAGGTGACCGAGTTCGTCCTCTATGTGTTGTGGGATCTCGGCCTCAAGATCGGCAGTGCCGCCCGCTCGATGGACGAGGCCCTGTCGGTCGGAAAGGCCGACATGACGGTCCGCACCGCCCTGCTGGAAGCCCGGCCCCTGGCCGGCGATACCGGGTTGGCCGAAGCGTTCCTGAGCCGGTTTCACCAGCAGGTGGAGAGGACCGATCCACGCCCCTTCATTGCCGCCAAACTGGCCGAGCGGGAAACCCGTCACGACAAGGTCGGGGCCATCCGCTACCGGGTCGAGCCGAACGTCAAGGACGGCAAGGGGGGCTTGCGCGATCTCAACTGCCTGTTCTGGATTGCCCGGGGGCTGGCCCCCCGGAGCCCGCTGGGCGAGGCGGCGCTGGAGGACCTGCTGACCCGACGGGAGCGCCGACTGTTTGCCGAGGCCTTCGACTTCCTCTGGCAGGTGCGGATTCACATGCACCGCATCGCCGACCGGCCAGTCGAGGCCCTGACCTTCGACCTCCAGCCCGAGGTGGCGCGACGCATGGGCTGGCGCGGACGGGGCGATGAGCCCGCCGTGGAGCGGTTCATGCGACGCTACTTTCTCGTGGCCCGGGATGTGGGCGCCCTGACGCGCGCCATGAGCGCCCAGCTGGAGGCCCGCCAGCAGAAGAAGGCCGGGGGACTTGTGCGCGGCCTGTCGCGTCTGTGGCCCGGCCGCAGCAAGGCGCTGGAGACTCCCGGTTTCCTGATTGACCGCGGCCGGTTGAGTGTCACCGGTCCGGAGGTCTTTGACGCGGATCCTGTCCGCCTGCTGACCCTGTTCGTCGAAGCGGACCGGCTGGATCTGGACCTCCACCCTGACGCCTTTGCCGCTGTCACCCGGTCCCTGCCGCGCATCACGCCGCGCCTGCGCCGCGACCCCGCGGCCAGTCGCGCCTTCCTGACCCTGCTCGCGCATGGCCAGAGGCCCTACCGCGTGCTCAGCATCATGAACGAGACCGGGCTGCTGGGGCGTTTCCTGCCCGAATGGGGGCGGATCGTCGGCCAGACCCAGTTCAACATGTACCACGCCTATACGGTCGACGAGCACACCCTGCAGGCCGTCGGCATCCTCAACGACATCAAGCGGGGCAAGCTGAAGGATGACCATCCGCTGGCATCGGAGATCATCCACCGGATCACCGATCCCGAGGTGCTGATGCTGGCCATGCTGTTGCATGATGTCGGCAAGGGGGGTGACCGGGGGCAGCTGGAGGACGGGGCCATCGCGGCACGACGCGCGTGCGAGCGACTGGGCGTCGACAGTCGCCGGATCGAGCTGGTCACCTGGCTGGTTCGTCACCACCTGGCCCTGTCCGACTATGCGCAAAAGCGCGATGTCACCGACCCGGATACAGTCCGGGCCTGTGCCGATCTGGTCGGTGATCCCGAGCGGCTGCGCATGCTGCTGGTTCTGACCGCCGCCGACATCCGCGCCGTCGGGCCCGGGGTCTGGAACAATTGGAAGGGGCAGCTGCTGCGCGACCTCTACCGTCGGGTGCTGGCCCTGTTCCAGGGCGAGACCCTGGACGAGGCCGATCCTCTCGCGGCCCATCCGGAGCTGGTCGCCCGGGCCCGTGAAACCGGATCGGCAGCGGACGTCCTGGTCGACTGGGCGGAGGATCCCGGAAGCGAGCGGGATTCGCGCGCTGTCGGTCGGGCCACGACCCGGGTCGTCGTGGCCGCCCGGGACCGGCCGGGCCTGTTCGCCGCCCTGGCGCAGGCCCTCGCCCGAGCCGGGGCCGACATCGTCGGCGCGCGCGTCGCGACGGCACCGGATGGACTGGCCCTGGATGTGTTCGAGGTCCAGGACGGCGCCGGCCTGCCCTATGGCCAGGCGGAGCCGCGCAGGCTGGAACGCCTCATCCGGTCCCTGGAGGCTGCCGCCCGCACCGTGCCGGAAGGGGCGCCCGAGGTTCCCGACGATGAAACGGTCGTGGCCGCCGTCAGCGCGCGACGGGCGGCTTTTGACGTCCGCCCCGTGGTGATGATTGACACCGCCGCCGCACGCCATGCGGTCGTCATCGAGGTCTCCGGCGCCGACCGGCCGGGTCTGCTGGCAGAGCTGGCCACGGCCATCGCCGCCGAGGGCCTCTCCCTGAGATCCGCCCATGTGGCCAATTTCGGCGAGCGGGCAGTCGATGCCTTCTATGTCACCGATGCCGCCGGCAGAAAGCCGACCGGGCGGGCGAGACTGGAGCGTCTGGCGGCGACGCTGGAAGCCGTGCTGGACCGGGCGCGCCTGCCCGATCCGTCCCCCGGTCAGCGTCCCATCACCCCGGTCCGGGCCAGCGTCAGGGACGTATCCGACCTTGGCGGGCTCAGCGGCCGACCGCCTGTCTCTGGAGAGCAAAAAGGGTTTCGCAGCCCGTGTGCGCCAGGGCGAAGAGCCGATCAAACTCCGCGCGACTGAAGCCGCGCTTCTCGCCGGTCGCCTGAATTTCGACGATGCTGCCGGACCCGGTCAGGACAAAGTTGGAATCGGCCTCCGCGCTGGAATCCTCTTCGTAGTCGAGGTCCAGAACCGGGGTATCATTGAAAACGCCGCACGAGATGGCGGCGACCTGATCGGTCAGGGGATCGGTCTTGAGAACCCCTTCCTCGCGTAGATAGTCGAGCGCCGAGGCGAGCGCGACCCAGGCTCCGGTGATGGCCGCGGTGCGGGTGCCGCCGTCGGCCTGGATGACGTCGCAGTCGAGAGTGACCTGGCGCTCACCCAGGGCCTTCAGATCCACGACGGCGCGCAGGCTGCGGCCAATCAGGCGCTGGATCTCCTGCGTCCGGCCCGACTGCTTGCCCGAGGCGGCCTCGCGGCGGCCGCGGGTGTGGGTGGCGCGGGGCAGCATGCCGTATTCGGCCGTCACCCAGCCCTGACCCTTGCCGCGCAGCCACGGCGGCAGGTGCTCCTCGACCGAGGCGGTGACCAGCACCTTCGTCTGGCCGAACGACACGAGACACGAGCCTTCGGCATAGCGATTGACGCCGGTCTCAAGGGTCACGGGGCGAAGTTGGTCGGGCGAACGGTCGGAGGGGCGCATGATGTCTCTTTTGCGTCTTGGATGGGGTCGCGGGCGTGCTTATCCTGAAAGCGTGACCCTGTCCCGCTCCCCGTCTCCGGAAACCCTGCGGCTGCGTCCTGCCACGCCGGCCGATGCCGACCTGCTGCGACGCTGGGACGAGGAGCCGCATGTCATCCGGGCGGTCACAGATGACCCCGGGGCGTCAACGGCCTTCGTCGATGCGGACTGGGACGAGGAACTGGCCGACCCATCGCCGGTCAGCTTCTATCTGATTGCCGAGGTCGACGGTCGACCGATCGGGGCGATGCAGGTGATCGACCCGCACCTCGAGCCCACGCGGTACTGGGGGGACATCGAGCCGGGGCTGAGGGCGCTGGACATCTGGATCGGGCCCGCAGACGCCCTGGGCAAGGGCTTCGGAACGCAAATGATGCGCCAGGCCCTGGACCTGTGCTTTGCCAATCCTGAAGTCCATGCTGTGGTCATCGATCCGCTGAACTCGAATGCCGACGCCCACCGCTTCTATCAGAGGCTGGGTTTTGTGCCGATCGGGCGCCGCCTCTTCAACGACGAGGACGACTGTCTGGTCCACCGGCTCGAGCGGGCCGGCTGGGAGGCACGTCGGTGATCCCGACACCGCTCCATCCCTCGCCGTCGCTGAGCACACTCGACGCCCGGGCGCGCGACATCTTCCGCAGCATCGTCGAGACCTATCTGGAGACCGGCGAGCCCGTCGGGTCGCGCACCCTGTCGCGGGGACCCATCGCCCTGTCGCCGGCCTCGATCCGCAACACGATGCAGGACCTGACCCTTGCAGGGCTGCTGGCGTCGCCGCACACCTCTTCCGGACGGGTGCCGACACACGCGGGACTGAGGCTGTTCGTGGATGGCCTGCTGGAGATCGGCGATGTCGGCTCGGAGGAGCGGCGCGAGATCGATGCGCGTCTGGCCGGTCTCGCGCGGCCGGGCGGGCGACTCGACTTCGATCAGGCCCTGAACGAGGCATCCGCCCTGCTGTCCGGACTGGCCGGAGGGGCAGGCATCGTCGCCAGTCCGGTACGGGACACCGGCATCAAGCACGTGGAGTTCGTGGCCCTGGGCCACGATCAGGCCCTGGCCATTCTGGTGGCCGAGGACGGCCAGGTCGAGAACCGGCTGATGCCGATGGGCCCGGGCATGACGCCCTCTACGCTGCAGGAGGCCTCCAACTTTCTGAATGCGCGGCTGAAGGGGCGCTCGCTCGCCGAGGCCCGGGGAGAGATGGGCGAGGAGCTGAAGTCGGCGCGTCAGGCACTGGACGCCGCCGCCGCCCGCCTCGTCGAGGACGGCATGGCCGCCTGGTCCGGATCGGCCGGGGCGCGCTCGCTGATCGTCCGGGGGCGGGCCAATCTGTTGCAGGACCGCGAGGCGCTTGAGGACCTGGACCGGGTGCGGGTGCTGTTCGATGATCTGGAGCAGAAGGAACAGCTGATCGGCCTGCTGGACGGCGTGTCGGAGGCCCAGGGCGTGCGCATTTTTATCGGTGCCGAGACGCGCCTGTTTTCACTTTCGGGTTCCTCGGTGATCGCTGCGCCCTATATGACGGGACGCCAGAGGGTGCTGGGCGCGGTTGGCGTGATCGGCCCGACCCGGCTGAACTATGCCAGGATCATTCCGTTGGTGGACTACACCGCCCGCGTACTGAGCCGACTGTTTGACGGACAAGAGCCTTGAACGACACACCGCACGACCCCGATTTCGACGACCTGAACGGCATCGATCCGGCCGATGAGGCCGATGCCGAGGCGGGCCTCAATTCCGATCCTGCCCATACAGGTGTCGGCATGGACAACCTCGACGCCCTTATCGACGAGCGGGACCAATGGAAGGACCGGGCGCTGCGAGCCGTGGCCGAGGTCGAGAACATCAAGCGGCGGGCCGAGGCCCAGAATAATGACGCCCGCGCCTATGCCATCCAGCGCTTCGCCCGCGACCTGCTGGGCGTGGCCGACAATCTGGAGCGGGCACTGCAGGCGGCGCCCAAGGATGCGGAAGGTGCCGCCGCCGGTCTGGTCACAGGGCTGGAGCTGACCCAGAAATCCCTGCTGGCGGCCTTTGCCAGCAACAATCTGGTGCGCGTGGCGCCCGAGGCGGGTGAAGCCTTCGATCCGCACCTGCATCAGGCGATGATGGAGCAGCCGTCCGAGACGGTGCCCGGAGGATCGGTGATCCAGACCCTGCAGGCGGGCTATGCCCTGTTCGGACGCACCGTGCGCCCGGCCATGGTGGTCGTGGCGGCCAGGGGGTCGGGGCCCGCACCCGGCACCTCGGCGTCGGATGCGGCCCACGCCTATGAGGCCACAGCCTCGGCCACGGGCGGGGCCCACGACTCCAAGGCCTGATGATTTGGGGCCTGATGATTTGGGGGCCTGATGATTTGGGGGCCTGATCCTCAGGCCTTCAGGCGTTCGTTGAACAGGGCCAGCAGTTTTTCCCAGCCATCGGCGGCGGCATCGGCCTTGTAGCTGGCGCGATAGTCGGCGTGGAAGCCGTGCTGGGCACCGTCATAGACGTCGATCCGGCTGTCGGTGCGCCCGGCGCGCTGCAGGGCCTGACGCATGACCTCGACGCTGGCCAGCGAAATGCCGCGATCCAGTTCGCCGTAGAGACCCAGGACCGGAGCCTTCAGGTCCGCAGCCAGATCAACCGGCCAGGGCCGGCCCGCGGCGATCTGTTCGGGAGTCGCATCCCCGGCAGGGGCCAGACGCCCGTACCAGGCCACCCCGGCATCGATCACGGCAAAGCGGGCGCAGGCCTGCCAGACCACCTTGCCGCCCCAGCAGAAGCCGGTGATGCCGACCTTGTCCGCCCGGGCCCACAGCTGTCGCGACAGCCATTCCATGCCGGCCGAGATGTCGCCCATGACCTGTTCATAGCCGGCCTGACCGACGATCTCCTGGATGCGGCCGAAATCGGTCAGCGGCGCCGGGTCCTCGACCCGGACGAAGAAGGCCGGGGCCATGGCCGCATAGCCGGCCTTGGCCAGGCGGCGGCAGATATCGCGGATATAGTCGTGGACGCCAAAGATTTCCGAGACGACGATGACCACCGGAAAGGGGCCCTCGCCCTCGGGACGGGCGACATAGGCGGGCAGATCAAAGCCGTCCGGCGCCGGGTAGCTGACCGTTTCGGTGGCGAGGCCCTCGCTGTCGGTGACGACGGGTGCGGCGTCCTGCGACAGGGCCGCGGGGGCGTGCCCCGCAAACATCAGGCCGGTCAGGCCGCCGGTGGCCAAGGCCCTGCGGCTGAAACGGAAATCCTGATCGGTCGGGCCTTCGGGTCGGGTCAGTCGCATCGGCGGATCTCCTGAAGTTCAGGCGGCGAGCCTGCGCCCGGGCGGCCCCCGCGTCCAGTCACGATCACCTCAGCAGCGTGGGTCAGCGGGTGAAATAGTAGTCCGCGATCCGGCAGACATTGACGCCGACCCGCTCCAGACGCTCACCGTTCGAGAACTCGGCCCGGACCACATAGACGCAGGTGCCGGCGCCATTGTCGATATCGATGACCGTGCTGTCACCGGTCGCGAGGACATCGGGCACCAGAAGGTCTCCGCGCCAGTCCGAGCGCGCGGGATCGGCGGCATAGAGGCTGACGATAGTCCAGCCGGTCTGATTGTGGACGCGGACCCGGCGATTCTGGCCGTCATTGGACGACTGGGCCCCGCGTGTCGTTCCGCGCGACTGATCGGCAGACTGGGTCCACCCGGGGGCGGGCGTGGCCAGCAGGGACAGCGACAGGGCGAGAAGGCCGGTCACACCAGCAATGCCGGAAAGCCGCACGGCGGAAGACTTGGACATGGGCGGCATCCTGCATCGAAGGGCATCCGGAAAGCGCGGTTTCCGGGCGGTGTTATGTGTCTAGGCGACCTCCATACTGGCGTCCACCCGGGGCAATGGCACCTGACGGAGCCTGATTATCGTCTTCCGGCAGCCGGGGAGGCGATCCCGGACCCGTGGCCGGGCCACACGGATGCACGAAGGGGCTTGCGGGTGCCCCCGCGCTTCCCATATCGGCATCAGCCGGTGCAAAGCCCCTTGTCTGTCTGGGGATTTGGCCGAACCGAACACCAACCCCCCGGGGGTGGCTTGAAGGGGCGCTCGGACGAGGCCCGGAGCCATCCGCCACACAGGAGCAAGATGTAGAGTCCATGAGCAAGATCATCGGCATTGACCTCGGTACGACCAATTCCTGCGTCGCCGTTATGGACGGCAAGAACCCGAAGGTGATCGAGAACGCCGAGGGCAACCGCACCACGCCGTCGGTCGTGGCCATCCAGGACAGCGGCGAGGTGCTGGTCGGCCAGCCCGCGCGTCGTCAGGCTGTGACCAATCCGGCCAACACCCTGTTTGCCATCAAGCGCCTGATCGGCCGCAATTTCGATGATCCGGTGGTGGCCAAGGACAAGGGCATGGTGCCCTATGAGATCGTCAAGGGCCCGACCGGCGACGCCTGGGTGCGCGCCCACGGCAAGGATTATTCCCCGCAGCAGATCTCGGCCTACACCCTCCAGAAGATGAAGGAGGCCGCCGAGGCCTATCTGGGCGAGAAGGTCGAGAAGGCGGTCATCACCGTCCCGGCCTATTTCAACGACAGCCAGCGTCAGGCCACCAAGGACGCCGGCAAGATCGCCGGCCTCGAGGTGCTGCGCATCATCAATGAGCCGACGGCGGCGGCCCTGGCCTATGGTCTCGAGAAGAACGATGGCCAGAAGATTGCGGTCTATGACCTCGGCGGCGGCACCTTCGACGTCTCGATCCTCGAGATCGGCGACGGCGTGTTCGAGGTGAAGTCGACCAATGGCGACACCTTCCTCGGCGGTGAGGACTTCGACCTGCGTCTGGTCGACTACCTCGCCGATGAGTTCAAGAAGGAGCAGGGCGTCGACCTGCGTCAGGACAAGCTGGCCCTGCAGCGTCTGAAGGAAGAGGCCGAGAAGGCCAAGAAGGAGCTCAGCTCGACGACCCAGTACGAGGTCAACCTGCCGTTCATCACCATGAACGCCTCGGGCCCGCTGCACCTGAACATCAAGCTCAGCCGCTCCAAGCTGGAAGCCCTGGTCGAGGATCTGGTCCAGCGCACCATCGCCCCGTGCGAGAAGGCGCTGAAGGATGCCGGCCTCAAGGCGGCGGACATTGACGAAGTGGTGCTGGTGGGCGGCATGACCCGCATGCCCATGGTCCAGGAAGCCGTGAAGAAATTCTTCGGCAAGGAGCCGCACAAGGGGGTCAACCCCGACGAGGTCGTGGCGCTGGGCGCCGCCGTCCAGGCGGGCGTGCTGCAGGGCGACGTCAAGGATGTGCTGCTGCTGGACGTAACGCCGCTGACCCTGGGCATCGAAACCCTGGGCGGTGTCTTCACGCCGCTGATCGAGCGCAACACCACCATCCCGACCAAGAAGAGCCAGACCTTCTCGACCGCCGAGGACAACCAGTCGGCCGTGACCATCCGGGTCTTCCAGGGCGAACGGCCGATGGCGGCGGACAACAAGCTCCTCGGCCAGTTCGACCTGATGGGCATTCCGCCGGCACCGCGCGGCATGCCGCAGGTCGAGGTGACCTTCGACATCGACGCCAACGGCATCGTCCATGTCTCGGCCAAGGACAAGGCGACCAACAAGGAGCAGTCGATCCGGATCCAGGCCAACGGCGGCCTGTCGGATGAGGACATCGAGAAGATGGTCAAGGAGGCCGAGGCCAATGCCGCGGCCGACAAGGAGCGCAAGGAAAAGGTCGAGGCCCAGAATTCGGCCGACAGCCTGATCCATTCGACCGAGAAAGCCCTGTCCGAGCACGGCGACAAGGTGGCCGAAGCCGACAAGACCGCCATCCAGACCGCTCTGGATGAGCTGAAGGCCGCCCGCGAGACCGCCAGCGCCGAGGACCTGCGCGCGAAGACGACCGCGCTGGCCCAGGCGTCCATGAAGCTGGGCGAGGCCATGTATGCGGCCCAGCAGGGCGGCGAGGCCGGTGGCGACGACGCGGCGGCTCCGGCCGACGACGGCGTGGTCGATGCCGAGTTCGAGGAGGTCTCGGGCGACGAGGCTGACAGGAAGGCTGACTGACGCCCCTTCCCCTTCCCCGGGGAGGATCGAAGCTTGCGGCCCCGCTTGTCAGACGGCAGGCGGGGCCGTTTCATAAAACTTGCATCATGCGACCAGAGCCCCATGTCTGTCGGGGTATCGGTTTCCGGTCCGCCTCCACCCAAGAGAGGCGACCGGGTCGAAACGGGATAATGAGGACCACGGCCTGATGGCGCAGCGTGATTATTACGAGATTCTGGGGGTGGACCGGACGGTCGATGCCGCCGGGCTGAAGGCCGCCTATCGCAAGCTGGCCATGCAGCACCACCCCGACCGCAACGGTGGCTGCGAGGAGGCGGCGACCCGCTTCAAGGAGGTGTCGGAAGCCTATGCCGTCCTGTCGGACGACCAGAAGCGGGCTGCCTATGACCGGTTCGGCCATGAAGGCGTCAGCGGCGGCGGTCAGGGACCTTTCGGGCGCGGCGGTGCCGGCTTCCACGACGTCAACGACATCTTCGAACAGGTCTTCGGGGACGCCTTCGGGGACGTGTTCGGCGGCCGGAGCCGCAGCAGTGGCGGCCCCCGTCGCGGCTCGGACCTGCGCTATGATCTCGAGATCGCCCTGGAGGACGCCTATCGCGGTACCGAGGTGGAGATCTCCTTCCCGACCACGGCCACCTGTGACACCTGCGAAGGCTCAGGCGCGAAGCCGGGAACCCAGCCGGTCACCTGTTCAACCTGTCAGGGGGCGGGGCGCATACGTCAGGCCAACGGCTTCTTCCAGGTCGAGCGCACCTGTCCGCACTGCGGTGGCGCCGGCAAGCGCGTGGCCGAGGCCTGCGGCACCTGTCGGGGCCAGGGGCAGGTGCGGCGCTCGCGCACCCTGTCGCTCAAGGTTCCGGCCGGGGTCGATGACGGCTCGCGCATCCGCCTGACCGGCGAGGGCGATGTCGGCCTGCGCGGCGGCCCGCGCGGCGACCTCTATGTCTTCATCTCGGTCACGCCTCATGAATTGTTCGAGCGGGACAATCTGGACCTGCTGGTCACCGTGCCGGTGCCGATGACGGTGGCGGCGCTGGGCGGGGCAATCGATGCCCCCTGTCTGGTGTCCGAAGCCTGTGACGGGCGCTGCAAGGCCCCGGTCCAGGTCCCTGCCGGGGCCCAGACCGGCAAGACCATCCGGATCAAGGGCAAGGGCATGCCGCACCTGAACGGCAAGCAGCGCGGCGATCTGGTGGTTGAACTGTTCGTCGAGACGCCCTCGGACCTGACGCCGCGCCAGAAGGAGCTGATGCAGGAGCTGGCCCAGTCGTTCGGCGACGACCAGAATCCCCGCAATTCGAGCTTTGCCGGCAAGGCCCGACGATTCTGGGCCGATATTCTGGGCGGGGACGGCGACGGGCCGGGTTCGTCCTCACGGGAGTCGGCCGCGTGAACGCCCTGTTCCATGCCGGCATCTCCGGCGCGCGCGGGCGGATGGGACGGGCGGTCAGCCAGGTTCTGGATGCCCGCAAGGACGTTGTCGTCGCCGCCCGGTTCGATCGCGGCGAGACCCCTGACCTGTCGCTCTGCGACGTCATCATCGATTTCTCGACGCCCGAGGCCTCGGTCGAGCTGGCCGAGCGCTGTGCCGAGGCGGGTGGCCCCGCCCTGGTGATTGGCTCGACCGGCCTGTCACCCGAGGAAGAGGCCCGGATCGAGGCCGCGGCCGACAGGGTCGCCATCGTCCGCAGCGGCAATTTCTCGCTCGGCGTCAACATATTGATCGGACTGGTCGAGCACGCGGCCCAGCGACTGGATGCACGTGACTGGGACATCGAGGTGCTGGAATCCCACCATCGCCGCAAGGTCGATGCCCCGTCGGGAACGGCCCTTATGCTGGGCGAGGCCGCCGCCAGCGGCCGTAATGTCGAGCTGGACGATGTGCGGGCCGCGCCGCGCAACGGCGTGGGCGAGCCCCGGGCCGAGGGCGAGATCGGCTTTGCCGCGCTCCGGGCCGGCGGGATCATCGGCGAGCATTCGGTGATCTTTGCCTCGGACGACGAGGTGCTGACCCTCAGCCATTCGGCCATCGACCGGTCCCTGTTTGCCAAGGGCGCCGTGGCCGCCGCCGCCTGGGTGCGCAACCGCCGCCCCGGCCTCTATGACATGCAGGACGTGCTGGGCTTCCGCCAGGCCTGAGGGGGGACGCCGTGATCCGGCTGGAGGGCATCACGGGCGGCATCCTGCTGAGAGTTCTGGCGGCGGGCAGTTTCTCGCTGATGTCCGGGCTGATGAAGCTGGCCGCGGAGGCGGGGGTTTCGGCGCCGGAGATGGTCTTCTATCGCGCCATCTTCGGTCTGCCGGTGGTGCTGGTCTGGGTGCTGGCCGGGCCCGGGATCGGGGCGATCACCACACAGCGGCCCCTGATGCATCTGTGGCGCTGTGCGCTGGGCGTCACCGGCATCCTGTGCCTGTTTCAGGCCCTGAGCCTCCTGCCCCTGGCCGAGGCGACGACGCTGGGCTTTACCGCCCCGATGTTTGCGACCCTGCTGTCCTTTCTGGTCCTGAGGGAGGCGGTCGGCTGGCACCGCTGGCTGGCCGTGCTGGTGGGCTTTGTCGGGGTCATGGTGGTCATGCAGCCGGGCGGCGAGACCCTGCCCGTCGCGGGCGTGGCCTTTGCGCTTGTCGGCGCCGGCTTCTCGGCCGGGGTGACCGTCACCCTGCGGCACCTCAGCAGAACCGAGCATGTCGCGGCGATTGTCTTCTGGTTCTTCATCGCCTGCGCCGTCGCGGGCGCCGTGCTCCTGCCGGCCTTTGGCGGATCGCATGCGCCGCGGGTCTTCGCCTTCCTGGTCGGTGCCGGCGTATGCGGAGGGGTGGCCCAGCTGGCCATGACCGAATCCCTGCGGCTCGCGCCTGTCTCGGCGGTCACGCCGTTCGACTATCTGCAGATTGCCGGGGCGGTCCTGTTCGGCTGGCTGGCCCTGTCGGTGTCGCCGTCATGGTCCGCCCTGGCCGGGGCCGCCCTGATCGTGGGCAGCGGCCTCTATACCGCCTGGCGCGAGCAGGTCCGGCGTCGGGCGGTCACGGCGCCTACGCCGCCGATCTGAGGGGCTCAGCGACCGGTCGATCCAAACCCGCCGGTGCCGCGGGCGGTCTCGTCCAGCCTGTCCACCACCGACCATTCGGCCCGTTCATGGGCGGCAATGACCATCTGGGCGATGCGCTCGCCCCGGCGGATGATGAAGGTCTCGCGTCCCAGATTGGCAAGGATCACCCCGACCTCGCCCCGATAGTCGCTGTCGATGGTGCCGGGGCTGTTCAGACAGGTGATGCCGGCCTTGAGCGCCAGACCGGAGCGGGGCCGCACCTGCGCCTCAAAGCCCGGGGGCACGGCAATCCTGAGACCCGTCGGCACCAGGGCCCGGGCGCCGGGCTCAAGCACCATCGGCTGGTCCTCCGGCACGGCGGCGCGCAGATCCATGCCGGCCGCGCCATCGGTCTCATAGGCCGGCAGGGGAAGGCCCTCGGCGTGGGGCAGTTGCACGAGCGCGATACGGGTCATGACGCCTCTTTCGAAAAACGGGCGACCACCGCGCGCACCAGACGATCGGCCACAGCGGCCTTGGTGGTCTCGGACCAGGGCTCCGGCGCCTCGCCCTTGCGGAACAGCACGACCCGGGTCGTGTCGGCTCCGAAGATGCCGTCCGACACATCATTGCCGACGATCCAGTCGCAGCCCTTGGACTCCAGCTTGTGGGCGGCGCGGGCCTCGAGCTGGCCGGTCTCGGCGGCGAAACCGATGACCAGCGCGGGTCGCTGACCGGGGTGGCAGGACAGGCCCTTCAGGATGTCCGGGTTCTCGACCAGGGTCAGGGTCGGAGGCCCCTCCCCCGCCTGTTTCTTGATCTTGCTGTCGGCGGCCCCGGCCACCCGCCAGTCCGAGACTGCGGCCGTGAGGACGGCGATGTCGGCGGGCAGGGCCTCTTGCACCGCCGCCCGCATCTGCTCCGCCGTCTCGACAGACACCCGACCGACGCCCGCCGGCGCGTCCAGCGCCACCGGACCCGAGACCAGGGTGACACGGGCACCCGCGCGGGCCAGCGCCCCGGCGATGGCATAGCCCTGTTTGCCGCTGGAGCGATTGGTGAGGCCGCGCACCGGGTCGATCGGCTCAAAGGTGGGTCCGGCGGTGACCAGGGCGTGTCGTCCGGCGAGCGGGCGGTCGGCGGTTCCGGCCTTGCCGTCATGCGTGAGGATCGCGTCGAGAATGGCCGCCGGCTCGGCCATACGGCCCGGGCCGTACTCGCCACAGGCCATTTCGCCGTCATCGGGGCCGACCACGGCAAAACGGGGTTCGGCAAAGGTCTTCAGCGTCGCCAGATTCGCCTGCACCGCCGGATGCAGCCACATGCGGACGTTCATGGCCGGCGCCAGCAGCACCGGCGCATCGGTGGCGAGAAGCGTGGTCGAGGCCAGGTCGTCGGCAGCGCCCGTTGCGGCCTTGGCCAGGAGGCCCGCCGTGGCCGGCGCCACCACGACCAGATCGGCCCAGCGCGACAGCTCGATATGGCCCATTGTGGTCTCGTCTTCCGACGAGAACAGGTCCTGCCGCACCGATGTGCCGGTCAGGGCCGCCAGCGACAGGGGAGTGACGAACTCGGCGCCCGATCGCGTCAGGACGGCCCGCACCTCGAGCCCCGCCTTGCGCATCAGACGCACCAGCTCCAGCGCCTTGTAGGCGGCAATCCCGCCGCCGACGATCAGCAGGACGCGACGCACGCGGGACGTATGGGATGCCTCACCAGCCTTCATGGCCCACCCTTAGCCGCCCCCCCGCCCGCCGTCGAGCGCCCGGCCGCCCCTGCCGTGACCTGGCCCGAAAACAGAACATTGCAAGAACACAAAACCTGTGCTTGTGTGGACTCGCGGGTTCTATGAGGGAGGGTTTCATGAACCGGATGCGCGCGGGCCTGACGGCCCTGGGACTGATGGCCGGACTGGGTCTGGCGGGGTGCGACAACGGGGCCTCGGCCGTCGAGACGCGGGCGCGGAACGCCACGGAAGACGCCAAGCCCGTCGCCGCCGCTGATGCCGACACGGCCAAGGCCGCAGAGGCCGAGACCGGGGCCAAGCCCGCCCTGACCGCCAACCGGCGGGAAAGCGTGGACGCCAAGGTACAGAGGTTGTTCGAGCGGAACGGCAGCGATTTCGGCACGACGACGCCCGAGGCCTATCTGGCCGCGGTTACGGCCTTTACGACCCGGCCTCCTGCCGATGCCGAGACAGTCAGGCGAGCCAACGGCGATGTCCTGATCTATCAGGCCTCGACCAATACCTTTGCGGTGGTCGATTCCGAGGGTGTTCCCCGGACGATGTTCAAGCCGGACGACGGGGCCGCCTACTGGGCCAAGGAAAAGGCGGCGGCCCCGACCTTTGGCCAACGGCGCCAGGGCGGCGACGCGCGCTAGTCCTCCGGATCGCTGTCAGGGGTTTCCAGCATCTCGCGGATAAGCTCGAGCGCCAGTCGCTGACGGCGCGGCGAAAGCTGCGGCGCAAGCCGGTTGATTTCGATCGTCTGCCGGGTGGCCGGAAAATCGTGCTCGAAGCCGGTACCATCCTCGGCCATGCCGGGCGCGCCGTCGGCCAGTCCCTCAAAGAAGTAGCTGACGTCGACCTTGAAGAAGCGTGAAATATCGAAAAGCTTGGACGCCGAGATCCGGTTCACGCCCTTTTCGTACTTCTGGATCTGCTGAAAGGTCAGCCCGAGAGCCCGGCCCAGGTCACTCTGGTTGTAACCCAGGCTGATCCGCTTTTCACACACCCGTCGCCCGACATGCCGGTCCACGGGATGGGGGCCGTCAATGTTTTTGCCTCGCGCCATACTCGGTGTTCCTGTTCCACAACCGTTCCGACGGAACCTCAGGCTAATGCCCCCGCCACGCCGCCCTGTCACCTTAAATGCACGACAGGGACAGGGCGATCCGGCCTTATGACGTATCGGGAAACCGGTGTCGCCTACGTCCGATTACGTAGCTGGACGGTCAACGACTGAAGCGGGAAACCAGCCAGGGAAAGCGGTCGCCCAGGGCGAGGGTCAGCCCCGCGAGCGTCAGCAGCCAGAAGATCAGGTCCCCGACCCGTCCATAGAGAGTCGGCGGGAGCGCCGCGGGCAGTCGCACGTCGATGACTCCGCTTTCACCGGGATCCAGCCGGGCACCCGCGTCGACCCGCCCGAACGGATCGATCAGGGCCGAGATGCCGGTCGGGGTCGAGCGGACCACCGGGAGACCCGTCTCTATGGCCCGGAAGGCGGCGAGGTTCAGATGCTGGATGGGCCCGGACGTCCGTCCAAACCAGGCGTCATTCGACACATTGGCAATCCACAGGGGACGGCCTTCCCCGGCCCCCTGCGTGAAGCCGGGATAAAGGCTTTCATAGCAGATCAGGGGCTGCAGGTCCGGCAGGCCCTCCAGCCTGAGGGGTGTCGGACGCGGGCCAGGGCTGAAGTCCGCGGCAACATGGACCAGGCTGCGGACCCCGAGCCGGCTCATGAGCGCGCCGGCAGGCAAATACTCGCCGAAGGGGACGAGTCGGTACTTGTCGTAGATGCCCGTTACCTCCAGCCCGTCCGGCCCGTTCCGCCGGACCGCGAGCAGGCTGTTGTAAAAGCGGGCGCCAACCTCCTGCGTCGGATCCGGCTCGGCCCGGCTCATGCCCATCAGAAGCACCTGACCCGGCTGGAGGGCGTTGCGGATGGCCGCGGCCTCCCAGGCATCCGGCGCCAGAACCGCATTGGCCGTATTGGGCAGGGCCCCCTCGGGCCAGAGGATCACATCCGGAACCCGCGCCCCGGGGCGGCCGGTCAGATTGACGTAGCGATCCACGATCGAGCGGTAGGCTTCGGGCGTCCATTTCGATTCCTGGTCGACGTCAGCCTGGACGATGCGGACGACGGTGGGTGTCATTTCGACCCGCGCCCCGGCGAGGCGGAAACCGCCCCAGACGTTGAGCGCGAGGATGAGGGCCAGACCCAGCACGGCGGCGCCGGCCCGGGCCTTGCGATTTCCGGCCGTCAACAGAGGCCCGACGGCGGCAAAGCCCGCGACCGTCAACAGGCCGAGGCCATAGACGCCGATCAGGGACGCCGCCTGCGACCCTGCCGAGCCGGCCTGCCAGCTGGCGCCCGCGGGATTCCACGGGAAGCCCGTCAGGATGTGGCCGCGCAGCCATTCCACAAGGGCGAAGAGGGCGGCAAAAGCCAGCACCCGGCGGACGCCGGTGACGTCGAGATGGCGATAGAGGGCGAGCGCCAGACCCCAGAACAGACCCATGCCCATGGGCAGCAGGGCTGCGGCAAAGGGTGCCATCCAGGCCTGGGCCGGGTTGACCAGAAAGGCCTCGGCCACCCACCAGCAGCCCACCATGAAATAAGCGAAGCCGGCCAGCCACCCCATCCAGAAGGCGCCGCGTCGATCACGCGATCCGTCGGCCAGCACGAGCAGCAGGGCATAGCCGAGCAGGCCCGGCAGGATGCCGAAGGGCGGATGGGCCAGCGCCGCGGCGACGCCGGCGAGGAGGGCCAGGACGAGGCGGATCAGCCGCATCCGTCCGGTCAGGCGGACGGCCGGGCGGGCCGGGGTGTCAGGGGTCGCGTCGGTCATGGGTCGCGATCCAGAATGGCACGATAGGGATCATCGATGCCGAGACCTGCAAGAAGCGTGCGCTCGCGTGCCTCCATCACCTCGGCCTCGTCGTCTGACTGATGGTCGTGGCCCTGCAGGTGCAGCAGACCGTGGATGACCAGATGCGACAGGTGATGGGCCAGAGGCTTGCGCTGGGCTTCGGCCTCGCCACGACAGACGCCGAAGGCGAGGATGATATCGCCGAGATAGGCCGGCCCGGGGGCGCCGGGCACGGCGGGCGCCGGAAAACTCAACACATTGGTGGGCGCATCACGGCCACGAAACCGCGCATTGAGGGCCTGGATGGCCTCATCGTCCGCCAGCTGGATCGTGGCGAACGGCTCGGCATCCGGACGGGCTTCGGCGCCCAGCACGGCTGCGGCAGCCCGGACGACGACGCCCTCGACGTCCGGCAGGGCCTCGTGCCAGGCCGGGTCCTCGACCTGGATCTCGATCATGGGTTGCCGCGCGCGCCATCCGCGTCATAGGCGCGCACGATCCGCTCGACGAGGGGATGACGGATGACGTCCTCGGCCGCGAATTCCACTATACCGACGCCCTCGACCCCCCTCAGGATCTTCAGGGCGTGCGACAGTCCGGAGTCGCGCGGATTCATCAGGTCAATCTGGGTGGGGTCGCCGGTCACCACCATGCGGGAGTTCTCGCCGAGCCGGGTCAGCACCATCTTCATCTGCATGCGCGAGGTGTTCTGGGCCTCGTCGACGATGACGAAGGCATTCTTCAGCGTTCGGCCGCGCATGAAGGCGATGGGCGCGGTCTCGATTTCACGACGGTCGCGGTGCGCCTGGACCTGCTCGGCGCCGAGAACCTCATTCAGGGCTTCCCAGATCGGGGCCAGATAGGGGTCGACCTTTTCATTCAGGTCTCCGGGCAGAAAGCCCAGCTTCTCCCCGGCATCGACCGCCGGTCGCGTAACCACCAGCCGGCTGACGCTTCGCGCGCGAAGGAGTGAGGCGCCATAGGCCGCCGCCAGAAAGGTCTTGCCGGTCCCCGCGGGGCCCACGCCAAAGCTCAGCGGACAGTGGGTCATCATGTCGACATAGCGGCTCTGGGCCAGCCCCGTCGGGGTGATGGCCCCCTTGCGACCGAAGGCCAGCACGCCGCCCGTGGCCGCCGCGCCCCGGCGGTCCTGACGCAGGATGGCGATGACCAGATCGTCCGTGATTTCCACCCCCTGCTCGACCTTGGCCGACAGGCTTTCGATCATGCGGCGCGCATCGGCCCGATCGCGGGGCGAGCCATGAATCCGGATGCCGCCGCCCGGGGCGTCGAGATCGACGTCATAGGCCGACTCCATCCGGGCCAGATGCCGGCTGTTCGGGCCGACAACCTGACGCAGGATACTGTCCTCAAGGGTAAGGAACTCGCTGCCGCGCGCCATCAGGCCGCCCGTTCTGCTGCGTCGACCAGACGGCCGGTGAGACTGTTCTGCTGGCCGGCCACGATCTCGACCTGGACGATGCGTCCGATCAGGTCGCGCGCGTCTTCCACATGGACCGACTGCAGATAGGGGGATCGGCCGATCGCCTGGGCCCCGTGCCGTCCGGGCTTTTCGAACAGGACCGGCAGCACGCGCCCGGCCTGCGAGGCATTGAACGCCACCTGCTGTTCCAGCAACAGGGCCTGAAGCCGGTGCAGACGTTGGCGCGACACCTCGGCCGGCACCTGGGCCCCCATGGTGGCGGCGGGCGTCCCGGGCCGCGGCGAATACATGAAGGAAAAGGCCGAGGCGTAGTTGACCGCGCGCACCAGATCCAGCGTCTGTTCGAAATCGGCGTCGGTCTCGCCCGGAAAGCCGACGATGAAGTCACCGGACAGGGCGAGGTCAGGCCGGACCGCGCGCAGCCGCTCGACGAGTTCCAGATACTTTGCCCGGCCATGTTTGCGGTTCATCAGACGCAGGATGCGGTCCGAGCCGGACTGTACCGGCAGATGCAGATAGGGCATCAGTTCCTCGACCTCGCCATGGGCGGCGATCAGGTCGTCGGACATGTCGTTGGGGTGGCTGGTCGTATAGCGAATGCGGTCCAGTCCGGGGATGTCGGCGAGGGCGCGGGCCAGCCAGGCAAGGGAGGACGGCTTGCCGTCCGGACCCTCGCCGTCATAGGCGTTGACGTTCTGACCCAGCAGGGTGATTTCGCGTACGCCCTGATCGGCCAGAGCCCGGGCTTCGTCCAGAATGGCGGCAACCGGCCGCGACCATTCAGCGCCACGGGTGTAGGGCACCACGCAGAAGGTACAGAATTTGTCGCAGCCTTCCTGCACCGTCAGGAAGGCGGTGACGCCCCGGACGCCCCGTGCCTTCGGCAGGGCGTCGAACTTGTCGACCGGCGCGAAGTCGGCACCGATCCGCTCGCCGCGGGCGCGGGCCGTGCGGGTCAGGAGCTCGGGCAGCTGGTGATAGGCCTGGGGCCCGACCACGAGATCGACGGCGGGCTGGCGGCGCATGATCTCCTCCCCCTCGGCCTGGGCGACGCAGCCGGCCACCGCAATGGTCATGGCGCCCGACTTTTCTTCCTTGAGCATCCGCAGCTTGCCCAGTTCGGAATAGACCTTCTCGGCCGCCTTCTCCCGAATGTGGCAGGTGTTGAGAATGACGAAGTCGGCGTCCTCGACCGTTTCGGTCGTCGCATAGCCCAGCGGGCGCAGGACATCGGCCATACGCTCGGAGTCATAGACGTTCATCTGGCAGCCGTAGGTTTTGATGAACAGGCGCTTTGACGCGCCCGCTCCCGCCTCGGGCCGGGGGTCGGATTGGGTCATGGCTCGCTTATGGGGGCACGGCGTGGCGCCCGCAAGGCGTGAGCCGGTCCGGCTCAGGCTTCCTGGGAGTCGCGCTGGTTCTGACGCTTGTAGATCAGCCCTTCCCGATCCGAAGGCTGGGCCCCGGCGATCGGCTTGCCATACAGTTCCAGCTTGTGGCCGATCAGGTCAAAGCCGAGGCGTTTGGCGATCTCGGTCTTCAGCCGTTCAATCTCGGCGTCATAGAATTCGATGACCTCTCCCGTCCTTGTGTCGATCAGGTGATCGTGGTGATCGTCGCCCGCCTCTTCATAGCGGCTGCGGCCGTCGCCAAAGTCGTGCTTCTCGACCACGCCCGCCTCTTCGAACAGGCGTACGGTACGATAGACGGTGGCGATCGAAATATGCGGGTCGACCGCCGAGGCGCGACGGTACAGTTCCTCGACGTCGGGGTGGTCCTCGGCCGCAGACAGCACGCGCGCAATCACGCGCCGCTGCTCGGTCATCCGCATGCCGCGGTCAGCACAGAGTTTCTCGATCCGGTCCATGGGCCAAGAATAGGGGCTTGGCGTCCTCTAGGGAAGCGTCGGACCCAAGTTGAGAGTGAGAATCAGGGCGTCGACCGCCGGGCCCGGTTTGCGGGCATAATAGCCACGGCGGCGACCGCTCTCGACCATGCCGACCGCGCGGTAGAGCGCCTGGGCTGCGACATTGTCGGCGGCGACCTCGAGGAACACCTGATTGACCCCCCGGACACGGCAGGTGGCCAGGGCCGCCTGCATCAGGGCGATGCCGCGTCCGCGCCGCCGCGCCTCAGGCAGGACGGCAAGCGTCAGGACCTCGGCCTCGTCGCCGGCCTGACGCATCAGGATGAAACCATCGGCCTCTGTTTCAGCCCAGACGCCCGGCTGGCCCAGCAGGTCGCGAAAGGCCGCCTCAGCCCAGGCGGGCGCGATCGCCCGGGTGTGGATATCTGCCAGGTGAGCCGGGTCGATCTTCACACGCGGTCCGGTCGGGGCTGGCCCGGCAGGCGCGTCGGCGGGGTGGCGTCGGGCGCACGCAGATACAGGGGGTCGAGACCCATGGCGTCCGGCCGGGTCGCCCGGATCGTCGCCAGATGGACCAGAGCTGCCGGATCCGGACCTTCCACCTCTGTAACAGCCGGGCCCGAACCCGCGACCAGGGCCGCTCCGCTACCGATACATCGAACGGCCGAAGGGGAGGCCGCGAGGAATGCCACCGCCTCGTCGAGGCCCATGGGGAGGGGGCCATGCACCAGCTGCCGGTCGACGGCCGGGTCGTATTCACCCTCTCCGTCGGCCCAGAGCGCGAGATAGACCTGCCCCCGCCGGGCATCCATGACGGCCGCGATCGCCGAAGGGTCGCCGGGAGCGGCGCGGTGGGCCTGAACAGCCAGCGCATCCAGCGAGGACAGGCCGATCGGGCGGGCACCGGTCGCGGCGGCCAGTCCCTGGGCGAAGGCCAGTCCGACGCGGAGGCCGGTGAAGGAGCCCGGCCCACGCGTGGCCGCAACGACCTTGAGCTCGGATACCGCAATGCCCGCCTCGGTCAGAACGGCGCCGACCAGCACCGGCAGGCGCTCCTGATGGCCGCGCGTCATGGGCTCGGAGCGGGATAGGACGACCCGGCCTTCCCGGCCCAGGGCGACCGTGCACAGCCCCTGGGCTGTATCGAGAACCAGCAGGGTCATGCCCGGCACCCGGGGTTCAGGCCTGTGGGTCCGGCGAGCCGGCCAGGGCCTCGGCCAGCACGACCAGGGCCTTGCGCGTCCGGGACTGCGGGATGCGGGAAAAGGCCCCGGCCAGACGCTGGCCGGGCGTTACGGGCCCCCCGTCCCGCGTGACTGCAGCGGCGGCGGGGTCGCCGACTGGAAAGAAGCTGCCGGCGTCGACGCCGAGCGCTAGGGCAATCTGGTGCAGGCGCGAGGCCGAAATCCGGTTTACGCCTGTCTCGTACTTCTGGATCTGCTGGAAGCTGACCCCGACCCGATCCGCCAGAAGGGTCTGGGACAGGCCAAGCGCCTGTCGGCGCGACGCGATGCGGCTGCCGACCCAGGTATCTACCGGTGTACCCAGACGGCTTGTCCAGCGCCTCGTGGTCACGGAAAGCTCCCTCAGATTGTGTCGCGGAACCCGCCGGACACGTCTTGCGGGATTTCAAAATGAAATGCAAGCGTTTCATGTTTCGTTTCGTGAAACGACTGTCGAGAGGCGGGTCACGTCAGACCGGAGCATCCGCTCCCGATCGTCCAGCCCGCCCGCCCCGCCACGGAGGAAGAGCCAGTCCCGGTCCGCGCCGTCGAACAGACGAACCCGGGCCTCGCCGTCCCGCGTCTCGACAACGCAGCCCTGCCCCCGTCGGGGCCAGCGACCCGGGTCACAGACGAGGACCACGCCGCTGGAGGCCCAGGGCCAGACCTCCTCGGTCTGCACGGGAAACGTGAACGTTTCACCATCGGATGGCGAAGGCCCAGGGTCCCGGAAGGACGCCGACCTCGCCTCGACGCCGCGGACCCCCGCCCCTCCCTCCTCGTTCGACGCAGGAGGAGCGCCCCGTTCCAGCGAGAGCGCTTCGGGCGTGGCGCCAAGGGCGGCGGTCAGTCGGGTCTGGATGTCCGGACGAAACAGTCCGGACCGTTTTCCGGCTTCGTAAAGCCCCCACCCCTGGCCGGTCATCCCGACCCGGGCGCCGGCCTCGGCCTGGTTGAGGCCGGCGGCATGGCGCAGGCGGGCCAGGGCGTCGCCGAGGGCGGACAGATCGGCCTGCATGCGGGCCTTGACCTCATCGGATGACGCAGACAGTCGCATGCCCCGGTTTATCACGCGGCACACGGCAGGCGACGAAAAAGTTGGGTCAGAGGGTCTGTTCGACCCGGGTGACCTCCGGGATGTAGTGGCGCATCATCTGCTCGACACCGGCCTTGAGCGTGGCCGTGGAGGACGGACAGCCCGCACAGGCCCCCCGCATTCTCAGGGTCAGCAGGCCCGAGTCCTCGTCGAAAGAGTCGAACAGGATGTCGCCGCCGTCCTGGGCCACGGCAGGGCGAATCCGGCTGTCCAGCAAGGCCTTGATCTCCTGCACGATATCGCTGTCGGTCGAGGAGTCCGCCTCGCCCCCGTCGATGTCGCCGGTCACCACGGGTCGTCCGGACTGGAAATGGTCCATGATGGCGGCGAGGATGGGCGCTTTCATCGCGGACCAGTCCGGGCCGTCCTCGCCCCGCGTCACGGCGATGTGATCGGCACCCAGCATGACGCCGACGACGTTTTCGAGCTGGAACAGGGCTTCGGCGAGCGGCGAGACCGAGGCCTCGTCGATCGTGCGGAACTCCAGGCTCCGCTCCGGTGACACATCCCGGCCGGGAAGGAATTTCAGGGCGCGGGGATTGGGGGTGGCTTCGGTCTGGATGAACATGGCCCTGACATGCGCTCCCGGGCCGGGGTTCGCAAGGGTCTGCAGGTGCCGGGCACGATCAGGCCAGGTCGTTGATCTCTGCCTCGCTCAGCTCGCCCGGAACGATGGTCACCGGCAGTTTGCGCCCCCCCAGGGATCCCTGTTTCAAAAGGGCCGTGATCAGCGGTCCGGGGCCGCGACTGCCGCTGCCTGCGGCCAGGATCAGGATCTTGATGTCCGGATCCACGTCGATCACCTTGCGGATGGCCGAGATGGGGTCGCCCTCCTCAATGAGGAACAGGGGCGGCGCGCCGGCCCACTCCGCTGCCCCCTCGCCCAGCCGCATCAGCAGGGCCTCGGCCTCCTCGCGCAGCTGACGGTCGATCTCGTCGCGAACCCCCGACCAGTGGGCATCCGATCCATGGCGGATGACCCGCAGCAACGCCACACGGCCGCCGGTCGAGCGGGCCCGGCGAGCGGCATATTTCAGGGCCGTCTCGAACTCGGGGCTGTCGTCGACGATGACCAGAAATTTGCGCGGCATGGGCTTCCCCCCCCCCGTGACAGGTCCCGGCAGGCCTCAGCCCGCCGAGGTCGCCACCTCCCGGATCGTGGCATTGGCAATCGTCAGCTTGGCAAAGGTCCAGCCCTGTCCGGACTGCTCGATTTCATCAACCGACGCGCGGACGCCCTCCACGACGTCAAGGCGATGGCCGATCCAGGCGTCGACGGCAGCCTCGGCCGCCGCCTCGCTCCGGCCGACCCCGGGGTCCGATGCCCGGGCCACGGCGCGGGTCAGAACCATCTGCTCGGCCATGAAGTCCTGGATCAGGCGGCGAACCGCCAGCCGGTCGAAATGGTCGACAGAGGGCACCTGGCCGGCCGCGAACCGCAGCCGGTCGAAATCGAAGGCGGCCCCCACCTGATGGTAGAGGCGGGCCATGGAGGGGGCATCCCACCCGGCTTCCGTGGCCAGATCACCGATATCGGCAACCGCCACCTGCGGCCGCAGGAGCGCCGCCTTGCGCGCCAGGTCGCCCGGCACACCGAGCGCGACAAAGCCCCGGATCCGCTCATCCAGACGCCCCTGCTCAAAGCGGGACAGCACCCGCCCCTCCTCGCTGCGCAGGGCATCGGCCAGGGGGCGGTAGGTGTCGATCAGCGAGCCCACCGTTGCCGAGGGCCTTGCCGCGCGCCGGGCCAGCCAGAAGGTCTGGCGACGAAGCACGGTCGAGACTTCCCGGTAGAGGGCCAGCTGCGCTTCGGAAGAAATCTTCAGGTCCAGCGCCGAAATGGCATCCCAGGCCTCGTCCAGCCGGAAGATCCGGCGGGCGGCCTCGAAGGCCAGAACCATCGGGCCGGCGCCGACCTCGGCGCTGCGCTTGAGCCGCTCGGGGAAGGTCGCGCCCGTCATGTTGACGATCTCATTGCTGAGAACCGTCGCAATGATCTCGCGGCGCAGGCGGTGCGACTGCATCTCCTCGCCGAAGCGCTCAAGCGGCCCGGGGAAGTAGCGGGTCAGGGTCTCGCGGAAGAAGGGATCGTCCGGTGCCGTAGAGGCCACGATCTCGTCGAACAGCTCGATCTTGGAATAGGCCGTCAGGACCGCGATCTCGGGCCGGGTCAGGGCCTGGCCCATGGCCTTCATCTCGGCCAGGCGAACATCGTCGGGCAGGCCCTCGACCTGGCGATCCAGACGCCCGCGCCCTGCCAGGAGCTGCATGAACCGCTGCTGTGCATCGAGCGCGCCCGCCCCCTCGTCGGCCTGAAGGCTCAGGGCGAGGGTCTGGTCGTAGTTGTGGGCCAGAACCTTGCGCCCGACCTCGTCGGTCATGTCCGCGAGCAGGGGGTTGCGATCCCCGGGCTTCAGGGCGCCGGACTGGATGGCCGACCCGACCAGAATCTTGATGTTGACCTCGTGGTCCGAGGTGTCGACACCGGCGGAATTGTCGATGGCGTCCGTATTGATCCGGCCGCCGCCCGCGTCCCGTCCCTTGAGCGCAAAGGCGATACGGGCCGCCTGGGTCAGGCCCAGATTGGCGCCCTCCCCCACCACCTTGACCCTGAGGTCCTCCGCATTGACGCGCAGCGGGTCATTGGTCTTGTCACCGACCTGGGCATCGGTCTCGTGGACCGACTTCACATAGGTGCCGATGCCCCCGAGATACAGCAGCTCGGCGGGCGCCTTGAGGATGGCGCGGATCAGGCTCTGCGGGTCGAGGGCCTCGTCCTCGATGTCCAGCATGGCCCGGACCTCGGGCGTCAGCGGGATGGACTTTTCGCCGCGCGAGAAGACGCCGCCGCCCCTGGAGATCTTTTTGGCGTCATAGTCCTGCCAGGACGAACGGGGCAGATCGAACAGCCGCTTGCGCTCCGCCCAGCTGGTTGCCGGGTCCGGATCGGGATCGAGGAAGATGTCCCGGTGGTCGAAGGCGGCCAGCAGGCGCGTCTGGTCCGAGAGCAACATGCCGTTGCCGAACACATCACCCGACATGTCACCGACGCCGACCGCGGTGAACGGTTCAGACTGGATGTCGCGACCCATTTCGCGGAAGTGGCGCTTGACCGCTTCCCACGCGCCGCGGGCCGTGATGCCCATGGCCTTGTGGTCATAGCCGACCGAGCCACCGGAGGCGAAGGCATCGCCCAGCCAGAAGCCGTAATCGGCCGAAACGCCGTTGGCGATGTCCGAGAAGGTGGCCGTGCCCTTGTCGGCAGCCACAACCAGATAGGGGTCATCGCCTTCCCAGCGCACGACGCGATCCGGAGTCACCACCGAGCCGTCGGCCGCAATATTGTCGGTGATGTCGAGCATGCCCGACAGAAAGGTCTTGTAGGCGCGAATGGCCTCGGCCTGCTGGGCGTCACGGTCGCCGCCGGCGCGTACCACCTGGGGCAGATTCTTGGGATAGAAGCAGCCCTTTGACCCGACGGGCACGATCACGGCATTCTTGACCTGCTGGGCCTTCACCAGACCCAGCACCTCGGTGCGGAAGTCCTCGCGCCGGTCCGACCAGCGCAGGCCGCCACGCGCCACCGGTCCGAAGCGCAGGTGAACGCCCTCGATATGCGGGGCCCAGACGAAGATCTCGCGATAGGGCTTCGGCAGCGGCAGGTCATCCAGCTCGCGCGAGGCGATCTTGATCGAGATGTGGGGCTGCGGGCGGCCTTCGGCATCGCGGATGTAGTAGTTGGTCCGCATGGTGGCGCGAACCAGATTGGTCAGGCGCCGCAGCGCCCGGTCGTGATCGAGGCTCCTGACGGCCTGGAGCTGCTGGTCGAGCCGGGCACTGAGCTCAGAGACCTTGTCGAACCGGCCGTCCCCCTCGGCGGCGTCCGGGTCGAACTTCAGCCGGAACAGGTCGAGCAGCCCACGGGCCACCTCGGGGTAGAGGTAGAGGGCCTCTTCCTGCACGGACTGGCTGGGGTCCATACCGGTCTGCTGGCGATAGCGGCACAGGGTGCGGATCAGGGCGGCCTCGCGCCAGCCGATGCCCAGCTCGATGACCAGCCGGTTCAGCCCGTCGCTCTCGGTCAGTCCGGACCATACGGCCGCCACCGCGGCCTCGAACGGCGCCTTGACGGCCTCGAAGCTCAGGTGTTCGCCGCGCGGATCTTCCAGCAGGAATTCGTGGATATGGATCGGCGTGTCGCCCTGGGGCCGGATGGCATGGCCCCATTCCTCGAGCGTCTTCAGGCCCATGTCCGCGAGGACCGGCAGGACGTCGGACAGCGGCACCGCACTGCCGCGGTGATAGAGTTTGAAGCGGAACTGCAGCTTCGTGTCGGCGTCGGTCCGGAAGGCGCGCACGGCAATCGGATCACCGCCGTCCCGCTCGCCCGTGGCGTTCAACTGGTCGAACTGCTCCAGATCGGTAACGGCCTCGGTCGCCGAATACCGGTCCCGATAGGAGGTTCCGAAGGCCTCGGCCCAGCGGCTGCTGAGGGGGCCGACCGCGACATCATCCACCCCGCCGGCGCGCAGGGCAGCCTCAAAGCGATCGGGCCAGCCGCGACCGGCCTCGGCGACCTCGGCTTCAAGGGCCGCAGGGTCAGGGATCGGATGCTCGCCCGGCGTGACGCCGATGATGTAGTGGATGCGGACCAGCGGGGCATCGGACAGCTGGGGATACCAGGCCGACAGTCGCCCGCCCCACGCCCGGGCGAGGATCCGGCCGATCCGCTCGCGCACCGAGGCGTGGAAGCGCTCCCGCGGGATGAAGGCGAGAACCGAGACAAACCGGTCGAAGGGGTCCTGCCGGGTGAAGATCCGGATCCGGGGCCGGTCATAGAGGTGCAGTATGCCCAGCGAGATGTCGAGCAGCTCATCCTCGGTAATCTGGAACAGCTCGTCGCGCGGGTAGTTCTCAAGAATATTCTTCAGCCGCTTGTGGCTGTGGCCACCCCCCGCCTTGCCGGCCCGGACGAGCGCGTTTTCGACCTTGCGCCGGATCAACGGCACCTGGGAGGAAACCCGGTCATAGGCCTCGGCCGTGAACAGGCCGACGAACCGGGTCTCGCCCGACGGACGGCCGTCGGGGCCGAACCGCTTGACCCCGACATAGTCCATATAGGCCCGACGGTGGACGCGCGAGCGGGCATTGGCCTTGGCTACGGTCACCGGGTCGGACAGGTCCAGCTGCCGCTTCATCTGGCGGGTCAGGACTGCGGGCTCATTGGCGCGTCGCAGCACGGTCCGTTCGGGATCACGCAGCACGCCGAGGCCGTCGCCCGACTGGGACAGGGGGGCTTCGGCCTCATACCCACCGTCCTTCGAGCGCGGATAGTCATAGTCGCGGGCGCCGAGGAAGACGAAATGGTCGTCGTTCAGCCAGTTGAGGAAGGCAACCGTCTCCTCGACCACTGCCTTGTCGATCCCGGGGGGGTGAGCCTGCAGGTGGTCGATGGAACGGGCCATCAGCGCATTCATGGCGGCATGGTCCGCCGTCGCCGCCGCGACGTCGGACAGGGTGGCTGACAGGCCCTCGCCCAGATGGTCGCGACGCTCCTGCGGGAGGGGGTCGATGACGACGATGATGACGGACTCGCGCGCCTTGCCGGTCCCGCCGACCCGGTGGCCCCCCGCGTCCCGCTCGACATCGACGATCGGGTGGAACATGGCCCGCACCGAAACGCCGGTCTCGGCCAGTTCGCCCATGACACTGTCAACGAGGAAGGGCCGGTCGTCCTGGACGATCAGGACCCGGTCAAACCCCGTGACGCGACCGTCGGCGCCGTGAAGGGGCCCCACCTGGATCCGGGCCGGCTCGCCGGACGCGCGGACGTCGGCCGTGGTCCAAGCCTCGGCCAGCAGGGCCGCGAGATCCTCAAGGGCGATCTCCGGCGTCTCGTCGGTGTCGTAATCGACCAGGGCCTGGGCCAGAAAGTCCCGGACGAGGGCATCCGGCGCGACCCCGACGGCCTTTTCGAAGCCCTCGCAGAGGACTTTAAGGGAGGGAGACGAGGCGGAGCTGGCGTCGCGGGACATGCGAATGGGGTCTCGTTGGCGCGGCGTATCGCCGCTGATTTGTCCTGATGACTAGATCGGCGAGCGGCAAAGGGAAAGCCCGGAAACGGTCATGCCCGCCGCCCGGCAAGGGGAAAGGGCCGGACCCGCCTGCGCGAGCCCGGCCCTGCCGGAAAACCGTGAGCTCCGCCCTAGAAGCGGACGTTCATCCCCAGCCGGAAGCCGTGGTAGTCGAAGTCTCCGTTGCTCCGGCCAATGTCCGTGCCCGCCGTATTGGGGGGCAGGATGAAGGGGTTGGTCGGACCCGCGGTACCCGGTCCGGCCCGCACGACATAGTCGCCCGCTTCCAGACTGGTGTAGAGATACTCGCCCACCAGCGAGAGATTCGGGGCCAGTTTCCACTCCATGCCGGCGCCGAACTGGTAGCCGTCGGCATCGTCCTCGCTGGTCTGTTCGGTGAAGCTGTTGGCGCCGTTGGTGGTGAAGAAGCGGTTCTCCACCTTGCCGTAGGCCACGCCGCCGGTGCCATAGACCAGCACCGGTCCCATGGCATAGCCCAGCCGGGCCCGCAGGGCGGCGGTATGGTTCAGGTCCCGCGTCATGATGTAGGCGGCCGGGGTGGTGCTGAACGAGGTCACGCTGTCGCGCGCGTCGGCGGCCGATACTTCGCCCACGGCGCCGACGACCCAGTTTCCGAACTGCATGTCATAGCCGATGCGGGCGCCGCCCTCGACGCCGCCATCGTCGCCCGAGCAGCGTTCGGGGGGCGTTGACCCGAGGGCCGCGCCGGCGCAGGAGCCCGGACTGAAGGCGCTGTCGGTTGTGCCGTTCAGGACGACGGTATCGTCGAATTCGCCGTCAAAATCGCGGTCGAAGACCAGGTTTTCATTCTGGTCCTCCTGCGTCTCGAGATAGCCGCCATAGACACCCACATAGGGTCCGCTCCAGTCGGCCGGTGCGGATTGGGCCAGGGCGGGGCCGGCAAGGCCGGCCATCAGCACCGCCGTAAGGGCGGCACCGGTGTACAGGGAAGTCTTCATCCCGATTGTCCTCTCGTTTCCCGGAAGTGCTGCCCGGGCGTGATGGGTCTCCCCCCGGGGAGGACAACGGGCACCCAGCACCGGCGTTCCGGCCTGACCTGCAGTGCGGTTCACCTGTGAGACATCGGCAACACAAAAGACTAAGGCCGCCGGGCTTTCGCCCGGCGGCCTCTGTCTGTGGACGAGCCCGGGAGGGGGAGGGGTCGTCCGCGCGCGCCGCGACCGGGGGAGGGGGAGGGGAGGCCGCGGCGGTAGTCAGGAGGTGGTCCGCCGGCCGGTCACTTTCAAGCCGTCAGCCGCCGGAATCGGCCGCCCCGGGCTGTGGCGCGTTGACGCGGGGGGAGGGGCGCTTGCGCCCCGGTCCCTCGTCGTTCTCGGGATAGGGTTCACCATCGCCGGACATCAGGATCGCCATCCAGCGACTGCCCTTGAACTCGGCCAGGATGGCCATCATCAGCACCGCCAGCGGCGTCGAGAGGAACATGCCGATCACGCCCCACAGCTTGCCCCACAGGGCCAGCGACAGCAGCACCACCACCGGGTCGATGTTCTGGTTGTCGCCCTGCATACGCGGCTGGATCCAGTTGCCGACGATGAACAGCACCGCCTGCAGGCCGATCAGCAGGATCAGGGCGGGCCAATAGCTCTCGAACTGGACAAGGGCGAACAGGGGCGGCGCCAGACCGGCGACCGCACCGCCGAGGATCGGGATAAAGCCGACCACAAAGATGACGAAGGTCCAGAACTCGGCATTCTGCAGACCCACAGCCCGCATCAGGGCCCAGGCGACGGCACAGATCATCACCCCGGTCACGGCCTGGACCCAGAGGTAGCCCTCGACCCCCGAACGGATCCGCTGAAAGACGGCCCGGGCCTCGTGCCGGGTTTCACGCACCGGAAACATGCCGACGATCTTGCGCTGGAACCCCGCCTGGGCGGCGATCAGAAAGGCGAGATAGACGAGGACAAAGAAGGCCCCGCTGGCGACATTCTGCACCTGCAGGGCAAAGTCGGTGAGATAGCCCCGGAGGTCGATATCCCCCAGAAGGTCCATTGCCGTCGGGGGGTTGCTCACCCCGAACAGGGCGGCAACGTCCTGTATGACCTGATCGATCCGCGGCCCCAGCCGTGTCGAGACGCCCGAAGCCTCGCCAAAGAAGCCCGCGGCGCCGTTCACAATGATGGCGATGGAGGCGAAGAAGCCCAGAATGACCAGCACCAGCGCGGCCACGCCCGCCATCCGGTCGCTGAGGACCGTATTGTCGGCCACGAACCGTTTGATGCCGTCGATCATGATCAGCAGGAAGATGGCCATGGCCAGCGGCGTCAGGATGTCCCGAAGCCAGTAGAGCGCCGCGCCCCCGGCCACGGCAGCCAGCAGCACCAGCGCATTGCGCGCGACAGCGGAGGTGGGGACAGCCATGGCGGATTTCATGGGCCGGTTGTCCGGCTTCCGGGCGTTCCCGTCAATCGCGGTCTGGTCTATGTCTGACGACAGGTTTTGGCGGGGTCAGGCATGCACGACACAAACGGACTGTTTCTGGGCTGGACGGAAGACGACGGCGACACCCACCCCCGCTATCTGCGCTTCGATCGTGCCAATCGGCACGGCGTCGTGGCGGGCGCGACCGGGACCGGCAAGACCGTCACCCTGCAGATCCTGGCCCAAGGGTTTTCCGACGCCGGCGTCCCGGTATTCTGCGCCGATGTGAAGGGCGACCTGTCGGGCATCGCGGTTGCCGGCACCCCCAATGAGAAGCTGGTCGCCCGGGCCGCGGGCATGCAGCTGGCGCTGACCCCGCGCGCGGCGCCGACCGTCTTCTGGGACCTGTATGGCGAGGCGGGCCATCCGGTGCGCACCACCGTCAGCGAGATCGGCCCCGTGTTGATGGCGCGGATGCTGGGCCTGAACGAGGTGCAGGAGGGGGTGCTGTCGGTCGTCTTCCACGTGGCCGACACCGAGGGGCTGCTGCTGCTCGACCTCGACGATCTGCGGGCCCTGCTGGTCCATGTGGGCGAGAATGCCGAACGGATCGGGCGCGAGGTCGGCCATGTGGCGCCCGCCTCGATCGCCGCCATCCAGCGCGCCCTGCTGCAGCTGGAACAGGAGGGCGGCAAGGCCTTCTTCGGCGAGCCGGCGCTGAGACTCGAGGACCTGATCCGCACCAGTCTCGACGGGCGGGGACAGGTCAATGTGCTGCACGCGGCGCGGCTGATGAACAGTCCGCGGCTCTATTCCGCCTTCCTGCTGTGGCTGCTGTCGGAGCTGTTCGAGCAGCTGCCCGAGATCGGCGACCCGGAAAAGCCGCGTCTGGTGTTCTTCTTCGACGAGGCCCACCTGCTGTTCGACGATACGCCCAGGGCCCTGGTCGACAAGGTCGAACAGGTGGTGCGCCTGATCCGGTCCAAGGGGGTGGGCGTCTATTTCGTCACCCAGAACCCGGCGGATATCCCCGACAGCGTGCTGAGCCAGCTGGGCAACCGCATCCAGCATGCGCTTCGGGCCTATACGCCCTCGGAGCAGAAGGGGCTGAAGGCCGCCGCGGGAAGCTTCCGGCCCAATCCGGCGTTCGATACGACCGAGGCCATTCCGGCGCTGGGCGTGGGGGAGGCGGTGGTCTCGACCCTCGATGAAAAGGGCGCGCCTTCCATGGTGGCCCGCACGAAGATCCGCCCGCCGGACAGCCGGCTGGGCCCCGCGACCGAGGCCGAGCGCGCCGCTGTCATGGCCGCGAGCCCGGTGCGCGGTGTCTATGACACCCCGGTGGATCGGGAGTCGGCCCATGAGATCCTGACCGCCCGCCATGCCGAGGCGGATCAGGCCGAAGCCGAAGCCAGGGCAGCAGCGGACAAGGCCAAGGCCGACGCTCTGGCGGCGAAGGAGGCTGAGAAGGCCCGTGTCGCCCGCGAGAAGGAAGAGGCCCGCATCCGCCGCGAAGCCGAGCGCGAAGCCCGCGCCCGCGCCCCGGCCCGCCGCTCGACCCGCGAGACCCCGCTGGAAGCCGCGACCAAATCCGTCCTGCGCACCGCCGGCTCAACCCTGACCCGCGAAATCCTGCGCGGCGTCCTCGGCGGAATGCGGCGGCGCTAACGCGGTACCAGCCGCCACATCCTGAGGGGATGACGGACCGCGCCCGCTTCGGCGCCCGCAGCCTCTCCCCGGCCCATATAGAGGTCGGCGCGGACCGGGCCGCGGATGGCCGAGCCGGTGTCGAGCGCCATGACCAGGCCGCGATAGCTGGCGCGGGCCCCGATCAGATTGCCGCCGTCGGCCTCGATCCAGACCGGCTCGCCATAGGTCCAGTGGGCGGGGTCGACGGCAATGGCGCGGCGTTCGGGCAGGGGAATGCCCGCCGCCCCGGCCGGATGTCCGCCGTCGTCAGGGTCCATGCGGAAAAAGATGTAGCGCGGATTGAGCGCCATCACCGCCCGCGCCTCGGGCCCCCGATGGGCGGCCAGCCAGCCCCGGATGGCGTCGCCCGAGGTCCCGTTCGGCGGCAGCAGGCCCCGATCGGCCATGGGGCGGGCGATGCCGACGAAGGGATGGCCATTGTCGGCGGCATAGGCGGCGCGGGCGCGTGATCCGTCGGCAAAGGTCAGATAACCCGAGCCCTGGATCTGCAGGAAGAACAGGTCTTCGGCCCGCATCCAGCCGAGGACCGGATAGGGGGCGGGGTCCGCCTCGATGGTCGCCCGGTCGGGCAAGGGGTCCCCGCGTCGCCAGCCGGGCGGCGGGGCCAGCACCGGAGCATCATGGTCGGCATCGGGCGCCCGCCGCGCGTCATATTCCGGCGCGAAATAGGCGGTCAGAAGGGCGCGCGACGGCTCGGGGGCCACCGCCTCGACCGCGAGGAACCGGTCTTCGAGAAAGGCACGCGCCTCGCTGGGTGTCACCCGGCCCCGGGCAAGAATCGAGCGGGCATCGGCACAGGTGGCGACGGCCGCCGGGCTGCGGTCGACGCCGCAGCCCGCGCCATAGGCGGTCAGCGCCGTCAGGTGATCTTCCTGATCCCAGCCCGGCAGGGCTGTGAGGGCCATGGCCCCCGCTGCCGGCGGCGGCGGCGGGGGAGCGGGCCGGGTGACCGGGGGCGGCGGCCCCGGCGGGGGCGGCGCGCCCGGCCCGGGCGCGCTGGCACAGGCCGAAAGGGCGACGGACAGCAAGAGCGCCCCGACCCCTCCTGCCCGGCCGGCCGCGGCGGTCATGCGCTGGCAGGCTCCACCCGGGCCAGCACCCAGTTGGGATCGCTGGCGTTCAGGGGGCGTTCGAAGGTCCAGATCTCGGCCGTGCGCCGCTCCTCGACGCGGGGCTCTCCAGTGCCGGCGCTGATGGTCTGTCTGAGCTCCGACAGGAAGCGTACCCGGGCCACGGCCTTGTCGCCCTGGACGGTCGCCAGTTCCAGATCGGCGCGTGGCGGATGGGGGAATTCGACCCGCTCCTGCTCGCCCCGGGCCTCGCGGTCGGCCATGCCGGCCTCGAAGGAGGTCATGACGGCCGGCGTGAGCAGCGGCGTCAGCGCCTCGCGATCGCCCTCGGCATAGCCCCGGACGATGGTCTCATGGGCCTGCCGCGCACCGTCCATGAAGCGGGCCGGGTCGAAATTCGGGTCGCGCGCCTTGAGGCCGGCAACGGCGGCCAGGGTCTGGGCGTCAAGGGCCGGACCGGAAGCGGCGGCCGGGACCGAGGCCGGGTCCCCGCCGCCGGGCGGGCGGGGTCGCGCGCGGGCATCCTCCTCCGGCTGGCGGCCGACCTTCTTGCCCAGCACATTGTAGAGCTGGAACAGCACCACAGCCGCGATCACGGCAAACAGGATAATCTGGAATTGAAGGTTCACGACGGGTCCGGGTCTGCTGCCGCCGGAATGCGGCGCGTCTGGTTGAGGATTAGGGATTGCGGGGGCCCCACGCAAGGCGGACCGGGCCACCGGAACCGCCCCGGGGTGCGCGACATTGCCGCCCCGCCCCCGCCATGCTAGTCGCCCCGCCTTCGGCGCCGCCCTGTGGCCCGCGACATCATCGACCAGGAAGACCTGCCCGCGCATGACCGACTCCACGCCTCCCGCCCCCAGCGGCGATACCCCGAACGGCACGACCCAGACCCCCGTCCAGCCGGGCCAGCCGGCCCTGCCCGGGTTCCGGATCATGGCCCAGTATGTGCGCGATTTCTCGTTCGAGAACCCGCGCGCCCCGGAGAGCCTCAAGGTTGAGGGTCGCCCCAATATCGATCTCGGCGTCGAGATGAACGCCCAGGGGCGTCAGGACGGTCTGTTCGAGGTAGAGTTGAAGCTGTCGGTCCGGGCCACCAGCGAGGACAAGCCGGTGTTCCAGGTGGAGCTGGTCTACGGCGGCCTGTTCCAGCTTCTGAACGTCTCCGAAAAGGACATTGAGCCGCTGCTGCTGATCGAGTGCCCGCGCTATCTGTTCCCGTTTGCGCGCGAGACCATCGCCAAGGCGACGTCGGACGGCGGCTTCTATCCGCCCTTCCTGATGGAGCCGATCGACTTCGCCGCCATCTATGCCCAGCGTCAGGCCCAGGTGGCCCAGGGCGCCGCGACGGCGCCGGGTCAGGCCTGAGCCGATCCCGCCGGGGTGATCAGGCCCCGGCTCCGGCCTTGAGCCAGAGCGCCTGATCCCCCAGTTCGGCGGCCACGAAGGCTGCGTGGGCCTCGACCTCGGCCTCGGTGAGACGGGGAGAGAGGGGTGTCGGACGGGCCCCGTGGCGACGGGGCGCCCCATCCGCGCCGACTTCGGCATGGACTGACACCAATTCCAGCGTCCGGGCCTTGCCGCCCTTCAGCTCCAGGTAGACGTCGGACAGCAGGCGCGCGTCGATCAGCGCCCCGTGCAGGCTGCGCTCGGTCAGGGAAATCTTGAACCGGCGACACAGGGCATCCAGCGAATTGGCCATTCCGGGAAAGCGCACCTGGGCCATCTGCAGGGTATCGATCCAGCGCACCTCCTCGATCAGCAGCTGGCCGCAGAGTCCCAGTTCATGATTGAGGAAGGCCCGGTCGAAGCCGGCATTGTGGGCGATCACCGGCGCATCGCCGATGAAGTCCAGCAGATCGGCCGCGATCTCGGCGAATTTCGGCGCGTCGCGCACCTTGTCATTGGTGATGCCGTGGACGGCGATGGCGCCGGCGGGAATGTCGCGCTCCGGATTGATCAGCCGGTGAAAGGTCCGGCCGGTCGGCAGCAGGTCGTCGATCTCGATACAGCCGACCTCGATCATCCGGTCGCCCGTCTTCGGGTCAAAGCCGGTGGTTTCGGTATCCAGAACGATCTCGCGGGCCATGCCCCCTGATGCCGCGCTTCGCCCCGGGCTTCAATCCGTCGGGGTCGATGTCAGGCGTTCCATCAACAGACGAACCTGCTCCCGGGCGTGCGGAAGGCCCTGACCGGTGTCGATGATCGCATCCGCGCGGGCGCGTTTTTCGGCATCCGGGACCTGTCGCGACAGGATCTGCCGGAAACGCGGCTCGGTCATGCCCGGTCTCGACAGGACCCTCTGCCGCTGGGCCTCCGCCGGCGCGCTGACCACCACCACAGCCGTAACACCGGTCCGGGCGGCCCCGGTCTCGAACCAGAGGGGGATGTCGAGGACCACGACCGGGCGGCCCGCCTCGCGCGCCCGTTGCAGGAAGGCCTCCCGGTCGGCCCGCACCAGCGGGTGGACGATCGCTTCCAGGGTGCGGAATCCTGCAGGATGATCCTGAAGCCAGTCCGACAGCCGGGTCCGGTCGACCGCGCCGTCGACGACCACGCCCGGAAAGGCGGCTTCCACGGGCCCAACCGCAGCGCCCCCCGCCTGATAGAGCGCATGGACGGCGGCATCCGCGTCCCAGACAGCGGCGCCGGCCTCTTCGAACAGGCGGGCGGTCGTACTCTTGCCCATGCCGATGGAACCGGTCAGGACCAGAACAATCATCCCTCGGCCTCCAGGACCCGGAGGGCTGCAGAGCGGACATCGACATCCGGCACGGGGCGCCCGAACAGGGTCTCGAACGTCGGTCGCGCCTGCCCGATCAGCATGGCCAGGCCGTCCACCACCGTATGGCCCCGCTCCGCACCCGCGGCCAGGAATCCGGTCATCAGGGGGCGGTAGGTCATGTCCATCAGAACCGCGTCGGGCGGGAGCGCTGTCAGGTCCAGCCCGGGCGGGACGCTCAGCGCATTGACGATGAGGGCCGCGTCCTGAACGCCATGGCTGCAGGTCAATCGGGCGGATGTGTGGGGCTGTACGGCTGCAATCAGGGCCTCGGCGCGGGCGATCGTGCGATTGATGATCCGCACCTCGTCAAAGACCTGACCCAGCGCATGGACCGCGGCCCGCGCCGCCCCGCCGGCGCCGAGAACCACGGCGACCTTGCCGCCGGGATGCAGGCGGGGCGCCTGTTCCCCAAGCGCCGCCATCAGGCCCCGCCCGTCGGTGCTGTCGGCCCTGACCGCGCCGTCGTCCAGCCAGAGCAGATTGGCGGAACCACAGGCGCGGGCGGTGTCGCTGGCTTGGTCAGCCAGACCGAGGGCGATTTCCTTCCAGGGCGCGGTGACATTGAGCCCCAGAACGGTGCCCTGGCGGACCTCTCCAACAAGCGCCCGGAAGCGATCGTCGCTGTCGGGCCCGAATGCGGCGTAGTCGGCATCGAGACCGGCCGCCCGGATCCACACCCCATGGATCAGCGGGCTGAGCGAATGGGCGATCGGCCAGCCGGCCACCCCGGCCCGAATCGTCATCGGTCAAGGACCCCGTGCTCGCGCAGGGCCTCCAGCACCGCCGGGAGTGGCAGACCCAGAACCGTGAAATAGTCGCCCTCGATGCGCTCGAACAACTGGGCGCCGGGCCCTTCCAGACGATAGCCCCCGACCACCCCCGTCAGCGCCGACCCCTCGGCCGCGAGATAGGTCTCGAGCCAGCCCTCCGAAAAGTTCCGCACGGTCAGGGCAGCGGAGTCCACCCCCTGCCAGATCACCGCTCCGTCCCGGGCAAGGGCCGCCCCGGAGTGAAGATGGTGCGTCCTGCCTCTGAAACCCCTGAGGCGTGCGGCGATCTCCGGCAGGGTATCCGCCTTGGAGACGATGACCCCGTCATCCTCGAGAATCTGGTCCCCGCCCAGCACGAGGATGCCGGGCCTGATCCGGCTCACGGCAAGCGCCTTGGCCTCGGCCAGTGCCACCGCCATGGCGGCGGGTGACAGAGGGGAGCGGGATTGCCGTACAGCCTCCTCATCAAGATCGGCCGGGTGAAGCTCTACCGACAGGCCCACCCCGGCCATCAGGGCCCGCCGGGCTGCGCTGGCGGAGGCGAGGACCAGGGGTTGCCGCTGGAATCCGGTCATCATGACGGCACGCCCGGCGTCCGTCCGCCGCGGGTCGAGCGGCGCTCACTCAACAGGTTGACGATGGCGGCCGCTGTCTCCTCGACGGACCGCCGGGTCACATCAATAACGGGCCAGCCGCGGCGCTCGAACGCCCGCCGCGCCTTGATCGTCTCCTCCCGGACGGCGTCATGATCGACATAGGAGGAGCTGCGGCCCGCGTTCAGACCATCGAGGCGATTGCGCCGGATCTGCACCAGCCGGTCGGGTGATACCGTCAGACCCACGACCAGGGGCCCGTTCAGCCGGGTCAGGCGCTCGCCATCCTCCTGGCCGGGCACCAGCGGCACATTGGCGGCGCGGATGCCCCGGTGGGCCAGATAGATGCAGGTCGGGGTCTTGGAGGTCCGGCTGACGCCGCACAGGACGACATCAGCCGCCTCCAGCTGTTCGGTTGTTCCCTGGCCGTCATCATGGGCCATGGCGAAGTCGAGGGCGCCGATCCGGTTGAAATAGTCGGTATCGAGCGCGTGCTGGGCGCCCACCCGGGTCGACAGGGCCGCACCCAGATAGTGGGACAGGGCCCCGACCAGCGGATCGAGGGCCCCGATCTGCGGCATGTCGAGGGCGCGGCATCCTTCCTCCAGCTGATGGCGAAGACCCTTGTCGACCAGGGTATGCAGGACCACACCGGGTGCCGCCGACACCTCTTCGAGCACCCGCTCCATCTGTTTCGGGGACCGGACGAGCGCATAGATGTGCTCAATCGGGATCACGCCGTCGAAGCGGGCTGTAACCGCCTTGGCCATGGCATTGAGCGTCTCGCCGGTCGAATCCGAGACCAGATGGACGTGAAAGTAGGTGGCCAGCCGGCCGGAGCCTGATCGGGTCGGGGTCATGGCCTGTCATCGTCCGAAGCGCGGCGGTCGTCAAACCGGTTCACCCGGGAAAGTCTCCTGCGGAGCGAATCCGGGATTCCTGTGGACGGACTCCTGCACCGCAGAGGGGAACAAGGGATCGGGACGGGGAGGATGCAGACTGTGCGCGCGTGCGGGTCCCGGGCACAGGGGACAGGTGTGCAGGACCGGACCGGATTCCGGGCGGGATGTCCCCCGGCGGTGCGGCACGCCGAAGTCCCCTGGGGAAAGGTTAATGAGATCTTAATCCGGGCACAGACGGTCCCCGACATGAGACCGTCGCCGGAGGCCCGCTCGTTAAGGATTGGTTAAGGAT
>Ga0115011_10000056_pt1 | contig 114156 bp, 93 predicted proteins | sample TroAtlMetagenome_2_FD_88705 | JGI IMG/M metagenome (GOLD analysis project Ga0115011, IMG submission 88705) | Marine eukaryotic phytoplankton communities from Atlantic Ocean - Tropical Atlantic ANT8 Metagenome | ecosystem: Environmental > Aquatic > Marine > Oceanic | place: Tropical Atlantic... | reverse complement strand
TCCTCGCGGGGCCTAGGGCACTGTTCGGTCAGCCCGAGGTAAAGTTGGGGGTAATACCAGGGTTCGGTGGGACTCAAAGGCTCTCGAAATAGGTTGGGGCCCAAGCAGCCCGTGAGCTCTGTTTCACAGGCAGGAATGTAAAGGCAGATGAAGCTGTTAAACTAGGTTTGGCTCTAAAGGTCTGTGATGATGTGGTAGCGTCAGCTATTGAGATGGGAAATGCGATAGCCAAGAACGGACCCTATGCAGTGACCCTGACCAAACGAGCAATGTATGAGTCAGAAGGCACAGCGCCTGGAGCGGGTTATGCCTTAGAGCGTAACCTGTTCGCTATGTGTTTTGGTTCAGCTGACCAGTCCGAGGGAATGGCCGCTTTCCTAGCAAAGCGAGAAGCTCACTTTACAGGGAGATAGGAGATGTTTGAGTTACCAGAAGAGACAAAAGCAATACAAGATCTCTCCAGGAGCTATGGATTAGAGGCGATCGTACCAGGAGCATCGGAGCGAGACAAAAATCACAAGTTCCCTGAGGAACTGGTCTCCGAACTAGGCGAAATGGGCTTCATGGGCATGTTTGTCCCCGAGAAATACGGCGGGGCAGGTATGAGTACCTTAGACTATGTCGTAGCGCTTGAGCAGATATGTTACGCCGACGCGGGGGTTGGTGTGATCATGTCTGTGAACAACTCCCTCTGCATATGGCCTATTTTAGCCCATGGAACAGAGGAGCAGAAGCTCAAGTACCTCCCAGAATTAGCTGCAGGGAAGAAGCTAGGCTGCTATGCATTGACCGAACCCGAGGCTGGTTCTGATGCCGCTGCTCAGAAGACTAAAGTTACCACAACGGCGTCTGGTTACGAGCTAAATGGTACAAAGATGTGGATTACTAATGGGCCGCAGGCTGACATCTGCGTAACTTATGCCAGCCACGATCCTGCTGAGCGCCACAGGGCGATAAGTGCCTTTATTTTGGAGACGGACTGGGATGGTTTTAGCGTAGGAAAAGTGGAGGATAAGCTTGGAATCCACTATTCAGGCACATCCGAGTTGGTTTATGATGGTTTGGCTGTTCCTAGTGAGAACCTGTTGGGCGTTGAAAAGAAGGGCTTCAAGATTGCTATGGCGACCTTGGATGGTGGCCGTATTGGTATTGCAGCACAGGCTTTGGGTATTGCCCAGAGAGCCTTAGACCTTGCGGTATCTTACGCTAATGAGCGTAAGCAGTTTGGTAAGCCGATAGCTACAAAACAGGCCATACAATGGATGATTGCAGACATGGCGACAAGAGTTGAGGCGGCGAGGTTACTTACTTGGCGTGCAGCTGTAGCAAAAGATGCAGGAACGGGTGCCTCGCAGCAGTGCTCTATGGCCAAACTTTTCGCTTCTGAGACAGCAAATTTCTGTGCGGATAAGGCGCTACAGATTCACGGTGGGTATGGCTACTCAAAGGAGTATGAGGTTGAGAGGCTATTCCGTGATGCCAGGATAACAACCATCTATGAGGGAACCTCAGAAATTCAGAGACTAGTTATTGCTAAGGGGGTGCTTGGGTGAGTGATATAGAGCAATCTAGCCGTAAAATAAGGGTTTTAGTTGCTAAGCCTGGTCTCGATGGTCACGACAGGGGTGCTAAAGTCGTAGCTCGAGGGTTACGAGATGAGGGGTTTGAAGTTGTATACACTGGACTTCACCAGACGCCCGATGAGATCGCAGAGGCCGCGCTCCAGGAGGATGTTCAGGTCGTAGGTGTTTCTGTCCTTTCTGGAGCTCACGATAGACTAGTTCCAAGAGTGATTTTGGCGCTATCGGAGAGAGGCTTAGGAGATGTCTTGGTAGTAGTTGGGGGTATTATACCGAAAGCGGATGCAGAGAGTTTAATGGCGTCAGGTGTAGCTAGAGTTTTCCCTCCAGGTAGCCAGGTTTCAGAAATAGCTAATTTTATTCGTGATCGCGCACCTCAGCGATGGTAACATAGGGGTAGGCACAACCACACAAAACGAACAAAAGAAGGGAAGACCTTAGCTTATGGCAAGACGACGTGCGAGCAAGAGAACCTCGATGTTGGTAGGTACCAGCGGACAGTTCTTGGGTAAGCGTCAACCATCTGGTGAGCTGGCTAGGAAGCAGGTAGTTCTTCTCATGGGAGAGCCTGGTGTAGGTAAGACAAGTGTAGCAAAACGCCTGGTTGGAAAGGACGCTACAGTTATGCGCACCAAAGCTCTAAATGAGGCGGCCGTTGTCGCAGTGCGAAAACGGAAATGGCCAGATGCTCTTCTCTGTACTGAAGCACTGATCCTGGACGGGCCTACTTTTTTAAGTCGAAGGCCAGGGGTTACAAGGCTGCTAGTGACATTGATAAAGGCGCGTAATAAATCAGGACTACGCACAATTATCTGTCAACGGGGAGACGATGACTCGCTACTTCTCCTGTGTGATGAATTACCAGAGTCTAGCCGGGTACTTTTGAACTTAAGGTTCCCGATGGGGAGTGGTCAGACACGTTTCGCAGGTAAGGTGTGTGATGAATTAGGTATTCACCGAAGGTATGCAAGGGATCTCTCTATATCTAAACCCTGGACATATTTAAAGGTCATTAGAGCTTTACATAAAATTAAGCGTGGCTTGGCTGAGGCTAATTAGGCGTGTGCTCTGGTATTAGAGGTTCGAGAGCCTCTATCCTCGGTTCAAGTAATGCCCACAGGCTGTCTGCGGTCTCAGTATCACTCTCAAATAGGTCTATCTGCTCCTCAGGGTCTTCTATGAGGTTGAACAGTTGCTTCTCGCCAGTTGCCCATCGATAATGCATCCTCATTCCTCCCAAGGTGACACTCTGAACTGGCCCGAGCCTAGCACAGACCTCGGCGTAAATTGGGCGGTCAATGGGGGCTTCACCTATAGGTAGGCCCCCCATCTCTTCAGCACCGCTTTGGCCTAGTATAGAGAGTACCGTTGGCGCTAAGTCGATATGTGATGTAGGCTCGTCCCACTCAGCAGCGACGATGTTCTTTGCCCAAAGAAGAGCAAGGGCATCGTTTTCCTCAGAGTAGAGTGAATAGGCGTGGGTCTGTCGACCGTGCTCATGAAATTGCTCACCATGGTCTGACCAAAGCATGACCAATGTGTTGTCAAGGAGGCCCCTAGAATCTAATTCTTCGAACATATCCTCGAGCTGATCATTAAGGTACCTAAGCTCCCCAGCATAGCGAATTCGCATGTGCTGCAGGATGAGTTCTTGCTCTTCTGTGGTTAGTTCATCCCACTGACCGTTTAGTTCGTATTGTTCATCCGAAATCGTCAGGTCCCAGGTGATAGGCTCTAAGTCGTCTAGACCTTCTAGGTATTGATCGGGTGGTGTGTACGAAACGTGAGGCTCTTTCACATGGAGATGGATGTAAAAATTATCATATTCACCCGACTCCCAAGTGGGCGTAAACAGCTCCATACCAGAGTTGAATATACCGTCAGCTGAACGATCCCCTGGTCGCTCAGATAGAATGAAGCCGTAGTCACTGTTGTATTCATCAGAGAACCATATGTTGCTGGTCTCAAGGAGTGTCAGGTAGCCAGCGTCTCGCAGTGATGAAGCTAGGGTGGGAGTATCTGGCATCTCACGCCTAGCGCTCTTTCCGATCTTAGGCATAAACATACCTTCTGCTGCAAGATTACCCGTGTTTGCGCAGGTAATACCCCCGTAGGTCCAGTTAGCACAAGAGGCATGATCGTTCATTATGAGCCCCTCTGTTGCTAGTCGGTCGAGTAGGGGTGTTAATCCTCTCGTATCACCAAAGTGTCCCATGTGGTCTATGCGAAAGGTATCTATTGATATAACTATAAGGTTTTGCGGGACCTCACCGTAAAATTGAGGGAATGATTCAGTCTTCGGTAGCTCTGATGTGTCTTCTTCAGGTCCGCCGCAGGCGGTCAGCAGTGTGAGGCAAACAGTGGTTGTTAGTCTTTTCATTTCATCATTCTCTAATGTTGAAGGATCACTTCTTTCGATAGCAGAGAGGATATCTTGGCTTGAGAAGAGGTGCAGGTCTTATTTACAAATGCAACAATAAACACTACTGGTCGTTTAGGTAGTCGATAACTCGGAGCTGATCTACGAGTTGTTGTGGGTCAGGTGAAAGATCAGAGCCAGCGGGAGCTCTGGCTCTCCAGCTTTTCACCCTGCTGACACTATCCAGGTAGCAGAGCTATCCAAGAATTTTACCGCTCATGTCATTGGCTATGGGAACACCTGACAGGGCTAGGATTGTAGGTGTTAGGTCGGAGACTTACGCTTCTAGTGTAGAGCCCAAAGTGCATGTATGAAGATTAGACAGTGGTGCTTATTGATCAATGAGTTCACGTGAAGTCTGTGCTATTCAATATACCCTAGTGCCCTAAGAGCATCTAGCGAGCTGTCGTCGGCCTCTTCATTTTCACCGTCTTCCTCTTCTGCAGCTTGTAGTCTGGCTAAGACTGAGTCTAGGGGAAGAATGACTGCTCCCGGCTCTGCGACTATCCTGTGCTGTCTATTATTAATGGTGACGACATCTTGAGCTAGTTCGGTACGCTCATCACCAGTGATAATTGTCGCTGTAGTGCCTTCTGGAGCAACAACTGCTAGGACACCGCGTCCTCTGCTACCTGGTTCAAACCTAACGCTCAATCCATCATCAGAGACTATTAGGGTCCCTATATCTTCAACAGTGGCCGGTGCGCGGTCACCCCATTCTATATTTGCGCGACGTTGCCTATCTGCCTCAGGGTCCAATATCTGCGCGTCAATTGGATTTGAAAACTCTACAGAGAAGGATTCCCTCGTTCGTTGAATGTCGAACCGCCAACCGTGCCCAACAGGCCACCCTGTTGCCGTGCTCAGTCTTTCTCGGAAGTGTTCGATACGATCTTGGTCTACATTATCCATGATGTTCACATGCTCACCAGGATCTGATGTGAGATCGTATAGCTCTTCCTCCCCATTATATGTTTGGATTATATACTTGTGCTCGTCAGCTACAACAGCCCAGCGCTCTCTGTCGTACATCAAGAACCCAACTGGGTGAGGCCTAGCGTTTAGGGTCTCTCGTAGCGAGTCTGATGCATCTCCGCGTGAACCAGAGTCCATTAAAGGAGCGAGTGATACCCCGTCAAGTTCTGGCCACTCAAACCTTGGAATACCGACAAAATCCAAGACTGTCGGGACAATATCTACAGTACCAACCCTCTCGGTGATTCTCTGGCCTGCGCCATTAGGAGGCCGGATCCATAAAACAGCGTGAACCAACTCTTGATAGAGTGTGTGGTTGTGTTCGAAACCTCCGTGTTCCCAGAATTCCTCTCCATGGTCAGACTGAATGACTATCAGGTTTTCCCCTTCAAGTGCATCAACCCATGCCAAGAACTGAGCTAGCTGGTCTGCCATATAGGCGACTTCGCCGAAGTAGCGACCTCTAAGCCATTGCTTGTCAACTTCACTAACTTCACCTCTGTTGGTTAGTGAGGTGATCTGCCACCGATTCATATCTTCTGAGAGGCTCTCTGGAGGGAAGGTGACATACATGTCCAGGTATGAGCTAGGTGCTCTATAGAAAACATGGGGGTCCATTAGGTGGAGAAATAGATAAGAGTCTTGTGACTCGTGCTCGCTAAGCCAGCTCTTCGCTCTGTCGATCTCCACTTCGGCATCGACCCCATTCTCATAGTGCCAATAGTCTGAGCCAGCGTTGAAGTTAAACCGAGGCACTAAGTGGACGTTAGCAGTTACCCCTGCGGTCACAAAGCCAGCGCTCTGCATAATCTCACCTAGCTGTGGTGCATTCATCGCGGGCAGAGGGTATCGCCCAGAGAGAACCGTGCGGAAGGAGGGTCTTGTGCGCGGTGCTGATGTTAGTGCATTTTCAAATATGGTGGCGCCACGAGCAAAATCATCGAGTGCGCTAGATGTATCTAATGTCTGGCCGTGTTGGGATAGAGCATCGTATCGCAGCGTGTCAAGACCTATCACGATCACTCTCCGAGGAGAGTCGTTATCGTTAGAGGTGATCATTGGGCTTGCGGCTATGAGGTGATCAAAGTCACTGTTTCCTAATGGTAGACTCTTTAGGGTTATGTTTGACTCTTGGCCTGCGAAGTCCGATAGATCAACCTCTACATCGACCACCTGATCGATAGAGACGTTCTCGCTGAATAACTCAACCCCATTAGCCTCTACAACGAACCTGACACCGTCTGACTGAGGGCCAAAGGATACAGCCCTCGAAGCTATCCTTAGCGAGGTGGAGAACACACCATTAGTTGGTGGTGTCACATTCCATGAAGCGGTGCTTGGTGCTGGAAGCAACATCCCAGGCTGGGTTATCCCTCCTATAGATAGGTCATACGAGATAAACTCCTCTTCAGTTAAATTAGAACTGTTAAAGTTTAGCCTGTCTTGGAGGAGCACCTCATCTTGGAAATGCAATGTTGGTGCCTGTTCCCACTCTGATGGTTCATCGGCAGTCGTATAGTAGATACTGCCTTGTGATATGTCCCAGCCTGGTCTAGATGTGCGAGAGGGGAGATTAGTAAACGACAACTCCCTATCGCCACGGCTAAGGCTTACACCTTCTGGGGCCCGGCTGTAGTTTTTCCTGTCAAATTGTATAGGTGACTCGTGAGCCCATACAGACTGTCTAGACCCTCTACTTCCTTCATAATTCCACCCACCCTCTAGTGTGTAGCTATTGGGGACTTCAAAGTCTTCTGGAAGATTAGATTCAGTGATCGTTAGCACTACGTCGTCTAAGCTATTTAAGAGGCGCATAGCAGGCTGTTCAGAAGGACCTCGGGAGAAACTAGTGTTGTCTCCGATACTACCATCTGTATTTGAGAGGTCCTGACCTTGTTCCAGCGAGGTGGAACATCCTAGAAACGCTAAAAGTATAATAGACACTGTTTTTCTTCCCAAGCAGTTCTACAAAGTATTTAGTATGGTTACCTGTAACGATAACCAATCCGACTGGATGGCTACATAAGCCCATCTGCCATATTTAGCTAAGGGTTGGAGAAGAGGTAGACTGACTGAGCCCCACTTACTCCGACCACCCAATCATCTTGACCGTCGCTGTCGAAGTCTAAGGTCGTCGATGTTAGCCCTGCTTTATCGGTATTAGAGCTACCAACAAACCCCGCCCACATATCATCAGAAATAATTGAATTTGTCTGCCATGCACTGTAGTCACCTCCTGAGAGTAGGTAGGCCTCCCCAGGTGTTGCTAAGTGTCCGCTGACCAATACGTCGTATATTCCGTCTCCGTTTATGTCTCCAGGTGAGGCTAACGAATAGCCAATGTTTGCATTTGCGTCATCATCACCCCAAGATGCGTCAGCATCTGCAACTGAAATAGTGCCGCTACTTAGCCCTCCGAGGAACATGTACACAGCTCCAGAGTTAGAGGCGACTCCCCCTACGTCGGCGCTAGTCGCAGATATGAATAGGTCGTCTGCTCCATCACCGTCAAGATCACCTGGGCTAGTCACAGCGGCTCCAAAGGCATCTGAACTAGCTCCGCCTTCTATTGTGAGCCACGCGATGTTCGCCGCTTCATCATCTGCTAGGTCTGCACCGCTGATAATATAGGTGACCCCAGTAGCCGTGCCGCTTGAGTCTTGAGCACCCATTGCTCCCACTGCAAAGTCTCGGGTTCCGTCACCATCAAGATCTGAAAGGGCAGTAAGCCCAGACTCTCCAAGACGGCTGTTTGAAGTAGAGCCAGTGACGAACCACGCTGCATCTGAGAACGCTAAAGAGGCACCATTTTGACCCGCTAGGTCAGCTCCAGAGAATACCCCAGCTGCGCCGTTACCGTAGAATGGTGCCCCAATGATCACTTCGGCATACCCATCACCTGAGAGATCCACCATGGCAGTGTCATAGCCTACCTTGTCTCCAGTATCTCCGTATACTGTTACCTGAGCGGCACTGGAGATTACAGGATTCACCCAAGAGGTCATGTCACCTGACATCATAATATAGGCTACACCTTGGTTGTTGAGACCAGTCGGTTTTGAAACTTGCGAGGTGATTATGAAATCGTTGCTGCCATCATTGTCAGCGTCACCATAGCTCAAACCATTAGCCGCCCCTAAGTTTACGTCGCTCGCATCTGCTGCCCAACTGAAGTCTGCATCGCTTGTCGTTAGGTTGGATGTTGCACCAGACAGCGTGCTTGAAAGATAAGCATAGATCATACCAGTGCCGTATTCCGTAATGACAAGCTCGCTCGCTGAGTCTCCGTCTAAGTCACCCATCTCCGAAACAACTCTTCCAAAGTATCCTCCAGTGTTGCTACTGCTAATTACCAGGTCGGCGTCGGAAGCAGTGTACGTTGACGGGCCACCAGCAAGGACTGTTTGCGCTTGTGAATATATTGCAGGAGAATATGCGCCGTCAGGATCCTCTGCCCTGCTCGCGCATTTGATATCTGACCCTTCGTATCCAGTTGTATCAAAGTCAGGTGAAGTTGAACGGCTCAATGACATTATCTGAGAGGAGCCATCAAACCAGAAGTAGTAGTATGAGATTGTCTCATTGTCTGCGTCAGTAGCGTCGAAGGCTACGTTACAGGTCAGGGGTTCACCTGCTGTTACTGGATCGGGTGTAAGGTAGATATTGCTGGATTGTCCAGGTTTCGCGTTTATAATCGTCTCTGGGTCTGAGTCCATAGGGTCACCCTCTCCGTCGACGGCTACGGCCGTAGCCCTACAGACTACACTGTCACCTTTTGAGAAATTTGCCCCATTAATGGTTTGTGTAAACAGGCCTACGTTGAAGCCATTTACGAGCCAGTCGTAATCATAGCTCAACGTGTCTCCGTCTGGATCGCTACCTGCCCCAACACATGTCAGTGTGCCGGTTACATCTACTGGCCCCCCAGTTATGGTCGGCTTCCCTGTTGTTGGTGGCTCGCCATCTATCACGACTACGTCTTGGGCTATAGTGAATCCGTCACCTGCATCTACAGTGACAACGCACATTACCTCATCGCCTGAGGCAAAGACCCCTGAAAGAGGAGTCGTGGCGTCTCCAATGTTTTCACCGTTTACCTCCCACCAGCTTTCCTCCTCATCGATCGTATCCCCGTCGGGATCGACAGCGCTCCACGTGCAGGTCAGGCTGTCATCAATTTTGGGTGATTCTGGGGTTATCTCAACGGTGACTACTGGGTTTGAGTCGCCTATAGTTACGCTGTCAGTACTGATGTCGGATTCAGCAATGCCGTCTGTTGCGTAGACAGAGACCTCCCATACTTGGTCTTTGGAGACTACGTCTTCAGGCAGGGTCGACTCCGTAAACTCCTCCATCACGCTCCCGTCAACGCTCCAACTCCAGATATAGGTGATGAGATCGCCATCTACATCCGTTGATTCTCCTATTAGTTCTGCGACTAGCTCACTGTTGGCCTTTGGACTGCTGGTGGAGATCTCTACAAAAGGATTTGTTGGAGGTGTGTTTGTGCCCATAGAGAAGCTCACCTCTGCGTTAGCCTGAAGCCCGCCCTCATCGACCACGGTGAGATTGAGGTTGTACACCCCTCTTTCCAGTCCCTCCAACTCTACAGAGAAATCCCCAGATGACTGCGGTACAAAGTTAGCCAATTCTCCATCGCTGGATGATGAAACGGTAATAAGCAGCTCGTCTAGGTTAGTCTTATCATCTGACACAACGCCTGCTAGAACCACTACTGACCCCTCATCAATGGTGCTCCCATTATCTGGGCTAGATATAGATATGGTCGGTGCTCTATTGGCTGTATCCCAATAATCACCTGGTTTTGATTCCCACTCCACTGTACAGCCAGTGATAGAAGTTATCGAGAGTACTGAGAGTATTGAGGCTGCTCTAGCACACGATTTTAGGTGGGAGGGTGCACTCATTGAAGGCTCCAAAGGTTATCGAAATCGTCATTAAAATTATTTACGACCAATGTAGTCGCAACATCCTGTTAGTGACAACATATCTAGCATAGAAGTGAAAGTAGAGTCTATTTGATGGCTTCAGACCAAGTTTTCTTATAGTTGACCAAGTGTAATAGTAATTTTTTTGGAGTGTTTGATGCTGAAGTGGACCTCTTATGGCGCTGTAGAGACACCCAGTCTGCTACAGATAAGGGTCCAGCGATCTTTGGCTGGCAGAGTTCGAGTAGGAGCACCATCGCCATCGAGGGCTCTCTCCAACGATGAGATCTTAAGGAACCTTCGCTTCTTTACTGAAGAGATGAAGGGTCCGCGGACTTACCCTGTGAACAGGTTGGTTTTGTCTGGTGTCGGGGTAGCTAAGCGAGGCGACCTACTTGAAATTGTAGCTGCAGCAAAGGCCTTGGGGTGTGACCAGACAACTCTGCATGTAGGAGTTGATGAGGTAGAAGGTTTTCTTCCAGTCTCGAACGCTCCCATAACAAGAGTTGTAATTCCAGTGTTAGCTGGTGCCAAAAAAGATTGGTCAGGAGAGTTGGAACGGGCGGTGTCACTTACTGAGCGATGTAATCATGCTGGTGTCGAGGTTGCTATCAATTGCACCCTGTCTACACAATCCATTGGCGCTATGGATATGCTCATCTCCTCAATGAAGGAAGCCCCGCCTTCTACTATATCTATTACTTTCCCATTTCCGTCGAACAAAATGACAGCGCTACCATCTTTTGAAGGGGCTCTTCATACGCTAAAAATAGCGGTCCCTGCCATGGAGGCCTTAGGTATTAAAGTTGGTATTAAGGGGCTGCCACCATGTTTTCTTGGCGAACTGTCTCGATGTTCTTGGAGGTCTTCTAATCGCTGGTACGTGGACTCTGAGCACCAGCTCGATAATGCCTTGCTCTTCTTCCCAGACGTGGTGAGTTTTACTAAAATCGAGAATTGTAGGTTCTGTAGTTATGATTCGAGATGTGATGGGTTCTTTAGCGCATATATATCGAGCGGTAGGTTCCCTCGCATGGAGCCACCGTCAGCCTGATTTTACTGGCGTCTATTGTTCGTCTAATCGAGCCAACTGAAGAGCTGCACTCTGGTGCCTAGTCGCCTGGTCCTCCACCATGATCGATAGCCTCGCCCGAGCCTCATCAACTCGATCGTTTAGAATTAAGACTTGAGTGTACCACCATTCTTGCCCATAGAAAGGGTCTACGTCTAGTGAGCCTAACCTCTCAAAATGTCTGAGTGACTCTTCTGGGTGTCTAGCGCATAGATGGGCAAGCCCAGCGTAGTAGTTTAGGGTGGGGTCACTTGGGTTGCTGTCTGAGGCTGCAGATAGTCTTGAAGAGGCTGAGTCACAGTGTCCTCGCTCCATGTCCAAGGGAGCACCTCTTGAGCTAGGGTCCAATTGATCAGCGAGAGCAGTTGGCGGAAGCTCTGGAGCTAGCAGGTGAGCTAGGCGCCTGACTCGCTCTTCATCCGTCTCAATTGATCGCATGAAGCCGAAATACCCCAAAATCAATATTAGTATGACAAGAGGGCCAAGTGAAGAGACGATAGAAAAGCGCTCCTTTTTTAGCAGGTCGGGATGTATTGCTCTTTTTGCATCCTTCTTCTTTTCTTTGCGCTTCTTTACGTGGGCTCTTGTTTTCTCGTGAGGGGCCTTAGCCGATGTTGATGAGGTTGGGGCTGAGGTAGCGAGTTGCTCTTTAGCCTTTACAGATGAGGTCTGAGCAGCGCTTGCACTCATGGCAGCGTTTACAGCGCCCTTCGCCATTTCGAGGTGACGGCTACAGGTTCCACAGTTCTCGAGGTGCTCTAGTAGGGCTCCTCTCTCTGGCTCCCCCAGTACGCCTACCACCTCGCGCGCCACAGTAATAGCGTCAGGGTGTCCTTTGGGGAGCGCCTCTCGCTCTCTTAATGCAATTAATCCTAGTCTAGTGCTGGCTAATAGCGCACCAGTAGCGCAGCTTAGCACTGTCTCACCAGGAGATGTCATCGCCTCCTTTGCTGCCTGTATCTCGAGGTCCCTTGTCCTCTCTATTCCCGATAAACCCCATTGAGGTGCGGCTAAGACTCTTGAAGTGATAGCCCTTAGATGGTTTTTTACCCCAGTAGTGGCGACTTGATCGCCGCTGAGAAAGCGTTGGAAGAGTTCGTTGTCCATGGTAAGGATATGATTATCACATTGCGGACGCCCTGTTATAAAAAATGGGATCTGCAATTTTGTTTGAAGGACCGCGAGTGATTAGCGATAGCCCTACCGAGCCCCTAGAAGAGCCTAAACCACCGACAACACCTCCAACGGTGTTGGTTGTTGATGATGAGCTAAACATACGTCGTGCTATGAAACGTCAACTTACTCGTCAGGGCTACGTCGTCTTGGATGCATCGTGCGGGGCGGATGGAATTGAAATAATCAAGAACAATTCTATTGATATTGCGCTCATTGACCTACGGATGCCAGACATGGGTGGTCACGAGGTACTGCGTGAGTTTAGAACCCTAAGCCCCAAAACAGAGTGCATTGTTATTACCGCCCACGGTAGCGCAGAGGCCGCTTATTTGGCGCTAAGTGAGGGGGCATACGACTATTTCGAGAAACCGATCATGGATTCAAGCAGGTTTTTCCAAATCCTTAGAAAGGCTCTCGAAGTTCGTGATCTAAAGGAGGAGAAAAGTCGTCTAAAGGCCAAGCTGGGGGACTCTTCTCCAGATCAATTGATCGGGAACAGTCCAGCAATGTTGAGGATGAATGACCTTATTAGAGATGTTGCAAGGGTCCCAGTACCTGTACTTATAACCGGCGAGAGCGGAACTGGTAAAGAGCGGGTCGCTAGGTCTATTCACGCATCATCACCACAAAGTGAAGGCCCATGGGTAGCTATCAACTGTACAGCCATTCCTGAGAATCTCCTTGAAAGTGAGTTGTTTGGCCACGAAAAGGGTGCTTTTACGGGGGCTGCGAGTCAGAAGCGAGGCCTGTTCGAAGAGGCTAACAGCGGAACTCTCTTTTTGGATGAAATTGGCAACATGCCTGTGTCTATGCAGGCCAAGCTTCTCCGTGTTCTACAGGAGCGAGAGATCACACGAGTCGGCGGTAGCAAACCGATCCCCATCAACTGTCGTATACTCGCAGCGACCCATGTAGAGATGAAGGGGGCTATTGAGGAGGGGACTTTCCGAGAGGACCTTTACTACAGGTTGAATGTAATTAATATTGCGGTGCCGCCATTGAGGGATCGTCTCGAGGATATTCAACTCTTAACTTACTATTTTGTTCGCAAATTCAACTCAGAATACGGAAAAAGTGTGCGCTCTGTGAGCAGCGCGGCGCTAGAATTACTTAGAAGTCAGACATTCGAAGAAAATAATGTGAGGCAGCTCGAAAACATAATTAACCGAGCTATGGTCTTAGTGAGAGCTGATGAACTTGGCGCCGAGCTGTTTGATCTGACGCCAGGCACGCCTAGACTTAGCGCCTCGGGCGGTGGTGATTCAATCTCTCCTTTTGACACTAGGTTGCTTACAATGGATTATGTGGATGCCAAAAAGGTGCTCGTAGAATCTTTTTCATCTTGGTACCTTGAGGACCGTCTACGTGAGACAGGCTGGAACATTACTCGTGCCGCCGAGATGAGTGGGCAGCAAAGACCTAACTTCCGCAAATTAATGACGCGCTTCAAAGTGAAGGTTCCAAGTGATGATAAGAAGAATCAGGTGATAAAGCAGGGGTGAATTCTACCTTGTAATTCTCAAACGTGATAAGCAAATTGAAATATTGGGAGCGTGTGGCACGCTCTCATAGTCGAGGAGGGGTTTATGAGCGTTTTCGAGATGATGGAATCAATGGGGCATGAGCAGCTCGTTTTTTGCCGTAATGATGAAGTTGGACTGCGCGCTATTATAGGTCTACACGACACAACCTTGGGGCCAGGGTTAGGTGGCTGTCGTCTCTATCCATATGCGACAGAGGCTGAGGCTGTACGAGATGTACTTAGGCTCTCTAAAGGGATGTCGTATAAAGCTGCTGTCGCAGGTATTGATCTGGGTGGTGGCAAGTCGGTGATCATAGGTGATCCAAGTATTAAATCCGAGGAATTATTCAGGGCTTTTGGCCGATTTGTTCAGTCCCTGAATGGTCGCTACATAACAGCAGAGGATATGAACACTAACGTTGAGGATATGAACAATATTCGGAGGGAGACAGAGTGGGTCACTGGCAAGGCCGAGCACCTCGGCGGCTCAGGAGACCCATCACCAGTTACAGCCTTTGGCGTCTATCATGGGATAAGAGCGTGCCTAGAGGTTGTCTTTGGGACCCCTGACCCACGTGGGCGTAAGGTGGCAATTCAAGGCTGCGGTAATGTTGGGTACCACCTGGCGAAGTATCTTCACAATGATGGAGCCGAGCTTTATTACACGGATATTAGTCAGTCTAGGATCGATCGATGCCTCGAAAAGTTTGGGGGTAAGCAGGTAGAGGCTGACGATTGGTACGGGTTAGATGTAGATGTCCTGGCTCCATGTGCCATAGGCGGGATAATTAATGCGGAAACAATACCGCTAATAAAGGCCCCAATATTAGCTGGTGGTGCTAACAACCAATTAGACGACGAGATCCCCGATAGTGCATTGTTGATCGAAAAGGGAATAACCTATGCGCCAGACTATGTAATTAATGCTGGCGGGCTAATTAATGTTTGGTGTGAACTCAAGGGCTACCCAAGAGCTCAGGCTATGGAGCAGTCGACCAAGATATTCGATACCGTGAAGAGTATTATCGACAAAGCCAAAAAAGAGGGAATAAGCACCATAAAGGCCAGCAACATAATCGCCGAGCAGCGTATTGAGGCCGTTGCAGGCGTAAAACGGTTCCACCTGAAGTAGTTGGTCTGTTCTTAGGGCTTACTGTTTAGTACAGTGATCTCACCGTCTCGGCTCTCCATTCCGACCCAGGATAAGGCGCTGGAAGGAAGGTGTCTGAGTAGCCCAGGAAGTGCAGTCATTACATCTGTTCTGTTTCTTTGGCTAACGGCCCTAATAAGCGGTAGCTCGGCCTCGAACTCTTCGTGAAGTTCTAGAGATGCGGCGGCATTTAGCGCATCCAAGGTGGCCGCTTCGTTACCCCCAATCACGTTGTTGGCCGCGGTTTGGGCAAGCCAAGATGAAATGGAGTTAGGCGGCCTGTGATATCGGAGTGTTATCGTTGTCAGGGGCGTGGACCTATCAGAAGATACGCCATCGATTCCGATAAAGGTGACCTCAACCGCCCGCCTTTGGCGATAAAGACCATCAATTAGAATTGGCAGATTGTATTGTGCGCCTTCAACTACGAATGTGAGGTCAACAGGTACAAGGGGCCCATCTTGAGGCATGTAGTCCCAGGTTAGACGTTTAAGAGACAGGTCAGCTGCATGTATCTGAAGAGCGACAAAGTCCGAAGCTAGGCGCTCATCCGAAGGAAAAAGAGCCTCTTCAATGCCTGCTCGTGCCTCGGAGACCTGGGCCTCAAGAATACTAGCAGCTAGCACTATATCTTCACTTGTTAGCGTGACTGGATTAGTAACCTCGAGTGGAGCGCTCCTGTTATGCACAAGAGTGGAACCTAACAGCGCAGCGGCCAGTACCAACTGTACTCCAGCGATAACGGGCCACGCCTTCTTAGGGAGCTTATCTGTTCGTTCCGATGACAAGTTGCTAGCTGTTATATTAGTCGCTCTAGTACTGATAGTCGTACTCTTGGCTAGTTCCGGTGCGGTTGTTCGCGGTCTCTTGAATTTCGCTCCATAGGTCCTGTATCTTCAATGCTGGCGCAGCCACTTCAATCCACTGGTATATGGCACCAGTAAATTCCCTATCGACAGAGATCATGTCTTTCTCAATCCATTGCTGACCAAAGACTGTCACGAAGGATCCTCTCCCATTAGGCTCAACCGTTGCGTAATATCTGTAGCGAGCAGATTCTGGGATTCTCGTGCCACCATAGGCTGTGAAGACATCGTTAGATGGCCCAAAGATGAAGCCCGTTTCCACAAGCCCAGTCGATTCATTGGTTTCAGCAATAGGCGCGGCTTCGGCTAACACTTCAACAACAACCTCCCACGCAACATCGAAATCAACTGATAGCTCTCCACCTGAACTTCTTACAGCAGGCGGTGGCAGGTCCTCGTCTTCTGGGAATACCTTTGGCATACAGGCACTCAGTAAGAGTGGAAGTAGCAGAAGCTTTGACATGTATTACTCCTTGTCAGTTCAGGGCTCCGTACGAGCATGAAACTGATTGTTCACAGTCTAAGTTAGTAAACGAAACGTATCAAGGAACATCTATCCGTGGTAGGTTCTCATGATGATAGAGAGCATACTTATCCCCGTCGATGATTCACCCTACGTTAAGGCCGCAGTGGCGACCGCTTTGAGGGTCGCGAGGGCGTGTGAACCAGCCTCAACAATAGAGGCTCTCTACGTTTTAAGTGTTTCTGGACCTACGGGTAAGATCGTTCAGGACCTGGCCGGAATGTTGGGCTTTGAGCCAATATTAGTGCCTGAAGCCGTTGAGCAGTGGTTTGAAAAAAAGGGCGATGGACTACTCTCTGAATTGGAACAGGTTTGTGCGTCCGTCGACGTACCATTTAGAAGGCACATGGATAAGGGGGCTGCCCTTGACAGAGTCTTGCACAGGGCTCTAGCGTCGGACCTCTTAATTGCGGCAGTTGGCCATGATCAGGAGGTTGTTATATCTGGACAAGGCGGTGTTGCTGTCGAGCGAATGTTAAGGCGTGTTGGTACCACGGTTCTGTTAGTGCCCGAGGCTCCAGTTCAGTTTACTGGTGTGTTACTCGCTTTTGACGGGAGCGCTGGTTCACAGTGTGCTCTTAGGTCAACAAGGAGGCTTGCGCGGCTCTTAGATATACCGGTGTTGGTTGCCTATGTTGAGGATGAGCGTCGTTCCGACTCTTATGCTCCAATGCAAGAGGCTGTGGACTCATTGGAGGAGGCAGGAATAGATGTGTCTTCGGTAACGCTGCAAGGTGAACCCCACGAATGTCTTCTGGCGGAAGCCCAGTCTCGTGGATACGACCTGTTGTCCATCGGTTCTAGAGGTCGTAGCAGTATTATGGGCAGATCGCTTGGCAGAGTAACAGAGGCTATCGTCGATGATATGAGCGTCGCAATAATGCTCTCAAGGTGAGTGGTTGACCTATGAAATTGGTTCGCTTTTTTTGAGGACAACCATTTTTTAGAAATCTTCTTGTCATCCACCATGTAACTGCATTATTATAAAATCATCGCCTCCGAAGTCCATTTTGGAGCACAAATAGTCCACACTCTTCTCCCCTCAAACCTTCAACTTTAGAGCCGAACTACTCTTGTTGGTTAACAGTATACATCAGGTCCGAACTCCCGTATTCGATGGCCCTCTCGATCTGCTCCTTTATTTAATAAGGCGTGACGGAATCGATGTGCGCGAGATACCAGTGGCTCATATTACGGACGAATACCTTCAGGTTCTGCGGAATATGCATCAGCTAGACCTAAATATAGCTGGTGACTTCTTGGTAATGGCAGCGACTCTTTGTCAATTGAAGAGTCGAGAGTTGTTGCCTAGGGACCCTGCTTTATTGTCTGAAGAAGAGGAAGAGAACCCCGCACAGAGGCTAATCCGCAGGTTGATTGAATTTGAGCGGTATAAGTGTGCAGCTGAAGAAATGATGCTGCGTGCTCAGCTAGGAAGAGATGTGTTCGCTAGGCCTCAAGGAACTCAGGCGGTAGACAGACCACTGTGCAGGGATATTGCACCCATGGAGCTAGCCGAGGCATATGGTCGCCTGTTGAGGATCAAGGCAGAACCAGAACCAACTCACAAGGTAGAGTTTGAGACATGGTCTTTGGAAAGAGCAATAGACTGGGTTCTCGCTACTCTAGAGCAGGGTAAATCCGTCCCTTTAGCGGACCTGTTTTTATCTGCTGAGAGCAGGTCTCAACGAGTTCAGACCTTTATGGCTGTGCTAGAGATGGCCCGAATGGGCTATGCGGATGTTCATCAGGAGCACCACCTTGGCTCTGTCAGCGTGACTTCAATGATAGCTAGAGAAGAGGCTGATCTCTCTATGTTGAAAGAGGCGTAGATTTTTTAAGTGAAAGATATGCCTGACAACCTAATCTTGTTGCCATTTGGTAAGAACAACCCGCATCCAGAGCCAATAGCTCCCACCCCACCTGTGGTTAATGAGGATGTCCCTTCTAACGCTCCAGCAGATTCTGAACTGCTCCCAGCTGTCGAGGCGGTTCTGTTCGCAGCAGACGCCCCCCTTTCGCTCAAAGAGATAGGTAGAATATTGGGTGATGTTAGCCTTCCTCTTGTAAGGACTGCAATAAACACCATAATTGAGTCTATGGAGCGTCGTGGCTCTGGCCTGATCCTGGTGGAGGTTGGCGCTGGTTGGCAGTTAAGAACGCATCGTAGATATGCCCAGTGGGTCTCTCGAATCACAGAAGTTAAACCACTTAGATTATCTACGGCAGCCATCGAGACATTGTCGATAATAGCTTACCGCCAGCCTACTATTCGCCAAGACATAGAGTCTCTTCGAGGGGTTGACTGTGGTGGTATGGTCCGTAACCTGATTCAGCGCGGCCTTGTTAAGAGTGTTGGTCGCTCTGAAGGTGTTGGTAGACCGCTGTTGTACGGGACAACACCATATTTCCTAGAGTTTTTTGGCCTCAGGGACTTATCGGACCTTCCAGCACTACGTGATCTTAGGGAGCTGGAAGAGGACGATGGCGGAGACATAGGACCGCTCTTCGACTGAACGGAAAAAGTTGCAATATCTGTTCTGCTGCTATATTTGGCGCAACCAATGGATTTGGTCGCACGCTAGCAAGTGTCCGAAGGAGCAAAAATGTCTGAATTGAGACTATCGAAGCTAATCGCCCAAAGAGGAGTCGCCTCAAGAAGAGAAGCTGAACAGATGATACGGGAGGGGCGCCTAACTGTAAATGGTGAGACTGTAAGCCACCCAGGTACAGTTGTAGATGTTGAAGCAGATCATGTACGTCTGGACGGCAATAAATTGCCAGAAAGACCGCATCTGGTCTATTACCTACTTTATAAACCAAGGGGATACATAACTACACGTAACGATCCCCAAGGGCGAAAAAGCGTGATGGAACTTCTGGCGAACATACCTACTCGTGTTGAGCCTGTGGGTCGTCTTGATCTAGACACCGAAGGAGTCTTGCTTTTCACTAATGACGGTGACCTAGCGAACAAGCTAACTCACCCCTCAAATCAGATTCCGAAGCGTTACATAGCTAAAGTCTGGAAGAGCCCGTCGGAAAGAACACTGGCGCGTATTCAGTCTGGGGTCTTTTTAGACGACGGTAAAACCGCTCCATGTAAGGCTAGAATAATAGACAAGACTGATGGTGGAAATGCCCGAGTTGAGATAACGGTGACAGAAGGAAAAAACCGCCTGATTCGACGGCTTTTAGATGCAGTTGGGCACCCTGTCTCCAAGCTTAGGAGGGAAAGTTTTGCGACGTTAACTGTACGTGACATGGAGAGGGGACAGGTCAGGAAATTGAATACTGAGGAGGTACGAAGGCTGCATGACATTGCTGCTGGTCGCAACCCCAAACGCGCTGGAAAGATTAAATCTCGCAAGGGATTTGCTAAGGCAAAGCCCAAGAACCAGAGAAGGACAGGAAAACCTCTTGCCCGTAAGACAAAGCGGAGATAGTAGCGTAGCACTAAAGAGAGGAACACCCTCTTTTCACCCAGTAAATATGCGGGGTGGAGCAGTCTGGTAGCTCGTCGGGCTCATAACCCGAAGGTCGTAGGTTCAAATCCTGCCCCCGCACCCACTAATATATCCCCTGAATGGCCTTGCTGTTCAGGGGTTTATATTTTTTGGAAAACGTTTACTGCGGTGTGGTCTGATGTCGAGCCGTAGCGCCGTGAGCTAACTGCTGGACCATGTATAATGTTCCTGGTTATGATAGCGAATAATTGTATGTGGTGTACTTCACAGAGCTCTAATGTCGGTAATCAACAGAACTCTCGGAACCTTACTGTACAGTCCGAAATAAATAATGGAATATTGTGTTACAAAGGTAGGGGTTTTTCATCTGAAACCGTACATTATTAATTCCGAGGCTTTAGACGTGAACATTGAGTCCCCAGCAGAGATAACCGCAATGGCCAAGCACGATCTCGGGAAATATATAGCCTTTGAAAGCCGATGGTTATCTGATGACTGTAGTGATGAAGAGTTAATCCAAGCACTACAAAGCGACATCCTGAGGACGGCAAACAGCCCTAGTCAGGTAAAGTCGGCCTTTGATATCTGGGAGGATATTCGCCCAGCTCTAGTTTCCGCTGTTGGAGCTGAACAAGTGGGCCCTGTAACGACTCTGATGAACGAACTGGAGCAGTACCTACCTATGATTGATGACTACTCATTGGCAAAGGGCTGTCGAGATGATCTGGAACGAGTGAGAGACGTCGCTAACTCCATTGGTAAAGCTCTATCTGTGCTTCATCGAGAAACTAAAGGATAACATTGTGGCTAATATCTTAATTATCGACGATCAGGATAGATACATGAAAATGTGTCGCCGAGCGATACCAGAGCACGATTATCACGGACCTACACGATGCTGGTCTTCGGCTAAGGAACTTCTAAGAAAGCAGAGAAGTCGTATCGACCTCGTCCTTTTGGATGTGAACTTTGACATTCCAGAAGAGGAGCTTTTAGGTCTTGGTAAGGACAGGAGTGATAAGGCAGTAAAAAAGGCAAAGAGAGAGCAAGGGCTGCATATATTGGCACAATTGCGCACCTCTTATCCTCAGCTACCAGTTGTTTTGATGACAAGCCGCGATGATCTCCCTATTGAGTCGGCTGCCGATGAATTTGATGCCGAAGAGTACACCTATTTTCTAGACGATGATTACCTTGATGCGAACCTGTTGAGACGCCAGATCGAGGGAATTGTGAGGGCGTCTAGAGGCCTTGAGCATGAAGGACCCATTTATTGGGGTAGGTCACGTAAGATGCGGCGCATAAGATCAAGTCTCTTCACCCTTGCTAAAGGCCGACTTCCATTAATATTGGGGGGCCCTACAGGTACTGGAAAGAGTATGATTGCTCGCCACTTCGTCCATAAACGATCTGGGCGCAAGGGTAGGTTCGTCTCTGTTGATCTGTCGACGATTCCAGAAAATTTGATGGCGACTCATCTATTTGGTTCTGTGCGAGGCAGTTATACTGGTTCAATCGCCGACAAAAAAGGTGCGTTTGAAGAGGCAGACGGAGGCACTCTGTTTCTTGACGAGGTAGGAAATCTTCCAGTAGAGGCACAGAAAATGTTGCTCACGGTTCTACAAGAGGGGACTGTGTCTAGAATCGGAGATGTGAGGGAGCGCAAGGTAGATGTGAAATTGGTTGTCGCGACGCATGAGGGGCTGGGAGAGATGGTTCGTGACGGCAGGTTTAGGCGTGACCTTTATATGAGGCTAAATCCGGCGTGCACCGTTGATTTACCCCCTTTAGTCGAGCGAGGTATTGAGTACCCTAGGCTACTAGAATTTTGTGTCGATAACGCCATGGCTGGACCATATCTTCAAGACTTAGTGGAGGAGTACAGGGGGCGACATGGCCTTGATGGGGACGAGCTTTCCGTAATCGAGTCTGATTCCATTCCAGGAAAAGAGGACGGTCGTCTTTCTCTGTTACTATCAAAGAAGACCATGTCACAATTAAAGCGACACCCATGGCAAGGAAATCTTAGAGAATTTGCGATGACAGTAGAGAACCTTTTGGTCTTCACATTCGCAGAACGAGTAGGAGTAGCTGGGGGAGAGCGCCCAGATGTCGTACAAGTAGCGCCCAAATTACTAAGGGAGTTGCTGAGGGCCAGCGCTACTACCGAAGAGGCGGACGACGAAGCAGGCTGGAAGACGTCGGTTAGTGTAAAACCTTTTGATACATTAAATAGGGTTGCTACAGAGGTGGAGAGGCAGTATTTTTCTGAGCTATATATTATCCATGAGGGCGATTTCCAAGGCATGGCTTCCGTATTGATGGGTGATCCTGAGATGGGCAGGAAAGTTCAGCTCAGATTCAACCAGTTGGGCTTGAAGGTGCGCGACCTAAAAAAGCGGATCGGCTAGTGCTTGGTCCATTAATAAAGGCTGCTACGATAACCTCATTAATATTGTCTTGTTCGGCTGCTTATTCGCAGGACGAGCTCGTTGAGGCCTCACTGTCATCGAGTGAAGTTGATTGGTATAGAGCTGGTGGAGAAGCTTTCGAAGACGGACGTTATGATGAAGCGCAGACTCATTTTTGGCGCGTGTTTTTGACTAATCCAAATCACCCTCAAAACCTCTATTATCTGGGCGAATCCTATCTCAGGGTTGGCGAAGACGATCAGGCCTTTGAATGGTATGCCAAGTGTGTCCACCTCTACGAGCCTTGTGGCCTAGCTTTAGGAGAAATCCAATTGAACCGTGAGGACTGGCAGAGAGCCCTCCTTACTTATGAAAGACTCAGTTCAGAGCGGAGCAACGCAGCGTCTCCTAATATTATGTTTGGGTTGGCTAGAGCCCAGCTTGGAGCGGGTGATTTGGGGGCGGCTTTTGATACCGCAGGCCGCCTTCATTCCCTTACGGGAGAATCTCCCAATATCAGTGAAACATTTATTGTGACTTTGAGCGACTTTTATCTTGAGCTCACAGAGCGTAGGCTCGATGAATTCTCGTCGTTAAACCCATGGGAACCAGTGTCGCCGTCACATCAATTAGTCCTTCAAGAGAGCATCAGCTCTTTGCGGGAGTGGTGTGGTGGAACCCTGCAAAATCCAGCAGTTATTAAAATGGGTGACTTGCTGTTGCGTTTAGAGGTAGAGGCTTCAGCCAGGCTGGGACTAGGTGGTAACTCAGAGCCGATGGAGCCCCAAGCACGTGAGTTACTGCGTGAGGTGGAATCATTAATTTCTGATGGACAATTGGAGTTAGCTAAAGAAAAGTCCGAGATGTTAATCGATATAGCTCCGAGAGCAGCGGAAGCCTGGGGGGTCTGGGCCGCCCTGAATGAAACATTAAATAATCTTGTGCAGGCTGAGGCTGCCTACGGTCGCGCCCTGTCGCTAGAGCCGCAAAATGCTAAATGGGCCATGGGTTTAGTTTTGTTGCTAACTGAAGAATACGGTGGGCGTAGGAACAGTGAGGCAGTTGAAATTCTGGCCCCTTTAGCAATAGTTCAATCATCCTCAATAATCCACAGTAAATATGCCAGCCTATTGCAGGGACTAGGACGTTTTGATGAGGCGTTGTCATTATGGACCGAATACCTTAGGAGATGGCCAGATGGCGCCGATGTCGCGCTTGCTAGACGGGAGGTTGATGCCCTATCAAGAGTCATGGTCGATGCTCCTATGGGTGTCGGAGTGCAGGTTGCAGTAGATCTTGGTGAGCCAGAGTGGAGTTATCAGCTGTCGTTGGCATACTTAGCTAAGGGCCGTCTAATTGAAGCCTTGGAGTGGGCGGAAACTACTGTGGAATTGGAGCCCGATTGGGTTGCGGCTTTGAATCATTTGGCAGAGCTTCTGTTTACTGAGAATCCTAGAAGGGCACTAGAAATGCTTCATAGGTCATTGGCATTAGTTGATACTCAGGAGAGGGTAAGTCTAAGGATATCTGAAACATATAAAGACCTTAGGGAGTTTGATGAAGCTTTGAATCAGATAAGAACTCTGGCGAGTCGCCTTCCAGAACACAACCTAACCCTGTCTATAATGCTTGATGAACAGGGTTACAGGGCTGAGGCCATAGATGCATTGAGACTGTATCAGAGTGACTACAGTGGGCCTAGGTTTCGCCAGCAGGCACTAGCCCACTCAGCGCGAATTCAGCCTTTTGAGAGCACATCATCAAGGGCTTGGCTTCTGCTTGCTATTATTTCCTCCTCCCTGTTTGTCTTTGGGGCAATTCGGTACAGATGGAAACGGTTTGGTGGTGTGGTTATCGAGGAGCTGCTCGAGGCGCACCCTAGGTCCTATTCGGAAGTGGCGTCGGTGTTGAGTGCGATGCGTCATGAGGTGATAAAACACAACACAACTGTGCTTCCCGTTGTGGCTGACTCCCTAGAAAGAGGTGAGTTAGGAGGTGCGCTCGACGCACAAGGGTGGTTGCTTAACACTACTGATTCTGAGAAAGAGGAGGCAGGTGTATTGGCGCTATGGGACCAGTACGTCAGAGATCTAGAGGAGATAGGTTCTAGGTTCGGAACTCGACTGAACATTAAATGGAAAGACCCAGTGCTGGCTCCCATGTGTCAGGGTTTCGAGAAATTAAATGTTTACGCTAGAATCCTTCATAAACCTACAAAAACTACCCCACACTTTCTTAGGGAGATAAATCAGATAATTAATGTGAATGGATATAGGGAGTTGGGTAATCTTCTTAGGAGGATCTCTATTTTCGAACTAGACGGTAACGTAATCAGGGAATCTTGGGCAAGAGTATGTAGGGAGCCCACGTTCGACGGTATGTTGACGCCGCAGATTACTGTAGTGGCACCTAGGAAACCGTTTCCCGTTAGGATAATAAAGGACGATCTAGTAGATATACTAACTAATCTGCTTCGAAATGCTTTAGGGCCAGCTGGGTTTGGGGCCGTGTCTCCCGTTAGGGTAGAGTTAGTGCTGGAGTCCGACCCGATCACCTTTATATCCACAGCGGCTATTAGGATTTTGGATAGACGCGAGGGTACCTTTAATGTCGAGATGATTCGAGGTCGTTCAATTGAGCGAGGACTGGGCTTGGTCTATGATAGGGTGGTTAGGGCAGGCGGCTCAATCAGTGTAGAAGAAGCTAGTGGGTGGAACAAGGCAGTTGTGGTCAGGTTAACTGTGGTGGAGTCAGTTGATAATATTGATGTGTCTCCAAGAAAGGAGCGAGTGTAATGAGCCTATCAAGAGTTCTAGTGGTCGAGGATGGTTTTGAATACATAAATAGGTCCCAACAGTGGATGGGTGACTTTTTTATGTTTGAAAGAGCAGGGAGTGGTATTGAAGCACTAACGTTGTTGCGTGATGGTGAATTCGAAGCAGTTTACTTAGACATGAACTTTCACAGATCTCCCGAGGATGAATTGTTGGGAGATCTGGAGTCAATTTGTGCAAGATTTGGCGGAGATCGACGAAGGGCTATTGATTTTCTGAGCATACACCAGGGTGCTTACATACTCGCAGCCATACGTGGAGCTGGCTTTATGACACCAGTTTTATTCAGTTATGACTTTGAGTCTGAAACCAATCGCTGGGACCAATTATCAGCGAAATACGGACCAGTGGATTGGGTGGGTGATAACGCTGGGCCAGATAAGGTGCGTGAGGCACTCGCCAATCTAATTTCTGATTAAAGCTTCGCCGTCGGTGATAGCAGCCGGTTTTATGTCTTCGAACGACAACTCGTTGTTTGCTACGACAGGGGCTATCATTCTTCTCAAGTGTATTCGTCTATGCCCCTTTCCATATTCGTTGACACAGTCTCGTACGTATTCGAAGCCTAATTTCGATTTGTATAGTCGCATTACTACGGGGTTGTCAGGGTCTACTTCGATAACAACACTTTGGATTCCGCTGTTGGCCAAAGCGTTAATTACCTCTTCTAGAAATAAACGGCCTAAACCTTGACCGCGCCAACCTGGTCTGATTGTCATTGAGAAAAGGCTAGCTTCGTCTTGGATTTCCCAACTCCTTAGGCACTGACAAGTTCCGACTAAGGCGTTGTCTACCTTGAGTAGAAAGGTTCGCCCATGCCTCAACATTAGCCCAGCTGTATATCTACTCCAGGTTGGATCGGAAAATGTCAGTAGATCTATCTCCATCACCTGCGCAATTAAATCAGGATCGTGTTCTTTTACTTCCATAACGACGACCTCGAATTCACGGTCGCCAAAACCTGGTAGGTTATGTTTCAATGTCTTTACCTACTAGTCAGTGGGTGTTGAGTACATGAAGAATCTGATTGAAGAGAGGTATTGCCAAACGCTCATTTTCACCCTAGAAAGGTAGCTTGTTGGCTTATGTGTTGCACTTATTTTTGTGTTTTGATTAAAATTAGCGAAGAGAGGTAGTGTTTTAATGAAATGATCCTTCGACGTTAGATCTGGGTTACGTGTACTGACGGAGATAGAGATGAATATTGACTTGAGACTTCACATAGAGAACAGAGAAAGGGTGCGGCAGAATTTAGGAGAGGGAGAGGCCTTGCTTTTGTTCGGCGCGACCCACCATTTACGGAATGGAGATGCTGAGTACTCATTCCGGCAAGACTCAAACTTTCTATATATCAGCGGTCTTCATGAGGCCGACACGGCGCTTTTTATTGTAGGTGGAGAAGCTGGTAGCTATACGTTGTTTGTCACCCCGAAAGACAAAAAAAAGGAGATCTGGACGGGGACTATGGTTGGATTAGAGCGAGCTGTCTCTGAATATGGTGCAGACAAATCCTACCCAATAGGGGAGCTAAAGGAGAAACTCGTTGATCTTTTCGGCGGAATTTCTACCCTTTACTACAGGTTTGGAGAGAGCCACTCAAGAGACAAGTTAATCCAAGAGGCCACCTCAGCTGCTAGGCGTAAGTCTCGTAAGAACTATAAAGTAACGCCGACGAGGTTCGTTGAGCCAGATTCACTTTTGGGGCCGATACGGCTGATAAAGAGCTCTTTAGAAATCAACTTAATGGAGCGAGCAGTAGACCTAACAAGAGACGCCCATGCAGCTGCAATGAAAATAGGCTTCCCAGGCCGTATGGAGTACGAATTAGAATCTGTTATCTCCCACACATTTAGGATGGGGGGAGGTGTCGGTCCAAGCTATGAATCGATCGTCGCAAGTGGAGCGAACGCTTGCACCCTACATTACGTGAACAACGACAGAAAGATCGTTGATGGAGATCTGATTCTAATTGATGCAGGGTGCGAGTATCGGGGCTACGCAGCCGACGTCACTCGGACGTTTCCTGCCTCAGGTACGTTTACAGAACCACAGAGAGCCCTCTACGAACTCGTTTTGAAGGCTAACTGCGATGTTGTGGAATTGGTGGCGCCAGGCGTGCGTTTCTGTGAACTGCAAAAGCTCACAATTAGGATACTTACAGAGGGATTAGTGGGGCTTGGTTTACTAGAAGGCGATGTGGATAAGCTAATCGAAGATCGAGCTCATGAGCGATTCTATATGCATGGAGTTAGCCACTGGTTAGGCTTGGACGTCCACGATGCTGGTGCCTATTGGGAAAACGGTGACTCCATTGTGCTTCGTGAAGGAATGGTGCTAACGATTGAACCTGGCATTTATATTCAACCTGATGACTTAGATGCACCCGAGGCTTACCGAGGCATCGGTATACGTATAGAGGACGATGTATTGGTTACGGCGACAGGTTCTAGAAACCTGACAGCTCAAATACCCAAATCAATAGAGGATATTGAGCTGTCATTGAGCTCTAGGTAATTAAGGGCATGGAGATTCATCTTCGTCATCTAACTCGAGGTCATCGCTTGAATTAGATTGCCATTCGCCAGCGCTGTTTCCTGACCCTTCTGGGAAAAGAACCAGTGCAGCCTCTAGAAATGCTGCAGAACCGTCGTTGAATTCCACTATTATATCAACCTCCTCATCAATCGCGTCTTCATCGACGGAAAGGGAAACTAACACCTCATTTTCTCTAGGAAAAATAGAACTGATTGATGCATCCCCATATACCAATACATTGGAGACTTCAGATAGGGAAAGCACCTCCCCACCAGATGTTGCGTCTACTGTGATTGAGCCGATGAAGGACTCTCCGACCTCAGCTTGAGGTGGAGAAAATACGAGGTCGATTTCAATGTCATCTACCTCTCCAGTCTCAATGACATTAGGTTGCTCACCTTTTCCCCTGTTAGGTCCGTCATTGTCGTATATGATGCATCCAGATGTTGCGATAGCCGAGAGGCTGATTAGTATTGAGTTTCGCATTTGATGGGCTCCTTCTTAAGTTAATCATTTTTTAGACTGATGAAACATTCAAGCCAGCCATTGAAAGCACCAACGTAGAACCCCCTCGGAGTATTCATGTCAGGACCAGAAAAATCCTATAAAAATTTAAATTTCCTAAATTCTTCTGATGCCAGAGCTATTAGGATCTTGTGTGAGTATGAAGAACCTAAACAGAGGTTTGCAGCGGAAGGTGTGACTGACACTATAGTTATGTTCGGATCTGCTAGGACCCTTCCCGAAGACGTAGCAAATGAGAAATTGGCTGAGGCTAAAGCGGCATTGGTTGGGTGCACGGAAGAGTCAGTTCGAGCAGATCTACAGGAGGCGGTAGCTTCTGCCGAGAGTAGCGTTCGTAGCTCTCGCTTTTATGGTGAGACCAGGGAGTTAGCTCGACGACTTACTGAGTGGTCAATGGAACGCAGTAATGTATCTGGTGGCCCTGCGGATTATCTAGTATGCACTGGTGGTGGGCCTGGGATCATGGAGGCTGGAAATCGTGGTGCTTCAGATGTGCCTGGGGGCAGAAGCGTAGGGTTAGGGATATCGCTACCTTTTGAAGAGAAGGTAAATAGGTTCGTCACACCATCATTGGGGTTCGAGTTTCATTATTTCTTTACCCGCAAGTATTGGTTTATGTATCTTGCAAAGGCAATGGTCGTATGCCCTGGCGGCTTTGGTACATTAGATGAATTTATGGAGCTATTAACATTAATACAGACTCAGAAGATAACGAAAGCTATGCCGATTATTCTCTTTGGCTCTTCTTATTGGAACAGTATTATTAATATTGAGGCAATGGTCGAGTGGGGAACTATCTCACGCAAGGATCTTGATCTATTCAAGGTTATTGATACAGTCGACGAAGCGTTTGATTATCTTACCAGTAGTTTAATAGCTAACGAAGGAGTGTAGAGTATGTCTCGGTTTGGGTTTAGAAAAAAACTTAAAGGGTTGATCTCGAAACCTGAACAGGTACAACGAGAATTGTTTGAAGTGGAGATGACCCTGCCTGAAGGTAGTGTTCACACGATTAAGTCTGAACCGAAGTACACGCTGGTTATGGCCTCGCAGTCGCTTGACAACCCCATAGCCATTGGATGCCCAGACGGTAATTGTGGGGGCTGCGCTGTAGATGTAACTTGCGGAGATGGCATATCGACTCCAAGCGATAAAGAGTTAGCCCTCTTAGCAGAACACCATAAAGAAAGTGATCCAGCCGATGTTAGGCTAGCTTGTCACGCTAGAGTGGTCGGTAATGGCATTAGCATAACCGTCAGGAATGTATGGTCCATGGAAGAGGCTTTAGGGTAGCGTCTCTATTTGACCTTGCTCTATGTGAGAACAAGCGAAGGCTCAATCAGATGAAGGTGAACCTGAGCCGCTGCTCTTGTTACGGTTACGGTTACGATTTCGGCGACGACGTTTGTTGCCGCCTTCCGCCTTATCATCTCTTCTACCGCCATCATCACTCGGTCCTCGGTCACGACCACCACGGTTCCTTGAGCCACGTCCTCCTCTGCCGCCACCGTCTCTTGAGCCACTTCTCTCACGCCTAGACTCAGCAGCTGCGCTTGATGAGTCTAAACCAGATTTTGCAGTACGCTGATCGCGGTCCCACTGGAAGAATGTCCTAAGTGCAGTCGCCAGAATGACGTCGCCATCAGGCCTCTCTTTGAGTGCTCTTACGAGGGGTAGGTATGCCTCGAAGGCTGTTCGGCCAGCGGCTGCCTTTATTGAGGCAACTTGTCTCTCTACTCTAAGCTCAGAAGCCTCTTCATCTGTCGGCATTTTTCTCTCCTCAAATTCAATCCCGAACTGTTTTTCCAGGACTTTGCGTGTGGCGATATCTGGACCGCCTACTAGTGAAATAGCTATTCCTTCTCGACCGATTCTACCTGTCCTGCCGATTCTGTGCATAAAGACTGGAGGTTCAAACGGAAGAGAATAGTTTATGACGTGCGTGATATCGGAAACGTCTATTCCTCTTGCCGCTACATCTGTTGCGACCAGGAATTGAACGATCCCATCACGGACCATCTGCATGACCTGTGAACGCTTGTTCTGCTGCAGATCGCCCGAAAGCATCTGAGTGTCTAAACCTTGGCGAGAGAGGAAGTTTGCCACAGTTGTGGTGTCCTCTCGTGTGTTACAGAATATTATAGTTGTTCCAGGCTGCTCTTTATCGATTATCGCCATCAATGCTCTGACGCGATGCATATCTGGTGAAGATTCATAGAGTATATTCGTGATGCCCTCTACGCGATCTGTGTCGGTCGACAACATTACATCTAGTGGATCTTGTAGGAACTTTGCGACCAATCGCTTTACCTTCTCCTCAACGGTAGCTGAGAATAGGAGAGTCTGTGACTCCTTTGGAGCCTTGCTCATGATTCGGCTTACGTCTTCAAGGAAACCCATAGACAGCATCTCATCCGCCTCGTCTAGCGCCGTTATCGAACAACGAGACAGGTCTAGGTTTCCTCTCTTTATATGGTCTAGGATCCTCCCAGGTGTACCTACAACGATCTCCACTCCTGACTCAAGAGCGTCTATCTGTGGTCCCATCGCGACCCCACCGTAGATAGGCAGAACTCGTAAGTCCTTGTGCTTAGCTATCGCGGTGCACTCTTTTGCTATCTGATTAGCGAGTTCCCTAGTTGGCGCCAGTACAATGCCCTGCACGTACCTGCTGCCTTCGATTACCTTTTCAACCATTGGTACGCAGAAGGCACATGTCTTACCCGTACCAGTCTTGGCTCTAACAACCATATCTCTACCAGCAACGCCTGCTTCGATTGTTGCTGCCTGTACCTGTGTCGCCTCCTCATAGTTCATGTCGGCTAACCCTTGAAGTAGCCTTTCTGACAGTGGGAACTCAGTAAATTTTCTTCCTGATTTGTAGTCACCCTTTTTCGGTTGTTCCTCTGTGTTCGCTTCAGCAGCTTCAATAGGCTCCTGAGTTGTCTCATCCTGAGTGACCGCATCTGAGTTAGTTTCGTTCTCAGCTGTCTCTACAGGGGTATCTTTTTTGTCGGACACGAATAGCCTCCTTGGCATATGTGCCGCCAAGTAATCCGAAAATGGCGTTAGCGCTTGTTTACCTGTGCTTCTAAGTCGCCTTTTTTATTCATATCCGTTAGCAGGGGCGTGTAATCAGAGGGGTTATAGATGGTTAGTATCGCGCAGATAGATGAGCTGGTAAACGTTTTGAGCCGTGCGAAGCGGGTTTTACTTACAGGTCCAGCAGGAATTGACGGTGACTCAATAGGTGCCTGCTTGGCTTTAGCTGAAGGGTTACGGAGGCACCTGATGTTAGAGGTCTATGTGGCCGGAGTAGCACCAGCTAGGTATGCGTGGATGGATGGCGCTCCCGCTCTTTTGAGTGATGACGAGCTACACAGCTCATATGATGCCGTAGTGGTCTTGGATGGGGACAAGGGTAGGCTAACTACTGGTGTTGAGCATATGTTCAATAGGGCTCGATACAAGGTTGTGATTGACCATCACGGGACGACAACCTCGGATGGATATGACCTAGCTATAGTAGACTCAGGTGCTGCTGCAACATGCGAGATGGTATACCAGATTTTAAAGCGTTGGAATGTTCCACTGGATAAAAAGATAGCCGCTAGCCTTTATGTCGGATTGATATTTGATACAGGAGGCTTCAGGCACTCTAATACCACCCCTGAGGTCCTGAGGATGGCAGCAGAGATGCTAGAGTCAGGTATCGATGTATCAACGATCTCATACACTGTGCTTAGTCAGAACTCAGAGGCGGGGGTTAGGTTGCTAACTTCTATGCTGGCTAATCGAAGGACATATGAGCCAGGGTTATCAATAGGCGGTTGTACTTTAGAGCAGATGCAAGAAGCGGGCGCTACTAAGGCGGATCTTGAAGGTCTGGTAGACGCTCTGCTCTACATAGAGGGTATAGGGTTAGCCTGTCTATTTGTAGAATTGCCAAACAAGAGAGTAAAGTTGTCATTGAGATCTCGTTGTGGCGTCGATGTTGCGGCATTCGCTAAGTCGATGGACCCTGGCGGAGGTGGTCATGTAAAGGCTGCTGGCGTAACAATGCGAGGTGATTTCGAGGACGTAGTTGACCTAGCCTCAGCCGAGTTGCTTCAGCGGATACTGGAGGTTGGTTAGTAATAATGACATCGGTTATTCCATTAATATTTGCCCTATTTATATCTAGTATAATTGTGAAAACAGGTGCCACGGCCTTTGAATTGACGGGAATGGATAAGGACAAATCAAAGTTTCAGGCTTTGAGTTCTTTTACTGGAGCAGGCTATACTACCAGAGAGGCTGAGCAGGCAGTAGCCACTCCTGTTCGTCGCCGAATAACCGCAAGTCTTATGAAGCTTGGGTATGCTGGTACAGCCTCGGTTGTAGCCACAGCGATACTGTCCGTAGATGCTAATAGCGCAAAGGGCAGCCTTATGAATTTTGCCGTGTTGGTAGGGGTTGGAGCCTTTGCTATGTTATTTTTCCGTAGGTACGGACATGGGTCTTGGTTGGTAGATTTGATTAGAAGGGAGCTGACAAAAAGGATGACTGCCGATGAGGTTCCTCATGAGGACTTAATCTCATATCAGGCAGGTTTTGGGGTGACGAGAATCGAGGTTCCGACAGGATCTAGGGTTTCTGGGTCACGCTTAAGGGATCTAAATTTCCGTGAGTACCAGTTGCAGGTTTTAGCTATCGAGGAGGGGCACGAACTCCTGCCTGTGCCTCACCCAGACACCGTAATAGTCCCCCACCAACACCTCATTCTGTACGGTCGAATGGCGGCAGTTCAAGAGATGTTTAGCCCCAATAGCGCCAAAGATAATAAGGCCCCAGCCTGATGACAAAAGTCTCACCTAATGACGATGAGTCTTTAGACATCCTGACGCGAGAGTGGAGAATCTTTCAACTAAAAAGAGGCCACCGTTTTTCGACTGATGATCTGCTAACGGCATGGACTGCTATAAAGGCTTCGCCAGGAGCTAGAGACCTACTTGATATAGGTAGTGGTATTGGCTCAGTCGGTCTCCTGACTCTGGCAGGTGTCCACCCTGATGCCAAGTTGACAACTATAGAGGTGCAAGAGGTCTCGTTTGAATTGGCCAAGAAGACAGTGGAGTACAACGGAATCGCTGATCGTGTTTGCTTGAATCATGGTGATCTTAGAGAGCATTCTCGATTGTTGGAGAGTGGAAGGAAGTGGCCCCTAATTACTGGCTCTCCACCATATATACCACTGGGGAAAGGTGTGTGTTCACCGCATCCCCAGCGAGCAGGCGCTCGAATGGAGTTAAAGGGTAGCGTTGTTGATTACTGCCTGACGGCCGCTGCTAGGCTTTCCCAAGAGGGGTTTTTCTGTTTCGTTCATTCTGCTAGCGACACCAGACCAGAGTCAGCAATCAAGAGTGCTGGGTTAGCTTTACTACAGCGCCAAAACGTTGTCTTTAGAGAGGGTCTAGAACCCACAATTGCGCTCTTTATATGCGGCTGGGAAGGGGTTCGTAAGGACCTGCCAGACCTAGTTGTGAGAAATACAGAGGGTGAGTGGACTGAGGACTATCACAAGATGAGAGATGAGATGGGTGTACCTAACTTAAGAAGGTAACCATCTAGAACTTCAGACCACAATGTTTAGCAAGTGGGCAAAATAGCTTTCTGTCTGTTATTATTTGGGTATGCGTAAAGCTAAGACACCAAAAATTAGAATCGGCACATTTAAGAGCAGGTTGGCGATGGCGCAGTCCCGTTGGGTTGGCGGTCAGATTCAGAAGGCAGGCGGAGATCAAGTTCGTGTTGACTATGTCTTGCTAAAAGATGGTGAGGCCGAGTCTGCTCTTAGGGGCAGCCGAGTTGATGTGTTGGTTCATAGGTATTGTGATCCATCTTTAGTAGAGGGAGAGGGGCTGCAATTAGCCGCGACACCGACTCGAGATGATCCTGCAGATGTTCTCATAATTAGAAAGGATGAGTGCGATCCTAGCCAGTCGCCACCTTTGAAAAATGGGGCGAGTGTGGGCTGTAGCAGTGCTACAGTTCAGGCACAATTACTAGAATGTAGAGGCGATCTTTCGGTACCTATAATGGAGGGCTCCCTTCACTCTAGAATAGAATTTCTCCGTGGAGGTAAGTTTAGCGCAGTAGTAGTAACTGCGGCTGGAATCTCTAGGTTAAAACCCGACTTGAGTGACTTTATGGTCTACAGAATGGACCCAAACCTTTTTGTTCCAGTCGCAGGCCAAGGAGCGCTCGCTCTTCAGACGCGAGCTGGAGACAAGGACTCCTTGAGGGTATTGGATCTTATACACGACTCCTTGGGGGCATACGCCATAGATGCTGAGCGAGGTTTTGTTTCGATATCTGGTGCTACTCGGGACCAGCCCGTAGGCGCTTGGGCTGAATGGACAGACGATGGACTCAGGCTAAACACAGTGGTTGCCTCAAACACATGGTCTCCTGCGGCTCCGACAAGATTGGAGCGAGTAGTGCTTACCTACAATGACCCAGAAGAGTTAGCGTGGGAGGCTTTTGAGGCTCACAAGGACCGCCTAAGTGGTGACGTTGTCTTTCACGGAGCGGGTGAGTCAATGACTAGGGTCTTGCTTACAGGCTCCGAGGGGGTCGGTCGTAGACAGGCCGAAGCATTTAAAGAGGCTGGATATGGTGTTGTCTTTGCCCCTATGGTAATAACGGATGACACCACGAAGATCTCAACCATTCAGAGGGTAACAAGTGCACTACGCCCAGGGGATTGGATAGTCTTTACTACTGGCGCTAGCGTCAGGCATCTAATGAATCGCCTTACTGTACACACACTACCTAAGAGCATAAGGGTTGCCGCGGTAGGTCCAATCGCCCAGAGCGTTGCAAATAGCTATGGGCTAAGCGTTGAGCCTGTACGAGAGTCGAGTGATCATAGGGCGTTATCGAGTGAATTTTTGAACTTGTTTGGTGAGAACAAGAAGCTTCGCATTTTGGTACCAATGGCCCTTCAGGGTGACAAAGATGTCAGTGATGTTCTAAAGAGCATGGGCCATGCTGTTTCGTCGTTGCCCATATACAGGCAGATTGCCGCTCCCGAGGCGACTATAGAAGGAGCGTTGGCGTTGGATTACGATGTGGCTTTGTTTTCGAGTGCCAAAGAGGTTGAGGTCTACAAGGAGTATCACGAACTTCCTTCTATATGCCTAGGCATAGGAATAGGTACATTGAGATCTCTAAGGCGAGCAAAGACAGATAATGTAATTGACTGTGATACTACTGATCCAGAAAGGCTAGTTGAGTTAGTAGTTAATGCTTTGAAGGTTTGGGGTTAGGCTTTGATTGGCTATATTTTTGGAAAGATCATATCCCTTGTCATCTTGACGGCGGCGGTTTTCGCGACGACACACATAGTTGATGGGATAGAGACGCGAGACAACGCTGCTGCCTTGAGAGGGAGTGTAACCTATGCGGTTATGAGCTTTCTTTATGGTTGGGTGCTGAAAATATTGCTTTTCCCATTTGCTCTAATAGCGGTTGGATTTGTGGTGAGCGCTCTATTGCTGTGGGGTACAGGCGTGGTGGTGCCAGGTTTTTCAGTAGGACCACGTGCTGCAATGTGGGGAGCCGTGATTATCTGGGGAACTAACCTAGGGCTTACATTTGGTTTAGAGTTGTTGTTTTAGCCAGGGTTGGTCACGAGGCTGCCTATTTTCCACGCCCCTGTCCAGCACCGTATTGGCCCCTTGAGAGTGCGCTATCATCGGGCCTTATCTGCAGTGTTACTGGCAGGTCTAGCTCGAGATCCTGTCTGACTATCCGAAAGACAAGAGTCTCTCCTGGTGGGGATAGACCAACTGTTCTAATCACCTCATTAGAAGAGGTTACTGGCTCACCATCAATAGAGATGATCGTGTCGCCAACTACGAGACCAGCCAGGTCTCCAGGAGTGCCACTGTACACCTCTGCTACAAACACGCCATCCTCTCCAGACTCGGGCTCACCTTTGCCCTTTACCAGCCCTTCATCTTCTGAAAGAGAGACGCCAATCCAACCTCGTTGAACCTCTCCATGTTCTTGCAGTTGAGTCATCACATCACGCACCATATCTACTGGTACGGCAAACCCGATACCTTGGCCTTGCGATGAGATCGCTGTGTTCATACCGACTACTTCGCCTTGAAGATTAAAGAGTGGCCCCCCTGAATTTCCTGGGTTGATGCTAGCATCAGTCTGGATGAAATCATCGTACGGTCCTGCTCCGATTTCTCTACCTAGTGCGGATACAATGCCAGCGGTTACTGTCTGAGAAAGTCCAAACGGATTTCCAATAGCGATCACCCAATCACCAACGCTAAGTCCGTCACTGTCGCCAAGCTCAACAAAGGGGAATCCAGCCGAGTCCTCAATCTTCACAAGCGCCACATCCGTACGGTAATCTGACCCCAAGACTTCAGCCTGGAAGGTTCTCTCGTCTGCTAGAGTGACCATTACGTAATCAGCATCATCCACAACGTGGTGATTGGTCAGTATCAACCCGTCACTTGAGATAATAAACCCACTCCCTAGCCCAGTCTCAATCCTTCCGTTTCTACCTGCTCCATATGGTGACCACCTGTTGTTAGATACCTGTTGTTCTACGTTGATGTTTACAACCGCAGGACCTAGGAGCTCCACCAATGGAGCTAGCGAAATCTGAGGATTGTAAGTTAGCGGTTCTGCTGGCGTAGAATTAGCAGCCTCTGTTGAGATGGACTCCATTACCTCAGGCGCTGTCGAGATAGTAGAGTTCGCAGGCCCCGCCTCAATTGAAGGAGGGTGGCTGTAGAACAAAAGGGCACCAATAGCTACAATGACACCTGTTTTTGTAATTTTCATTAAAGTCTTCACCTTACCTGCCAAAGCGTAACGCAACTAATAATTCGTGTGTGTTCGCCAGCCTGTGTTTCAAGTGACGACACCCACTGGGTCCAGATTCTTCCAACATTCTAAGTTGAAATAACAGTTCATTACAAGGCGATATGTGATTAGTATTGATAATTACCGACAGCGTGGCGTATTAACAAATTGGATTATCCTTCGACACCACATCTTCATGCACGTAAACGTCGTATTTTGGGTATAAATGGCGAAAGCTGCAACCACGTAGCTGGTTATAGTAATTAAACTGTGTTTCATAATTGTTAGGTCCATTTCATGTCTGAAGAGATTACAGAAGATCAGATCGGTCAGCTTAAAAAGGCACTTTTGTCCATGCAGTTGGATTTGTTGGATAAAATTGACGATAGAGCACGTGTCGAGACAGTGGACCTCGATCTACCTATCGGCCGACTCTCCAGAGTCGACGCTCTACAGCAGCAGAGCATGGCAAAGGCAGAGGTGCAGCGAGCAAAGAGGTCTTTGAGACAGATTGAGTCGGCCTTAGAATTTATTGAAGAGGGGACCTATGGCTTCTGTAAGATGTGCGAAGAGCCTATAGGGATCCTAAGGCTTAAGGCTAGGCCAGCCTCGCCATTTTGTATTGCTTGCCTTCAAAACTCAGAAATTTAGCTAGCCTGCGCCTTTACTGGAAAACAGCGCCTTGGCGTGTGCTGGGCAATACCTCAGGCAGAGTTGAACAGCTTACTTCAGTAACCTGACTGTTGGTCCAGATAGTAACTGTGGCGGCAGGACCTTCCGTTGAGCAGCCTTGAGTTGACATTCGGAGTAGATCTGTTGCCTGAACGTATCTGTTGCTGCGGGGATCTTCGTCATTTAGAAGTAATCCTGTATTCTCTGGGCTAACAAAACCAGTAACGCCTTCAGAAGTAGAGACCTTGTAGGCTATGGTATCGTTGTGAAACCCCCCAAGTCTGACCCCCAATAGCTCCACTGGTGTTCCTGGTTCGACTGTCCCCACAACATCGCCAAACGTTGCTTGGAATTCCTCACTACCATCCATAGAGATTGTACTTACCAAATCGATGGGCGAATCTGAGAACGCTACCACCGATTCATTCGCCACTTGAGGTTGTCTCTCAACGATGACCTGAGATGGGGAGACTTCACGCATTTCGTCCGCATCAATTACATCTGTATGGCCGCATGCTATCAAAAATGAAACTAACTTTATGAAAACTATCACTTCTATTCCTCACCTGGTTTAGCACCTAACATGAGAGTTGCTCTTCGGACTAGGTAATAAGAATCATAAAACAATAGATGGCGGATCACCCTGAATGTGGGTTAGAAGCGCCATTCAAGCTTAGTTATGTATTATTTCATAGGAACACAATGTCTGAGAGCCCAAATCTAGAGCTATTAGCACCAGCTGGATGTTACCCTTCGCTGCAAGCAGCATTAAATAATGGAGCGGACGCCATCTATTTTGGTCTCGCTCAACTCAACATGCGAGCCCGTGCCCGAAGAAGTTTTGAAGGGGGCGACCTCCCAGAGATTATGGAGCGGATCCACGCCGCGGGAAAGAAGGGTTATTTAACTATAAACACCATTCTTTATGACCACGATCTCCCATTGGCCACTTCCCTATTGGTCGAGGCTAAACGCTGTAATGTTGATGGGGTGATCGTCTCCGATATCGCTGGAATGGAGGCCGCATTCGAGCTTGGCTTAGAGATCCATATCAGCACCCAACTCTCAATATCTAATTATCCGAGTTTGAAGTTCTTTGCTCGCTGGGCGGACAGGGTCGTGCTCGCTAGAGAGTTAACACTTGGAGCTATTAAGCGTATACACAAGGAGATTGAGGCCAACGACCTCAGGGGGCCGTCTGGGAGGCCGATGGAGATAGAGGCTTTCGCACATGGCGCGTTGTGTGTCGCTGTGTCTGGTAGGTGTGATATGTCCCTGTACACCTCGAATGCTAGCGCTAACCGAGGGGCTTGTGAGCAGAATTGTCGACGCGAGTACACTGTGACCGACACACAAACTGGCAAGCAATTGGTTGTTGACAACAATTACATTATGTCTCCAAATGACCTATGTACTATCGAGTTCATAGATAGAATGGTCGACGCTGGGATCACAACATTTAAACTCGAGGGAAGAGCGAGGGCTCCAGAGTATGTAGATGCGGTTGTCGGTGCTTATCGAAAGGCTATTGATGCCGTTGAAGATGGAAGCTTCACACCAGAATTGGTTGATACTTTAATGCCAGGCCTCAATAAGGTTTACAATAGGGGCTTTAGCACTGGTTTTTACTTTGGTCGGGAGGGCGGCTGGTCAGGAGCACCAGGTTCGAAAGCCACGCACAGGAAGGTATTGGTAGGGCCTGTTAGGAACTATTTTGCCAAGGCTGGTGTAGTAGTTGTCCAGATAACTGACAGCAAGGTATCATCAGGTGATGATTATTTGTTGGTAGGGCCAACAACAGGCGTCGTTAAGGGTCGATTAGAAGATTTACGTGTTGAAGGAGAGCCAACTGAATTAGCTAAACAGGGCTCAATGGTCTCTTTTGCAGTCCCAGAACGAGTGAGGTTGTCAGACAGAATGTTTATTATGGTGCCAGTAGGAAATGCTTAAAATCAAGCATCGCCAGAAGGAGTGTATAGGCTGTGACAGCTGTATTGAGCTGGCTCCAGACTATTTTGAAATGAACAATGACGGTGAGGCTACACTACTTCACAAGATTGGAAAAGATGGGCCATGGATTCAGGGAGAGGGGTTTGTTTCAGATATAGAAGCTCTAGATGAGGCTGCTGCAGCTTGTCCAGTTCAGATAATTGTAATAGATAGGTAGAAGACGATAAAGGAGTCAGAATGTCCAAATCTATAAGTTGGTATTATCATAGGAACGGTTGAACTTCTTGTAAGCGAGCCCGAGAGTTCTCGGGCCCCAAAGAGTTTGATAAACAAAATTTTGTTCTCGCCAGAAAGGTTAAGATAGAACATGATGAGGCAATAGCGCTAGCTAGAGAAGCAGAGGTTATTCTTGTTTCTCGAGGCAAGAAATTATTAGAGTTTGATTCCAGCGCTACCGATGAAGAATTAGCGAAGGTTATTCTTGGAAGGAGCGGTACTCTACGAGCACCAGCTATTCGTGCTGGCAATACATTTATTGTTGGGTACCACGAAGAAGGCTACGCTCGGGTCTTCGCTTAAGGCGTCGCCTCACAGAATGGGCCTTCGATTCTAAGCCCGTTGTTAGACTCATCACACTCTAGCGCGTCTGTAGTGGCGGTGAAGTTTATCGCGACTTTTCCGCGTAGCTGGCTAGCAGGTACAACTACACGTATGGAGTCTTGATATAGTCCCGACACAATAGAAGGCGGTATCGTTATGGTATCGTATGTAATTAGACCACCGTCAGCCGCTTCTAGCTCTATTGTTATAGCTGCTCCTACATCTATGTCTGCAAGACCGTCGTTACCTATATGTACCCAGAAGATCACCTGGTCTTCATCGCAATCGATCTCACAGTAACCCCCAGTACCTACCCTGAGGTCTGGTGCGTCGTCGCCTTGGGCTATAGTCATGTCACCAGACCTAAAGTTGTTGTAGTCAGGCCAATTAGATGGGACTGGTGAAGGTATGCTTCCGTTGTCATTTACATGGGTGATGCTGTAGGCGTGTTGGTTCCACGTTCTACGACCAGGCATCCAGCTGTTGTCTGCGTCTCCGAAGACTCGGATCCCAGAATGGCTGCCGTAATGGGTAGTGTTGGCTACTACGATCTCTGCTTGGTTATCGCCGTCGACATCAGCCACCACAGGATACTCCAACCAGGTCCCGTTGCTGTGCTCCGAGGATGCTAGCTTTACTGAACCATCGACACCATTGAAAACCCAAAGAGTCGACTGATCAGCGTATACAACTTCAGCCACACCATCTCCTTCAAAGTCGAATACTGATGAACCAGTATTTCCTGAAGATGAGTCGTCAGTGATAGCCTGCCATTTTACTGAACCATCCGTTTCGATAACGCTGTACCTAGAACCAGAAGCTACTCCTATCTCAGGTTCACCGTCCCCATCGAAGTCTGCGACGGTTGGTGGGCCACCATAGCCGCCACCATTAGCGTTTGGAATAGTGAGCTGCCAGACAACAGTACCGTTATGGTCTTGAAGTCGGACGTTTCCACCAGCGGATACTACGATGTCACCTTTTCCGTCACCATCAAAGTCTGCTACTGCCGTGTACCCATCTGGTTCGGCATTACACCATATTGTAGTGCCGTCCATCTCATAGAGTGCATTGCCTGCTACAACCTCTAGAATACCATCACCGTCTATGTCTGCTGCATATGTAGCGGTTCCTACGTTCCCGTCACTACCACCCCTTCCACACATCCCTTTACCTATGCGTTGGCCAGTGCTGTTTAGTATAGCGTTACCGCATATTATTTCGGGGTCCCCATCACCGTTCATATCCGATATCGAACAGACATCTGAAATACCATAAATCGCGCCAGAGAGAGAGTCAGAGGTCCATTTCTGCGTACCGTCATGCTCAAAGGCTACAGCTAGGTCTGGAGTTAAAGAGACAAACTCAACGAAACCATCACCGTCGATATCACCAGCAGCAACTCCGCCTGTCCCCTGAAGACCATGGCCAGATGCCGCCCAGATTTCTGCTCCGTCTGCTCCAGAGATAGCCCTTAGGATACCGTTGGTCGACCAGCCACTCTCTGAGTATGAGACGAAGACAATGTCTGGAATGTCGTTGTCGTCGATAATACCATCTCCGTTGTCGTCGTTGACACTGGAAACAATCGGCGTGCTCATAACGCTGTTGTTCCCACCGTCGTTAGTGAATGTTGGCTTGTACCACTCTACGACTGGATTGAACGTACCGTACTGGACCTCATGCACGCACTCTTCGTTCACTGAAGCAGCGAAGCCTAAAGGGTCGTCACTGGGACAGTCCTCATCTGGAGGGGTACCAGTGTCCACTGGGCCTGTGTCCACAATATAGGTGTCGACTATTCCCGTGTCCCCAGGTGGATCGTCAGGCTTATCATTAATCCCGTATTCTGAACACGCAGCGGTTAAGGTTAATGCAGATAGACTAATGAGATAAAGACTAGGGGGCATTTTCTTCATGGTTTCCTCGCTCTGAGAATTATACACTAGTTAATGGTATCACAAAAGCAGATATGGTTTCATATAAGTGGTGTTTTTAGGAAGTCTTAAGAACTTGGTGTAATTTCAATTGATGGATGGTGGCTTTGAAGGGTGTACATTTTAAGATAAGCACAGTAGCTACAATGTTTTTAGTAGCGTGTGGTGGCTCTACAGAGAATGAAGGTGTCTGTAATGTGGACGTGGGTTGGGTTGATACTGTTCCAGCTTTTATGGATTCTACTATTGAATGGGGGCTGGACGAGATCGCTGCTACAGGCACCCGCATAAGCGCTGTTGATTTTGACGGAGACGGCTGGCCAGATCTGGCAGTACGAAAGGACAATGTTCCAGATGAACAGACAGAAGAGGGGAGGGAGGTTTGGCTTCTGCGCAACAATCAATTGGGTGGTTTCGAGGATGTGACTTATGAGTCAGGCGTGCTAACGTCTAGATACTCGAATAGCTCTAGGCCAGGTAGTGTCTGGGCATTTGCCGATGTAGATAACGACGGCGATCTCGATATTTATGTGGGGCTGCCGGATTCTGGAAATCAATATGATGAGACATCAGAGATTCTCCTTAACAATGGGGAAGGCAGCTTCGAACTTGGACCAGAGACGAGTGACCTAAGGGTCTCTAATAACGACATGCCGTATGGCGCGGTGTTTACCGATGTTAATTTAGATGGGAATGTGGATCTGTGGGTTGCTCAGTACAGTGACTCGTCGGGGCCTAGGCAGGACAAATTGTACATAGGTGATGGCAATGGAAGTTTTTCCAACGAAACGAAAGACTTTGGGCTTAAGACTACTACTTGGAACGCTATCGATGATCTAAACAACGCTCTGTCGCACTCAAACGCATGGAGTGCGAATGCATGTGACCTTAACGGTGATGGTTTCCCTGAATTGTTAGCGGCCTCGTATGGGCGGGCTCCAAATCACTTATGGCAAAATATAGGCGGCACGGAGTTTGAAAATGTGAGCTTGTCTTCAGGGTACGCTTTTGATGATCGCACTGACTGGAGTGATAATGAATCAGCTCGCTGCTGGTGCAAATTGCACCCAACAGATACAGGTTGTGAAAATGTACCTGAACCATCGGCGATAGCTTGTAATACCGACTCCGATGCATTCAGGTGGAATCACTCATATGACAGGGAGCCATTTAGGCTTGGGGGTAACAGCGGTGAGACAGTATGTGCTGATATCAACAACGATGGCAGGCTGGATCTTTTCACGACAGAGATAGTTCATTGGGATGTAGGAGCGTCATCAGACCCTAGTGAGATATTATGGAATGATTCTGTGGATAGCCCAGTGTTCACTCGACCTGGGGGCGAAATTACAGGTATTACTCGAGAACACGAGATTCCAGACTGGAATGATGGTGATATTACTGCATCAGTGTTCGATTTCGACAACGATGGTTGGCCAGATATTTACCTAGGAAGTACGGATTATAGCGGGACTAGAGGCCTATTATATCGACAGGTAAGTCCAGAACAGTTTCAACCTGTCCCAATTGATGTTGGTATTGACCATAGAAGGAGTCACGGAAGTGCCATCGCAGACTTCGATAGAGATGGTGACCTTGATGTTGTAGTAGGTCACTCACAAGGGCGATGTAGTGGCGAGTGCTACGATACATTTAATATAAGACTGTTTGAAAACCAAATTGCTGAGACCTCAAATTGGGTACAGGTGACTTTAGCTGGTGTTGAGTCAAACAGCGCCGCCATTGGTGCTCAAGTTACTGTAGTGAGTGATGGCGTAACTCAGCTCCAAGAGGTGGATGGCGGCCACGGACAGTGGGGAAATCAGGACGACCTATCTCTACATTTTGGGTTGGGGGATGACTGTGATGCTGAAGTTACAGTCAGTTGGCCCAATAATCAAAGCGCTTCGCAGACGTTTACAGTAAAGAGTGGCATCCGTTACATAGTAGAAGAGGGCCTGGAGCCCATAGAGGTAATAAGTCAGTGAACAAATATCCTACTCTTTTCCAACCATTAGACCTGGGACACGTTGTCCTAAAAAACAGGGTCTTGATGGGTAGCATGCACCTTGGCCTAGAAGAGCAGAGAGGCGATTTAACTAAACTAGCCGCGTTCTATGAAGCACGAGCCAAGGGTGGAGTGGGTCTGATTGTTACTGGTGGAATATCACCAAATATAGCTGGGCAGGCTAAACCATTTGCAGCCACAATGAGTAAAAAGAGGCATGCAAAGAGACACGAAGTCGTGACCGCCGCCGTCCATAAACATGGCGGTTTAATCGCTATGCAGATTTTGCATACAGGTCGATATGCTTATTCACCAATGGCTGTCAGCGCATCAAATATAAAGTCACCTATTAGCCCTTTCAGGCCTAGAGAACTGTCTGACAGGGGTGTTTTGAGCACTATTAAAGATTACATAAGGTCTGCAAAATTGGCCCAGAGCGCAGGGTATGATGGTGTAGAGATTATGGGTTCCGAAGGCTACTTTATAAATCAGTTCCTTGTCCCTAAGACCAATAAGAGGGTGGATGATTGGGGCGGTAGCTTCGAAAAAAGAGCTAGGCTTGCCGTTGATATTGTAAAAGGCACCAGGGAGGCTGTCGGCGATAAATTTATTATCATTTTCAGGTTGTCTATGCTGGACTTGGTCGAAGGTGGAAGTACCTTCGAAGAGGTGATCTCACTCGCTAAACTTATAGAGGCTGCTGGAGCTAGCATTATCAATACAGGGATAGGTTGGCACGAGGCCAGGGTACCGACGATAGCGACAATGGTTCCAAGAGCAGCTTATACCTGGATCTCTAAGCGGGTTCGAGATGAGGTCTCCATACCTATAGTAGCGACTAATCGGATTAACATGCCTAGTGTGGCGGAGGAGGTCTTAGCCCGTGGAGACGCTGATATGGTCTCAATGGCACGGCCGTTATTGGCTGATCCTGACTGGGTGAATAAGGCACAGGCCGGTAATACTGATCGAATCAATACGTGCATAGCCTGTAACCAGGCCTGCCTAGATCACCTTTTCGAGGGAAAGAGCGCTAGCTGTTTAGTGAATCCTTTTGCATGTGTAGAGAGTGAGATCGATATCATTAAGACGGATTCTCCAAAACGCGTCGCTATTGTAGGGGCTGGTCCTGGAGGCCTGGCTGCTGCCGTCACCGCTGCGCAATGCGGGCACACGGTAACGCTTTATGAGGCGAGTGGTCAAATAGGTGGTCAGTTCTTGGTAGCTAAAGAGATTCCAGGAAAGGAGGAGTTTATAGAAACACTCCGTTATTTTAGTAATGAACTCAAAGCAGAAGGCGTTCGAGTCGTTCTTAATCACAAGGTTGATGTCGAAGAGTTATCGGATGGGTCTTTTGATGTAATTGTCGTGGCTGCTGGGGTCTTACCAAGGCGCTTAGAGATAGAGGGGCTGAGGAGTTCTAAAAAGGTATTAAGTTATCTCGATGTACTGCGGGAAAAGAAGCCTGTTGGGGAGAGGGTAGCTATTATAGGAGCTGGTGGAATCGGTTTTGATGTTGCGGAATATCTCTCAAAGGAGGAGCCTGACAAGGTTCAGACTATAGACGAGTACCTTGAGTGTTGGGGGGTGGATAAGAGCTACTCTAATGGCGGTGGTCTGACAGCAGCGTTGAAAGAGAAGCCTTATCGACACATTTATATTTTGCAACGTTCGCCGGGTAAATTTGGGGCAGATCTAGGCAAGACGACAGGCTGGATTCATAGAGCAGCATTAAAGAAGGCTGGCGTTAAGATGATAGGCGGGACAAAATATCGCAAGGTAGATTCAGAGGGGCTCCATATAACTGTGGACGGAGAGGACCATCTTTTAGAGGTTGATAATATTGTAGTCTGCGCGGGCCAGGTGCCAGATCGCTCCTTGGCGGAAGCTTTAGACGACAAGGGCATTCCATACTTGATCGTCGGTGGGGCAAAGGATGCCAAAGGGATAGACGCTAAACGAGCTATCGCTGAAGGGACTCATGCTGCGCTTGGGATTGGTTAGTGCGTAATAGGCGATGAGATCCTAGCCGTTGTGCCTTCACCTGGTGGAAGTATATTTACACCCACAGCTGCTGTGTTTGAGCCAGTGTTTACAAACAGGTCCATTGCGGGGATCTCCCAACTTCCCGTATAAAAGCCAGCGAGTATGTCAGGTGCACCATCGCTAGTCCAGTCGTGGGCTATCAGTGAGCCTGAACAACAATCGTCAGAGCCAGATTCAATGTGTGGAGCAACGTCTAGAAGTTCGGTGGGGTTCCCTAATGATGCGCCATTTCCGTTCATTATCCATACTTGCCCTGGGTCACCGTCATCATCGAGGCCAACGACAAGGTCAGTTGAGCCATCCATGTCGAAGTCTGTGAAATCTAAAGTGTTGGCTGGTGCATTTATTTGTCCAGCTAATTGTGGTGAGTAAAAACGGCCTAAACCATCACCTAAAAATGTATAGATTGAGACAGTGCTTGTACCACCACCAGTGTATTCCAACATCGCAATGTCTGGTATGTTATCGCTGTTGAAGTCTTCGCTGTGGTAGACTCCGGCCATTTTATAGCCTGTGTTTAGAGCGGTTATGTCGAATGCGTTGTTGTCTAGAGAGAAGTTACCAGCTCCGTCGTTAGTTAGGACATTTCCACTGTTGTTGGCTGCAGAATAACCATAGATATCCAGGTCTCCATCTAGATCAAAATCAGCAGCGCCAGTCAGACCAAAATCTATTGTGCTTAAAACATCAGCGTTTGTCCAACCCCCATCACAGGAGTCATAATAAAAGCTCACGAGCCTATATGGAGTGGATGAGTTTGGTCTGACTTTCGCCAATATTTCATGTTGACCGTCCCCATCGAAATCTCCGACAACTACGCTTCCAGCGATCTCTTCGGCGATGGAGCCACTGATAGATGTATATGGATTAAATGTGCCATCTCCGTTGGAAGTATAGAGTCTAATTTCTTGGCCGTTGTAAACATTAATAAAGAAGTCTTCGTTATAGGTTTGGTCTTCACAAGGTAATCCTGTGCCCTCTTGGTTTGCGGTAGCCTCTTGACTGTCTGGGTCATTTGAGAAGATGTGCAGTGACCCCTCCTCGAAGGATGAGTCGCTTGGGTTGAATCGGACAGTCAGGTCGGTCCACTCTCCTGGCTCCAATGTGCCAACGCCACCTTGTAGATCACCTTCATCATGTAAAAATAGTTCAGATGCAGATGTGGAGTAGTATGTGATACTGCTTATCTCTAATGGAGCCAAGCCTATGTTCTCTACTGTCACTGTAAGGTCATTAATACCCCCTGATACTCCAAAGTCATGAAATAAGGGAGACAGAGAGATTTCAGGTTCTAAAACGGCTGCTATTACGGGGACCTCTAGGGTCGGTACGTCAGGGTCATTACTATAGAACTCGATTATTGACTCTTGTGCGGTCATATCTTCTGGTGTGTAGGTCACAACTATGTTCGTGAACTCACCGGTTTCTAGTTCTGAGTCGCCTATATTGGTTGTTGTAAAGATCCCTGTAGTGTCATGAAGGTAAAGACCGTTTAGAATTAGAGTCTCATCACCGATGTTTGCGATCTCGACAACATTGACTGCCTGGTTCCCAACTGCTAGAGGCTCAAATTCTATCGGTGAAGGTGTCACCTGTATGTGCGGCCCTGGACCAACACCTGTTTCGCCTCGGATAACATCCGACTTCGGGTTTATCGTGTAATCAGAACACCCTATTAGTGTCGCTGCCCCAATAAGTATACTAAGACGCTTTCTCATCGTAACTCCCACCACAATCCAGATCTGGCCCTGGGGTGTGTTTAGTTCAACAATAGTCCGATATTAGTTCCGCTATTGTTAGGTCTAGTTTCCAAGTTACATTGTTCGTTGTGGGTAGGCCAACATTTTTGAAATGCCGCGTTCAAGAGAGTATCGAGGGTTCCAGCTTAATGTAGCTTTGGCTTTATCTATACTTGCGACTGAGTTCGTTACCTCACCGACTCGTCTAGCTGCTAGCTCTGGGCTTGGGAGGCTTTGGGAATCAGGTCTTATTTTTGCGGCAATAATTGTGTGTAGATTCATAACAGAAGTAGATACGCCACTACCGATATTCAATATTTCACCCCTTAGTCGCTGATCGCGGCTTCCTGCTTGAACCATCGCTCCTACTACGTCGTCAATGAAAACGAAATCCCTAGTGTTATTCCCATCTCCAGTGATTGTCCCGTATCCTCTAGATTTTATACTGGAGGTGAAGGCGCTAACGACGCCAACATTGTGACGTTCGGTGTTGTGACCATATACGTTGAACAGGCGCAGACATACAGTGTCTAACGCCGTGTTTTGGCCCCACTCCACGACCAGTTGTTCTGCGGCTAATTTACTGAGTGCGTAAGGAGAAGTTGGGGCAGGTGTGTCATTCTCTCTACAAGGCATCTCTGGGCTATTACCGTAGACTGCGGCCGTTCCTGCAAAGAGAACTCTGCTTACTCCATATTTACCAGCAGCTCTGAGTGTATTCAGTGTCCCTAGATGGTTTATAGCCATGCAGCGGGACTCTTGAACAAAGCTGTCAGGCACACTCACGAAACCAGCCATATGAAAGACTAAATCTATACCCCTCATTGACGCCGAGAGACAGTGAGTATCCAAAATAGATCCTCGAATAAAGTCGTGTTTTATTCCTTGTAGGTTTTCTTGCTTTCCACTACTGAGATCATCAAGTACACGAATATGGGCTCCATCCGTATAGAGTTGTCGAGCTAAATGGGAGCCTATAAAACCAGCGCCACCAGTTATTAGAACTTTTTTCCCCTTATACATGAATGGGCTCTGCTCTCAGGTTGTCAGCTAGCTCCTCTGCGAGGTGACTAGCCTCATCCCAATTGTGATTATTGTCAGCAGCATCTGGCTCTAAGCTAATAACTACTCCATCTCTGCCTAAATCATAGATTGAAATCTCTAGATCCACCGTTTCGCTCAAACCTTGGTTTTCTAGGTCAGTCTGTATGGAGAACAAAATATTCATGCAGTCGGTTGTTTCTCGATCACATTCTAGAGTTATTCCTCTGAAGTTCGATGCTACATCCGCCGCCGCTGCCCTTATTTGTTTTTCATTCAGGCTGTTTTTCGGAATTTTCCATACTCTGTCCATTGGGTGCTATATCCCGAAAAGATACTGAATGGTAAGACTATGTGGTATTCGTTTATCCAAGATTAGGATGGTGATGGAGTTATACAAAACTTCGGATAACCCCGCTAGGGAGAGAGTTTACCAATGAGAAGAGTTAGGAGCGCTCGAGTTGAGGCTATGGAGTGTACGCCGCAAGAATTTGGCAACATTTACAATGGTGCTGCGCTTATTTTGTATGAGATTAAAGGCGGTGAATTGAAGCGCCCAGTTAGAATCAGGGCATCAACAACAGCTACAGCTAGTGGGACTCTGTTTCATGAGTCAGCGCCTAAGGCTTCTGAGGGCATGTATGATCCAGAGCTCTTTGAGGACCGTCGTTTTCGGAAGGAGGCATTTGTATTGCTGGAGAGTGGTGGGCCCAAAAATGGTCGTACTATAACTATCGGTAGAACAGGTAATTCTGATGTAGTAATAAACGATTACACCGTCTCGGCTAGCCACGCGATATTTGACAGATCTTATCAGGGGGCAGGCCCCCACCTAGGGTGCGTGGGAGGAAGAAACGGCACATTTGTTAACAGCGATAAGGTTAATAACGGAGACTATGCTCCTTTAAACACAGGTGATCTGGTTAGGCTAGGTAGGGTAGAGATGATTTATGTAGCCCATAAAGATCTGTATTCCGTACTGCGTGATGAGGTGCCTGAATGTCGTGTATCTGCCCTTATGGGATGGGGTAAATCGTAATGGAACAGGGTGTCTCTGACAACGAAGAAGGCACCTTTTCAATGCTAGGCCTTACTGATGCGCTCAAAAGGGCCGTTGATACCATGGGCTTTCAGCGGATGACAGATATTCAGCGTGAGTCTCTGCCGCCGATGTTAACTGGAAGCGATTTGGCAGGACAAGCAAAGACTGGTAGTGGAAAGACAGTAGCCTTCGGTCTGGCTGCGCTAATGCGAGTTGATGAGACGAATAGCGAACCACAGGTGTTGGTTTTGTGCCCAACTAGGGAGTTGGCAGACCAGGTTGCAGAAGAGCTAAGAAAACTCGCTACTTACATGACTAAAACCAGGGTGCTAACGCTATGTGGTGGAAGACCCTTCCGGGACCAGAGTAAGGGTTTAGCCGGAGGGGCCCAAGTGCTGGTTGCAACACCTGGTAGACTCGGTAAACATTTAAGAAAAGAGACCTTGGACCTAAGTTCCCTTAGAGTGGCAGTCCTAGATGAGGCTGACAGAATGCTGGACATGGGTTTTGAGGAGCAAGTGATCGAGATTATTGATCAGATGCCTAGCAAACGCCAAACACTTCTATTTTCAGCCACATTTCCTGAGGGCATAGAGCGACTTTCTGGTGAACTCCTTAATGACGCTATCATATGTAAGAGTGAGTCACAGGTTGAGGCAGATAGGTTACGCCAGATTCGTTATGACTGTATTGGTGGCGATAGAAACCAACTCATTGTGAATACATTAATCGCCCACGAAGCCAAAACAGCGTTGATATTTTGTGAGACAAGAGTGGCTTGCGACAAGCTAGCCACATTTCTAAGTAGGCGCGGAGCCAGGGCGTTGGCGCTTCATGGGCTTATGGAGCAGCGAGATAGGGATGACGCCCTTGTTCAGTTTTCAAATGGGAGCGCTACGATACTTGTCGCGACGAATGTCGCAGCACGAGGGCTGGACATTCCATCCCTGCCACTCGTCATCATTTCAGAGGTTGGAGGAGAGCCAGAGAGCCACCTGCATAGAATAGGGAGAACGGGTAGAGCAGGTGAGGAGGGGCTAGCAGTGACAATAGTCGGCTCTATGAGCGAATTGGATAGATTAAAACGTATAGAAGAGTTTATGGGTTTTGAGATTGAGACATCCGCGGCACCAGTAATGTCAGGAGGTCTAGCTTTCATGACCCCAAAATATCGAACGTTATTAGTTTTATCAGGCAGAAAAGATAAGGTTAGTAAAGGTGACATCTTGGGAAGCCTGGTCAAGGAGGGTCAGATTCCAGCAGGGGAGATAGGGCAGATCGACCTAAACCCAAAATCTTGTACTGTGGCTGTTACTAGGGGGTATGCAGAGAAGGCCCTGAGGCATCTAAAGAATGGGCGTGTGAAGAAGCAAAAAGTCAGAGCCCAACTCTTTGGTTAGTTTAGCCTACGATAGGGTGCGTTCCTTTGCCTCTAGGATATTGAGGCTGTTTTTCATAGAAGTAGAAGTTGTAGGTTTAGAAAATGTACCTACAACGGGCGGCGGAGTTTTAGTAGCGTGGCACCCAAATGGAATAATTGATCCAGCATTAATCTTGTCTGAATCACCAAGAGAGGTTGTTTTTGGAGCGAGGCATGGGCTGTTTAAATGGCCTTTGCTTGGACGAATGATGAGGGCATTAAACACTGTTCCTGTTTATAGAGCTGAAGACGGCGGTGATGCTGAAGCTCGCAAGAAGGCAAATAATAAAAGTATTAAAAAGTTAGCACATGCGGTTAATGATGGGCGTTTTGCGGTGTTGTTCCCAGAAGGGATTAGCCATGATAGGTCATTTGTTCAGCCCATCAGGCGAGGCGCTGCTAGGCTCTACTTTGCAGCCAGTGACATTAATACTGCTGATGGTAAGCCAGCAATTATACCTGTAGGACTTCACTATAATAAAAAACGGGTTTTTCGTTCAAGGGTCTTGGTTGTTTTTCATCGGCCTCTAAGGCTTGAAAATATTAGTCATTCTTCTGATGACCGTTCACAAGCAACGGAGAAGTTAACACAATTAATTGAGTCAACTATACATGAAGTCATTGGCGCAACAGATGACTGGGAGACCCACCACCTCATGCATAGGGCACGTAGGATAGTGAAGATTGAAGAGGCTTTGGACGAAGCTCAGTCTCGAAAATTATCTACGCTCCATGAGCGAGCTGTAGGTTTCGCTAGGATACACAGGGGGTACGCTGTTAGGCAGGAGACTGACCCAGGACGGGTAAGGGTTTTAAAAGAGAGGCTCAGAGAATACAATGACGATATTCGTGCCTTGGGTTTTTTTGAGAGAGATCTCGATGTCGGAGCGTTTAAGGTCTCTCCATGGATACCAGTAATATTGATAGCTCAAGGCGTTATGATTTATCTACTATTACCTCCGATATTGTTGGTTGGTTATGTGGTGAATGGCGTTCCAACTCTGTTGTTAAGAGCGGTGTGTGAGTGGGGCGCAAAGGATAAAAAGGATGAGGCAACCATAAAGCTCCTTGGTGGGGTGGTGTTGTATCCAGTATTTTGGATTACAGCGGGAGTTGTGACTGCGTCAGCGCATTCATCGGTGGCTAATCTATTCCCTACGTTGCCATCAACGCCATTGTTCGCTGGGGTATGTGTAGCTCTCTTGGCCGCAATAGGTGGAGCGGTAGCTGTTCGATACTTAAGACTGTCCAAGATGCTGCTCCGACAGATCAGAGTTGGATTCACGAGGAGCCGAGCATCAGAATCAGTTTATAGGCTTCTCGCTGAGAGGAGAGCTATATATGAAGAGCTGATATCTCTGCGAGAGGGGCTCGATCTCCCCGAACGACTTGGTGGCCCAGAGTGAAGGGGTAGACGTAGAGATTAGTTTATGGTTTACGGTGGTGTCTACTACACTAAAAACGGCGTTTCTTTAATGAATATTTAATCGTGTTGATTTCCAGAGCTTTATTGCCATTACGAGGTGACAAGTAGCCAGAATCAGACAGTTGACCGTATGAATGTTAGCTTTTTAGTGACTCATTTTAGCGCGGGCTTTGGTGTGTATTACGCTAAGATATCTCCTTGCTCATAGCTATATGAGCTATACCAACCTCTACAAATGGCTCGCCGTAACAAACATAGCCCAGTCGCCCATAGAACCCTTTGGCGGCCTCTCTAGAGTGAAGGTGGATATTGGAGATGCCTTGTTTGGCTGCGTAGGATTCAAGCGCTGAAACCAATCGAGCTCCCAGTCCTTTTCCCTGCTGTGAAGAGTCAACAGCCATCTGAAGTAACCTTCCTGTTGTGGGGCTATCAATGTGCAGCAATACGCACCCGCATATCTGCCCAGCATCTAAAATTATAAAGTGTTCGCACTCCATCTCAATGGGTGAACAAACCTGTTCTCTTGTCATCCCCAGTGGCTCTCTTAGGAGGCGGTAGCGAAGCTCCAGCTCTTGTAGATAATCGTCGCTGTCGAGTTTGACTCTTTTGATTTCCATTAAGACCTCATCTCCATTTATCTTACGGTCTGTTTTCACACCTAACAGGCAGTAAGATATTTATATCAAGATGATCAGATAAGTGACAATATCTGTTGATCTATACTTCTAGATTGGGCGAGAACGGACATGCTTGCCTGTTGCATAATCTGAGCTTTGGCCAAATTAGCTGTCTCACTAGCGAAGTCTAAGTCTTCTATTCTACTCTGAGCGCCAACGAGGTTTTCATAATAGTTTTCACTGCCACGTATCGCTGAAACTAGGCGGTTTTGGCTGGCCCCCAGGGTGGAACGGTAGCCGTGCAGTTCGTCCAAAGCTAAGTCGAGCACGTCCATCGCCTTTTGCGAACCGACCACGCTATTTACACTTATGAACGGCGACTGGGCATTCCTAGTCCAGCCTTCATCTAACTTTCCAAATGTTAGGTCGATCTGGTGGTTGCTGCTATTGTGCACACCGACCTGTACCGAAATGGAGGTGTTTGAGCCTGAAGCGGTTAGCTGGAGACCGTTAAATTCGGTTCCTTTTGCTATACGGTCTACCTCCTCACTCAATTGAATATATTCATCACTAATATAGCTACGCTCGGTGGAGGCCAGTGTTTCAGATGAGCCTTGAACGGCTAGCTCTCTCATCCTTTTAAATATATTACCAGTACTTTCGTAAGCTCCTTCCACAACCTGTATCATTGAAATACCGTCATTTGTATTTCGCATGGCTTGTTTCATAGATCTAGCTTGAGTGTCTAAATTAGAGGCAACAGCCATACCAGCTGCGTCATCGGCCGCTCGGTTAATGCGCTTTCCACTCGAAACCTTACTAAAGGCCTTCGACAAGTTGCGAGTGGCTTGGTTCAGATGCCTGCTGCCAAAACCGCTGTTTATATTTAGGGTGAGTGCCATTTTATGCTTTGTATTGACTCTATGTTTAAATTGTATCTGCCTTCTCATCAATGCGGACGGAACTTACTGTCTATGGCTTTAGCCCTGCAAATGAACATTCGGGTTTATCTATGACTTAAACGATACCTAGCTACCCAATGTATAAGAACAGAACTGTATATAATTTCTTGTTTCGCTAGCCAATCATCTGAACTTAAACAAGATATTCTACTAATTTCGCCTAGTACTTTACCTGTGGTTCGAGAATTAGTAGGTATCGTTATTGTTTAGAAACGTAGTGTTTATGCTTTTGGTGGCTGTATATGTCGCGTAGATTCCATCATTGTCTATATCTGAGCGCCCCCATACAATGAAGTCCGAGCCTGTTGCGCCCTTAGTTCTTGTGTTTGTGGTGACCCAATACTGGCCCCTAACATTTCCGTCAGGCGCCCACCCTAGTTCATTGAACCCCATGTTTCCACCGCCCCATATTCTAGCCTGAGCGTCAGGGGGGCCTTCTGGGTGTGGTGATGTTTCAATGTATGCATCGAATTCGGCTTCGTAATTGATAAGAGATGTTCTTATTGACGATACATTGGTGGGTATCTCGGCTCGCTTGGCTCGGTATTGCATCGTAACGAAGTTGGGGATTGCTATTGCGGCAATTGCACCGACAGTAGCTAAGCCAAAACCACTGGTGTTATCGAAGCTGCTTCTCCATGTAGCTTGACTTCGTAAAAGGTCATTCTCTAGCCAAAGCCTTGCTGAAGCATCTCCAGCCAATGACCTAGCCACCGTTTGAATAATTGTATCGTTGGAACTCGCCGACTCAGGCAACATTGGAATCAGAGAATCGACTAATAGTGAAGTGCTCAGGTGGCCAGTATAGAGCCCAGATTCCGGTGAGTACTCACCATCTTCTGTGTTTTGGCTATTGGCTTGATGTTGACCTTGAAGAATAGCATTTGCTCGTGATGTCAACATCTCATGCAGTCTAGTTTGGTTGGGGGCTTCGTTAAGCGGTCCAGTGATGAAAGCACCAAACAGCTCGCTTGTTGAGAGCAAAATCGTCGGACTGTCAAGGGATGATAGAATACATGCTGTCCCATCCTGTAGGTCTATTACGCTATTGTTACCAGAGTTCTCTTTCCTGACAGGGCACGAGGCTTCTACTATTTGCCCTCCTGTCAATTGGTCTCCGTTTGGTATACCGCCCGCCCATACCTCTAAACCACCATCCTCATTGAGTGAGACATTATTTCCAGTCGCACTTGGCCAGAATTCTGCTATTTGATTAAGGTTAAACCCTGTCTCATTAGTCATGGATTCCTGAAGTTCTATTAGATTGTTCCTGATTGGGGTGAAGCTCCGTAGTGTAGCCAAGAGCTCTGGCCAGTTAGCTCTTATTGTTGAATTGTAAATTGATGATACATTTATTACTTGATTCATGGAGCTGGGAGCGTTCTGATCAACGGTCCTGAGGTAATTTAGGGCGCTTGACTCTCCGTTAAAGTTGGTCGCGCTCTCATGTGTTATTGACCCATCAAAAGAGCTCAGTGCAAAGGCTGTTGAATCAATGGATAGTATTTCTGATATCAGTGAGAGGCTAGATCCACTTTCGCGACGAGGAGCAGGAATTATGTCTGCGATAGTTCGCATACCGAACCATCCTGCCAACTCCCACTCGTTGTTTAGCGAGTCAGTGGTGTCTCTGTAGGCATCTATTGAGGCTAGTGAGGCCCCCTCTGTAGCAGCTATCAATAAGTTTCCTACGTCATTTATTGGGGTGTCTTCTTTTGACGTAGCTACTAAATAGTCACCAACGTTGATCCAAAATAATGGGGATTCGTCGCTAGTATGAAATATCGTGACTCCATCGTTATTGTTGTATATTTCAACGATAAAAGGCGACCTTTCATCTAGATAACCATGGAACGCCTCAATATCAGTGACGGGTATAAAGAATAAAGGCAGCCCTTCACCCGTGATGGCGAAACCCAAGGGTAAGTTCAGATTGAGGCCTATTCTGTCATAACTTTGGCCAGATAAAGGGTTAAACCCTAAATCATTTGAAATTCCATCTACGTAGCTCTCAGTCTCTGGCCATAAGTGTTCTGGAACTAGCTCTGAGGTGGTTGTTTCGCGGTCGAAGAATAGGCTTACTTTATCTAATAATTGATCGAGTTTGTCCACTCCAATCAACACTACTGTGTCTGTGGGTGACATCTCGGCCAAAATGTTCAGTTTGTTTTCATCAAGATCCGGCAAGGAGAGTGCAGATCGGCCAAGGATAATTGAACAAGTCACCGCAATTAGTACCTTGTATGTACCGCGGTACTTTCGCATGAGCTTCATTTGATACGCCCCATTCTAACGATGCTTAGTTGTCTATTGCCAAGTCGAACTATAGCATAGTATCTCTTCGGCAAATAAGGACAGGTCCTATTTATCGCTGCTAATCTGACCCCGTAACCTTACAGGCTGTATAAAACACTTAGGCCAACTCTCCAGAGGGAGAGCGAATAGGAGCCATTACCATTTGGCACCATCGGTGCTACACCTGGGGCGGCTCTTAGGCTTGAGTTTGAGTTGGTTATCACGCGGTCCGTTACATCCAGATATGATGCTGATAAGCCTAATGTTAAATGGTCCGTTATGTCTCGGAGCGCTCCGCCATAGTAATTTACTGATTGAAAATCAGTATTAGCGGGGTGGGCCCACTCGTCGGGTGTAGCATTTGGAGAGTACATAGCCCCAGCAGTTACTTGGAGTTCAGGGGTTTCCCAAGTTAGCCTGGCACCAAAGGCGTGTATGTCTTGGAAGCCATTAACTCCGAGTTGCTGTGTTGAGCCGAATAATTCGGGGTCATCTAGACCATACTGAGCAAGTAGGCTCTCAGCGATACTATCATCAGATACGACAACTAGGTTCTCCAGTGTAGCGAACTGTTCAGATGTGGAACTCCAGTCCACCCAGCTACCTTCAGCTGCCAACCTCATTGGTCCAATAGGTACTGATAAAGAGTATTGTGCTTCCATAGGGAGCACGAAATCACCTACAAGATCGCCCTCTATCATTAGATTTAATGAATTAATGGGGCGCATTAGCACCTTTCCTTCAAGCTTTGAACGAATCTCTGACCTGTATGTTCCAGTAAGCTCTATGCCATTATTACTTCTATATCGGAAGCCAACGTTACCCCCTATGCCTAGGGTCCTACCATCCTCAAATGTTCTGGTGCCCTCTAAGGCTGGATCACCAATAAGGCTCTCTGTAGTATCGTTTCTAAACAGTGAATATAAGACAGCGCCTGTATCCATCGCTACTCTAGCACTTGCTATGGCGTTAACTAATGCTGCGCCCACCCCAACAGTTAGGTTGTCGCTCACTTTGTAGGCCAAGCTCGAGTCTAGTTCAGCAATTATTAAGGCTGACTCGATACCGTGAAACCTTTGGCTCTGGTTCTCACTCTCAGTCGCAACACGGGAATAGGGGACACCTAAATTGAAACCAAGGCCGAGGCGTTCTCCTATGGGGGTAGTTAGTGCTATGTAGGGTACATTCGACGTTGAGTTAGACTCAATGGATGCTTCTCCTTCTAATGCTGATTGATAGCCAGCATTTATTGAGCCGACATCTAACAATATAGAGGTTTCATCACTTAAGGCAGCTGCTGGATTGTAGCCTACTCCAAAGACACCAGTCTGCGAGATTCCAGAGAATGATCCACCGTAATCAGCTAGGCCTAAGCCAGAGAATGTTCCGCCAGCGTTGGCTGAGGTGGAGATAAAGGCTGTCAATGCGACAATTAATAGTGTCTTTGGTAAAGAGCGCAATTATCGCTTCCTTCTAACAATAGCGGCGACAGCTAATAATGCGCCCCAAAACATTCCTGTTCGTCTGTTAGCGGGGGTGACAGAACAAGCGCAATTTGACGGTTCTGTTGTTTCAACTACTGGAATTATCTCAAATGTTATAGAGGCTGGTGTTTGGTCTTCGTTTAGCCAACTGTCCCGCGATTTTACAAGCAGTGTGTGTTCACCATCCATCAGTCCACTTAGCTCAACAGTATCTGTAACGGTCCATGACGACCAAGTCTGTTCATCTAACGACCAGCTTATCGCGATCGGATCTTCGCGGTCATCTGTCACTGTTACATCAAACGAAGCTGATTTTGCGTCATTAGATAGTGTGGATAAGCTGACGTTTGTTTCTGGTGGGACCTTGTCTACGGCTGGATCATTCTCGTCGTAGAGTTTTATAAAGGTCTTCATCTCAGCATCGCCCCAGATTACATCTTGTACTCTTACGTACGTGTCAAATGTGTAGAACTGGGTGGCGAAAAGGATAACGTCATCGAACTCTGATGCCACCCAAGTGGATAACCATCCCTCCATGAATCCAACTAAATAATCTTCAGCGCCCTCTTGTGATGACAGAAGGTGCTCAGCTCGCAGCTCATCTACTGTGAGGTCTAATTCGTGTAGGCTCATCGTGAGCGAGGTTATAGAGGTGTCAAGCGCTAAACTAAGTTCAGCGGTGGCGCTTATTTTAGCGTACGCCAACTCAACGAGATAACCATCCACGACCCCTGTTATCTGAATTTCGACACCGTCCATGCTTACTTCTGAGTCGTCTGGGCGCATATCTATTAGAGGTGGAGCAAGGAATACAGCGCTGGCTTGAATCCCGCCTACACTGGGGTCAAAGAGACCTTCTAATTGGTCCCAAAGCAGCTCCATTCTGTCTTCTGTGAAGCATAGATAGCCGTCTTCCCATAGGCCGACAAAAAGCTTGTTGACCTCAGCTTCAGTTGCACCTAGTCCAATGGCTGATTCGTAACCATTACCAAAATCTATCTGTGTTTGCCTTCCAAACCCGCCAGTGTATTCTTCCGTTTGACAAGTTGGTTCGCCTGTCCACTGAACCATCATGTCCCCACCAACAGCGATTGAAGTCGCTGTTGTGTCGATGTCGCCAAGTCCTACAGACACATCGAATTCATCTAGTTGGGCCGATAGAAGTGATGCGCTCCAATACTCGGAAAACAGCTCGGTGATCATGCTTTTAGAGGTCTGACCAATTGTCTCAAATATAGTCTCTCCCCAGAAGAAAAGAATAAGATCATCTGGTATCCAGCCAATGTCTATATCGATTTCGCCAGTATAAGAGGGCTCTCCCATAACCTCTAGCTCTATGTCCCCGTTCTCGATAATCGGGAGCAAGGAGACCTCAAAAACAGAATCAGTTACGCTGATGTAGTTTACGTCGGTCTCGAACTCGATACACGCATCAAGCCAGTTCTCGTCCTTGCCATAAGCGACCATATTCTCGCCGTATATCGTACCGAATTCCACACGAATATTTATTCGGTTTTCAGAAAGCGTGATTTCAAGATCATCTATTGGAATGTTTAAGTTGTAATCCAAGATGCCGAGTTCGTCGTAACAGTCATAACTCATACCGATCTGTGGCTCGGAGAAATCAAGCTCCATTCCTGAGACTACTGAACTTATATAGTCAAGACCCTCAGGAAAAATGGCAGTCTGCACCCCTCCAGATACGGCGCTTGCCGTTGTTGACCATAGTATCGTAAAAAGTGTTGGGCCCACTTGCTTTGTTCTCCGTGAGAGATCATGCTGACAAAATAGCAGATAATTGGGTGACCTGCTTAGTGTCAATACAGTTTTATCCACTCATTAAGTTTATTAATAAAAGTGTGTTTTTGTGGTGGCATTATTTTAATGGCGAGATAAACGGCGACCCTCAGAAGAGGTCCGTGGCGGCGTGGTCGAAAAGACCCTTGTCCCTCTAGAGCTGGCACATTGGCTGTGTCACATTCAATCTACGAATAAAAACTGAAACTGAAACCACAGTGTTTGGAGTAGATCGTGAAATTATCAAAAAAAATAAAGACCTTGGGGTATGTACCTCTAGTCGCAGTTGCTATGTCTGGCTGTATGAGGATGGAAGTTAGCGTAAGTGAACATAACGGTGGGGATGTAAGCGAACAGTTAACTGAAGGTACTCCAGAGGCAGTTGGTGTGCTTAGCCTCTTGAACCACCAACAGACGACTGTTGAGGTATTGGACCTAACAGTTGAGTTAGATGTTAGAGCAGCGACCGCCATCGTTAATCATCGAAATGGATTGGATGGCGTTGCCCAGACTGAAGACGACAATCTTTTTATGAGCCTGGCATCGGTAGATAGTGTCTCCTGGGTAGGGCCTTCAGCGCTTAGCGCTCTACATTATTACGTTCTCAATTACGGGTGGGTACCAGAGGGTGATGATGAGTTGGGTACATGGGATAATGTTGATTTCACAGTGAATGATGCCGAGGATGTTTTGGCTGTAGTGAATACAGCTAGCGTTGAAAGCCTTGAGTATGATGTACGTTTAAATTCAAAGGCCGTTGATAGCATAGTTGCTAGACGGCCACTACATACCGTTTTGGAGCTTTCGGAGTTGTGGCATGTCGATGAGAACACGCTAGAAGCCTTAAAGCTGTACGCCTCAGGTGAAGATACCCCTAACGATGATTGTGACCCATCTGTTCTCTTAATAGACGATGATAGAACTGATGTGATGAATGAGATGTTTAGAGAGCTAGATGCTAAAACTGGCCGCCTCTCCTCATTCAACACCTATGAAATTTCGGGATGTGATACCTTCCTTGAGCACGCGCAGCTTGAGCAGATAGTCTTAGAAGAGGTGGCTGTTTCCGTTGGCCTTGTTGATATGGATCAATTCGGTGGGATTATCGATGGAATTGACTCATTCGAATCTCTTTTGATGAGATCAGTCAATATGTCTGTTGATGCTCAGTTGGATGGAGATCGAACAGTCGACGAATTTGCTGACCTCCTAGAGTTAGAGGCAAAAGGATTTGTCTCAGATCTCGAAAGGGGACCATATCAGCTGCATGAGGTCTGGATGTATGGCGAGAACAGCAGTTGCAGAGAAGAATTGGTTGCTGCATTAGAGGCTGAGAGTCGTCGCCTAGTAGTTTTCTCAACGTCATTAGGTTGTTTTTAGCTTTACCCGTCGCCTTTTAAGCCGTTCTTTGGTGGCTATAATTTAAAAGAGTAGCAGGCCTAGACCAACCACTACGGCTGTGTATCCTATTAGGGTTAGATCAATTGTGGCTGGCACGAGGGTGTTTAGTGGTGCGATGTGAGGGACTGTAGGCCACCTACGATTACGCTCCCACTCACCATTATCACCTTGTTGAAACCAAGGGAAATGACTTGCAGTCACCTCTTCTGTGTATGCATTGATCTCTTCCAACTCTGGTGTCGGTGCTCTGAACATATGTTCTTCTCCTAATATTCGTAATTAGAATAGCCCGTAAATAGTTGACATGTCAACACTAAAACTGATCAAGTAAAGCAGTTTTATCGCCAGAGACCCTGTGTTTTTCACTGTTTACCTATTTTGTTTTACGAGATTATAGGCCAGATGGTGAGAAGTCTGGTAAAATTAGGTTTAGAGCCTCTATTTCTGGAAGTAGGTGGGAGAAAAGCTCCTCATCCAATGCAGGGTTTTCTCCGTAAATGTCTATCGATTCCTCGGGGTCAACAAGTTCGTCATATAATTCGCGTGTTCCATCCCACCTATAGATTAATCTTTGACCTGCAATCTCGACGCTTTGCGAGACGCCAAAATATTCGTCAGCTATTACAGAGAATGTTGGCCGGGTGTCCTCAGCGGTTCCTAGTATAACACCTGACATCTGTGATGGAACTTCAACGCCTAAGGCGTTTAAAATAGTTGGAGAGATATCTTCATTAGATGTAGGACGATCGAAGCTTCTGGCTTCTAGGCCATCCGCCCAGAATGCGACAACGTTTCTTGTCTCTTCATTGTATATGTCCACGTCGTGTGTGAAATTGTCGTGTTCGTAAATCTGTTCACCGTGATCGGTCATTATTACAACTAGAGCTTCTGTAAGTGCACCAGAGTTAGTTAGTCCATCCCATAGTAAACCGATTTGTTGATCCAAAAACGCTACCTCACCATCATAATAGGCGTTGATATTTGTTCGGATGTCCTCTCTCTCTCCATCGGAAGCGACGGGCCACCTCGGCTCTAGCATCGACACTAGGTCCGTAGAACGCCAGTCTATTCCTGTAAATGGCAACGATTCTAGATTAGGTACGTATGAATCAGGTGCGGAGAATGGTTGGTGAGGATCCTGAAAGTGTAGGTAATACAGCCAACGTGAATGCGCTTCCAGATCACTCAATCCGTTAATGGCCATCTCTGTGACGGTGTCGGCGTGAGAGGGGTTGAGGTTCATCGCCTGGTCAAAACCTTGGAAGAGGTTCCCAAGGGATAAAAGTACATGTGAGCCTACTAGCTTGGTGTGGAAACCACTTTGCTGAAGAATCTCTGGCAACATAGTTGAGGCATCGGGGTAGTTGGTGATGTCCATTGGGACAAAACCTTGTTCAATACTGGACATGCCTGTCAGCAGGCACCCCATAGATACAAATGTCCAATTTGAGCATGCCCGATTGTTATTTAGTACGATCGATTCGTCTAGTATAGCCGATAACTCGGGCATGTTTGATGGGTTGATCCGGTCTGCCCTTAATGTATCTAGAGTGATGAAGATCAGGTTCTTCCAAGGCGTGTTGCGTTCAACTACAGCGCCCAGCTGAGTAGACCCAGTATCATCAGAATCTTTGGTGTCCCGAGTATCACTGGTGATATTAGTATCATCGTTGCAATTTGAGCCTTCATCACAATTTTTAGCACCACCTCCACACCCTAAAAAAAGAGTTAAAAAGACCGTTGAAGTTAGGGTGAATGGCTGCATTTTGATACTATGTCTCATGGTTATAATAGTAACGCCAAACTTTAGGGATGGAGTTACTATTTGACTTAGTCACAGCTTTTGGTGTGGCAAATAGTATATGGATATTGGTTATCGAAATAAATTAGCCTTGGTGGTGATCTTGTTAAACATTGTAGCGGTCGGGATATTAGGCGCATTTGGGGCGATAACTAGATTCACTTTATCGAATTGGGCCTCAAAATTTGAGATGGGTGGAATTCCAGCAGGGACTCTTTTGGTGAACGCTGTCGGGAGTCTCTTGCTTGGGATTATTATAGGAGCTACCATCTTGTCCGAGGGCTTGAGCGAGCGGACTCGATTGGCTTTAACAGCTGGTTTTCTAGGTAGTTTCACTACTTTTTCTACTTTTAGTGTCGAGACGGTACAGTTATTTGATCAGGGCCGAATGGGCGCAGCCTTTACCAACGTAATCGCTCAAATCACAATAGGGCTAGTTATGGCTGCAGTTGGGTTTTGGGGGGCTAGGGTAGCGATTGGGTGATGCACACAAATATTATCTAGATCACAATCGGTCGCTGGGGATTGGGTGTAGATCTTGTCCTATTGTTTGGCGTGGTTTAGCTTTGTGAGCGCGATCTTGTGAGGTTTATCTTCTTGTTGCGAGTGTGATTTAGTGGTTAGTGGTCTGCAGTAAACTGATATTTGAGAGGTCCAATGGATATAAAATTTAACTCGCTCTGGAATGGTGAAAGAGGGGAGGATGGCGAGGGTGCCAGGATAAAAGTATCAAAGGATGGTAGCCTTATGCGTATTGAGGTAGAGGCTACGCTATACAATGATCCAAAACCGATTGGAAAGCCAGGTCCATTTGATGGGCTCTGGGATTACGAGGTTGTAGAGCTTTTCATAGCTGGGATGGGTGAGGAGTATCTTGAGATCGAATTGGGTCCACACGGTCATTACCTGATCTTAGGGCTTAATGGGGAGAGAAACATTGTCGAGCGGTGCATCATGGTCGACTATAAGACTGTCCACGCCCATGGCCGTTGGAGAGGGGTTGGTTTTATCCACCTAACCCTACTTCCTAAGGGGCCTCATAGAGTGAACGGTTATGCTATTCATGGTGTTGGAGAGAACCGTAGGTACCTAGCATGGAAGCCACTCTCGGGTGAGGAGCCAGACTTTCATCAATTAGATTCATTTGAAAGAATCAGAGTTTTTGGTGACTAGGTTTTTGTTATTCTCACGGCGCAGACTTTGTACTCACCAGTACCAGTGACCTTGTCGCCAGCATCGTTAGTGATGCGGTTGGTACCTTGTTCCGCAAAATGAAATGGCATCCAGACATTTTCAGGCTGGACCGTATCTGTCACTTTGGCAATAGCTGTGATAGAGCCTCGTCGTGATGATATCGTCACCGTGTCGTTTTCACAAACCTGCAGAAGCCTCGCATCTCTTGGGTGTATCTCAATAAAGTTTTCGTCCTGTTTGGCGACTGGGCCAGGATCACGCCTAGTTTGTGTAGCAGAGTTGTAGTGGTAAAGAGTTCTTCCCGTGGAAAGCTTGTACGGGTATTCGTCATCAGGTAATTCATGGCTAGGAATGAAGTTGACAACCTGTAGTGGTGCCTTGCCTACTAGTGGCCCATCTTCGTGCAGAGTTCTTGTTCCAGGGTGGTCTGGGGTTGGGCACGGCCACTGTAGCCCCTCCTTTTTTATATCGAGACGCTCGTAGGAGATCCCCGCAAAATTATCACATAGTGAAGCCATCTCTGAGTAGACTTCAGATGTAGATTCATAAAGGGGCATATTGTACCCAGCGGACCTTGAGATTTCTACCAAGATCTGCCAATCCGCTCGTGCCTCGCCAGGCGGCTCAACAGCCTTTCTCACCCTTTGTACTCGTCGGTCACTATTAGTGAACACCCCGTCCTTTTCGGCAAAGCAGGCAGCGGGTAGAATTACATCTGCGAAGGGTGTGGTTGAGTTTAGAAATATCTCTTGAGTCACGATGAATTCTAACTCTGACAACTTTGATTCAAGCTTGTTGGTATTGGGTTCAGAAAGAACTATGTCTTCGCCCATGATGAACAGGGCTTTTATCTCTCCTTCGTCACCCAATGAGTGCATCATCTCGTTTAGGTTTAAGCCATTATTTGGAGACAATTCAGTGCCCCATGCCTTCTCAAATTTGGCTTTAGCTTCACTATCATCTACCCTTTGGTAACCTGGGTAATAGATTGGACTCGCGCCAGCGTCGTTGGCTCCCTGAACGTTGTTTTGCCCTCTAAGTGGGTTTAGCCCAGCGCTCTCTTTTCCAAGGTGACCAGTCATTAAAACTAGGTTCGCTAGTGCGTAGACATTATCCGTGCCATGAGTATGCTCAGTTATACCTAATGTGTAGTAAATACCCGCCTTCTCTGTAGTAGCGTAAGAGATTGCAGCATCGCGAATAGTCTCTGCGGGTACACCAGTTATCTTTGCCGCACGCTCAGGTGTCCAAGCCCGCAGGTGACGCTTAACTTCATCAAAATTAGTCGTGTTCGCGGTGATAAAGTCCTCGTCATGCAGCCGCTCCGCTAAAATAACGTGAGCCATAGCATTCAAAAGAGCTACGTCTGTCCCGCCACGCAGTTGCATATGAATGTCGGCATGCCTAGCGAGCCATATCTGTCTAGGATCTGCAACAATTAACTTTGCCCCTCGACCTACAGCTCTCTTCATCTCCATTGCTATTATAGGGTGTGCCTCCGTGGTATTAGACCCGATCACGAATATTAATTCAGCATTCCTAATCTCATCTATTGAGTTCGTCATTGCCCCTGCACCAAACATCGTCACCAGACCGGCGACCGTTGGAGCGTGTCAGGTTGCTGCGCATTGGTGGCAGTTGTTAGTGCCGAAGGCTGCGCGGGCCATTTTTTGGAGAAGGTAGTTTTCTTCGGACGTACACCGAGATGACGAAATAAAGCCTAGGGAGTTTACCCCATGGCGCTCTTGCACAGCTTTGAGACCCTTTGATACAGCGTTTATAGCCTCTGGCCATGTGGCCCTGTGCAATTCACCGTCGTCACCTCTAATTAATGGATGGGTCAGGCGTTCGTCATGATGAATAAAATCATATGAGAAACGACCTTTTACGCAGAGGTTACCGTCGTTGAGCGTTGTGCCTACATCGGGTGAAGTTACCTTTCGAACCTCGCCCTCACACACGTGAAGATCAAGCTGGCAACCCACCCCACAGAAATTGCAGGTGGTGCGAACTGTATCTATTTCAGCATCTTTGGCGACAGCTGTGTTGAGGGGCTTTTTCTCGCTCATTGCACCAGTAGGGCAAGTATCTATACAGCCCCCACATAGCTCGCAGTCGCTATCCAAAAGACCGATTGAATTTGCCGTTGCGATCGTAGTGGCTGCTCCTCGGTTGGCGAGGGTTATTGCCGACACACCTTCGACTTCGTCACAGTACCTTACGCACCTAGCGCACAGGATACATAGCTCAGTATCAAAGTGAATATATGGGTTTGTTTCGTGCCTGTATTCCCGAGGGCTGTTGATACTAGGTATATTTTCTGTATTAAATGTATTGGCTAGTTTTATGAGTTTGTTGTCTGGAGCTAGTGAGTGTCGGTCACTAGAGTCATGATCAGCCATATAAAGTGATGTAAGTGCGTTCCTGTGACGCTCTATTCTACTGTTTTCAGTAGTCACAACATCCCCGTCGACCGCCTTCCATGCGCAAGCTGGTTGCAGTCGCCTCTGCCCCTTGATCTCTACCAGGCACATTCGGCATCCTGCCGATGGTTTTAGGCGGTCATCATGGCACAATGTTGGAATCTCTATCTCTGCTCTTTTTGCAAGATCCAGTACAGTCTCTCCCTCAAATCCAGAGAGCTCTCTACCATTTATTTCTAACTTCAGTGTGCCAGGAAGATTTTTGTGTTTATTAGTCACTTGTTAGCCACCAGTGTCGAACCGTTGAATGAGTCTGGAAAGTGTTTTATGGCTGAGGTCAGTGGTAGTGGTGCCGCTATCCCAAGCCCACAAATACTACCCTCTTCCATCTCCCAAGCTATGTCGTTAACTTGGTCCAAATCATCTGCTTTATTGCTATTTATGTATCGTTGTAGGGCTTGTGAAAGAGCCCTGCTACCTAGACGGCACGGTGCGCATTGACCACAACTCTCTGCTTCGAAGAATTCCAGCTGCCTTAGAGTTATGCTGGCTATATCTACAGTGTCGTTTAATACAACCACACCAGCACTCCCAAGCATGGACCCAATTGCACTGAGGTTTTTAAAATCCATTGGCGTGTCTCTGTAAGAAATAGGTAGCAATCCAGACGATGCACCGCCAGGACTAAAGGCTATTAGCGATCCGATTTCGCCACCTGCAGCATCTAATAGATCCGATAGCGTCGCTCCCATTGGCAACTCATATACGCCAGGTAGATTTACATGCCCAGAAATACAGTAGAGCTTCGAGCCAGCTCCAGTATTGCCTTGAGCCTTAAACCATTCACCACCACGGTTGACGATTGAGGGTATTGTAGCCAGGCTTTCAACGTTGTGAATAAGGGTTGGCTGCCCATACAGGCCGAAGTCTGTAGGGAAAGGTGGCTTTAGGCGAGGCATTCCTCTCTTTCCTTCGATTGATTCTAGGAGAGCTGTCTCCTCCCCACAGATATAAGCCCCATGCCCGCTGGTAAAGACGAATGAGAAACTAGATAGATGCTCGCTAGCTTCTTCCAGCGCCTGCTCTAATGATCTGCGACACTGCCCAAATGCCCCACGAACATAAATGTGTATTTCCATCGCTCCAACAGTGTGTGCTGCTATAGCCAACCCCTCCAGTAAAAGGTGGGGTCTCCTTATCATCACCTCTCGGTCCTTAAAGGTACCTGGCTCCGCCTCGTCAGCATTGCATACTAAATACTTACATTGAGAATCCGACTCTTTAACTGCAAGCCATTTTATGTGTGCAGGAAAACCCGCTCCCCCACGCCCTTGTAGACCTGATGCTACGAGTTCTGTCATGGTAAAATCAGGCCCCTCAGCCATAACTTTTTTGAGAGCCAAGTACTGACAGTTATCGATACCTCCCAAGTTTATTGGGAGTTCTTGATTGTCTGGTGTCACGTTGCTTCGAGGCTGTGGCCCAATAGGCTCATGGTGTTCATCTAATTGTGCGATTGGTTTGTCGCATTGCCCTAGACAACTGACCTGCTCTGGGGTCTGGATTCCATTCTTTATTGCATCCGCTTGCAACTCCTCAAGAAGTTCATCTGCTCCAGAAATCTGGCATGATAGTCCCGTGCATACTCTGTGCGGTACACTTCTTACTAAGTGATAAAAACTAGCCACGCCCCAAATATCAGCCTCAGGCACCCCCGTTTCTCGAGCTACCGCTCTAATATTGTCATGAGTTGGCTCCCCACGTTCCTCCAGTAGGTGCAATATGTTCGATCTATTTGTGTTGGGAGGTTGCATGGTCTTTTACTGTCGTTCTCACTTTTTTAAATAATACCATCTATAAACTTTCATTGATAGTGTCTTGAGTGATGGCCGTTGTACGAAACGATGCCTTATGCTACGTTTGTTTGGCTATGTCCCTATTGTTTTGTCACGAATGCGGCGCTGATTTACCAGTCTCAAATCAAAATGGGCTGTGCTCAGGCTGCTCCAAACCTAACATTGAATCCCAATACATATTGAGGGGTCACAATGGATCCAATTACGGGCCTATGCCTCACCACAGGGTCATAGAGCAGTTGGAGCGTGGTTTTCATACACCTGATGAACTTGTTGGATGCGGTGGGGATGAATTGGTTCCAATAAGAGACCACCCCGATTTCGCAGCCTATTTTATAGATGGTGACTCTAGGAGCCAGCAACTTAAGAGAACAGTGACGCAACGTAGACGTAGGCAGGGCAAGAGACAGCGCCGCCTCCTTGTTTCTAAATCAGTGAAAGGGCTGTTATCTATATCCCTCCTAGGCGCTACAGTTTGGTTTTTGCCAGATGCTGTCACCCTGGGAAAGAGTTTTTTCTTGCAGGCTACATCTACAGAGGCAACATCAGCTGATGAGGAAGTTTCTGCGGAAACAGAAGAGGCTTTAAGTAGAATAGAGATCTTGATATCAACGTTAGAAGAAGAACTTGTTCTTGGGCAGGCAGATCAAGCCTTTCAAAATAATGGGCCAGTAACAGTTGAGTCGGAGTATGAGAGGGCTTGGAGTCTTTTGTTGTCAGGACAGTCAAACCTAGAGTCCACCGCTGTCGAAATCATGGAGCGGGTTTTAGTTGAAACAGGTGGTGAGTCATGGGCTCTGTCGACGCTGATCTTTGCGAAATGTGCATTGATTGGTGATGATGTGGATAGGTTAGCCGAAGTGCAGGGGCTTATCTCTATCTTGAGTGAGCTAACTGCTGCCAGTGATGTGGCGGATCTTGATACAGAGGCCCTGCGTTGGGAGACGGAAATGGCATACGCTGCCCTGGCCCGCCATGGGGGTGTTTGGCATGAGGCAGCAGTTCACTCTGAAAACTGTCTAGCTTTGCGCCCTACAGAAGCAGGGTGCGCTTGGATTGGGGCAGAGGCATGGAATGAGCGGGGTGAGTTTGGTCGTGCTGATGAGGCGCTGGCTCCTCTGTTAGAGAGGTGGCCAGAGTCGACTGAGCTGCAATTGGTCCGGGTGGGAGGCCTCGTTGGTAGAGGCGACTATTTGGAGGCAAAAGATACCCTCGAGAGTCTTTATGAGGCCTATACAGAGAGCGAGGAAGGACATATGGGAGTGGTGAGTGCCTACGCCGATTTTCAGATGTCTACGGGTGATTTTCATGGGGCTGCTAACTCTTACGAGGAACTGCTCGCTATTGAAGGGGGCACCATAGAGGGCCGTTTTAACCTAGGTCGATTACGGTTACAGCTCCTCCAAGATTACAGTGGTGCATACGAATTATTAGGTCCATTAGCTCAGGTGGGAGGGTCTGGGAATATTGACAGGCTCCTTTTAGCTTCTCACTCCGCTAGGATGATGGGCGAACACGAAGTTGCTTTGGATTACGCGACGACTGTTGCGGAGGCCCGTAGGGAGTGGGGGCCTGGCGTATTAGCTCAGGCGATGGCCTATGATGCCATGGGGCGTACCGAAGAGGCGGCCGCAGTACTACAACAGGTAAGGACAGGCTCTCTCTCAGGTAGAGATGCTGCAAGGTTCTACCTATGGGAAGCGAACTTTCACAATCGACAAGAGTTTGGCCGATTGTCAACGATAGCTCACGCCGAAGTTGAGAGGCACAATGAGGATTTAGCGGGGCTATTGGTAAGTAAAATACAGTTAGCTCTCTTAATCGGTGGGAAGGGAAGTATTGTTGATCTTCTAAGCCAGGCACACTTGCTGGATTTGGAGGCGGAGGAGATGGCCTCGCCTCTTATCGATACTTGGTATCCCGATGAGGACTGGAGCTCTCTGGCTGTTGAAGTCGGTGAGCTATTTTCGCAAGACCCTACTATGACTCAGGTCTTCGATAGAACAGTGGGATTAGCTGGTATTTTTGATTGCCTAAGAGGTTCTAACTGCAGCAGGGTGATTCACCACCTAGACCTGGCGCTGGATCGTGACGGCACTGATGTAGCGGCATTAGCTGGTCTTGGTAGAGTATATTACTCACAGGCTCGATACCCCGAAGCAGTTAGGTATCTGCAGCGCGCCTTAGGAGAGGCTGGTGATTCACCAGTCCTGCAGGCGATGTACGGGGACTCTTTATGGAGAGTGGGGAGGCAGCCTGAAGCAGAGGTAGCCTTCCAGCAGGCCCTTCATACTGCTGGTACATCCTCAGTCGCGGCTAGGCGATATGCTGTGGCCTTGGCGGAGTGGGGTCGTTTCGACGAAGCTGCTGAGATTGGGGCGAGAGCTCTGCTCTTAGATGAAAACGACACAGAGACGTTACGTCTGTTAGTTGCAACTGGTGTGGCCGTAGAATAGTTCCGCGTGGCAGAAAGGCGTTGGGTTTAGTTTTTAAAACCAATTAGCCATTCAGGAGGCTAACCCTTGGATATTCTACTTATAGGCGGCGGTGGGCGAGAGGCGGCTTTGGCTTGGAAGTTAGCTCAGAGCCCTGAAGTACACACCATCTGGGTGAGTCACGACAACCCAGGTTTTCCTTCGTGTTGCGAGCCAATGCCAGAAGGGGACCTAATTACTGAGTCCCTTAGATTAGGTGTGGGCCTTATAGTAGTAGGTCCAGAAGGACCCTTGGCAGAGGGGATAGTGGATCAGGCTAAGGCTGCTGGTATTCCAGCATTTGGGCCCACCCAAGCGGCTGTTCAATTAGAGGCATCCAAGGGGTTCGCTAAGGACTTTATGGCCCGCCATAATATCCCTACCGCTTCATATGGTCGCTTTAGTGATAAGCAATCGGCTCTTCAAGCACTTGTCGGGCCATGTGTTGTAAAGGCTGACGGACTTGCGGCTGGGAAGGGAGTATTGATCTGTACTAGCAAAGATGAGGCTGTAGGTGCGGTGGAGCACATCTTTGGCGGTGCTTTTGGGGAGGCTGGCGCAGAGGTCGTGATCGAAGAATTACTAGATGGCCCAGAGGTATCGGTCCTCGCCTTATGTGATGGCGAACGCTTCCTCACTTTACCCCCAGCTCAGGACCATAAGAGGCGATTTGAGGGAGACAAGGGCCCTAATACAGGCGGTATGGGTGCATATGCGCCAGTTGAGGTGCCAGAGGGGCTAATTGATTCAGTTGGAAACTTGGTTATAGCGCCAACACTACAGGGTATGGCTCAAGAAGGGGCTCCGTTTTCTGGCGTCTTATACGTTGGGCTAATGCTTACTAAGGATGGCCCAAAAGTTCTGGAATTCAATTGTAGGTTTGGGGACCCTGAATGTCAGCCGATCATGTGCCTGATTGATGAAGATATACTCCCTTTACTGCTCGGTTGCGCAAATGGAAATTTACGAAAAGAGCCAGTATCGATAAAGAATGGAGCTGCATGTTGCGTTGTGATGGCCTCAGGGGGATACCCAGGCAACGTTGTTAAGGGGTTCAAAATAGATGGTCTTGATAACCATAAGGACGATGTTGTCGTCTTTCAGGCGGGCACCAAACGGGTTCACGATCATATTGTAAGCGACGGTGGTAGAGTCTTGGGGGTGACCGCTCTGTCAAGAGATATTAAAGAGGCTCGTAATCTGGCCTATTCCCATATAGAAACAATAAAATTTGAAGGAGCTTCCTGGCGAAATGATATCGCTTGGAGAGCGCTAAAAGGAGATTAGAATGAGTAATTCACCGATGGTAACAATTTTGATGGGTTCTGCATCAGACCTACCAGTAATGGAAGGCGCTTCTAGCGTCTTAGATGACCTGCAGATTCCATGGGAGATGGCGGTTCGTTCGGCCCACAGAACACCAGTTGAAACAATGGCTACAGTTAGAGCCGCGGAAGCTAAAGGTGTGAAAGTTATAATTTGTGGGGCAGGCATGGCGGCGCACCTCGCAGGGGTTGTTGCAGCTGAGAGTCTATTGCCGGTAATAGGGGTGCCAGTAGGCGCATCATTCGACGGTCTGGACGCACTCTTAGCCACAGTACAGATGCCTCCAGGGGTGCCAGTCGGTACGGTCGCTGTCGGTAAGGCTGGCGCAAAGAATGCGGCTTGGTTGGCGGCCAGAATTCTCGCCTTAGGAGACTCAGGCGTTTCAGCTAGATTAGTGGCTGCAAAAGATGCTCAGAGAGCGAAAGTTATTAGTGATGACGCCAAGCTTCAGGCTAAGATAAACTCATAGCCATAGAGATACAGTGGACTTGACTCAAATAGAAGATGCCCTCCTAAAGGAAGGCGCTGTGGTTTTATATCCGACGGGGACGGTCTACGGAATAGGTGGCTCGGCTTTTGACGCGGCGTCGGCCGTGCGTGTAGCTCAGATAAAAGGCCGGGAAAATCTACCACTTATTGTTTTGGTACCAACAACACCTAATGGGTTGTCGCCACTTGCCGCTGCACTAGCTGAGAGGTTTTGGCCTGGTCCATTGACGCTAGTACTGCCAAATAGATGGAGCTACCCTAGGTCTGTATGCGCAAAGGATGGCACAGTCGCCATTCGATGGAGTGCTCACCCCGTCGTTCAGCAGATAGTAGATACTGTTGGTCCCTTGACGTCCACCTCCGCCAATAGGCATGGCGAACCCCCTATGGTAGAAGTTGATGATTCTATCGAGGTTGATGCTGCCCTTGATATTGGACGGCTACCTCCATCAATGCCATCTACAATTGTAGATGGGGTAACGGGTGTTGTGATCCGAGCTGGAGCTAATGTAGACGAGGTAGTTCGTGCCATTGAAGAGGATTTCTTTAGTTTAGTTGCCGAATAGCCCCTTGTCATCATAAGTGCGGAGTATGATAGACAACTCCAATAGAGGAAGGCCATTTCCTTACCAAGTAAAAGTGGGCGTAGGTAAGCGCGATCTAGAGCTATTCCCATCTAGCGATGAAGACCTCGGCATGGCGGTCTATAAACGCCTCGAGCAATACATAGAGAGAGGTTTACCGAGACCTTCAGCTCTCGCATTTGGTGAGGATCAGATATTACAATATGATCTTTTGGGGCTGTTACAGAAAGGGGCGGATATCCCAAGATTTCTAGCATCAGTGGCTGGCCAGAAAGGTGTCGAAGCGGTCGCTACTATGGGGATTATTAAGATGGGCCCTAAAGAATCTGGTCGACTTGCGGCGATGACATATGTCGAGTGGCCTGATTCTCGATGGTGGAGTGCGATTAGGCCGTTGGACGGCAATGATCTTCATGAAGACTGGCCAGCAATTTATCGTTCAGCTATTGAGGGGTACCCCAGACCTAGAGGGGTAGGCGGTTGGTATTCGAGATCAAGACGAGAGGGGTTACGTCTTCAGTTGAAGCCCACAATAAATGACGATTTGAGTGACCAAGTAGTTCATTGAGTGCGAAAGTCTGATTGGCGCGATATTAGACGAGTCTATCGTTTGTTTGGAGTATGAATGGTGTTCTCTTCTGCTATTTCCCAAGGACTACCAGAGAATCTACCTGAGAAGATTGAACTGGACACGGGCATCAGTCGTGCGCCTAATCGCCCGTTGTTACTTAGCAAGTCTGAACGTAAGCTAGCATTGGCAAACGCTTTGAGGTACCTGCCTCAGTCCTGGCACGCGGAGATGGCACCCGAGTTGGCAGCAGAACTCCAAGAGCACGGTAGGATATACATGTACAGATTGCGGCCAGCCTACGCCATGTACGGGAGGCCTATATCAGAGTATCCATGTCAGTCTAAACAGGCTGCTGCAATCATGCAGATGATTCAGAACAACCTTGATCCAGCCATAGCGCAACACCCTTATGAGCTCATAACGTATGGTGGCAACGGTACTGTCTTTCAGAATTGGGCGCAATACCTCCTGACAATGAAGTACCTATCAACAATGACAGACGAGCAGACACTCGTTTTATATTCGGGCCACCCTCATGGTCTTTTCCCGTCTCACAAAAGCGCTCCAAGAGTGGTTGTGACAAATGGGATGGTTATTCCTAACTACTCCTCTGGGGATGACTACACGAGAATGGCTGCCTTAGGGGTCACTAGTTACGGGCAAATGACAGCTGGCAGTTTCATGTATATTGGACCTCAGGGGATTGTTCACGGCACCACAATCACACTACTAAATGCTGGACGGCTCTATCTCGGCAATCAACCAGATGGCCTATCAGGTAAGGTTTTTGTGACCGCTGGATTGGGTGGAATGAGTGGGGCTCAAGCCAAAGCAGCTGTAATTGCTGGAGCGATATGTGTTGTAGCTGAGGTAAACAAAGACGCCGCATATAAAAGGCATAGCCAAGGTTGGGTCGATGAGCTCTCAGAGGACCTTGTAGAAGTTGTCTCGATGATGGAGAGCGCTAGGGTCGAAAAGAAGGCAGTCTCAATAGCTTACGTTGGAAATGTCGTTGACCTATTGGAGTATTTTGTAGAAAACGGAATCGACGTTGAGCTTGGAAGTGACCAGACAAGCCTCCACATTCCGTTTACTGGTGGATATTATCCAGTAGGTCTCAGCCTTGAAGAGGCAAACCAGGTTATGGCAACGGATCCTGATGAGTTTAAGTTACAGGTCCAGGCATCACTTCGTCGACACGCGTCAGCTATAAACAAGTTGAGCGATAGGGGCATGCGCTTTTGGGACTACGGGAACGCTTTTCTGCTAGAAGCTGATAGAGCTGGTGCGGATGTTCGTGGAGATACACCCGGTGGCTTCAGGTACCCATCTTATGTCGAGGACATAATGGGGCCCATCTGTTTTGACTATGGTTTCGGACCTTTTCGCTGGGTATGTACCAGCGGTCTTGAAGAAGACTTGGCGACAACGGATAGGATAGCAGCTGAGGTAGTTCGCAAGCTAATAGATGAGGCTCCTGCTGAGATTTCTCAACAGTACAGCGACAACCTTTTATGGATCGAACAGGCAGCCGAGAACAGGCTTGTAGTTGGTACACAAGCAAGGATCTTGTACTCAGATGACATAGGGCGCAGAGAGATAGCGCGTGCGTTTAATGCCGCAGTTGCTAGTGGTGAGCTTAGTGAACCCGTCGTTTTGGGTCGGGACCACCACGATGTCTCTGGGACAGACTCACCTTGGCGCGAGACAGCCAACATATATGACGGCTCTAGGTTTTGCGCAGACATGGCCGTTCATAACGTTATTGGCGACTCCTTTAGGGGCGCTACATGGGTCAGCATTCACAACGGTGGTGGGGTTGGTTGGGGAGAAGTAATTAATGGAGGTTTCGGGCTAGTCTTGGACGGGACAAAAGAGGCTGGTGAACGCCTAGATTCAATGCTTCATTGGGATGTTAACAATGGAGTAGCTAGGCGTGCTTGGGCTCGAAATTCAGGGGCCGAGTTTGCCATAAATAGAGCAATGGATGCAGAGCCGCGGCTGACTGTAACAATGCCTAACCACGCTGATGATGATCTGTTAGAGCGCTCACTGCACGAGGCATTCAGAGAGTAGGGTCATTAATAACTCTAGTCACCATGACGCTACTGTTGAAATCAGATAAACCCCACACCTACTAGCGGTTAAGACTGTTTGATACGAAATAAAGGTTGAGACATAGATGAGCAACGAATCTCAAAACGGTAACCAGACTTTTAAAGAGCTAAAAAGCCCAAGTGTTTTAGAGCCTGAAGTGTTGAAGTTCTGGAAGGATAATGAGGTCTTTGAGGAGGGATTAAAGCTCGCCTCTGATCGACCAACATTTGTCTTCTACGAGGGACCACCGACTGCTAATGGGACGCCGCATAATGGTCATGTACTTACTCGTGCCATAAAGGACCTGATCCCTAGATACAAGACCATGCGGGGGTATAGGGTTGAGAGGAAAGCTGGTTGGGATACACACGGGCTTCCAGTAGAGGTTGAGGTCGAAAAGTCTCTGGGTATTCATGGAAAGGCCGCTATTGAGGCTCATGGCGTCGATAAATTCAACAGGCTCTGCCGAGAGAGTGTATTTAAATATACAAAAGAATGGGAAGAGCTAACCGAGAGAATAGGCTTTTGGGTAAACCTTGAAGAGGCCTACGTTACCTATCATAGAAGTTATGTTGAGTCAGTATGGTGGGCTCTATCAGAGCTCTTCAACAAAGGACTTCTTTACCAGGGAAAGAAGGTTGTGTGGTGGTGGCCTCAAGGAGGTACGGCTCTCTCCGCTGGCGAAGTTGGGATGGGCTACAAGACTGTCGATGATCCATCTGTAGTAGTTAGATTCGCCGTTGAAGGTATGGAGAATACCTCCTTCTTGATTTGGACAACTACCCCTTGGACCTTGCCATCTAATACGGCAATAGCTGTAAACCAGAACTTGGATTATGCCTTTATAGAGAATGATGGTGAGACGCTTATCGTGGCTGCTGCCTACGCAGACGACTATGAGGGTGAGGTCAGAAAGGTCGTAAAAGGGGAGGACCTACTCGGTCTACGATATAAACCTGTATACGATTTCGGAACGCCAGATGGGGGCGATTCATTTGTCGTAATATCAGGTGACCATGTAAGGCTTGGTACTGGTACTGGACTGGTCCACACGGCTCCAGCTTTCGGTGAAGATGACGACCTTGTAGCTAAGAAGAATGGTATTGGTATGCTTCAGATGGTTGCTCCTGATGGAACCTTCTTGCCAGAGTGCGGATTTATCGCGGGTATGTTCTGTAAGACTGCTGACAAAGAGATTATTCGTGACCTAAAAGAGCGAGGGATACTCTATAAGCAGGAGACAGTGCGCCACGAATACCCATTCTGTTGGCGTTCAGACCGAGATCCACTGATCCAGTACGCTAGGCCAGCCTGGTTTATACGAACTACGGCGATGAATAGTGAGGCTCTCAACAACAATGACGCAGTTAGGTGGTTGCCAGAACACATAAAAGAGGGTCGATTTGGAGATTTTCTTAGGAACAATGTAGATTGGGCTTTGTCTAGAGAGAGGTTCTGGGGGACCCCATTAAATATTTGGGAATGTAAGGCATGTGATCACCGCTACGCCCCATCTTCAACTGACGAGATCGAGCGTTTGGCTCCTGGTTCACTCGACCCTTCTGTAGACAGGGATCTGCAGGTCCATAGGCCTTGGATCGACAACGTAGAGCTACCATGCGTTAAGTGCGGTGGCTCTATGGTCCGTGTTCCCGAGGTTATAGACTGTTGGTTCGATTCCGGCTGCATGCCATTTGCACAGTGGGGTTTTCCTCACAAGGGCGGGGATGAGTTTAGGCGTAGTTTTCCAGCCGATTTTATCTCGGAAGCAGTAGACCAGACCAGGGGGTGGTTCTACTCTTTGCTAATGGTCAGCACTCTCCTTTTTGATGATGAAACATGCGAGCGACTGGATATACCAAAACCAGGGATGCCGCGCCCATACAAACAGTGCATCGTGTTGGGACATGTATGTGACATGGATGGAAAAAAGGAGTCTAAGTCTAAAGGTAATTACACTCCCCCTGATCTGGTAATCAAGGGAAAAATGTATCAAAATGTTGTAGCAGACTCCAACCTTAAGTCAGGACAGTTAGGGGTAAAAAAGGAGCTGGTTAGAGGCTTGGGCTTCACTAAGGGCGAGAAGCTCACAGCTAGAGGTACAATCGCTGAAATGGCGCTTGAAGTGGTCTCAGCCAAGGTGAAAGCTAAGGACTCTGTTCACATGAACCCAGATGATATCGAACGTGTGGGTTGTGACGGTAAGCTTGAGCTAGTGGCCCCATTTCAGGCACCTGGTGCTGACGCATTTAGGTGGCTGTTCTATGCGTCTAACCCACCGTGGTCAAATACTCGGCTCTCCTTGCGAGCGATCCGCGAGGGTCAACGAGAGTTCTTGATGCGTCTAGGAAATGTGCACTCTTTCTTCACGATTTACGCGAACATAGCTGGGTTTGACCCATCAGCTGGTCCAGTAAACGAGCCCGAGATGCGTCACAGCTTAGACCGTTGGATTCTCCATGAGTTCACGACCCTCACAGGTCGCGTTGTTGAACGAATGGATGACCTTCACCTGTACGAGGCAGCGCGGGATATTCAGCAGTTTGTAGAGGGACTCTCAAATTGGTACGTTCGTCGCTCAAGGCGACGTTTCTGGGGTGAGGGAAGTGACGCTAACGACGCTTTGTCGACACTCTATGAGGTCTTGGTTGGCGTATCTAAGCTTATTGCGCCGTTTGTCCCATTTACTGCAGAGGCGATGTATCGTTCATTAGTGGGTTCAGTAGTAGATGGTTCTCCAGTGTCTGTACACCACTGCTCATACCCCACACCCAATGAATCTCTGTTGGATGAAAGTTTAGCTAAGGGTATGGCCATAACTCGCGAGCTCTCCAGCCTAGGATTAGCTGCTAGAAGTAAGGTCGGCGTACGTGTTCGCCAACCGTTAGAGGCTGTAGAGGTGGTCTTGGCTGATGCCTCTCTTCAGGGCCTTATCGAGGACCTATCTGACCTATTGGTTGAAGAGTTAAATGTAAGAGAGGTGAGGTTCTCTGAGAACGCCGAGGACTTTGTAGAGTTTACCGTAAAGCCAAACTTCAAGACCTTAGGCCGCCGTCTTGGGAAAGAGATGAAGCTGTGTGCCAGCAAGATTAGAGAGATGTCTGGTACCGAGGTTCGAAGAGCGGTTCTGTCAGGTGGCTTGACGATAAACCTCCCTAGTGGTGATGTATTGTTAGGTGAAGACGACATAATACTAGAGGTGCAGCCTAAAGGTGACTTTCAGGCTGCGGGTAGCGCCGACGCCGTAGTAGCGCTCAGCACTGAGATTTCCGATGATCTAAAGGAAGAGGGGCTTTCACGGGAAGTCGTAAACCGTATACAGGGAATCAGGAAGGAGTTGTCTCTTGATTATACCGACAGGATTTCACTGTCTATTGGTGGTGATCCAGAGGTGATACGAGCTGCTGAGAGGTTTAAGAGCCATGTATGCAAAGAGACCTTGGCTGTTGACTGGCACGAGGTAGACTCAAACACGTCGGGTGTAGTAGCTCTCCAAGTAGACGATTTAAACCTTTTAATAAAGGTCGAAAAGGTAGAGGTGTGACCGCCGATGAGGAGCACTAATAAGTTAGAGCTACTTCCTGAGGAAGTTACCCGCATTTTGGCTACCTGTGGGCCAGTAAGCCTAACAGTGGGCGAAGGACATGAGAGAAAGAGTACAAAGTGCGCTATAGCTCCTTTAGATGGTTGTTTGTATCTCTTTGTGCCTGCGGGTGGATTTGTAGAAAAGGCACTCCATGAAACAACAAATGCTACGGTTGTTGTCAGGGAGCCAGATGGCCAGTATCTGATTAGGATAACTGGTAGCAGTGTTGCTGGAAAAACAGCGATCTCTCACAGTAGGCGTTTGGAGCTGATCCCATGGATACCAGAAGGTATCTCTCCAAAGACAACCTTGGCTATACCGTTCATGCCAGAACATTTAATGTATCAAAAAGGTTCAGATGCTAACGACAAATATGAGGGGATGACGCCCGCTGGAACAGAAAGGCTGAAGCCTAGAACTGCTTGGTTCAGGTTGGCGCTTGGTCACTTCCCCCTCGTACCTGTCTTGTCTTTCATTATTATGCTCAGTTGGATTGGAGCCAAGTTTACTGGACGCCCACTGACGCAGCTTACAACACTGGTGTTGTCCACTATTTGCGCCACCTCTCTGTTCGCTGCCTCTCACATAATTTATATGAAGGCATGCTTTAGTAGGTGGCGTGTCGGGAGGTGTTTAGAGAGCTCCTCTCCAATTTTGGTCAATGGGTATATCGCTCCAAGTCGAGCAGTGAGGCTATCTCTAGTCTTGTTACTATTGTCGGCGATATCTATTGGAGTGCTTACACATTGGGGCGGTGCGCTTGTTTTACTCACTCTAGCTTCCACTATGTTGTGGGCTCTGATACCATATTGGCTAATTCACCTCTCCCAGCGTTCGCCTGAGAGAGAGGCGCCTAATTAGCGTTTAGTGAACTATGGAACGAGGTGTCAAACGTGAAGATTGTCCTACAGGGCAACTGGCCAGCAACGCTAACAGCGGGAATACTGCTCCTGTCTAGAGGGAGAAGTTTTGGCTTGCCGTTATCAGTTCGCATAGTTGGCGAGCCAAAAGACGCTGAGTCTGTATTAGGTCCAGCGGTGGTCTCCTGCCAGGTGCTAGCATCTTGCAGCGTTGGCAGGGAGCTCGGAGATGGCCCTACAGTTGTGGTTACTGGTGGCTCAACAGACCCCGTTCTTGTCTCTATCAATAAAAGAGATCCGTCAGGTTGGTTTTTCGTTGACTCGTGCGGTGATGGCTGGCACCCAGCCACAAAAAGTTTCGTAAGGATGGTGCGTGATAATCGACCTTGTTCACGCAAAGCAAGCTCCCTAATAATGGGACTTTTACGCTGGGCTGGTGTTCCAGCTGAGCCAGCCATCTTAGATCTATTGTTTGGGGCCCCTGTAGACCCGCTTACGAGAGTGGGTATGACCCTCCGTGCTAGCGCTACGGTCACAAACTCTAGGGTACATCGCTCAGTGTCAGAACGTTTAAGTGGTGGCATAGAGACACCTTTGGCTTCAGAGGGGCTCACTGGCGATAAAGTCTTCGAATTGTGGCGTTCTGGCGATCTTGCCGATGTCTTTGGGGCGCTCCCTCCTAGTGTTGCTGCCTCAGTAGACGACTGGCTTAGGTCAATGGAAGAGTTCAGCGATATTACTGATGGTGATGGTGGCGAGCTAGTGGCATCTTTAGCCACTATTTTAGGCAACGTTCTCCTGTTGCCCCAGGGTTGTATTCTTCCCACTTTGAATCCGACCAGAGAGGGGTTGGCTAAAGGCATGGTGAAGGTCTTAGGTGCGAGGGAAAAAGATTCGGACGCTATTAAGAGTCTTGTTGATGTCTATAGATTTCTGGGAGGTCGTTTTGAACTATCTTCACCCTACCCATTTCAACTCACAGACTCACCTGCACCTGATGGTCATATAGAGCGCTGGATGTGGATGATTGATTCGGTGGAGGCTGCCGCTGAACAGATGGAGAAAATCTGGAATGAGGCTATGAGCCCGTCGTCCTAGAGCGGGAATAATCTTACCTTCCTGTAGAGTATGCTCCTCCAGGCTCAGGAACAAAGGCCTTTTCATTTCCATTGTACTGGAATCTCTCTACAGAAATGTCTAGTGGTGAGTTGGTTGTGCCAATAGTGTAGATGTTGTAATGGGCGGTCCTGTTCTTCTCAGGTAACCATGCGTAACCACTAGCCCCTGGATTAAAGAGGGGGATGTCGTGGTCGCCCCCCTTTAGTAATGTGGTGAATCCGTGGTGCTCATGGCCGTGAACTACCCCTAATATCTGACTGGAGTGTTTGGTCAGTACAGCCTCAAGATCACGGGCATTAGATAGCGCTCTAGTTGAAGGACCATAGGGCCCACCATCTCTACCTCTAAGTGGGTAGTGTAAAGAGATAAACACACGCCTATCGCTAAGCCCATCTAGCAGCTGATCTAGGCGTCTAAGTTCTGATTTATCAATCCTTCCCGAAGAGAGGATATGAAATCTACTGCTGTCTATTGTGACCACAGAAAACGAATCGTTTAGGTGGTGAATCCTTGGGAACTCACCACTACCCATATATTTCCCAAACCTTCGTTCCATGTGTCCGTTTTTGTGGGCTAGGAAGGCATAGGTATCGTGATTGCCTGTAACTAATGATGTGGGTTGTGCGTCAAAAAGCGTCCCAAATATTCGTTCGAATTTGTCGAATTCTTCAGGTGTTGCCTGTGCGGTTATGTCCCCTGTACAGATTATTGCGTCGACATTTGATGCTTCTACTGACGCCGCAAGAGCCTCTTGCACGGTGTCCGTGAAGTGGCTCTTTCTCCCAAACAACATAAGGTTTATAGTTCCAAGCAGTCGTTTTCCGAAGAGAAGGGACAACCTTGGAGGCACCATTACGTGAATATCTGTGACGTGAGCGATTCTCATATATACTAAGTATCCCAATTTTGATTCAATTGGGGCGCTATTAGCTTGGTCTATAATATTTTTTCAGGAATTAGCGTGAGTTGTCGTGTTAGAGATTACTGGTATAGGAGAGCTAGATGGATCCACGAACAACATTGGATAACGCCGCCCAGCAGCGTCTAAAGTGTCAGGTAATGCCCGTTGGTGGTGAATGGACTGACGGTGTGTTTGTTCGCGTTGATAAAGCAGGGGTGGTAGTCGTTGCTCAAGGTATCGGGCTTAAGGGTGGCGAGGATGTGCGCGTATGGTTCTCACTAGATGATAAGTCGTGTTCGTTTGAGGCCTCTGTCTTGAGAGCAGGGGTGCCGGTGCCAGATAGGTCACAGGATGGTCTGATGTTGGGGTTTATCGATGGCTGGAAGGAGCAAGATGAGGCTACTGTTCAAGTTGACAGGGCCTTAGAATTGGTCATTATTCCAGCCAACGGAAAGGGGCTGGACTTAATAGGGGGTGAGTGTCGACTGGTGGATATAAGCGCATCAGAGTTAACATTCACAGTCTCTAGCGGTGTTGCCCTTAAGTTTTTAGAGGGAGGAGAAGTAGGGGTTAAGTTAGGCGTTGACGGTGTTGTCCTAATGGCATCTGGTATTGTAAGGAAGTTAGCGCCGAGCGCTGGACACTTCCTATACGGACTTGAATTCATAGACGTTGAGGACGAGGCGCAACACTTGAAGGCAATAGAGGCCTTTAGGGATATCTGCTGACTTAAGAGTTTCTATTAACCCTTAGAGTATATCCGTTGGGAGAGAGCCTGCCAGCTCGCCCTCATCTCTACCGAGCAGGCGATAATCATCCCCACTTACATAGATCATCTCCTCAAAAGCGGCTGCCTGGTTGCCATCACTTATAAGTGGTCGTATAGCCCAGATTCCGTGAAGCTGTTTTGGGTTTAGGAATCTCATTTGGTACCTTCTTAGCCAGGTGGCAGCGTGAGCGGACCTTGGGTAGTTGAAGGCTAACGGCCCAATTTTCGGCAGGATAGCGTGACCAATCGATCGGGAGGATGCCAACTTTAGGCGTTTGTTGACGGCCCATGCCTGTGCGAAGACAAACAGCTCACCGACAGTTTTGTACTGGCTCGCAAAACCTGAAGTGGCCTGTACGCATTCTCTTGCTACGTTGATAAATGGGGTGTCTTCTCCTTGAAAAATGACAGTAGTGCCAACATCTGCATAGGCGTGTCCATCGGACGGACCTAGGTCGATGATTACAGGGTCCCCTTTTTGCAAAATGTGCTTCTTGGATGGGACTTTCCACACCTTATTTGATGTCGTGTTCTTACCTACCTGAACTTCGGGTGGGTGAAACCAAGTGTTAAAGCCAGCATCCCGACAGAGATCTTTCGAAAGTTCTGAGATGTCCCACTCGCTCATACCAACCTCTAATTGTTGGACTAGACGCGAGAGAACCTTGAACCCCTCTCTTTGGGCATTATCGAAATCATTTACTAGTGATTGTTCCATTTAGACTCTGGTATACCCCGAACTGACGGCTATGACATTAAGGATTAGAACTGGTTCTCAATCACTAGGCACAGCGTGGTGAACAAAACCGTGGAGATTTAGGATTGGCTCGCCACCGTCATAGAGCAAATTGTATGTCTGAAAGGAACTCATCACTCGCTTTACATAGTGTCGAGTCTGTCGTATTGGTATTGACTCGACCATCTCATCAGTGGGGACGTCACCGAAACGTCGAAGCCAGCGCCCTACATTACCCTCTCCAGCGTTGTAACCAGCTAAGGCAAGGAAAGGGCTACCTCCGTACCTGTTCATCAGGTGTTCAATATACCTTGAACCAACAGCAAGATTATAGGCAGGCTCAAATAGCCTAGCTCTAGAATAGGGGACATTGAGCCAACCAGCGACGCTTTGTGCTGTTCGGGGCATTAGTTGAGATAACCCCCTAGCGCCCGCCCACGAAATGATCCGCGGGTTGAAGTTTGACTCCTCTCTTACCAATGAGTGGAAGACACGTGGGTTCCAGTCGTAATTTGATGTTGCCTCAATTATCTCTTCCCAGAATCGATTTGGATAGGCTGCGGCTAAGAATTCCAAGTTCTCATCACCCAAGTGCTCGGGGGGATTGGCTTGAAGATATTTTCTAAGGAAGTCGTGGGCAGCTATTTCATCGCCAGCTGATCTACGTAATTGTTCAATAAAAAGTGCTTCAGATGGCAGAAGTTCGTCTCTTCCAAGAGTTGATAGCTCGGTGAGCGCTTCGGTAAAGAGGCCAAGGCGAGTCAAGGCTACGCCTCGCAAAAGAGCTGGTTCATTGGCGAAACTCTCGCTAACACGCCATGGTTCTGGTGTGGCTACTCGAGAGGATCTGGGTAGTCTACCCATTATTTCCTGAAGCGCAGCCTCAGTTGGCCCCTGTTCTATCCCACCAGATAATTCTATTAGCTCTCTCATTCTCATGGCAGCCAACACAGAATAAATTGATGTTGGGTGCTCCAAACAGATGTCTCTAAAAAGAGCCCATAAATGACTCTTGCCCAGCCCGTCTATAGGGTTGAAATCCTCTGGATCTTCTACGTTAGGCCAGCCCCTCCATCGAGCACTCCAGTAGCGGGCTCCTATGAAATGATCTCGGTCTATCTCGATGGGCATAGTGTCGAGGGTAGTATCGACTGTGGCTAATGCTCCAGTAGTATCGCCAGCTTGGTATCGAGACCAGGCCACTCGCCAAGCCGTCTCTCCTGCCATGTCTCCAGCGGGGTATTGGTCTAATTGCATTTGCCAAGCGTTATTAGCCCCTTCTTCGTCGCTATTTTCTAACAACGCGATCCCGCCTAGTGAATAGCCGTCATCGGCAAAACTGCTCTCGGGGTACAATTCTGGGATGGCTAGATAGTGACTAGCAGCCGCTGCCCAATTCCTCTTTCTCTCCTCAGACTTTCCCGCCAAATAGAGTGCTTTGGGTCCCAAATCATCATTTATTCCAGCGCAGCCTCGCCCTGTTGGCCCGAGTAGGGCGGCGGCCCTAGTGACCTCATTGATCTTAAACAGAGAGCGCCCCAAACTGTATCTAGCATCACAAGACGCCTCAGTGTGATCACCTAGCGTGGCCTCCAGTGGTTGAACAAAGTTTATGACGCTGCGCCAGGCACCAGCTGCCATAATCCTACGCGCCCTTGTCGCTGTCTGCTCAACAGTAGGGGTGTAGTTCGACAGTGAGGCGAGTGCGTCGATCCCAGGCTGAGTTCTTGGGTAGTTGGTGACTAAACGCTCCAGCAAAGGTCGTGAACGATCTGACCCTAGGCCGAACCGTTGTGCCAAGGACCATAACGCTAGATCGACACCTATTGTTGGATCTTCTAACTCTGTTAACTGCTCATACGCCTCAATAGAGTCTGCAGTTCTCCCAGCATCTTGTAGTGCTGCTGCTCGAATGAGGCCCGCCCTAACCCCGAGGCCTGAGTCAGCGGGGAAGTCTTCAAGAACGGAGGCAGCTTCGATGGGTTGACTGAGCTCTAGTAGAAGTTCGGCCTCGGTCAGGACCCTGTAATCCAAGGGTACCCCTGTGGCATGCCTAACCCTCTCTAGTAGTGGCGCCGCCTCTGCCCGTCTGTCTAGGCGGATAAGTAACCAAGCTATTACGAACGCCCTGTTCGCGATGCTTGGTCCCCTGAGTGTACTCTCATCTATCCCCTCAATTAGCTGTAGGGCGTCAGTGAAGTCGCCATCGTATAGCTTGGTACGCAATTCCTCGGACATTGGGAACAGGGGGGCTGGAAGTCCAGGAGATAGCACCGTCATTGGTACTTGTTCTTCTACATTAGTCGAGTCTACTGTCTCGTTACCCCCAGATTCTGTCAGGGCAGAGGGAGTCGGCTGTTCTGCCCAGACGAGGCCCGCGAATGTGATCGCGCCCGCCACAATTGTACCCATGGATATGATCCCAACCAGCGGGTTGATCTTGTAAGTAAAATGTCGAAGATCGATAAACACTAGTGAGCAGCCAAAAACGTAGAAGATTGCGGGTATAAACTAGGTCCAGCAAGACCTTGGTGGTCAAGCTAGGCATTGTAAGGGGTTTTAGATGTATATAGCGGCAGGATGTATATGGTTAGTAGCAAATGCGACTAATCCTTTTAATAGCGGAGATCCGCTTAGGGATATCTTTAAGCATCCAAGTTACTCACAAGTCGAACAGATAACCCCTCCGCCCTATTCCACGGCGGAGCAGACTCTTCTCGCTAGTAATTGGGATATCGAACACTATATTCACGATCTAGATTTCGATCTTGATGGGTACTCAATCGAAATAGAGACAACAATAGTGGTCAAAGCCTTAGTTGATGACCCAGACATACTTTATTTAAACGCTTATGAGATAGATCTACAACAGGTCATGCTAGACGGTAACCCTTTGGCGTTTTCAGTCTGGTCCGATGGCTTCTCGTTGGATCTGGGAGATAGGGATGAGGGGGACAGTCTCACCCTTACCCTAAACTATGTTTCTAAGATCAACGAAGAAAACGGGTATGGGATAAACTGGAATGGCACAGTTCTAAATTCATTTCACGAACCTTACGGCGCTAAAAAATGGTTGATCACTCGAGATGAGCCGTGGGATAAAGCGACATTAGAGTGGATTATTGAGGTGCCAGACAACCTAGTTGTAGCTGCAAATGGTGAGATGACGTCTCACATTGAGGCTGAGGGGCGAGGTGAGTGGCGGTTTGAATTTAATCAGCCCATAACTACATACCTGATGGTGGTACATGCAGCCGAATATGTTCTCTTTAGTCAAGAGGGTGAAGACGGCCTCCCTATCTACCATTACCTACTGCCAAGAAGTAGGTCGGATGGAGAGCAGGCATTTGCAACCACCCCCGACATAATCAGTCTTTTGACTGACAAGTTTGGAGATTATCCATGGGATTCATATGGTAATGCAATTGCACCCATGGGTGGAGCTATGGAACATACTACAATGACCTCTTTTGGCGAGGGGCTTTTAGATAGCCCTAGCGCGGAGTTAGTGAATGCTCATGAGGTAGCACACCATTGGTGGGGAAACTGGGTGACCCTCTCTACTTGGGCAGATATTTGGCTGAATGAGGGCTTTGCTAGTTACTCGGAGGCGATCTGGTACGAGTCTATAAATGGAGAGAGAGGCTTGCGAGATTATGTTGGCAGTCAGATAGATAGCTACCTGGCGTGGCATGATTATGAGGGCTATTTTTCTCTATATGACCCTTCATACTTATGGGGCGGCACTGTCTATGATAAGGGCTCAGTAGTCCTCGATATGTTGAGAACGCACCTTGGGGACGAAATGTTCTTTGGGGCTCTCCTCTTCTATGGAGAGAAGTATGCCTATGTTAACGCCACCACATCCGAGTTTGAGGAGGCTCTGGAGCAGTTCACAGGTGAAGACTTGAATTGGTTCTTCGACGCTTGGGTTTATAGGGTAGGTGAGCCTTCTATTAGTTGGGGGGTTGAGAGTCGTGAGTTGGAGGCTGGGGGGTACCAGGTTGATTTTAAAGTTACCCAGACAGCCCGTGATTTTGATGGAGTACTTCAGTTGTGGGGCTTTCCATTAGAGGTAGTGTTCCTTGATTCTGAGGGAGAAGAACACCTCTCAAATTTCTGGGTCGAAGATGAAGAGCAGGTCTTTTCCATATGCCTAGGATCTGAAGCAGAGCGCGTGTTTGTTGACCCTGATAGACGAGTTCTGTTGGGGGAGATTGTTGAGGGCGAAGGAGCGCTGGGTGTAGGAGTTTGTGGTGATTTTGTAGGAGGAGGTATTGATACTGGTTCTACTACAGACACTGGCTCTAATGGGGCCGAACTGACTGATGCTGGCGGCTGTGGCTGCTCAAGTATTTCATCTGTTCAACCTCGTAAATGGGTGCCTTTAGCGCTTGTACTGCTTACTCTAAGGAGGAGGAGGCGTTAAAGTTGAGTGTAGAGTCCGCCAATGCGACAAGAGGTAAGGTGATAGGAACGCTGCTTACAGTGGCCGCCCTACTATTCTTTTGGGACAGCGGATTTGTCTATCCTCTACGAATATTGGTTGTCTTCTTTCACGAGATGGGACACGCGTTGATGACCGTTGCTACTGGTGGAGAGGTGGTAGAGTTGGGCCTAAACCACATGGAGGGCGGACATACTCTTAGTATGGGCGGCAATAGGTTTCTTATACTCAACGCTGGCTATCTAGGCTCCTTGTTGTGTGGTGTCGCTATCTTGAGATGGGTGAGAAGCGAGAGGGGCGGTGAGCGAGCTGCTGTAGGCTTAGGCCTCTTGTTGATAGCTGTCGCAATAGGGTGGACCCGCCCAGTTACAGACTTTGGATTTGTCTATTGTATTCTAGCTGGTGCTGGATTTATCTTCATAGGGACAAAAATAGGCAAGGGAATGGGGCTATCTTTAGTCCGTACAGTGGGCCTATTTTCTGTCATGTATGCGCTGGTTGATATTAAGGACGATGTTTTTAGGGCCCATTCTGGCACTATGAGTGACGCCGCTATGTTGAGCGCTGAATTCGGCCTTCCCACTCCTGTTTGGGGCTTGATATGGTTGGGCCTTGGTGGAGGGCTAGTATGGAAGATGCGCGGCAAGTTGATAGGATAAGGTCCTGAGGGCGCCCCTAAGGAATCGGAACTACATAAAGCTGCTTGAAGTCTCGGTTGTTGCCATTGGTTGTACCTTGAGCGGTTATCGCTAGATATACGTTCCCGTCTCCTAGTGCCGCAACATCCATATCGCCGTTACCCACTGTACCAGTATTGATCCTGCTGGAAGAGCCTGAAAGATCAGTGCGGTAGACAGGGTCGTATTGGTCATCCTGATCAGCTACAAAGAGAAGTTCAGTTGAGTCTGGCATCCATACAGGGCCGTTCTCGTTCATAACAACTCCGCTATATAGCTTTCTTGGTGTGCCGTTTACGGGCGATACGTATAGGTCGAACCTGTTTATCTCTTCCCTGTTTGAGTAAAACGCTACATGCCTACCGTCCGGAGAAAAGCTAGGTCTAGTCTGTGTTCGCGCCCAGTTGGTTAGGGCTCGTTGCCCTGGGTTTGCTATATTATCGATAATCCAAATATTGTCGCCGATATTGTTGTGACCGACAAATGCTAGTGATTCCCCGTTTGGCGACCAAGCTACATAGAGCTCTGATGATGTAGCGTCGCTTGTTAGCCTGGTAGGGGGTTGTGATAGGTCCGCTACATTGAGTAAATACACGTCTCCTTGACCTGTTCTGGCCGATGTGAAGGCCACGTGATTCCCTGAAGGACTCCACGTTGGTCCACCGTCAGCTCCTGGACTGGCAGCTAGCCTTGTTCCCCCCTGAAGGTATAGGTCGTAGTCTGAATCAGAGCCTGAGGCAGAATAGATGTAGGTGCCGAGTGCGCTGGGTGAAAATGTTAATTCGTGTATTACCGACTCGGTGCCCGAGGTCGAGAACCCAGCGGTTAAACTGGATGAGCCTCTAGAGGTAGGAGTCACCGCTTCAACGCTGCCAGTTGCTGTTATCAGGTACTGCTCGATCACCTTTCTGTCGTGATAGTTCACCTCGTAGGAAATCTTTGAACCATCAGGTGACCATTGTGGCCTCTGACAATTTGCCTCGTACCGAGGGCTTAGCGGTGTGGGGGTTGCGAAAGAGATTCCAGGAGAGAGTGCGCATAAAGATATGAGTATGTTTTTCATTTTGGTTTCTCCACGGTCTGTTCTAAAAGGCGAACGAAAAGGATGCCAACATCCTGAGGTTTAGGCCAGAGACGCCAGAGTCTCTATCTGGGTTGCTTAAGCTAAATTCTATCCCATCGTCTCCGTTGGCGAAGTTTGCCTCCCCACTATCTGGGATGCTCCCAAAGAAGTATTCTCCGACCAACTTTATTCCCACGCCAGATGCTGTGGTCCGTCCAGCACTTCTGTAGCTAACCGATACTTCGGAATAGAGCGCATGAGTCCTTGCTATCTCATAAACATGCAGGTCTGCGTTACCGCCGGACACTGGCTCTACGCATGTGTAAGAGCCAGCACCTTCATCATCTGAGTTTTCATCGCACGCCAGGGCGATTCCGGGCATAGTCCCGTACCGGTACCCCATTGATGGCTGAATAGCTAGAGGCCCACCAATCATCAGCTCGCGACCGATTCGTACCCCCGTATTCAAAGCATTAGGGGCGCTTTTGGTTGTCGTGCCTGCAACAGAGAAGCCCCTTAGAGACCAGTCAATCGTCCCTCCAATCAGCCAGGCCCCAATCGGCTGAGTTACCCCAAGTTGCAGTTCGAATGATGGGCGTAGATTCCGTCCGCGGTCTGATATTAGTACGGACGTTCCAGTCGACACCTCTAGTCGGCTGACCTGCAGGGCCGCAAACCCAGCACTACCAATAGAGCCCATTGGTAGGTCTACCTCAACCTCTTGGCCAGATGTCACCCTTACCTCGTGTCCATTGACTAGATAGCCCCCGTTGGGGAGAGCTATTCTTGCAGGTAGTAGGGTTGAATTGCTCCATCTAACGGCGACCTCATCGATGAATTCACGGAGCTCTGGGTCAAGAACTGGGGTGATACTCTCTAGCTGTAGGAACGACGTCATCCCAGGGTATGGTGGATTAACGGTGAGGATTCCAAAGGATGAGTCTATGTAGCTAGAAAGCTGGCTCATCTCCGCCTCATCAGTAGGGTTCATGGCCAAACGCTCAGCTATCTTGGCGTAATGGAGTGCGCCCTCTGCATCCCTGCTGTCATATAGGACACGAGCCAGGATACTATGAGCCTCATATGAGCGAGAGCCTTCATCTGTCTCAATAGCCAGCATTAGCTCATCGATAGCATCGCTAGTCCAGCCACGCCTGATAAAGTTCTCGGCCTGACTTATGCTAGATTCAACGTCAACGGCGTGAGCTGGGCTTACCAGGATAGGGCTGTTTAGAATTAGCGCTGCGAAAAGGGAGATCATGAGCCCTCCATTACAAAGCAGGCGACTTCCTGTTCTGAGGCTATCTTGGTCAGCTTTGGAGCGCCTTCAAAACACTGTTTTTTGGCAAGGTCACAAGAATTAGACCATGCACAGCCTATCTTGTTTGGTGGCTCCATCTTGGGAAATGAGACTTCAGATGTCTTGTCTGCTCCCATACCTGCCGCGTATAGCAGGCGCCTTGTGTATGGGTGATGGGGCTGTTCATTCATCTGAGATACATTGAACCTCTCAATTACCTCGCCGTTGTACATCACTACTACTCTGTCACATGCGTAGGTTACCAATGGTAAATCGTGTGAGACTAATAGAACTGCTCCCAAGTGTTCTGGTGGTTGCCCTATGTCCTTCCAGTACATGTCGCGGGTCTTGCGCTTGACTACCAAGTCGATAAGGTCGGCCTTCAAGCCAGCGTCTAGGCCAGCTGTTGGTTCGTCAGCGACCAAGAGTACTGGTTTAGCTATCATTACCCTGGCCAGACCAACTCTGCGTTTTTCACCGCCAGATAATTCTCTAGGTAGAGCGTCTAGTCGGTGAGACAAAGAGACTGAACTCGCCGCTTCTCTTACGATTACACCTTCTGGCTCTCCAGGTTGATGTAATGCCGCGGATTCTTTCAGGTGCTGTCTAACCGTTAGACTTGGATTTAGAGTGGCGTCTGGGTCTTGAAAGAGGATCTGAAACCTTTTTCGGCGTTCAAGCAGTTGCTTTGGGCTAAGATCATCGATTCGATCGCCTAGGATATCCACCGCCCCAGAGTCGAAGTCAAGTAGGCCAAGAGCAGTGAGAGTAAGAGTGCTCTTACCGCAGCCAGATTCACCGATTAGCCCAACTACTTCTCCGAGTTTAATATCTAAAGAGACCCCCCGAAGAGCTGGCTCACCTGACTTGGAGGTGAATAGTCCTGGGCGCCGATATGTCTTGCGCAGTGACGATATTCGTAGAGCCCAGGTCATCTCAGGTCCCCTGATATTCTGGCCGTAGCGCTCCATAGAGCCCTTGCTGGGGCGGAGTCGAGTTCGTCTAGTTTTACTGAGGAACACTCTGTAAGCGTACCTTCGTGCATTATGCTGAGTTTGTCTGCTAACCTGGGGACTATTCTTAGATCGTGGGTGATCAGTAATATTCCAACCCCCGAATCTCTCAACCTTGATAACTCGCTTAAGATGCCCTCTTGAACTGTTGGGTCGAGCCCAGTTGTCGGTTCATCAGCGATGACAAACCTGCTGCCTCTCGCCAGTAACATAGCGATGCCAGCCCTCTGAGCCATTCCGCCAGAGAGTTCGTGGGGGTAAAGGTTAGCGATTCTTTCTGGCGATTCAAAACCCGATCTGGCTAAACAGCTCTCGACGGACTCATCCGTTTGGTTCAGAGAAAGGCATGCTTTTACCTGTGCCCCTATTCTCATTAGGGGATCAAGGCTGCCTCGCGCATCCTGCGGCAGGTAGCCGATTACGTCTCCCCGTAGAGAGGTAAAATTCCTCTCTACAGCCCGACGTCTTGGAAGAGCTTGGTATGGTTTGACCTCATGCCCATCTTCCAGTGTAACGATTAACTCCGCATCGGTTACGTTCGCGCCAGCGGGAACAATTCCGAGCAGAGACCTAGCGGTCAAAGTTTTGCCTGAACCCGAAGCACCTACTAGCAGGTGAGCCTCTCCTGCTTCAAGAGTAAGCCCAGTTGTGTCTACAAGGGTTTTACCTCCCGCAGTTACCTTGAGATGTCGGAGTTCAATTTTACTCATACTCATCGATTAGCCTCGACCGATGTGCCCCTTGCGGCAGCTACAGCAGTAAGCACCAGCCATATCGCCAATACAGGGGCCCATGTGGCTAATGGGTTGCCCGTGTTGGCGCCGATCTGGAGGTCACCTATTCCTATCATGTTTCCCCAGCTAGGATCGGGCTCTTGGACCCCGAACCCACCTATACACGATAACGTTGTCTCTATGAGTAGGAAGAAGCCAAACAGCGCTAGTATATTGCGCCATATGAGCTCTTTACAATTGCTCCAGAGGATGTGGTAGGTCAGAATCCTAAGGCTAGAAAGTCCATGTGCCTTTGCGGCTAGTACAAATCCAGAGTCTCTAAAGGTAACGATCCTCGCATATACTGCCTCTGATAGGGTAGGGGAGTATGCTATTCCAGCGGCAATACCTAGTGTTGTTAGGTCCCTGCCATATATGGAAGATGCCAATAATAGAAGTACGAACCTAGGTATTGAAGCAAGGGAGGTGGTCATTAACCTGAGACCTGAGGCCACATGTCCTCCATACCATCCCGCAATCGCCCCTGTAGATAGCCCTATCATAAGCGCAACTAAAGCGGCCAAGATGCCAGGACCTACAAAAGCTTGTGTTGCGTGAAGCATCCTCAGAGCCACATCCCTGCCTAGTTTGTCGGTCCCTAGTAGGTGTTCAGGCGATGGCGGCTGACTTATAATCGCCACGTTTACATCGCTGGCCACGTCATAGCTACTTAGCAGACTCATTAGCCACATGACTATTAGGCATACTAAGGTCGCCTCTCCTATGCGTGTAGTAACACTTCGTTTTTTGGAGGAAACTCTCAATTTGTTCCCCTAAGCCTAGGGTCGATCAACACCCTAGTTAGATCGGCAAATAGCCTTGCAGCGCAGACGACCGCTGCTGATAAGACCGTGATGCCTAGAGCCAGCGGAAAGTCCCTCATTCTGCAGGCCTCCCAGAGCATTGAGCCCACACCGTTCAAGTGAAGAACCTTCTCTACGACTATTACTCCCCCTAAGAAATAAGGTACTCGTGAAGCAGTAAGAGCTGCTAGTGGCGCTGCGATATTTCTAAGGGTGTGTGGCCACAGCCTAGCACCCCTAGCTCTGGCTGCATCTATATAGCCAGAGCTACGGATTTCTATAATAGAGGTCTCTATATTAGAGTGAATTTCTGAGCCAGCAGAGGAACCAAGACCTAGAACAATAACGGCAATTGTGATCTTTACAGATGAATCGTTTAGGAGAAGTGGGAACCACTCAGGGGGCTGGATTCCGACCTCTAATGTATTGTGAAAGGCCCATGAGTCGGCCACAACCATAGCTAAGTATGCTGCGAGGAAGACAGGCATGACTGAGACAGTCCTCAGCATTGTTCGTGAGATGCTCTTTTTTCCCGCTGTGAGCCAGGCAAGACAGAAAGTCGATGAAATCGAAGCTATTAGGGCTGCGAAGACCAAGAACATTGTCGAAGGTGCACTTCGAGCAACTAGGGAGAGAACAGGCTCTCCAGCTCTATATGTCAGAGACTCTCCTAGGTTCCCCTGCGTAAGCTCTGATATGAACCTGAAGTATCTAGTAAGAAAAGGATCATCTAAACCCCAATGCTCTGTGAGTCCGTCACGTAGCTCCTCGCTGTTAGCTACTATATCAGCCGCACTGCCAGGAGCTAGCGCGATAGCTAGCTGAACCAGAAGCACAGCAACGGCCATGCTCGCCAGGAACGTTGCCGTCGGAGTCAATAGGGCCTTAATTAGCCCAAGTAACGGCCTTTCTTGGCTCAGCGCATCCGCCAGTCACCTACATAGGTGAAGAAGTAGAATGGATGAATCAAGACGTTTCTAGTGCTCCGCGATAGAGCGGCGTAGGAGTCGAGAGTCCAAAGAAATAGCATGGGTGCATCTTCGTGAATGAGCTCGTGTACCAACCGTAGTGCATGACGTTTGTCGAACGGATCAGTAGCGTTCCTTGCGATGTCGAGTAGTTCGTCGACTCTATCGTTAGAGTAACCCCCGAAGTTTCTCTCTCCCTCTGAGTGAAGCTGTGAGTAAACATCTTCGTTTCTATCAAAGCTCCACTGTGAGAGCATGGAGTCGAAGTCCCGCTCTCTCCAGACCCTTACCTTCCACTCGGCTTCGTCTAAGAACTCTGTTTGGACCTCTATTCCTTTGGACCGAAGCTGGGACTGGAGGTTTATCACGACCATCTGTGCGGTCTCTAGACCTTGATGTGCAGTGATAGTGAAGCTAAGTGGTTCACCATTCCGCTCCCAAGCACCGCCTTCTTGAGTGAAGCCAGCATCCTCAAGCAGTAGGCGAGCCTCCCTATCATTTCGGGCCCATGGCTCAACTTCATGATTGTAAAAAGGCGACGACTTTACATAAGGGCCTGAGAGTATCTCTCCAGTCCCTATCGGGGCGAGTAGGTTTTCAACATCTACCAATTGTGACACTGCCTGCCTTACACGGACATCGTCGAAAGGGGGCTCTGTCTCATCAAAGCCCAAGAACCACCACGAGTTGGTCTGGTACGGGTAGAGCTCAACCTGCCTACTATTTTGAAGTAATGCTAAATCCGACGGTAAAACCCTTACTAGAGCTTCGAGGCTTTCATATAGAAGAAGCCTAGCTTGATAACTTTTGTCTGACACCTCGCGCAGTATTAATTCGTCGATGCCTACGTTTTCACGGTAATCATCGAAGACCTCGAAGGTCACGCTGTTGTCGTCGTTGAATTGTACAAGACGGTATGGACCAGTACCAATGGGGTTAGTTCTAAAGCTGTCCCCTCGGCTCATTGTCTCACTGTCAAAATGGCTATGAGGTAATATCTTGAAGTTTAGCTTGTCTTGGGGTGATGGCTGAGGTGAGGTAAAGGTTATCTCTACTGAGTAGTCATCTAGCGCCTCAACCTCTTCGATCCACTCAACTCTACCCACCTCAGTGGAAAGAGTCTCTGGATTTCTCATAGTGTTTATAGTGAAGACTACATCTTCCGCTGTGAAGCCAGTACCATCATGCCATATTACATCCTGTCTCAAGCTAATGACAGCGCTCATGGCATCTTCAGCCACCTCGATTGAGCTAGCCAGGTCAGGGGTTGTCGCGAGGTCCTCGTTGTCAGTGTATAGACCTTCGAAGACTAGCTCATTGACTCTAGCCTCTGTCATTGTTGTCGTAAAGACTGGGTTTACGATACCAGGCGCCTGGTCTTCAGCGTATCGGAGGGTAGTGGCTATGGCGGGAAGAGTTACCCCAATGGCCACAGCGGACAAGGTCCACTTTGAAAAGATTGTACTTGAAAACTTTGTTACTGACTTCATCTTATCCTCGACTTTTGCCTTGATGTTCTATCTTGGCTTTGATGTTCTGCTCGATGATTGGCTGTTTCTTTATGAATGGTAATGTGCTTAGAGTTCTTTGCTGTCACCTATGCGGTGTAGTCCTTCAACTACCGCTAGGTCTCCGACTGTTTCGTCGACAGTTATTACTGATGGGAAATTCTCAGAGAGGACCTCTAGAGCATCCAGCGCCTCTCTTGTGTGTCCAGTCCTGAGCTGAGCGTGAGCTAGGACCGCGAATAGAAGGGCAGGGTTGGTCGAAGAGACCTCTCTTGGATTTGTGATGTCTAAGGTAGCCTGTGCGATCGCTAGTGCTTGATGCGGACGTTCAAGATTTAGTAGATTTCCTGCTACAGAGACGAGAAGCTTTGCTCTAAGATTCTCCACAAGACTCAGGGATGTGAGTAAAGCTGCTCCATCTGGACTCGCAGTTCTAAGGGCTACATTGCGCCAGCCATCTAGAACCTCATCAACATGATGTACCAAGGTTCTAGCCGTCTGCAGGTCGTCCTCACCTTCTAGCATCGCCGAAACAACCCCTGACTCTAACCCTATCTCAATGAGTTGGTCAGCACATGTGTCCCCATTTCGCAAGACATTGGGGTTAGATGATGACTGCGCTGATATTTGGTTAGGGCAGGGTGAGAACAACGCTGAGCTTAACCCAGTCACTTGATGCTTCTCAGCCTCTAATTGATATATGTTACCGAGAGTGAAGTGAGTCTGGGGATCATACAGACGTATAGATCCAAGCTCCCATAGAGGGGCTCTCACAGCCTCATAAAGTGCCTGTAGACTACCTGTGTCTCTAGCTTCAATGGCTTCACCGTGCATCGAAAGCCTTTGGAGGAAGGGGTTGTCTTCCACAGGTATAGCCTGGTTTTCAGGATGGAGATAAACCGCTGCTGCTGATACGTGATCTACATTAGAATCGAGAGCCTCTGTGAGCCAGGGGTAGTCGCCTTCTAGGTTGAAATTGTAGCTGAACCCAGCATCTGACATCTCGTGTATTGCTATGTGGGATAACAGCGATAAGGCTGTTCCCCGCGCTGTTGGGCTTTGAGTCTCGGCAAGTGAGACCAGCGCCTCAGCCTGAATCTGCGCTAGACGATAATGCAGTGATGAAAGTTCAGCCGCAGCGCGAGCCCTTGAATTTGCTAATGCTTCGCCAGAAAGTGCTACCGCCTCGGTCAAATCCCCACGGTGAATAGCCACCCATGCGTCCCTAGAGTCTTGGATCTCAGCCTGAAAAAGGGCTGGCTCTGTTATCAGTGTGTTGATTGTTGAGCCTTCAAACCCAAAAGGTAGCTCGTCTAACTCTTCAACAGCTTGTCCCCCGCACGCTACAAGTGTAGCGAGCACAAAAGACATGTAGTTCTTTTTGGGAGCCTTGCGCATTTAGCCTTTTATTCCCCTTCTAGGGATTGCCCAGCTGAGTGGGTACGGTCACCGTGCTCAGAAGGGTCATACGCCGCGTCGGAACCAGTTACCCTAATAGTCTCTTCCGCTACGATTAGAGGTTCTAAAATGTGCTCGCCCCATTTGTAGTAAAATGTCTCTCTTAGAACGTGGTAACCAGCCTTGAAAACCTCTACCTCATAGTCGTTGCGCCAGTCCAGTCGGATCCTCTCGCCCATTTCGTCTCGTAAGTAATCTATAGAGAACTCACCATGGCTGTCTGTCACTATCTCAACATTTCCTGGTGAGAGGGAGACTATCGCTCTCTCCACAGGGAATCCGTTACGATCAATAACAGCGCCGTTTATGATGTGAGGACCGCAACCTGACAATGCTGCGGCTACGGCTCCCCAGGCTATGGGGCTTCTTAGGGGTCTGAGTCTATTTGTAAGCATCGGAGTGCTCCGTAATTGTGTGTTAAGTGCTCTTCTTAATTGGTTCCGAAGAGATGACAGGTGGTGATGGCCTACTGCAGCCTTGAGCGGGCATATTCTAGGCTTCGAATCTGTGTGTTGGCGTGCTCGACAAGATCCGAGCGCCTGCTTTGAACGTGAACAATATACTTGTTCCATCCCCGCAGAGCCTTCTCTAGTAATTCTAGGTCGTCCTCTGATTCATAGAATAGTCCCTGTAAAGCGGCAGCTTGAACCTCAAAGATCTCTGTCTTTGTCTCAAAGACCAATGATGGCGGTATCCTTGCCCAGTGTTGCTCAGCACGCCTAGCTTCTGAGTTTGCCCGTGAATAGTGCCCGTTGTTTACACTCCATCTAGCACTCTTCGAGAGGAAAACAGGGTTGTAACGGTTTTCATCGAGTTGAAACAACTGGTCGAGGTAAAGCTTCACATTTCTAGCGTTATTGTTGCTCTCTGAATTAATTAGCAAGAGCGCCCTAGATTGTGTGTAGCTCTCATCGTCACGTCCAATGGCTTCTAGTGTTCTTACATCGGCTGGCCCCAAGTCACCAGCATGGGCGGCATCCATATACATGCCTATGTCAGTTCGGATCCTTTCAACCTCTAACTCTTCCTCTTCGAACAATTCGGGGTTGGGCTCAGGGGTTGGCTCCGGGTAGTAAGCTACTCTGGAGTAGTTAGACTGAGGTGGTGTGTAAGAGCTTTGCCTCTGCCTACGAACTGGCGCAGCAGCGACGACTTCTTCTACTTCTTCTTCAATCTCTTCCTCTTCTGGTACCTCTTCCTCTAAGATTTCCTCTATAGGCTCTTCTACAATAGGCTCCACTAACGCTATTGCCACCTCTTCAACCTGTGGTGCTGGTGGCTCTTCTGTCTTTGGCAACGCTATCATCAGGACCAATACACCAACAGCGGCGGTAATCATGATTACAGTCTTATTAGGCCCTTTAGATTGTGGTCTCCAATCATCCAACTCTAGGTCGTCCATCGGTATGTCAGGTATGTCGTCTAGGTCTACATTTGGGGGGGCCATGACTGGTGGAGGAGGCATGACTGTTTTGGTTTTGACAGGGGGAGGCGGCTCTTCTGCTTTTGGAGGTTTTGGAGTTATAATGAAACCAGTCGTCTCTTCTGGCTCAGGAGCCTTTGGTGCAGAGCCACTCACGAAGCCAACATTAGAGCTAGACGCGTTGGGTGGGTAGAGAGGTTTTTGTGATGACATGTTGTCTTCCTCGATAGATACATCTGTTAATTCTTCATCAGTCCACTCTCGGACAATTGCCTGTTTTAGGCCCTGGTCTGCAGTTGATGAACGTGTTGTTGATTCGCTATTCTTGGCGTTGGCTCCTGATGTAATCTGAGCGGCGCCGAAAAAGGGAGATAGAAAGTCTTCTGACTCCTTGGCTATGTTTGCAAAGGAGTGAACAGCCATTAGGCCACGTAGGTCCTCTCTTAAGACGAATGCTCGTCTATACCTGTGCTCTTGGCGAACTGAGAGAGCTCGGAAGAGTATCTTGTCTAGGCCAGGGTGGATCCTCTTTGTCTCCATCATCTGTGCTGTTACGTCTGCTCTGCGGATTCTATCAATTGTCCGCTGCTTGGAACTCTCTTTGAAGAGCGGCTTGAGAGCTACCATTTCGTAAAAAAGTGAGCCGAGAGAGAAGATGTCAGACTGAGGCCCTAATTGCTCAGTGGATTTTGTCTGCTCTGGCGAGAGGTACTCAATCATTAATTGAGCTGGTCCAGCAGACCCTCCAGGGAGAGCACTTGGAGAGCGGGTGAGGGCGAAGCTACCTAATGTGACCTTACCGTGCCTGTCTAACAACACCGATGATGGGCGTATACCAAGGTGAAGCACGTTCTTACAACCAGTCGCGCTGCCACTGCGTCCGTGTAGAGCTTCTAGGCTCGAGCATATTTGAGAGGCGATGTTTAGAAATATAGTCTTTGGAATAGATCTCTTATTTTCCTTACACCAAGAGATAACTCTGGCGAGATCTACGGCCTCTAGGCTGTCCTCAATAACGAACCTCTCGGCATTGTGTTTGAACCATTGACGAGTCTTTACTAACCCTTCATGCTGAGCACCTATTAGGTCCTTTACACGAGCCTCTACAGAGGTGAGTCTTGCTAGGTCTTCAGTGATGAATGGCAAAACCCTCCGAATAACGACATTTTCTTTGGAGCCGTTTTCTAGTCGGATTGTCCCTGAAAAAGACTCAGAAACGCCTCCAGAGCCGATTTTTTTGATCAGCGTGAGGGGACCCACGTCTCGCGGTAACAAAATCATTGTCAATGCCTCATTTAATTGGTTCTACAAGTGTAGAAAACTATGAAGAAAGCTCGAGTAATCAAACTGGCAATAGTGCCATCTTTACTACGGCCGAACCTCGCGAATGGTTACTTTGTAAACCTCGACATGTCCAACTTAGTTGGGGGCCTTGACGATCTTTCTACGCCAAGGAACATTTTTTTGATAATATGTATAGATAAATAGGTTGGAAAAATGGGTGTCTGGGAGCAAATTAAACGGGCAAAAAAAGCCGGCCAAAAAGTATTGGAAAAATATGATGGCGTCGAGGCTGAGGCACGTGCGAGTGATCCCGATAGGATCGCTAGAAGTTTGGCCACAGGCTCAACTGAGACAAGGCTCGGTGATCCTGAGTTAACGCCTGATGAATTTGGGGGCTTAGTTTCATCTGGAGAGATCGTCATTGAGCATGACGAAGGCGCAGGTGCCATGGGTGTAAGCTCGGAAAACCCAAGCCAGTATAGCTTTAGTAGAGAGAGTGAGGAGTCACCTGAGATTTCTATTGAGAGTGACCCGATTGAGGAGTGGGATGTCGCAGATAGGCTGTTTGGGCAAGGCTTTTCACATGAGGAAGAGACAGACAATGGCCTGGAATTAACAGAAGAGGGTGTGCCCAGCTTAGAAGAGGGCGCGACTGACGCCTTAGGGTTGCTTACTGACCCCGAGGTCGGCCAGGCGGTTACTTCACTAGGCGGTGATGCTGTAGACTTGACTGACCCAACCTGCGAATTGATCGCCACAGATTCGGGGTTGACTACTGATACTGCTATTGTTGGGCTGAGTAGTAAGGAGGTAGAGACTTTCTTGCTTCAAGGCCCTTACGCTGAAATTGAAGGGCTGACCGTCGAGCATATGGAGGAGTTGTCCCGCTTTGACGCAAAGTTGTTGACTGAAGGAGAGCACCTGGGTCGGGCGGTTTTGAAATTATTAGAGGCCTATAGGTCACAGGATGGTTCACTATCCGAATCATGGGAGTCAGCGTTATGGGTCACTGGCGTACACTGGGACGTTGATGTCCGCGATAACCTAGGTGATATCGATACAGCTGATAGTGATGAAGAGCAACAGATCTCACTGAGGTGCTTAGCTTGGAGCGTTTTAGAGGACATAGAAGAGCTACACGGCGCAGCAGGGGGCTCAAAAGAAAGCTGTGGTTTGATGTTGAGATATAACGCTGTAGTCGACACATTGGCTCATAGATCTCAATACCTAATGGCCACTGGATTAAGTGTTCATGAGCAGTTGGATGACGACCTCCCTATAGAGCGGCTGGGGATCTTGGCTGTGGAGGGGTTTGCTTGGGACCAGCGAGAAACAAATTAGTGACGTTGGTATAGGCTTCAATACCTAACTCCAGAAATAGGGTAATAGCTGCTCGTTAAATGAGTCGCGGTGAATCTTAGCCGCGAACCACAATCAGCATATTACTAGAGGTCAATTATGCCTGTCGCCCTTATTTCTGTTTCTGACAAGACTGGTGTTGTAGAGTTCGGTCGAGGTCTCACCCAAATGGGATGGAAGATCCTCTCAACAGGCGGTACCAAGGCTGCCCTTCAGGCTGGTGGTGTACCAGTTGTTGGGGTGTCTGAATTTACGGGTGCGCCAGAGGTTTTCGGCGGACGGGTTAAATCCCTTCACCCCAAGATACATGGTGGAATACTAGGTCGCCGTGATGAGGACCAAGCAGAGGCAGATAAGCATGGAATAGAGTGGATAGACTTAGTCGCATGCAACCTATACCCATTCGAAAACACAGTTTCAGGAGAGGTTACGCCATCTATGTCAGAGGCTATTGAAAAGATCGACATAGGTGGGCCAAGCATGGTGCGTTCAGCGGCTAAGAATCATAAATATGTTACTGTTCTATGTGATCCTAGAGACTATACAGACACACTATCTCGACTAAAGTCGGGAGATGTGGATAGCGTCAGAAGGTTGGAGCTAGCGACTAAGGCGTTTGGGCATACCGCTCTCTATGATGGAATCATCTCAACCTGGCTCGATTCCCAGAGTGAAGATTTTTCACCCGATGAGAGGGCGCTACCTATCCGAAAAAAACAAGGTCTTCGTTACGGGGAGAACCCTCACCAGTCAGCTGTCTTTTACTCGGAGCCAGGAGCTACTGGCCGCTCACTCGCGAGAGCTGTTGTTTTACAAGGTAAGCCTCTTTCGTTCAATAACTTCGCTGATCTAGATGGGGCTTTGAGATCAGTGTTTGAGTATAAAGAGCCAGCTAGTGTTGTTGTGAAGCACATGAACCCATGCGGTGCAGCTGTTCATGAGGCAGGGTGCGGTGAGGCTTTCACGCTAGCCCTCTCAGCAGATCCAATTTCTGCATACGGAGGGATACTAGCTTTCAACAGAGCGCTAGAGGCAGAAGATATAAAGAGAATTTTCCGTTCCAAGACTTTTTTCGAGGTGATCGCGGCTCCAGGGTACTCTGACGAGGCCAAGGTTATTCTGGCGAAAAGATCTAAATTGAGGGCTTTGGAGCTTCCTGCCGATTGGATCGACTCAGTACCGTCTGGACAGGATGCTAGAAGGGTTCAAGGAGGTTGGCTTTTGCAGGACTGGGACCTTGGGTTGGAGAGTGATTGGAAGGTCGCTACCAAAAGGTCGCCTACAGAAGACGAAATGGCCGCTATGAGGTTTGCTTGGGGCGCTTGCAGGAATGTTAAGTCCAATGCTATTGTCCTCGCTAGGCCAGAAGAGGGTGGCTTTGTGCTGAATGGGGTTGGCGCTGGTCAGATGAGCCGCATTGACTCTGTAAATATAGCTATTGAGAAGGCAACTCGGCCTGTGAAGGGCTCTGTTTTAGCGTCGGACGCATTCTTCCCATTCGCGGACGGAGTAGAGGGGGCGATCAAAGCAGGGGTAACCGCGATAGTTCAGCCTGGTGGTAGTATACGAGATGAGGAGGTGGTAGCTGCGGCAGATGCTGCTGGCATCGCGATGGTAATGACAGGTGTCCGCCACTTTAGACATTGATCTTGGCCCTGATTTACACCTAGAGATATGGTGTCTAGTATGTTGGTCACCTCTCTAATAGCAACGGCAGTAGCGAACACTCCGACAGTGATGGAAGAGAGGGTGGTGATCGCCCAAGCTATAGACGCACTTTTCAGCGGAGAATTGGACCTGAGTGAGTCGCTTTTGAGCTCGGTTACAAACACAGGTCTGATGCCAGAGGTCTCATTTTGGTTGGCAGAGCTGAACTTGAGGGCTATGAATTTTGATGCTGTTTTATCAGGCTTATCTCATGTGGGCGAAGCTGTAGACCAGTGGAGGGTAGCGCTAGTTGAGGTCGAGGCTTTAGTTGGCCAAACCGCCAGCGCCTTGGAATATAAAGACCAGATTGAGGCAGCATGGCAGGCCTCAGGTGGTGACCCTAGAGGGTTCGGTGCTGGTGCTTGTTTGTCGTACCTCTTGTTTGAGAGTGGCGAAGTGCGTCAGGCTGGGGAGGTGCTCCGTGCGATTGGCGGTGACCCACAGAGCCTCTTGCCCTCGTGGCTTCAATCAGGCTGTTTTCGTGACAGGCACCTACTCGCTATAGAGCCGTACCCAGAAGGAACTGGGGTCGCTGCAGTAACGGTTTTGGGTGAGCGGTGGGAGTGGTTTTTAGATAGCGGTCTTTTGGTTACTCTGGAGACTGAGGCTCAGACGGCTTGCCCGCTGCCCGATGGTTACGCGTTGCCACCAGATACCGTAGACTTGTCCTTTTCATGTGTTCGGGAGGAGCTCTGGTTTATTCGCCACAGAGATGGAGCTAGCAGTCTGTGGAGATTTGATGGAGGTGGGGAGGTGTCCTTTGATATTGGTGGGATGGCCCCAGCGACCGTATCGGCACACCACAGTAGGCGAGGCACGGAGTTGCTGTTAGGTGGCGTGGTTTCTGGAGAGCCTGTTGTAGCTATTTGGGATGCTGCACGAGGTTTGCGAGAGATCTCAACGGGCGCTTGGTTCTTTACCGCCCCTGTATGGAGGTAAAGGAAGAGTCGATCCTTTTTTAGATATAGCTAAAGTGCCATGTCGGCTGCCCGAACTGTACTGTTATGTCAACAATATCACTATGTATGATCGTTAAGAATGAAGAGCATTTTCTTCCAAATTGTCTTGCTTCGGTAATTGGGGTGGTCGACGAGATAGTCGTGCTCGATACTGGGAGCACAGATCGGACCTGCGAGATAGCTGTCTCGGCGGGCGCGAGGCTGGAGCATTTTGAGTGGTGTGATGATTTCGCCGCTGCAAGGAATGCGGCTGTTTCTTATGCAACTGGCGACTGGGTGTTGGTGTTAGACGCCGACGAGGTGTTGGTTAAAGGTGCTGGTGCCGCTATACGTGCTGCGCTGAATCACCCAGGGATATATTGCGGAATGTTACCTATGCACCATGCCTCCAGGTTGAACGTTACTCAGGAGGAGGTAGTTTCAGGGGACCAAAGGATTGGTGAGCCAACATGGCTACCTCGGCTTTTCAAGCGGACGAGTGATCTTCAGTGGGAGGGCATAGTGCATGAAAGCCCTATCGCGTGGCTGCAGTCTAGGGGCGGCGTAGGGACGTGTGTTCAGGCTCCCATTATACACTTTGGCTCTGTGCCTTCTTTTAGGAAGAGCAACAACAGGGATTCAAGAAACCTATCTTTGCTTAGAAAAGATGTCGCTTTGAACCCAGACTGTTGGATCTCTAAGGTATATTTAGCCTGCACTCTTCATACCCTTGGGGAGAGGGAAGAGGCTATTGTTGTGATTGATGAGGCATGGTCAATGATTATGGCCCAAGTGCCCGATATTATCAGGGTAAACAAAGCTAGAGACTCTTCACGAGACCATATGCCAACGGGAGTGGTAAAGGGCTTTACAGCATTCGCCCAATTGTTGATTGAGAAGAGCGCATATAAGGCTTGCCTTACATTAGTGGCGACCGCTCTTGAGATGGGTATCGACCATCCAAACACATTCTATGTCGCAGGTGTTTGCTATGAAAACCTTGCACTAGTAGACACTGACAACAGGATGGCACACCTTGTAGGTGCCAAGAACTCTTATTCCGCAGCTTTAGCCTTTGGTGGTCGTGCTATGACAGACCAGGTCTTGGAGGGTGCTAGTACTTGGCAAGGCGAGATTAGGCTCGCTACAGTGTTATTACAGTTAGGTGAGCAGGCCCACGCCTTCCAGCTGTTCAGGGACAACAGGGAGAGAGAACCCGAGTTGGCGGTCCTAGGGGCTTCTGAAGCGCTAATAGGTATGGGGAAGCCTGTTGAGGCTCTGAATCTTTTACGAGCCATTATTGAGGATACTGCCTCCGTTGATGGGTGCATATTGGCAGCGCAGGTTTGCCTTCAGCAGAACGAAATGGCCTCATTTCAGTCGCTGTTGCAGTGTGCCTATGACGGCGTAATTGATGGGCTAAAGGAGCGCCATCGCCTCAAGATTCTAAATGAGTTGTTAGCTCACCCTGCACAGGCCATAAGGCGGGTCAGTTAAAGTCTAGCATTTGATAGGGGCAAGAGGGCTCAAAATAAGTTATTCGGCGGGTCAACAAGTTTGACTGTCGCGAGTCCAGCATAGGCCTCAGCGACATCCCACAAGGAAAGCTGGCCCTATGTTCGAATTCGACCCTAAGCGACTCGCAAAACTCGATTCCTTGAGAGAGGTGGGGATAGAGCCCTATCCAAACGGTCTAACTGTTAAGCACACCCTCGCCGAAGCAGTCGAGGCGGGCGGTGAGGCTCAGCAAGAGGAGTTGGCTGAACGTACCGAAGAGTTTGTTGTAGCTGGCAGGTTGATGTTTAAGAACGAAATGGGCAAAGCGGGCTTCGCCAGATTGTTGGATTCGACTGGTCGTATGCAGATCTATGTGAAGAAGAACGATGTCGGTGAGGAGGCTTTTGCCGAGTGGAAGAAGTTAGACCTTGGCGATTGGGTTCATGTGTCAGGTACTCTAATGAGAACACGTAGGGGTGAGCTTTCCATTAAGGCTAGCACCGTTCGCCTCGCGAGTAAGTGCATCGAGTCGTTACCTGATAAACATAAGGGGTTTACGGACGGTGAGTCTCGCCAGAGGATGCGCTACCTGGACCTCGCAATTAATGAAGAGACCCGCAGTACATTCGCAGCAAGGAGTTTGATAGTCAGGAGAATACGTCAATTTTTTGATGGTAAAGGTTATCTAGAGGTTGAGACCCCAATGATGCAGGCTATCCCTGGGGGTGCAGCTGCTCGCCCTTTTGTTACTCATCACAACGCCTTAAACATGGAGTTGTTTCTTAGAATAGCTCCAGAGCTATACCTAAAGAGGCTAGTTGTAGGAGGCTTTGAAAAGGTCTACGAGATTAACCGAAACTTCCGAAATGAGGGGATTTCGACACACCATAACCCTGAGTTCACTATGCTTGAGTTCTATCAGGCGTGGTCTACGTATGAGGATATGATGGACCTTACCGAAGAGCTTATTGCTAGCTTGGCCGAGGAGGTAACAGGCGGCCCAAAGGTAACCTATGGTGAACAAGAGATAGATTTCTCAACCCCTTGGCGGAGAGTCCGAATGGACGAGTCAGTTGCGGAGAAATGCGGATTATCTCTGCCACTGACATATGAGTCTCTTCGTGAGAAGTATCTCGCTGATCAGTCTCCGCCTGAAGAGTCTGCTATACCAGCTACCTATGGAAAAATGCTAGAGGAGATGTTTGAGATATATGTAGAAGGTACGCTCATTAATCCAACCTTCGTGACACACTACCCGGCTGAAATCAGCCCGCTTTCCCGCCGTAATGACGATGATCCAGATGTGGTTGACCGTTTTGAGCTGTTCGCAGCAGGGCGTGAGATAGCCAACGGATTTTCTGAGCTAAATGATCCAGTAGATCAAGCTGCGCGTTTCGAGGCACAGTCTGTCGCAAAGGCAGGTGGGGATGAAGAGGCGATGTTCTTTGATGACGACTATATTCAGGCTCTATCTTACGGAATGCCCCCTACAGCTGGAGAGGGAATAGGCATTGACCGTCTGGTGATGTTGCTCACTAACCAATCTAGTATTCGAGAGGTTATCCTCTTCCCGATCTTGCGCCCAAAGGGCCAACAAGAAGAGAGCTAAACCAAAAAAAGAGACTTCGTCAGTGAAATTTGCCTTCCATATCGCCATAAGCCACCTAAGATCACGCCGAAAAGCGGCAGGTGTATCTGGGATCACAATGATCTCTATAGCAGGGGTTACTATAGGTGTAGCTGCCCTAAACATTGTCTTGGCGGTTATGGCTGGTTTCGAGGTTGATCTTCGAGACAAGATATTGGGTTCAAATTCTCACCTTGTAGTGACAGAGTACAGCCGAAACCCAATGGTAAATTACGGTGATATCACCGAAACTATAGCAGCTCATGAGGGGATCACAGGCGCAGCTCCTTTTATCTATACAGAGATGATGATCAAGTCACGGGCTGGGGTATCAGGGGCTATCGTAAAGGGTATTGAGCCAGCAACGGTTAACGGTGTATTGGATTTAGTGGACAACCTTATCTCAGGCCCTGACGGTGAACTCACGACTCGAGACGAGCGCTTTGGCGTGATCTCTGGCCTTAGGGTAGCAGCAGAACCAGAGGTCGCTGAAGAGCCAGTTACGGATGATTCAGAAGAGGTCGAAGCTGGGGTAGATGTAGTTGATGAGGTCCTAATCGGTGATGAATTAGAGACTGAGTATCCAGGTATTATACTGGGTGAGGAGTTAGCCGCAGAGCTTCAGGTTTTTGCTGGCGATACTGTCCACTTAGTAAACCCTTTAAGCTCTACGCCTGGGCCTTTTGGCACCCAGTTGCCAGAGGTAAAGGTGTTTGAGGTGGCGGGCATCTTCTATTCAGGGATGTACGAGTACGACACTAAGTGGACGTATATACATATAGAGGATGCACAAGAGTTCCTGCATATGCCAGGCATAGCCTCTGGGGTAGAGGCAAAGGTCTCTGATATAGACTCCGTCGAAACGGTAGCAGACTCACTTAGAGATGAGCTTGGTTTTACTATGCTGGTAAGGCATTGGAAGGATCTTAACGCACCTTTGTTCGATGCTTTAAAGACCGAAAAAGTTGTGATGGGTATCATTTTGGGTCTAATAGTAACGGTCGCATCATTAAACATTGCTGGGACATTGATTCTATTGGTGCTCAGCAAGGGTAGGGAGATTTCAATACTTAGAGCTATGGGCGCTACTGGCAGCCAGATTAGAAGCGTGTTCATGCTAGAGGGTGTAATTATTGGCTCTGTGGGGGCTGTCGTAGGTACAGTATTAGGACTTTTAGGTAGCGTTGGTCTAGAGCGCTACGGTTGGCCGCTAGACACCGATGTCTATTATCTGGACTCTCTCCCAGTGGTCATTCAACCTCAACTTGTTGGGCTCGTTGCCCTGATAGGGGTCACAATATGTTTTGTTGCGACCCTATATCCTGCTAGTAAGGCCGCCTCACTTCAGCCTGTAGAGGGCTTAAGATATGAGTAATTCAGGTGTAGCCATAACAGTTAAAGGTCTGTCAAAGCACTTTGAAAAGGGCGGTCAAAAAATCGATGTTCTGTGTGACATTAACCTAGCCGTCGAGGCTGGAGAGAGAGTCGCTATAGTTGGGCCATCTGGCTGCGGTAAGTCTACGCTTTTACATCTTTTAGGTACCCTGGAGTCACCTAGCGATGGTCTGATCCAGTTTGATGATAGAGAGGTCGTTAGAGTTGAGGGTGGTAGAGCTCTTCATGGTAAGTCTAGCTTGGACAAAATTCGTAACAGAGAGATAGGCTTTGTCTTCCAGTTTCACCACCTGCTATTAGAGCACACCGCCGTGGGTAACGTGGCTATGCCTTTGCTGATCAGGGGGGTCAGTGAGGCCGAGGCAAATAGAGAAGCTACAGAGATGCTGGGTCTGGTAGGCCTGTCCCACAGAGTTGACCATCGCCCAGGTGAGCTTTCAGGTGGGGAGCAACAAAGAGTGGCTATCGCGAGGGCTATGGTTACTAGACCTGGGCTTATTCTCGCGGATGAGCCCACAGGGAACCTAGATCCCAAGACAGCAGCAGATGTTTTCGAGATGTTTTTGAGTCTGAATCAAGAGCTTGGTACGACGTTGATAGTAGTTACTCACTCAATTGAACTCAGCAAGCGTTTCCCTAGAAGCCTTACCGTGGTAGATGGCACTCTGGAGGAGTCTTGAAGAGAAAAAGATCTCTAATTTTCGCGTCAGCTTTATTCTGGGGTTTGATCGCGCCTAGCGCTTTTGCTCAAGATGAGGGCTCATCAGAGGTGGTCCCTACCGCTGATGAGGTGTCGCAGCCAGAAGAGCTAACTGCTCCAGAAGTACCGCCAGTAGAGGTAGTCGAACCCCAAGGCGAAGAAATATCGGCAGAGTCCCAGGATAACCCTATTGAAGACTCAGTATCTGATGAGCTACCTACACCAGAGACGCCACAAGAAAGCGCCCCTGAGTTGTCGATGGATGAGATGTTGAGTTCGGTTATTGTTTCCCTTCAGGTGAACGGTAACCGACGAGTAGAATCGGCTGCCGTTTTGGCATCAGCGGGTCTAAGAGTGGGCGAGGTTATAGATCCAATCCAGATTAGGCGTGATATCAAATCTATCTTCGATACTGGTCTGTTTCAGGACATTAGAGTGGACGTTAACCCAGCTGATGGTGGGGTAGAGGTCACATTCTTGGTGCTTGAGAACCCAGCGATTCGTCGGGTGACTTATTCTGGTCAGTCAAATGTATCAGAGGACGACATCACTGAGGTGGTTGACATCTCCTCATATACGGTTTTTACCGACTCAACTGTGACTCGCAATCAACGTTACATCCACGAACTCTACGTAGAGAAGGGTTATTTTTTGGCCTCTGTTGAGACTGTGATTCACGAGGTTAGCGATAGTTTGGTCGACGTTGAGTTTGTTATTGATGAGAACCGCAAGGTCACTATAGAGTCTGTGGAGATAACAGGTAACGAGAGTATCCCTGATGAAGACATTCTTAAGTATATGCAGACTCGCCCAGCTGGCGCGATTCCTTGGCTTACGGGTGCTGGGACCTATCAGTCTGAGAATTTGGAGAATGATACCTACCTGATCCGCTCAGTCTTTCTTGAGGAGGGTTTTGTAGATGTAGAGGTGGAGGAGCCTCAGGTCTTTCTATCACCAGACAAGCGCAGCATAGCGATAACCATCCATGTAGAGGAGGGTCTCCAGTATAGCCTTGGCGAGATTACAGCCTCATCGGCCTGGCTACCAGAAGAGGGTCTTACTCAGGAAAACGTAATGCGCTTGGTAGCGGGTGAATCAGTCAGTACTGTTAGGGCGGCTATGGATGGAGAGGACTCTGGACTGGGGGGGCTGTTCGACTTTAGCGACGGTGGACCAACTCTGTCTGGAGGGGATCTGTTTAAGCTTACCGATGTACAGATGATTATGCAGAAAATCTCTGAGCTTTACAGTACGCGCGGTTACGCCTTTACTAGTGTTGTGCCAATGACAAACACTCGCCCTGAAGATGGGCTGGTGGATATTACTTTCGACATTGCACCTGGTGAGAAGTTCACCGTTGGCAGGATTAATATTACTGGTAATGATCCCACTTGGGACAAAGTAATTCGCCGTGAAGTGCCGCTAAACGAGGGAGAGATTTTTGATGGTTCTCTTATTCAGGAATCGCGAGAGCGACTCCAGCGCCTAGGTTTCTTTGAGGACATAAGGATCTCGACTCCGCGTGTCTCTGGTGACAACGTCCTTGATGTTAACATAGAGGTTGTAGAGCAGCCTACTGGCTCTTTTAGCGTTGGGGCTGGTTTTTCCAGTGTAGAGAACTTTGTCTTTACTGGAAACGTCTCAAAGAACAACTTCTTGGGCTTGGGCTACGTGATGAGCGCTGCGATCAATTGGTCTGGTCTCCGCCAACAGGGAAACCTTTCATTTGCAGATCCTCACTTCTTAGATTCTAGCTGGACCTTAAAGGTCGATGCTTACTCAATTTCGCAACAGTACATTGAGGATCAGTACACACGAGGTGGCGGTCTAGCAGTTGGCCGTTACCTTGACGAGCGCGAGGATTGGCGCCTATCTCTAAACTATTCTTTAGAGGATGTGGGCTTGACATCAATCACCTCATATCAGGAGCGGCTCTTCGGAGGGGCCCTTTATGACAGCGGGTTAACCTCGACAATGGGGCTAAGCCTGCAGGTGGATAAGCGGAACAACCGTATAATGCCGACGCACGGTATATATGGTTCATTATCGGCTAGCCTGTCTGGTGGGCTTCCACTCGGTGACGGTGAATTCGCGCCTTTCTTGGGCGGTGAGTTCAACCTCTTTGAGACCAAAGCTAATATTAGGCTCTACCAGCCCATTATTCCAGGCAGCGACGCTCTGATCTTTAGGCTCAATAGTACAATAGGTGCCATCACATCAACAGATGGCCGGGTTGTGCCTTATGTTCATAGGTATCGGGCGGGTGGAATCAACTCTGTACGTGGCTTTAGTTGGTACTCTCTTGGTCCATCTATTCGTAGCCTTGGCAGCGAGGATCCCTCAAGGGCGGACGATAGGCTGGTAGTGGGGGGTTCTCAGACTTGGATAAACAACTTCGAAATAGAGGCACCTATTCTAAAGAGCGCTGGCATAACAGGGGTCGTATTCTTCGACGCAGGTAATGCATTTGGTGATCCTTTAGGTGAGGGCAACCTCTCTTTTTCAGGTTTGCGTCTGTCCTATGGTGCTGGTATCAGGTGGTTCTCACCTATAGGCCCTTTACGGTTTGAGTTGGGTTACCCAGTAGACCCACAAGAGGGGGAAGAACCATCAGTGTTTGACTTCTCAATAGGTTCATTTTTCTAGGTTTAACGTTAGTTTTTTCGGGAGTATATCCATGTTATTTCGCCTCTTTACAGCCATGTTCTTGTGCTTTGGTCTCTCATCTGCAGCTATGGCAGATATCAAAGTAGGAGTAGTTGATTTCACCAGAGCTATAGAGGAGACGGCCGATGGTCAGGCAGCTCAAGGTCGCCTTGACGCCATGTTCCAAGGAAAGAGGGCTGAGCTAGAGCAGCTCGAGTCGGGTCTGCGGGCTCTTACAGAGGAGTATCAGGCTCGTGCTGCTATGTTATCAGATGCCGCTCGCCTTGATTATGAGCAGAGACTGGGAGAGGCACAGATGGTCTACCAGCAGACCTATCAGAGAAATGATGCTGAGATGCAAGAGGCCTACATGCAGGTAATGGAGCAGCTCTTCTCCAGCCTTAAGGTGGTAGCCCAGGAGATAGGCTCTGAAGAAGGTTACACGATCATACTTGAGTCGGCACAGGGAGCAGTACTCTACACTGCCCCAACTGTTGACATCACAGATCAGGTTATACAGCGCGTAAACGCTGGCAATTAGTTGATATCTGCCAGAAATCTCTGCGACGAACTGGGGGGCCGACTTGTTGGAGATGGCGATCTCCAGCTAGAGGACGTGAGAGGTTTAGGCGACGCTGGTCCAAGCCACGTCTCTTTTCTCTCTAACCCTAGATACCTAGGGCAGATTGAACATAGCCAGGCTGGATTACTACTCTTACCAGAGGGAACTGATGTCTCTGGTCGAACCTGTATATACCTGGATGACCCATACGCCGCTTTTGCAAAGGCGCTTGCGCTTTTTCACCCGCTGGATTGGCCAGAGCCGTCTATAAGTCCTCAGGCTTCTGTAGATGCCAGCGCAGTCTTAGGTAGTGGCGTTGTGATCGAGCCTTTCGTAACCATAGCAGCAGGAGCTATTATTGGTGATGGCAGCTGGATTCAGGCTGGCGCATATGTTGGTAGAGGCTCGAAACTGGGGGCATCATGTAGACTCATGCCATCTTCAATTGTGATGGATGGGGCTAAGCTCGGCGACAGAGTCTGGCTAAACCCAGGTTCTGTTGTAGGTGGCGAGGGCTTTGGGTTTGCCCCGACACCTGGCCGGCCATTAAAGATTCCCCAGGTCGGTGGGGTTGATATTGGCGATGACGTAGAGGTTGGGGCCAACTCTTGTGTTGACCGTGGAGCTATATCTTCAACTATCGTTGGCTCAGGCACTAAGTTTGATAACCTTACTCAGGTTGGGCATGGAGCTAAGGTTGGAGAGGATGGTCTGTTTGTCGCGTTTACGGGGATAGCTGGCAGCGCTCTAATTGGAGACCATGTGACCATGGGGGTGCGCTCCACAGTTGTAGGCCACATAGAGGTAGAAGATGACGTGACAGTAGCGGCTCACAGCCTAGTTTCTAAGGCAGTAAAGCGGGGCTCTTCAGTCGCAGGCGTGCCAGCTCAGGGCCACCGAGACTGGC
>Ga0115011_10000054_pt1 | contig 114410 bp, 93 predicted proteins | sample TroAtlMetagenome_2_FD_88705 | JGI IMG/M metagenome (GOLD analysis project Ga0115011, IMG submission 88705) | Marine eukaryotic phytoplankton communities from Atlantic Ocean - Tropical Atlantic ANT8 Metagenome | ecosystem: Environmental > Aquatic > Marine > Oceanic | place: Tropical Atlantic... | reverse complement strand
TCAAGGCCCTGACTCAGTACGGATTGATCCCCACTCAAGCCTGAGCTTCCAACACCGCTCACCGCAGGGCCTCCAACGGCCAGGCTGCCGCTCGCCCAAAATCAGCTCTCTTTCACGTTAAACGGCGAAGGGTCTCGCGCAGAGACTCGAAGAAATATTGGCGCTCGGTCGAAAACGCTTGGTGGCAGTCGCGTCACTCACCCCTGAACAAAATCAGAGCAGGCTTGCCGTGCGGCCTTGCTTCACCAGAAGTTTCACCGCCTGCTTGTCGAATGACAGAAAGGTTTCGCCGCCCAACCAATGGCCCTCGTGAGCGATGATGCCGTCGGCGAAGTCGCCCCCCGCTTCCAACATCGCCAATCCGGCTTCGACGGCCAGTCGATCGACCTCCACATTCCTCGCGCTCGTCAGCTTGCGGATCGTCTCCACGATGTCCTGTCGGGCGACGCCGTAGCTGCGATTGAGCACCCACACCAGTTCGCAGAGCGCATGTGCGCCAATCGCGACAATCTCTGCATTTTCGAGCGCCATAACCGCTGCTTTCGCCTGGCGATCGTCGTCGCCGACAACGAAGCGAACCAGGACATTGGTGTCGACGACGATCTTCATCAACCGTTTACGCCAGCCTGCGCAATGGCCTCGCCGATCTCCTCGATCGTAAGCTTTCGCCCATTGGTCCGACCACGCAGGCAAGCCGCCACGTCGCGAATCGAGCCCAAGGGCTGTGCCACCTTCAGCATCGCCACACCACCCGGCAGAAGCGACAACTCAATCTTCTCGCCAGGCTTGATGCCCAAATGCCGAAGCACGTCCTTGCGGAACGTGACCTGGCCTCTAGCGGTTACCGTGAGCGTAGTCATAGATGGACCCTTTCTGATTGCGGCCCTCAAGTGTAAGGCATTTATGCATTACATCAACCGACTTCGTCGGAGAGCTGAAGGATCAAGGCAGGAGTCCAAAGGACCTTCGACACTTCAATATCCTTTAGTGCTTTTAACTTTGCGCCTTTGCGCGAGAGATAAGTACATTCGAAAAGCACTAAAACTCCACCACCACCCCGGCGATCGTCGCCGTCAACAAGGTCACGACCGCGCCGCCGAAGACCGCTCGCAGTCCCAGTCGTGCCACGTCGTGGCGGCGTTCCGGAGCGATGCCGCCGAGCCCGCCGATCTGGATCGCGATCGACGAAAAATTGGCGAAACCGCACAGTGCGTAGGTGGAGATCAGGCGGCTGCGCTCCTGCAAGGCACCAAGATTGTCCGACAGATCTAGGTAGGCCACGAATTCGTTGACCACGATCTTTTCGCCGATGAAGCGCCCGACCAGGCCGGCATCCTCCCAGGGCACGCCGATCAGCCAGGCCACCGGCGCCATCGGCCAACCGAGCACGGTCTGCATCGACAATTCCGTGGGACGACCGCAGACCTCGCTGAGCCAGGCGTTGATCGAACCACCACCGCTCCAGGCCAGTTCGCCCAGCCACTGCAGCGGCGCGTTCATCAGGGCGATCAGCGAGACGAAGGCGAGCAGCATCGCGCCGATGTTCAAGGCCAGCTTGAGTCCGTCGGCGGCACCGGTCGCCGCGGCGTCGACCACATTGGCGGTGGTGCGTTCGATCTCGACATGCACTTCGGCACCCGTCAGTGGCGTCTCGCGCTCCGGCACCAGTATCTTGGCGATGACGAAGGTCGCCGGCACCGCCATCAGGCTGGCGGTCAGCAGGTGCGTGGCGAAATACTGGCGGGCGATTACATCTTCTCCGCCCAGCAGACCGACATAGGCCGCCATCATTCCGCCTGAAATCGTCGCCATGCCGCCAACCATCACTGTGAAGAACTCAGAGCGCGTCATCGCGCCGAGAAACGGTTTGATCACCAGCGGTGCCTCGGTCTGGCTGACGAAGACATTGGCGCAGACCGACATGGTCTCGGCCCCGGACAACCGTACGAAGCGCGTGATGACCCAGCTCATGCCGCGAATCACGCGCTGCATGACACCCAGGTGGTACATCACGGCCGACAGCGACGCGAAGAAGATCACCGTGGTCAGCACGTTCATCACGAAATTGAAGCCATATTTGCTGGTGTCGGCGAACTCACCGAACAGCAGCTCGGTGCCCACCGACACGAAACCCAGCAACACCACGAAGCCGCGCGCCAGCAGCGCCAGCACTTCGCGCGGCCCCGGCACCTGCAGCAGCAGAATCACCAGCACCATCTGCATGGCCAGCCCGATCAGCACCAAGCGCCAGTCGATGGCGCGGCGCTGCTGCGAACACAGGGCGGTAACCCCGACCAGGCAGGCCACTCCGAACAACCCGAACGCGATGCGCCCCAGCACTTCCAGCATCAGCTTTTCCTTACGGTGAATATGCTCGGCCAGCAAGTTCTATGCGGATACGGCACCGGGACAGCTGCCGATCTGTTCGCGCAGGATCTCGACCAGTCGCTGCAAGCCCGGGCCGACCGCGTCGCGGTCGGCATAGATCAGGAACAGGGGGATCGGCCTGCGCGCGCCCTCGCGCAGCGGCAAGGGCTTGAGCTGACCGTTGGCCAGCTCGTCCCGGATGATTTCCTCGGCAAACCACGAATAGCCCATGCCCATCGTCACCGCGCGGATCGACGTCGCCTTGTGACTCACGGTCCAGCGCCGCTCGCTGCCCTGCCAGCCGGTGCTGCGGGTCCGCTCGCGCCCCGAGTCCCGGATCAGGATCTGGCGATGCTCGCGCAGATCCTCCACCGTCAGGTCGCGGCCGAGCTGGTGCAGGGGGTGCTGCGGCGCCGCGGCGGCAACTGCATAGAATTCGATCAACAGATCGCCGTTGAATCCGCTCGGCACGTGCGAGCCGATGGCGAAATCAACACGTCCTTCCAGCAGAAGCTCGTCGGTGCCGCCGAGTACCGATTCGTAGAGCTCGATGCGGGTATCGGGAATCTCGTCGCTGAAACGGGCCAGCGCCTGCAGCAGCAGCCAGGTGGGAAACACGATTTCCACCGCGAGACGCAGCTCGGGCTCCCAGCCCCGCGCCAGCGTACCGGCGGCCTTTTCCACGCGGGCCGCTTCGTCGAGCAGGGCGCGGCCACGTCGGTACAGCAACTTTCCGGATTCAGTCAGCACCGCACGCCGCCCGAGAATCTCGAACAGGCGCAGCTCCAGCACCTGCTCGATCTTCTGCACGGCATAGCTCACGCTGGACTGGGTCTTGTGCAAATACGCACCGGCCTGGGCGTAGCCGCCTTCGTCGACCACCGCGACAAAGGCGCGCCATTGGTCGAGACTGATTCGGGGCCCGCTCATAATCAATCCATTCGATGTATTTCAGCGAAAATTTGCGCTTTTTTATCGTGCGGCGCAATCGTTTAATGAGGCTCCACACATCGTTCGGAGTTCGTCATGAGCAAGCTTCTTCAGATCAAGAGCAGTCTGTTTGCTGACCTCGGCAAGTCCTCGACCCTGGCCAACAGCTTTGTCGAAGCCTGGCATCAGACGCACCCGCAGGACGAAGTCGTGGTTCGCGACCTCAGCAGCGATCCGATTCCGCATCTCGACGCGGAGCGTTTCCAGGCATTCCTGGCTGCGCCGGAAGCTCGTACCGAAGCGCAAAAGGCGATTGTTGCCGAATCCGATGCGCTGATCGAGGAACTGCGCGCAGCCGATGTGGTGGTGCTGGGCCTGCCGATGTACAACTTCGGCATTCCTTCGCAGCTCAAGTCCTATTTCGACCATATCGCCCGCGCCGGTGTGAGCTTCCGTTACACCGCGAACGGACCGGAAGGCCTGCTCGGCGAGAAGAAGGTCTATGTCTTCGCCGCGCGCGGCGGCCACTACCGCGACACGCCGGCGGACACGCAGACCGGCTATATCCGCACGTTTCTGGGCTTCCTCGGATTCAAGGACATCGAGTTCGTCTACGCCGAGGGGCTCGCGCTTGGTGAGGAATCGGTGCAGAAGGCGCTCGACGATGCGGGCGCGAATATCGTCCGCCTGACCGCCTGAGTCGCGTCGGGTCCAGGCATCCCCTTCGATCATTTTCAGGAGACCGATGATGAGCACGATCAGAACATTGCAGAGAGTCATCCCGGCCGTGGAAACGGCGGACGGTGCCGGTGTGCGCCTGCGCCGTTCGATCGGTTCGACACGCGGGCTCTACCTGGACCCGTTCCTGATGCTGGACGAGTTCTACTCGGACGACCCGCGCGATTATCTGGCCGGCTTCCCCGCGCATCCGCATCGCGGCTTCGAGACCGTGACCTACATGCTCGACGGCCACATGCGCCACGAGGATCACCTCGGCAATCGCGGCGACCTCGGACCCGGCGCGGTGCAGTGGATGACAGCCGCGCGCGGCATCATCCATTCGGAAATGCCGCAGCAGAGCGAGGGCCGCATGCGCGGCTTCCAGCTGTGGATCAACCTGCCGTCCGCGGAAAAGATGAAGCCGGCGGCCTGGCGCGATATTCCGGCCTCCGAAATCGCCGAGGCGGCGCTGCCCGACGGCGGACAGGTGCGGTTGATCGCCGGTTCGCTGGATATCGCCGGCCAGCCGCTCAACGGACCGGTGCAGGGCGTCAGCACCGATCCGCTGTACGCCGACCTGCATCTGCCGGCCGGTGCGCGCTTCGAGCAGGCGATCCCGCGCGGGCACACGGCCTTCGTGTTCGTCTACGAAGGCAGCCTCAGCGTCGCCGGCAAGCCGGTGCCACCGCGCAGCGCGGCGGTGCTGGGTGACGGCGATCTCGTTTCGATCGAAGCCGGTGCCGATGGCGCACGGGTGCTGCTGCTGGCGGCGCGGCCGCTGCGCGAGCCGATCGTGCAGTACGGACCGTTCGTTATGAACACGCGCGAACAGATCGAGCAGGCGCTGGACGACTACCGCAACAACCGGCTGCACGAACCGCAGGCGGCGTAAGTGGATGGCGCGGCCGCTCAGGACAGCCGCGCCACGTCGTCCTGCAAGTGCTGCAGGAGTTCACGCAGCAGTGGTTTCACCGGCGCGGCAACGGCCTCGTCGTAGCCGTAGCGACCGTCCTCGATCATGTAGACGGCCTGCGACAGCTCCAGTTGCAGGGCATACACGCGTTCGACCGGCTGGCCGTAGTGGCGTGTGATGTAACCGCCCTTGAAACGACCATTGGCGATCGCGCTCCAGCGCGCATCGGCCTGCACCCTCCGGCACAGCCCGGCGGTGATGTCGCGCGGCAGCGTGGAATCCGCATTGCTGCCGAAATTGAAATCCGGCAAACGGCCTTCGAAGAATCGCGGCACACGGGAGGCGATCGAATGCGCCTCGAACAGGATCGCGTAGCCGTGGCGGTCCCGCAGCGCCGCCAGCATCGCCTGCAGCGCATCGTGATACGGATCGAAATAGTCCTTGATCCGATCTGCGATCTCGCTGTCGCTCGGTGCCTGCCCCGGCCGGTACAGCGGCGCCTGCGCGAAGCTGCTCAGCGGACACAGTTCCGTGGTGGAGGCGCCGGGATACAGCGATCGCCCGCTGGGATCGCGGTTCAGGTCGACGACATAGCGCGAGTAGCGCGGCCACAGCGTGCTGGCGCCCAGAACCTCGGCGAAGTCGTAGAGCTGCGGCAGGTGCCAGTCGGTATCCGGAACCGCGAGCGCCACCTCGGTGTAGCGCTGGGTCCAATCCGCCGGCAGCTCGGTACCGGCATGCGGCATGCTGATCAGCAGCGGGGAATCACGCAGGTCCAGCGCGTAGGTCGGGTGCTGTTTCATCAGCCGATATTCCCGTTTGCGTGAACGACGCGGCCGCGATGTACCACCTGCGTCGGTCGATGCAGGCCCAGTTCATAGGCCAGCGAGGCCGGCTCGTCGAACGACCACAGGCTGAAACTGGCGAGCGCTCCGGCTTCGAGACGGCCGCGGTCGGTCAGACCCAGGGCACGCGCGCCGTGCACGCTGACCCCGTCCAGCGCCTCGGCCGGGCTCAGGCCGAACAGCGTGCAGACCATGTGCAACGGCGTGAGGATCGAGGCGATCGGCGATGAGCCGGGGTTGAGATCGGTGGCGACGGCCATCGGCACGCCGTGACGCCGGAACTCGGCGACCGGCGGCTTGCGTGTCTCGCCCAGAAAATAGAACGCACCCGGCAACAACACGGCCACGGTGCCGGCCTGGGCCATCGCGCGGATTCCGGCTTCGGACACGTATTCAAGATGCTCGCAGGACAGCGCGCCAAACCGCGCCGCCAGTTCGGCACCCCCCTGGTCGGACAGCTGTTCGGCATGAAGCTTCACCGGCAGCCCGAGGTCACGCGCGGTTTCGAACACGCGAGCCACCTGCCCCGGCGTGAACGCGATGTGCTCGCAGAAGGCATCGACCGCGTCGACCAGACCTTCGGCGGCCAATGTCGGCAGCATCAGCGTGCACAGTTCATCGACATAGTCGTCGGCGCGGCCTTCGAACTCCGGCGGCAAGGCATGCGCGCCGAGAAAGCTGGTGCGGATATCGATTCCAAGTTCATCCCCCAGCTGACGCGCCACGCGCAGCATCTTGCGCTCGGATTCCAGATCGAGCCCGTAGCCGGACTTGATCTCCAAGGTGGTGACGCCTTCGGCCAGCAGGGCGCGTGCGCGCGGCAGCGCTGCGGCCAGCAGCGCCGCTTCGGACATCGCGCGCGTGGCGCGCACCGTGGAAACGATACCGCCACCGGCCTGCGCGATCTCGGCATAGCTCGCACCCTGCGCACGCAATACGAACTCGGCCAACCGCGATCCGCCGTAGACCAAATGGGTATGGCAGTCGACGAAGGCCGGCAGCATCCAGGCGCCGCCCAGGTCCGTGGTCGAATCGGGCCGCAAGGACGGCGGACAATCGACACTCGCGCCGACCCATTCGATCGATTCGCCGCGCGCGAGCAGTGTCGCCGGTGCCGCGATGCCGGCGATACGTGCATTGCTCCAGGCGTGCAGGCTCGTCATCGCGGCACGCAGCGGCCAGATACTTCGCCGTGGGTTTCGGTACTCATCGTCACAGGATAGGAGCAAGGTCGCGGACGCACTACTGTCCGCTGCGGTCCAGCCGCTGTTCAAGGCGCGCCAGCGGCGCACGGACACCGGCCCCGACCTCGATCTGGGGATTGGAAAAGCGCTCGCCTGCCGCCGCCTCGCGTTGCCTGAGTATCGGCAGCGCCGCGTGAAACGCGTTTTCGAACGAGTGCGTCAGGCGCAGCTGTTCGTCGAACACGGCCTTGCCGAAGTAGGTGAAGTCCGATTCGCTACCGCAGCCGAATGACGTGTGTTCGGCGTCCGAGGCCGTCATCACCAGCGTGTCCGTGCCCCGCAGCGGGCCGACGAAACCACCCGAATAGCAGGCCGAGATCACCAGCACGCGAAAGCGAATGCCTGCGGCGTCGAGCCAGGCTCGCAGCATTTCGGGGCGCACATTGCCGAGCCGCAAGGGCGGATAGCGCGTCACCAGTTCATGAGACGCCGTGCCGTGAGAGCTGAGGTAGAGAATCACCAGATCCTCATCGCGGTCGATCCGCTGCCCGATCGCCGCCAGCGCACGCCGCAGATTGCTGCCGGTGGCCAACGGCAGTTCGCGCAGGCTGCGGTCGTTGTTCGCCAGCAGCAGCGAACGGCCGGCGGTGTCGAAGCGTGTGTCCATCAGTTCGCGGATCACGCGGCTTTCGCGCAGAAACACGTCCTCTTCGGCATAGGGCGCGAACGCGACGAAATAGCTGTCGACCCGGCCCGGCCGCTGCGGCGCAAGCGCGTCGAGCGCCGAGGCCAGCAATCGCGGCTGCAGATCGAGCACCACTTCGCTGACGACTTCGCCCGAAAGCCGTGGTCGCGGCTCCTGCGGATAGTCCGGATAAAACCAATACTGGCGGGGAATCAGCCAGGCCGACAGGATCACCAGCACGAAACCCATGCCGGCGATGCCTCGCCCCGCCGACACCTGCGGATCGAGACGGTCCAAACCGCGCAGCGCGGCACAGAGCCACCAGGCATTCAGGACCAGGCTGACGATCAGCGGCAATGGCGTGTTGCCGATGTCCGGCACCAGACGATAGGCCAGCGTCCACAACAGCGACAGCGGACCGAAGCAGACCGACAGGCCAAGGCCGATCATCAGCGGCATCCAGGCGCGCAGCGCGGATGCGGCACCGGCGCGCCGAGCGCCGAACACACCGGCCGCCAGCAGCAGCAGAAAATCGAAAGCCAGCCCTCGTATCGCCCAGGGGTTGAACTGCATGGCCGGCGCGTAGGCCAGCGCCGCCACGGCCGCTTCGAACAGCGCGCTCAGCGCCAGCAGCGCAGTCAGTTGCGCGGCGCCCGAATCGAGACGGGATGCCTCGAAACGGCGGAAGGCGGCGATCCGCAGCGTCGCGCCAAGGTTGTACATGAGCGCGCGCCAGAATCCGGCAGGCAGCGGGTCTGGCTTCGGCTCGGGTGTTTCCCGGATGAGATTCATGCAAGGGCCTGCAAGGCTAAGTTCGTATCGTGCGCGTGGTACCAGCATCGGGCCAGCCGCACCGAGGGGCGCGACCCGCATTCGAACAGCACCGCAGCTTTCGAAGGCGCAGTGTAGGGTGAGCACCCTGCAACCGCTCCGGCAAGACCATCTCATCGAGACCCAGAGCGCAGTCCTGCCGACGCCGTACGGCTATCCTTCGGCTCCCGATGCCGGAACCCATGACTATGCAACGGCCGTTTTCCCGAAACCATGACACGCCCCAGGCCTCCGGCCAGGACGCAGCGTGAACGCGAGTTTCGATCGGCTGCTGCCCCCGTCACGCGTACTGTGGACGGCCGCGCTGTTCTCGATGCTGGTGATCGCGCTGTGCCTGAGTCTGGCCACCCGCCAGCCCTGGCTCGGGTTGCGCCTGGCGCCCGAAATGCCGGATGCCGCACCCAGGATCGAAGCGCTGAGCGATCGCGGGATCGACATCGCGCCCGGCGACTACCTGCAGGCGCTGAGCCTGCCGGGTGCCGAAGCCCTGCCGCTGTACGGCAGCGATCTGACGCAGGAACCCGACGTGCCCTTCGCGGACTACGCGTCGTTCAATCGTTTCATGGAGCGGCAGGAGCGCTTCGCCGCACTGCTGCGGGCAGCGTCGATCGAGCTGCATCTGCAGGACGGCCGCCGGATTTCCATGCAGGCCCAGGATCACCGTCCGATCACGACGCTGCCATTCACGTTCTGGATGCAGCTGAGCTGCGCGATCGGCTCGTGGATGGTCGGCGCCGCCATTTGGGCATTCCGCCGCCAGCAACCGGCCGCGGGCGCGCTGGCGCTGTCCGGATTCGGCACCCTGCTGATGGCCGCCACGGCCGCGATCTACAGCACGCGCGAACTGGCACTGCCCGCAGAGCTGTTTCGTCTGCTGTCGTCGATCAATCATCTCGGCGCGCTGAGCTGCTGCGCCGGATTCGTACTGGTGCTGTGCCGCTATCCCGATGTGATCGCGCCGCGCTATCTCGGCCGCTCACTGCTTGCGGTGTTCGCACTGATCTGGCTGGCGGACGTGATGCAGGTGCTGCCGTACGGCAACCGCATGGTCACCGGTTCGATCATCGCCGGCTATGTGGCGGACAGCGTGCTCGCGGTGATTCAGTGGCGCCGCACCCATGGCGACCCGCTGCGCCGGGCCGCGATGCAATGGTTCCTGATGTCCTGGTTCGTCGGCAGTGGCGCCTTCCTGTTGCTGGTGCTGATTCCGGCGATGGCCGGTTTCGATTCGAGCCGCATGCAGGCCTACGCCTTCGGTCTGCTGATGCTGGTATCTCTGGGTCTGGCGCTGGGCATCGCCCGCTATCGCCTGTTCGATCTGGAGACCTGGTGGTTTCGCGCGGTCGGCGCGGTGGTCGGCGGCTTCTTCGTGATCGGGCTCGATCTGATCTTCGTCTGGCTGCTTCATCTGGAAGCACCCACCGCACTGGCGCTGTCGCTGGCGATCTCCGGCTGGATCTACTTCCCGACCCGCCAGTGGCTGACCACGATGCTGCTGCGGCGCATCGGCGTTCGCCAGATTCGGGATGTGCCGACATTGCTGCGCGAGGTGATCGCCGATTCACCGCTGGAAGCCTCGGCCCTGTTGCCCGAATCGATGCGACGCCTGTTCGAGCCGCTGCAAATGACGCCGCTGGATCAATCCCCGGAGCAGATCCGCATCATCGACGACGGCGTCGCCCTGGAAGTGCCGGGCATCGGCCGCTGGCCGGGTTGGACGGTGCGCTGGCCCGACAATGGCCATCGCCTGTTCCGCCGTGAAGACATCCAGCTGGCCGACGCGGTGCGGGTGGTGCTGGAACGGCTGATCGCCTATCAGGACGCGGTCGAGCATGGTGTCGAGCAGGAGCGCACGCGCGTGGCCGCCGACCTGCACGACGATGTCGGCGCACGTCTGCTGACCCTGCTGCATCGCTCGGATTCCGAGTCGGCGCTGGCAATCCGTGAGGTGCTGTCGAGCCTGCGCATGGTGGTCTATGCACTTGGCGCGAAGCCGCAACCGCTCAACGAGGCCTTGGCCGACTGGCGCAGCGAGCTGCATGATCGCTGCGAGGCCGCCGGTGCGCGCGTCGAATGGATCGAAAGCATGCAGCTGCCGGACTTCAGCTTCGACCCGCAACAGCAATTGAATCTGGCGCGCGTGTTGCGCGAAGCCGTCAGCAATGCCCTGCGACACGCCCGGCCGACGCGGCTGCGCGTCAGTTTCGACATCAACGGCACCGTGCTGATACTCGGTGTGGAGCACGATGGCGCAGCCACTGCACCAATGCACTGGACCGAGGGCAACGGCTTGCGTGGAATGCGCAGCCGGGCACGTCGGCTCGGAGCCGAACTGCGTCTGCGCGGTGAAAGCGATCGCGTCTCGCTGACGCTGAGCGTACCGATCCGGAACGCTCCCCCAAGCAAGGGGTGACAGTCTCGCGTGGCCTGCCCCAGACTGGGAGCACATTCGGTGGAGGCTTACTAAAATGCTGCAACAGGGCCTGGTCGTTGAAGACCTCACCAGCACCGCCGAATGGCTGTCACAGGCGTTGTTGGTGGCCTTTCCCGGCATGCGTGTGCGGGTGGCCGAAAGCCTGGACGCGGCACGTACCCTGTCGCGTGCCACCACACCGGAAATCGCGCTGGTGGACCTGGACCTTCCTGACGGTTCCGGTATCGAGTTGATCGAGGAGTTGCGTGCCGAGGCCGCCGACTGCATCTGCATTGTCACCACGATCTATGCCGACGACCGACACCTGTTTCCGGCGCTGCGCGCCGGCGCCCAGGGCTACCTGCTCAAGGACCAGCCGGTCGAACGCCTGGTGGGCGCTCTTCAGGCGATCGACCGCGGTGAGCCGCCGCTGTCGCCGACGATCGCCAAGCGCCTGTTGCGGGTCTTCAGCCAGACACCGGTGACACCCAAGGACAGCCGGCTGACCCAGCGCGAGCTCGAAACCCTGGCGCTGATCGCCAAGGGGCTGCGACTCAGCGAAGTCGCCGAACAGTTGGGCGTCACGCGCCACACCGTGGCCGGTTACGTCAAGACGATCTACCGCAAGCTCAATGTATCCAGCCGCGCCGAAGCGGCCCTGGAAGCGGCGCGCATGGGCCTGATCAAGAACGAGTTGTAGTCCCGCCTCAGAACTGGAACCGCAGAACCCCGTAGTACTGACGGCCGCGACTGGTGCGCACCGCCTGATAGTTGCCGGGTGCGGCCGGCACGTCGGTGATCTGCCCGAGGATCACTTCCTCGGTGAGGTTCTGGACCCCGAAGCTCAGACTCCAGGCGCCGGTGATGGCGCCGGCCGACAGGCGCATGTTGATCACCTCGGTCGACGGTTGCAGCGTCACCGGATCGAGGTCGACATCGAGATAGCGTTCGCTGGTGTAGAGATAGTCGACGGCCAACTGAAAGCCCCAGCTTGGCCAGAAGCTCGGAATGCCGACGGTCGGCGTGAGGCTGCCGGTCCACTTCGGTGCCAGCGCCAGCTCGCGGCCGGTCAGATCCTGCGAATCCTCGCTCGACGAGGCCGGTGCCGGCGCGGTGGGATAGCTGCGGTAATAGGCATCGTTGTAGCCGAAGGCCGCGCGCAGTTCCGTACCGGGCCACGGCGACAGCCAGCGCAGATCACCTTCGACACCCTGCGAGCGCGCTGCGGCGGCGTTGAGCACCTGGAAGGTGGTGCCGGTGAAAGTCGAGACCTGAAGATTATCGAAGTCCGTCAGATAGGCCGCGAGATTGGCCTGCAATACGCCACCGAACAGGCGCGATTTCAGGCCGAGTTCGTAGCTGTCGGCCTCCTCCGCGTCGAATTCCAGGTTCTCGTCGTTGAACGGCAGCGCGTTGAAGCCGCCGCTCTTGTAGCCGCGCGCCCAGATCGCATAGGTCGAGATCTGATCATTGATGTCGTACTTCACGCCAAACTTGGGAGAAACCTCGGACTCGCTGCGGCTGAGATCGGAGACATGATCGGCCTGACCCGTCACGATCGGCAACAGGATCGCGCCGTCTCCATCGGAAACGAAATGGCCTTCCTTGTCTTCCTGCCCGAGTCGCAGCCCGGCGACGACGGCGAAGTCCTCGGTCAGATAACTGGTGATCTGCCCGAACAGGGCATAGGACTCGGTCTGCTGGTCGAGCGTCAGCAAGGCGGTCTCGCTGGTGAACGGCAGGTCCGGCGTGAACGGACCGATCAGATTCAGCAGCTCGCCCAGGATCGTGCCGATCGCCGGGGAACCGCCGCCCGGTGTACCGCCGGCTCGCGCCGCGATCACGTAACCGGCCGCCGCCTCGATGTCTTCCAGGATCACCCGGTCATTGGTGTTGTAGTCCGAATAAAAGCCGTAGGCCCCCACGATGAATTCGCTGCGCTTGGTGCCGAAGCCAGAACCAAGACGACCCACCAGACGCAGCTCCTGACTGTACTGGTCATAGGGGCTGGGGTCGGCCTGGCTCAACTTGAGGAACGGCGCGGGCGAGGCGTCGAAATCCAGCGTACGCTCTCGCAGATCGTAGCCCGCGTAGGCGGTGATCGAGTTCAGGGTGATATCGCCCGACAGCTCCCAGTCGACATTGAGCTGCGCGCCGTACAGCGTGGTGTCGGTATAGGAATCCACGTTCGAGGACAGTCGTTCGTTGCTGGCATCGGCCTCGACCCCAGCATCGTAGGTCTGCAGGAAAGTGAGCATCGAATCCGTGACCTTCGCCAGCTGGAACAGATTGCTGTTGGCGCTCTGATCGGAGACGAACACCGAGGGACGCAGCGTCAAGGTATCGCTCAGCTTCCATTCGAACTTGAGGCGGCTGCTGACGGCGTCGACGTTGCCTTCCGGACGATCCAATGTGGTGTTGTAGTAAAGACCCTCGTCACGCGAAATCGATCCGGCGTAGCGCAGCCCGAAGTCCGGCGCCAGCGGCGCAGTGACCCCGAAACGCACGTCGCGCGTATCGATGTCCTGCGCGGTGAACATGAAGTCGCCGTTGAGATAGTCCTGCACCGGCGTGGTCGCCACATTGAGGACCCCGGCAATCGTGTTCTTGCCGAACAACGCGCCCTGCGGACCGCGCACGACCTCGAAGCGGTCGATGTCGAACAGGATCGCGGACAGGAACGCGGTGCGGCCGTAGTAGACATCGTCGACGATGGCGCCGACCGAGGACTCGAAACCAAGGTTCGACGGCGGCGTGCCATAGCCGCGGATGCGGACCTCGCCAGCGAACGGGGTGACCCGCACCTGGGTGCTCGGCACGTAGCCGTTGATGTCGTTGATCGTCTGGATCTTGGCCTGCTTCAGAAACTCGCCGTCCAGCACCGTCACCGATGCCGGGACTTCACGCAGCGTCTGTTTGAACTTTTGCGAGGTCACCATGACATCGCCCAGCTGCACCGGATCTTCGGCCGGCGGCGGCAAGGGAGCCACAGGCTCGTCCGCGACGCTGATCGTCTCGATCTCCGAATACTCGGGCGCCGGCTCCGACGAAAACTCGAAGTCCTCGTCCGCGGCCCGCCCCGAATCCGATTCACCCTGCGCCCGCGCCTGCAGACAAACCACACAGACCAGACAGGCCGCCAGCATGGCAAGCAGCCGATTCCCTATACGCATCCCTGCCCCTCCCCGATTCGCCAGTTCCGAAGGCTGGCTTGCTATTCCATTCGATCGGTGCGGCCATTCGCATGGGCCGATTCCCGAATTTCCCGCTTTTCCATATCCCTGGACTCCCTGCAGCAACGCACGTGCCGGAATTTACCGCTGCATACAGACAGACTCTTTCTATTGATTACGAAAACCTGCAAAGAAAATACTATTAACAGCTTGTAAAGTTTTGTTAAAGCGCCGCACCCGGCCGCGCCCCAGCCGGAAGACCGGATCCGTCATCGCAATCACACGCCTTCACACCTATAGTGCTCTGGTCCGGGTAACGATAGAATATCCGCCTATCCGGATAAACGGATTGTTCATTCCGGCAATTCTTCCGGAGCTGCCCCAAGCGTTTTCGATCCCAGCGAGGTTGCATGCAGTGAGCGAGTACCTTTTCACATCAGAGTCGGTCTCCGAAGGCCATCCGGACAAAGTCGCCGACCAGATTTCGGACGCCGTTCTCGACGCGATCCTGGCCAAGGACAAGTTCGCGCGCGTGGCTTGTGAAACCCTGGTCAAGACCGGCGTCGCCATCGTCGCGGGTGAAGTCACCACGAGCGCTTGGGTCGACCTTGAGGAACTGGTGCGCAAGGTGATCCTCGATATCGGCTACACCTCGTCGGACGTCGGCTTTGACGGCTCCACCTGCGGCATTCTCAACATCATCGGCAAACAGAGCGTCGATATCGCGCAGGGCGTGGACCGCGCCAAGCCGGAAGATCAGGGCGCCGGCGACCAGGGCCTGATGTTCGGCTACGCCACCAACGAAACCGATGCGCTGATGCCCGCGCCGATCCTGTTCTCGCACCGCCTGGTGCAACGACAGTCCGAAGCCCGCAAGTCCGGTCTGCTGCCGTGGCTGCGTCCGGACGCGAAGAGCCAGGTCACGCTGCGCTATGGCGACGACGGCAAGCCGAGCGCAATCGACGCGGTGGTGCTTTCCACCCAGCACAATCCCGAGGTCAAGCAGGCCGACCTCAAGGAAGCGGTCATGGAACTGATCGTCAAGCACGTGCTGCCGCCTGAACTGCTGACGTCCAAGACCCAGTACCACATCAACCCGACCGGCCAGTTCATCATCGGCGGCCCGGTGGGCGACTGCGGCCTGACCGGCCGCAAGATCATCGTCGACACCTATGGCGGCTACGCCCGACATGGTGGCGGTGCGTTCTCCGGCAAGGATCCGTCCAAGGTCGACCGCTCCGCCGCCTACGCGGCACGCTACGTGGCCAAGAACATCGTCGCCTCGGGCCTCGCCGAAAAATGCGAAGTCCAGATCAGCTACGCCATTGGCGTGGCCGAACCGACCTCGGTGATGGTGACAAGCTTCGGCACCGGCAAGATCGGCGACGACAAGATCGAAGCGCTGGTGCGCCGTCATTTCGACCTGCGTCCCTACGCGATCACGACCATGCTCAACCTGCTGCACCCGATGTACCAAGCCACGGCGGCCTACGGCCATTTCGGTCGGGAGCCGGTTGAGATCACGCAGGCGGACGGCACGCGCTACACCGCGTTTTCCTGGGAGAAGACCGATCGCGCCGAGGCGCTGCGCGCCGACGCCGGCCTCTGAGCGCTCGCCCCCCCGCCCGGCTTCAAGAAGAAGGGCCGCCCCGCCGGGCGGCCCTTCTTCATTGGCGCCATCGGGTTCGACGGCTTCAGCGGCGAGTCCCTCGGCGACGCTCCTGCCCATCCGGAGGCCCATCGTTTCTCTGCCGACGATCGTCCCGTTCCTTGTTGCGGCGTTCGAAACGACGCTTCTCGTTGAGTTTCCTCACCTCACGCTGCTTTCGATGCGAAGTCGAAAAAAACTCGCGGTAGGCGACAAACACCAGCACCGCCGCCACTACGGCGTAGAACAGTATTTCCACGATCCACACGACTATTTCTTCCCTCGTCGCTGCCAGGTCAAGAATTCCCTTTGACGCGTCCCGAACACCGCCACATTAACGTGAATCACGCGTCGCGTGATGCCGACCTCCCCTCGCCCGCTTGCGGGAGAGGGGGACCGCTCGCGAATGCGAGCGGTGGGTGAGGGGCAACGGCCATGCCGCAGCAGATTCATTCTGCGGGGTGCGCTTGCGACATGGCCATTAATCACATCAACTGCAGGTTCTCTCCGACGATGCGAACCTTGCTTCCGACCGAGAGACCGGCGGGATCGGTCACCTCCACCACGCGTGTTCCGCCGGCCTCCATCGCCACCGTTACGCGGTAGTAGCTGGTCGAGCGGACCCGCTTTTCGACTTCATGGCCGGCCATGGCACCGCCGATGGCACCCGCCACCGTGGCCAGATCCTTGCCCTTGCCGCCGCCAAACTGATGGCCGACCACACCACCGACCACGGCACCGGCCAAAGCTCCGCCACCGCTGCCCGCCCCCTTCTCCGTCACCGGCTCGATCGAGCTGACGCTGCCGCAATCCGCGCAGACCGGCGCCGGTACAGGCGCAGCCGCCTGAGGCTTGGGCGCGGGTGCCGGAGCTGGCTTGGGCGCAGCGGGCGCAGGAGTCGGGGCGGGTTCCGGCACAGGTTGCTCCATGGGCGTGTCCGGCTCGCCGGGATCGGCCGGTCCGGTCGGGCTGTCGCAGGCCGCGATCAGAAAGGCCGCGAGCAAGCTCAGCGAAATCCACAAAATCCGAAACTGTTTCAGCATGATCGTGCTCCGTTCGAGCGATGGGCCTTTGAGTGTAGCGTGGTGGCCGCAACACGTCCCTGTCATTCAATACAGGCTCCAGGCACCCCACAGTCGCAACCGGCCGCGATTGGATATGGCACGCAGGAAGAACCAGCATCTTTCGATGGTGGCGTCCCGACCTTCCAGGTCACGCCGACGCGCCACAAGCGATTTCCCGCGACCCGGCTGACTGTTAAACTGCGTGATCGCGTGCCGGCTTAGCTCAGATGGTAGAGCTACTGATTTGTAATCAGTGGGTCGGGGGTTCGATTCCCTCAGCCGGCACCAGTTTCTCGGGTGGAGATCTCGACTTGTGACGGCGTTGCGCAAGATTGCTTGCGCCGTGAGCCAATGGATGAAATGGACCCGTCGTGGCGCGTGACTCAATTCCGGACGCATTGACGGGATTCATCCGGGAGTTCAGGGAGCCGCATTGGGTCAACGAGGGAAAGCTGGATTCGGTCGATTCTCCGACGCGGACCGCGACAGCGATTCGCTGTCCTTCTCGCCGAAGCAAATCCTGGCGCTGGATCGCTGTGTCAACCGACGTCGCCCCAGCCTGCGGTTCGAGCCGCGCCTTGAGTCCGCTTTCGGGCGCGCAAATCGTACCCACAGCGCTGGCGTCCGGCTGTTGCTGACGCTGCTGCCGATCCTGCTGTTCGGTACGGCACCAATCTGGGGGCCGACATTGATGGACGTCCCAAAGAGCCTGACCGCGCCGCTGCGCATAATCGAATTCGCGGTGATCGTGCCGCTGTTCTCGCTGGCGTCCTATTTCCAGTGGCGCTGGCCCCAATGGGCGGTCAGCGAACGTCTCATGGTGCTCGCGGCCAGCGTTCAAACCGCATGCCTGTTCTGGATGATGGTGCTCGGTCGTGCGCACGGTTTCGCCATCGATCCGCTGATTCCGATCTGCGCTCCTCTGATTCTGATCGCCTTCTGCCAACCGCGGTTGAGCCAGTCCCTGTTTGTTCTGGTGATCTACCTGATCGCCGCGGTTATTTCCACGCACTTGATGCCACGAGACGACACCAATGCCGATGTGATGGAGCGCGTGGTGGAGGGCGTGCTGCTGCTGATCGCCGCGGGATCGGCGCTGGTCGGCGATCAATTCCGCCGACGCAGCTGGGCCGCGCGTCAGCTATTGGCGGTCCAGGCCTACGCCGATCCGCTGACCGGCCTGGCCAATCGCCGCGCCTTCGAGGACCACTACGAGCTGGTTCAACGCGTGTGCCAGCGCGAACGCAAGCAAATGTATCTGGCGCTGATCGACCTCGATCACTTCAAACGCGTCAACGACAGCATGGGACACGACTTCGGGGACGGCGTGCTGGTGGAAGTCTCACTGGTGCTGGCGCACTACGCACGGCGCCCATTGGACCTGGCGGCCCGCCTTGGCGGTGAGGAGTTCGTGCTGCTGCTCCACGACTGCGAAGGCCGCGTCGGCGACACCCGGGTCCGCGCTCTGATCCAGCAGATTGAGGCATTGCACATCGCCTACGGCGCCGACGACTCGTCGCAGGTGACGGCCAGCGCCGGTGGTACAGCGGTCGATGCACAGATGCGTCTGGCGGATGCCTACCGCAAGGCGGACAACCTTCTCTACGAATCAAAGCGACTCGGCCGCAACCGCGCCACCGTGGACGGCGACGAGAAAAAGCCCGTCGCCGTCCTGGCTGGATCGGTCTGAGCGGCGCCGCTACGCCGCCCTTGACGGCATGTCTTCCGGCGGTTCCGGCACATCGCGAACATGCAGGTCCATCTGCGGAAACGGAATCTCGATCCCTTCGGCGTCGAAACGGAGCTTGATCTTCTCGATCATGTCGCAGCGCGTATTCCACCAGTCGCCGCTGTTGGTCCAGCCGCGCACCGCGAAGTCCACGGAGCTTTCGCCGAGGTTGGTGCAATGCACCGTCTTGGCAGGGTCTTCGAGGAACCGCGGCTCATTCGCGAGCAGATCCAGCAACAGGTTCTTGGCCTTGAGCAGATCGGAGTTGTAGGAAATGCCGATCGCCAGATCAACGCGGCGGATCGGGCGAATGCTGAAGTTGGTGATGGTGTTGCCCCAGACCGAGGAATTCGGCAGCGTCACTTCCTGGCCGTCCGGGGACTTCAGCACGGTCACCACGATCTTGAGGTGTTCGACCACGCCCATGGTGCCGCCGATCTGCACGAAGTCACCGGCTCGGAACGGCCGGAACATGATCAACAGCACGCCGGAGGCGAACGAGGACAGCTGCCCCTGCAGGGCCAGGCCGACCGCCACCGCCATGCCGCCGAGCACCGCAGCCGCCGAGGTGGTATCGACACCGAGCTTGCCGAGTGCGGCGATCACCACGATCGCCAGCGCAATGCCATACAGCACGTTGCCGACGAAATTGACGATCATCGGGTCCGATTCCTTGCGCGAAATCACCTTGCGTACCAGGCGGACGATGAGCTTGGCGACCCAGCGGCCGATCACGAACGTCAACAGGGCGGCGATGACACGCCAGATCGCCGGCAGCACGAAGGTCATCATGGTGTCGACATCGGTGAGCCTTTCTAGCAGAGCATCCACAACGACTCCTCAAGCTTTGGGGACAGGCCGGGCAGTGTAGTGGCGTATCCTCGATCCGCAAATCGCATCGAACCCCGATATGGACAGCAGGCCTTCGCCGAGCACGGACGATTCGACTCCACGCGTCACCGCCAATGGGGTGCAATTCGCCTATCTCAGCAGCGGACCCGAGAATGGTCCGCTGGTGCTGTGCCTGCACGGCTTTCCGGATACGGCCCAGAGCTTCCGCCCGCTGCTGGAGTGCTTGGCCGCAGCCGGCTATCACGCGGTGGCGCCCTACATGCGCGGCTACGCGCCGAGCGGGATGCCGGCGAACGCGGCCTATGGCGCGCTCGACCTGGGACGCGATGCGCTGGCGCTGATCAAGGCCTTCGGCGCCGAAAGCGCCTGTATCGTCGGCCATGACTGGGGTGCGGTGGCGGGCTACGCCGCCGCCGGACTGGCGCCACAGACCGTGTCGCGGCTGGTCGTTGCCGCCGTGCCGCACCTGCGCCGGTTCATGCTGCGGCCGACGCCGCAGCAGCTTCAGCGCTCGCGTTACATGCTGCGTTTTCAATGGCCGGGAGGCCACGCCTGGCTCGGCGACCCGCAACGGCTCGCGGCACTCGTGCAGGAATGGTCTCCGGACTGGATCTTCACCGACGGCGATCTAGCACCGGTGCTGGCGACCCTGCGCGATGCGAAGCGGCGCCGCGCCGTACTCGGCTACTACCGTGCGCTGCCGAAGCTGATGACCGACGTTTCGGCGCAACGCGTGCTGATGGCGCCGGTACCGGTGACTACGCGCGTGATCTACGGTGCCGACGACGGCTGCATCGGCCGCGAGATGTTTCTCGGCCAGGAGCATCTGTTCATGCTCAATCACGACCAGATCGAGATGCCTGGCGTCGGCCATTTCATGCATTGCGAAGCGCCCCAGCTGTTCGCCGACCACGTGCTGTCGTTTCTGCAGGACTGAACGGCCCGTCCCCGTTCGCCCCCCGATGGAGTGGCACCAGAGTGGCCTGCCACCCGAAGCTGCAGGCGAAGGGTGGTTGTGCCTTGCCCAAGGCCCCCCTATCCTCGGCTGAATCGTTCGCTTAGAGCGGGGGACGCTGTGCTCTGGATCCTGTTTTTCCTGGTGGTCGGCATCGCTGTCGCCTATCACCGTCTCAATCTCACGCAGACCACGATCGCGGTCGGTGCCTCGCTGCTCGTGTTCGTGCTGCTGGGTGGTCCGTTCTGGGTGTTCTTGCTGCTGACGGTGCTCGCGGTCCTGATCCTGGTGCCGCTGAACAACACCACGCTACGCCAGGAATGGATCACGCGCCCGGCGCTGGCGTTCTTCCGGCGCGTGCTGCCGGAGATCTCGCCAACCGAACGCGTCGCGCTCGATGCCGGCACGGTGTGGTGGGAAGGCGAACTGTTCACCGGTCAACCGGACCTCGACCGCCTGCGCGGCTATCCGGCACCCACGCTCAGCGCCGACGAACAGGCGTTTCTCGACGGGCCGGTCGAAGACCTGTGCCGCCTGTTCGACGAATGGGCGATCACCCATACCGAGCAGGACATCTCGCAACAGGCCTGGGACCTGATCAAGCAACAGCGCTTCTTCGGCATGATCATCCCGAAGCGCTACGGCGGCCTGGAATTCTCGGCCTACGCGCATTCCTGCATTCTCGCCAAGATCGCCAGTTCACCCGGCGGCGCCACCGCCAGTTCGATCGTCGCGGTGCCGAATTCGCTCGGCCCGGCCGAGCTGCTGATGCACTACGGCACCGAGGAACAGAAGGACCGCTATCTGCCGAAGCTCGCCACCGGCGAGGAAATCCCCTGTTTCGGCCTGACCTCGCCCTGGGCCGGCTCCGACGCCGGCGCGATTCCGGACACCGGCGTAGTCTGCATGGGCAACTGGAAGGGCCGCGAAGTGCTGGGCATGCGTCTGGACTTCGACAAGCGCTACATCACGCTGGCGCCGGTCGCCACGGTGGTCGGCCTCGCGCTGAAACTGTATGACCCGGACGGCCTGCTGCCGGACCGCGATGCCGCCGAAGGCGAGTTCGTCGGCGTCACCTGCGCGCTGATCCCCAGCGATACACCGGGGCTGGACATCGGCCGCCGCCACTTTCCACTGAACAATCCGTTCGTCAACGGCCCCTTGCGCGGCAAGGACATCTTCGTGCCGCTGGACTTCATCATCGGCGGCGCCGCGATGGCCGGCGAAGGCTGGCGCATGCTGATGGAATGCCTCGCGGTGGGCCGCTCGATCTCGCTGCCGTCCAACACCACCGGCGTCAGCCTGTTCGCGGCCTACGCCACCGGCGCCTATGCCCGTGTGCGCTACCAGTTCGGTCTGCCGATCGGTCGTTTCGAAGGCGTGGCGCAGGCCATTGCCGGCGCCGCCGGGCGTGCCTACGCCAGCGAGGCGGTGCGCTGCATGACTTCCGGCGCCGTCGACCTCGGCGCCAAGCCCTCGGTGCCTTCGGCGATCGCCAAGGCCTACTGCACCGAAATGTCGCAGGAAACCGTGAAGCTGGCGATGGATGTGCACGCCGGCAAGGGCGTGATGCTGGGGCCATCGAACTGGATCGCGCGCGCCTATCAGGGCACGCCGATCGGCATCACCGTGGAAGGCCACAACATCCTTACCCGCAGCATGATGATCTTCGGCCAGGGTGCGATCCGCTGCCACCCGTATGTGCTCAAGGAGATCAGCGCGGTCAATGACGACAACGCCGCGCGCGGACTCGTCGACTTCGACAACGCCTTCCTCGCGCATATCGGCCACGTGTTGTCGGCGGCGGCGCGCTCGCTGGTGCTGGGCCTGTGCTTCGGCCGCATCGCCAAAGTGCCGGTCAGCGGCCCCACGCGCATCCACTACCAGCGGATGATGCGCTATGCCGCGAGTTTCGCGCTGCTGTCGGATTCCTCGATGGCGCTGCTCGGCGGCAGCCTCAAGTTCCGCGAAGCGATTTCGGGGCGTCTCGGCGGCATCCTGTCCCAGCTGTATGTCGTCAGCGCGGCGCTGCGCAAGTTCGAAGGCGATGGTTCGCCGGTCGAGGACCTGCCGCTGCTGCACTGGGTTTGCGACACCGCCTGGGCCAGCATCGAGGCGGACGCCGACGGCGTGCTGCGGCATCTGCCGATGCGGCCCGCCGCCTGGCTGCTGCGCGCGCTGGTGTTTCCGCTGGGCCGCCACGCACGGGCGCCTCACGACGAAATCGAGATGCGCATCGCCGAACTGATGATGGAACCCGGCAGCGTGCGCCAACGTCTGTTCGCGCGCGTGTTCACGCCGAACGAACTTGACTACCCCGCCGGGCTGCTGCACCACGCGATGCAGGCGGTCAACGACTGCGCGGCGCTGGAAAAGCGTGTGCAGAAGAGCCACAAGGACGGCGTGATCAAGGACCCGCATCCGCTGCGCCGTATTCAGGAGGCGGCCAAGGCCTCGGTGCTGACGCAGGACGAAGCCGACCGTCTCGCGCATTGCTATGCGCTGATCGAGCGCGTGTGTCAGGTCGACGATTTCAACAGCGAGGAAATGATGGCGCGCAAGCCGGCGCGCAAGCGCCGCACGCGCGCCGCCGAAACGCCCGCAGACGACGCCGCATGACGCCGGCGTTCCCGCTGGTTCGCAAGGTCTCGGGGCTGCGTGAGCGCGAGTTCGATCTGCTCGTGGTCGGCGGTGGCATCTACGGCGCCTGGGCGGCCTATGATGCCGCGCAGCGCGGCCTGTCGGTGGCGCTGATCGAGCAGAACGACTGGGGCAGCGCCACCTCCCAATCGTCCAGCAAGCTGATTCACGGCGGCCTGCGCTATCTCGAGAACTTCGAGTTCGGTCTGGTCCGGCACGCCCTGATCGAGCGCCGCGTGCTGGCGCGCATCGCGCCGCATCTGGTGCATCCGATGAACTTCATTCTGCCCTTGTGGAAGGGTTCTCGGGTATCGGCATTCAAGCTAGGCGCCGGGCTGACCATCTACGACTGGCTCAGCATCGGCTGGCAACCGGTGCAGCGCCACAAACATTTCAAGCGTGACCGGCTGATGCGCCGTTACCCGTTTCTGGCCAGCGACGGACTCGAAGCCGGTTTCCGCTATGGCGACTGCCAGGAGGATGACGCGCGTCTGGTGATTCCGGTGGTCGCCGCGGCGCAGCAGCAGGGCGCGGTCTGCGCCAATCGCGTCGCCGCGACGCGCCTGTTCGACGAGGACGGGCGCCGCGGCGCCGAGGTCACGGACCGCGAAACCGGTGAACGCTTCGCGATCCGTGCACGCACCCAGATCGCCACCGTCGGGCCGTGGATACGCGAGCTGGCCGGCGCCAACGCGCCGCGCGTCAAGCTGGTCAAGGGCACGCACCTGGTGATGCCCGGCATCCCCAACTGCCATAGCGCGTTTCTGCTGACGGCGCCGCAGGACGGGCGCGTGTTCTTCGTGATTCCCTGGTACCACCGCACCCTGGTCGGCACCACCGAGTCCGAGATCGGCCACCCCGACGAAGCGGTTCCCAACGACGAGGAACAGCGCTACCTGCTGTCCGCCGCGCAGGCCTGGCTGCCGGGCGCGAGCTGGCGGCCGGAGAATGTGATCTCACGGTTCTCGGGTGCGCGCACCCTGCAGGCACAGGAAGCCGGTACGCTGTCCAAGGTCTCGCGGGAGTTCGAGATTTCGGAGCCACGACCCGGTCTGTTTGTACCGATCGGCGGCAAATACACGACCTCGCGCCACGACGCCTCGCGCGTGGTCGATCGGGTGTGTCGCAAGCTCGGCCAAAAGCTCGACTGCAAGACCGACGAGCTGCGCCTGCCGGGCGCACCGGCCGGAGACGATTTCGCCGGCTGGCAGGCTGACGCCGTCATGCGCCTGCGCCAGGCCGGCGTCGACACTGATGCCGCACGCCAGCTCAGCCTTCGTCACGGGACTGCCGTGGAGCGCGCACTGGATCTGATCGCGGCCGAGCCGGCCCTGGCCGCACGACTGGACGCGGATTCGCCATTCATCGGGGTCGAAGCGGTGATGGCGCGCCTGGACGAGATGGCACGCGATTTCGACGATGTGACGCGACGCCGTATTCCGCTGCAGATTCTGGCGCGGTCCGACGGCGCATGGCGCGAGCGTACCGAGGACATACTGGCGCGCCTCTGATCCGGACGCCATGGTGGCCACGATCGCGGCCGCGCAGCAGTGAGTGCCCAGATGGCAATGATCGGGGATCGGGGATTCAGGCCCGCACCACACGCCGTGTTCGTCACGGCGACGGTGCTGTTCGTGTTCGCCCTGCTGGCGGCCGCGCTGTGTGCGAGCCGCCTGCCGTGGACAGGCTTGATCCTGGATCTGGCCGAATCCGAGGGTGCACCGCGCCTGCTCGAACCACCGGCCGGCTCCCCGGCCGAAGGCAGGGTTGAAGCCGGACGACGACTGCTCGGCCTGCGTGATGCCGATGGCGTCGCGCTGGACAGCCAACCACTCGTCGCCGCACTGACAACCACGGCCTGGAGCGCCTCGTACCGCGAATACGATGCGCGCATCGGCACGCTCGACCGCTTCCACCAACACCTAGCTTCCGGACATGCCGTGGTCATCCTCGACAACGGCGAGGAGATCGGCATCGACGTCGCCAAGCGACGTGGGATCGGATCGCTGAGCGAACAGTTCTGGACGCGCGCGCTGTGTGCCGCGGTCGCCTACCTTACCGCGATTGGGCTGTGGGCCTTCCGGCCCGGCACGGCGGTGACGCGCTATTTCGCGGCATCCGGCGTGACGCTGACGGCCGCCGTACTGCTGTCCGCCATCGCCGCCTCACGCCAACTCGGCTTCCCCGGCGAACTGCTGCGCCTGCTCGATCAAGCCACGACCCTGTTCAGCCTCGGCTTCGCCGCCTGCGCCATCGGCATCGTCAGCCACTACCCCACGCCGCTGCCGGGCGTGCGCTACACCCTGCCGCTGACGGTGGTGCTGCTGGCCTGCGGCGGCGGCGCTCATCTGTTGCGTCTCAGCGAAACACCGGCCGCCAGCTTGTGGCCGATCTTCGGTATTGCGCTGGTCTACGGCCTGATCCTGTTTCCGTGGCAGTGGCGCCGCCATGCCGACAATCAACGCGTGCGTCGCGGCCTGGTCTGGTTCTTCCTGGTTTGCGTGACCGCCTTCGGCTTCTACATCGGCACCTACACCTTGCCGACACTGCTCGGTCTCACGCCGTGGTTGCCGCAGCATTACGCCTCGCTCAGCGTGACCGCGCTGTATCTGGGCGCCGCGTTCGGCGTCTACCGTTACAGCCTGTTCGACCTCGACCCCTGGGTGTTCAATGCCTGGCTATGGTTCGTGCTGGGGCTGCTGGTGTTGATGGCGGACGGTGCCCTGGTTTACGCGCTGGACCTGGATTCACCGGCCGGGCTCGCCGCCGCGCTGGCCGCCGCCGCGTGGATCTACTTCCCGCTACGCCAAGCCCTGATGCTGCGCCTGTCGCGCCGGATTCAAAGGCGCGACTTTCGGCGGCTGGTAGCCGATACGCTCTCGGCCGGCCTCGACGAAGAGTCCACCGATACCGCCGACCAACGCTGGCTCAACCTGCTGAAACGCAGCTTCGCGCCACTGCACCTGCACGCGCTGGAGATCGCCCCGGCGGCCGCGACAGTGACCGCCGGCGGCGCGCGTCTGCAGTTGCCGGCACTTCCCGAAGTACCCGCCTACGAGTTGATCTATGCGGACCGCGGCAATCGCCTGTTCGGGCCGCGCGACCAGCGGCTTGCCCAATTGCTGGTGGACCTGTTCGAGCAGGCGATGACCATGCGTCTCGCCGCCTCGCGCGGTGCCGCCCGCGAACGCCTGCGGCTGGCGCGCGATCTTCACGACGACGTGATTCCGCCGATTCTGTCCTTCATCTACCGCAGCGAGGGCAGCGCGGCGGCGACGCGGGCGCGCACGCTGCTGCGCGACCTGCGACAAACGATCCAGGCCCTGAGCCTGGAGGATGTCTGAGGTGAAACAGCACCGCCTGCGGCGGGTCGCCGCGCTGGCCGCCGCCGGCCTGATCTGGATACTCGCCTGCGTCGGCGCAGCATTGCTGACCGCTTCACAACCCAGCCTGGGCGGCCAATTCACGGTTGTGGACGGCAGCGTGGTCGTGAACGCACCCGGACAGGCGCGGCCCCGTAAGGTCCACAGCCTGGCGGGCGCCGGGCTACCGGCGATTGAATTGCGCAGCGGCGATCTCGATCCGGAGCCGACATATCTGCGCCGCTACACGGAATTGCGCGCCTTCCTGCAACGCCAGGGCGCACTGGCTAAGCGCCTGGGCGCGGACACGGTGGAACTCGAATTCGACAACGGCACGCGGATCGCTTATCCCTTGAGTCGCGGACGCCCGCTCTCGGAGCTGCCGTGGGACTTCTGGGCGCAGCTGGCACTGACGCTGATTCCGCTGCTGCTCGGCGCCGCCGCCATCGCGCAGCGGCCGAACGATCGCGCCGCGCGCTACTACGCGATCTGCGCCAGCGGCTTCCTGTTGATGGTCTGCGCCTCCGCGATCTACAGCACGCGAGAGCTGGCACTGGACCCGCGACTGTTCACCGGCTTGCTTGGCATCAATCATTTCGCCGGTCTGGTGCTGCTGGTCGGAGGAGGCACGGCGCTGATCTGGCACTACCCACGTGCGCTGAGCCCATTTCCGGCGGACCGCCTGATCTTCGGCTATGCCGTGCTCGCGATGCTGGTTCATGCGCTGCAGTGGTTGCCGTCGCTGGACCTCGGCCTGCGCCTGCCGGTGCTGGTGTTCTTCGTTGCCAATCTGGTGATCTCGGTGCGGCAGTGGCGTCGTTCTCGCGGGCGCCCCGTGGACCGCGCGATGCTGCGCTGGTTTCTGCTGGCCTGGTTCATCGGTATCGGCAGCTACGTGGTGCTGCTGGTGCTGCCGGTGCTGTTCGGCGCGCGGCCACTGACCGATCAGCTCGGCGGCTGGATCGCCCTGTTCGCGATCTATCTGGGCCTCGGCTTCGGCATCACCCGATTCCGTCTGTTCTACGTGAACCGCGCACAGCTTCTGGTCTGGATCGGCGAGGGACTGCTGGTGTGCGCGATCTACGGTCTCGGCACCGGACTGCTCGATATGCACGGCGCCACCGTATTGTGGATTGGCCTGGCTGTGGCCGGCTGGGCGCATGTGCCTCTGCGAGATCGCATCTGGGCCCGTTTCGGCGGCGTGCATGGGGGATTGCGCTACGAGTCCCTGTTGCCGCGTGTGCTGGAACGGGCCGTCGACGCCGGCAGCGCATCGATCGTCGAACAGCGCTGGCGCGAAACCCTGGCCGAGCTGTTTCAGCCACAATCGCTGACACTGGCCTGCGCCCCGCTTCACGCCGCCGACATCGCCGATGACGGCGGCAGCCTGCTGGTGCCGGCGCTGCCGGCCGGCGCCGCGCTGAGACTCGAAGGCGCCAACCGTGGTGGTGGCGTGTTCATGCCGGCTGACATCCAGCTCGCGGACAGCCTCTGGACTCTGTTCGCACAGGTCAAGACCTACCGCGAACAGTTCGGGGCCGGCGAGCAGGACGAACGGACCCGCCTCGCCGCCGAGCTCCGGCAACGCATCGACGAACCGCTGCTGTCGCTGTCGCGGTCCGGCGTCGAAAGCACGCAAACCGCTCTGCTGAACGAGGCGCGGCACGAATTGCAGGTCGTGCTGTTGAGCCTGGCGGCCGCCGACGCGCCACTGGATACGCATGTCCGCGCCTGGCAGCAGGACATGCGACACCGCTGTGAGGCCGCAGGACTTGCCGCCGACATCGACATCGCGCTGGATGGCGAAGCGCCGGCCCTGCCGGGCCGCATCGCGTTGAACCTGCGGCGCATCCTGCGCGAAGCCGTGACCAACGCGATCCGTCACGCACGGGCGCAACGCATCCAGGTTCGTCTGCGCTGGCACGCCGAGCTGAAATACTTTTCCGCGACGATCGACGACGATGGCACCGGATTCGATCCACTCACGGCCCGCGCCGGGCGCGGGCTGCACAACATGCGCACGCGCGCCGATGAACTCGGTGCGCTGATCGACTGGGCACCGGCGCCACTGGGCGGCACGCGCATGCATCTGGAATTGCGCCTGACGGACGCGGTGCGGGCCGATGTGCTAAAAATCCCCACTTGACGGAGAGGGGGGATGGCGATGTTCAGCAAGGCACTGATCATCGAGGATTTGCCGGATGCACAGACATGGCTGAGCTCGGTGCTGGGGGATGCATTTCCGGGAATTTCGGTGGCGATCGCCGCGACCGCGGCTGAGGCGCGCACGCAACTGGCGCGCGACCGGCCGCCGCTGGCACTGGTCGACCTCAATCTACCGGATGGCTCGGGCATCGAACTGTTGCCGCTGGTGCGACTGGCCGACCCCGAAGCGATCGCCATCGTCACCACGATCTACGACGATGAGGCGCATATCTTTCCCGCGCTGCGTGCCGGCGCCCAGGGTTATCTGCTCAAAGACGAGCCGCGCGAATCGCTGGTGCGGCAACTGCGCACGCTCAGCCGCGGCGAATTGCCGCTGTCTCCCTCCGTGGCGAAAATGGTTCTGCGCCATTTCGCGCCGGCCGATGCCCTCGCTGGCACCGCCAACCTCACCGCCAAGGAGCGCGCCGTGTTGGCCGCGGTGGCCGAAGGCCTGACCGTGGGCGATGCCGCGAAGCGGCTCGGCGTCGCACGCAATACCGTGTCCACGCATATCAAGCACATCTACGCCAAACTTTCGATTTCCTCGCGTGCCGAAGCCGCGCGCATTGCGGCGCAACTGGGCATTGTCGGTCAGGTCACCTGAGGTTCCGCGGACTCACGTTCCAGTTCGATATCAACCGGCTCGCCCAGGAACTTCGGCGTGGTCCGCAGCAGGAACAGGTCCAGCACCGCCTTGACGCGTGCGAACACCTCGCGCGTGGGATGTCGGAATTCGGTACCGGGCGCCACATACGCGATTGCGTCCAGACCCATCTTGCGGCCGATGAAGACCGCTCGGTAGGTGTGGTACTTCTGCGTGACCAGCGTGAAGCGCTCGAGTCCAAACACCGCCTTGGCGCGGCTCACCGAATCCAGCGTGCGATAACCGGCGAAGTCCATGGTGATCGCACTCGCCGGCACGCCCTTCTTGACCAGTTCCTGCCACATCCGGCGTGGCTCGTTGTAGGTCGAATCCGGATTGGCGCCCGACACCACCAGATGCCGCACCTTGCCCAGTTCATAGAGCTGCGCCGCCGCGTCGATTCGCCCGCGGAAGTCCGCTGACAACGCGCCGCTCTTGGTGTAGGCGCTGGTGCCAAGAACGATGCCGACCTCGTTGGCCGGGATCAGCGACCAATCCTCGAACACGTAGGCATCGGTACTGTTGATGACCCAGCGATTGGACAGCAGCACCAGCAGCACGAAGGCCGCAAAACCCAGCAGCAACCAGCGTTTGATCAGGCGACGAATTCGCAAGTTAGAGCAATCCCACGATCATGTAGACAAACAGCGCCACCTGCACGAAGTAGAAGGTCGCGCGTAGCAGTACCAGCCACTGCGAGGTGCCGATGAGATGCATCACGCTTTGCAGCACGCGGGCGTAGACCACCCACATCGCCACACCATCGGTCACGGCGCTCTTGTCGCTGAACACCGCCGCCATCACGATTGCGGCGAACACCGGCAGGTTTTCGAGACAGTTGATGTGCGCGTGCTCTGCGCGTTTGACCAGCCCGGGGCGATCGCGTTCGGCGCCACGTCCCCAGGAATTGGCCGGGACCCCTCGCGCGATCTCGAAGCCGCGCCACAGCAGCACGATCGCCACCACCACCAGCGTCCATGCCGTGAACAGCAATACCGCCATCACCGATGTACCCATCGTCGCTCTCCCCTATCGTTCTTTGGATGCCCGCCGGTCCCTCGGCCCGATGCATTCTATCGGCTCGCTGCGCTCATGGCTCGGTCGCGAAGCGACGAACACCGAACCGCCGCCTCAGTGCATCAGTCGCCGCATGCCGCGATCGAGGCCGTCCAGCGTCAGCGGGAACATGCGGTCGGCACCGATCACCTCCTGCGTCATCCGCAGCGACGGCGTGTGGTCCCAGAAACGTTCCGGCTCGGGGTTGAGCCAGACCAGATGCGGGAAGGTCTGCATCAGTCGCCGCATCCAGGTGGCGCCGGCCTCCTCGTTCCAATGCTCGACCGAGCCCCCCGGTTGCGCGATCTCGTAGGGACTCATGGTGGCGTCTCCAACGAAGATCACCTTGTAGTCCGGGGTATAGCGGTGCAACACGTCGTACAGCGGAATGCGCTCGGACTGACGGCGGCGATTGTCCTTCCACACCGATTCGTAGATGAAATTGTGGAAGTAGTAGTACTCCAGGTGCTTGAACTCGGTCTTGCAGGCCGAGAACAGTTCCTCGCAGGCGCGCACGTGCGGGTCCATCGAACCGCCCACGTCCAGGAACAGCAGCACCTTCACTGCGTTGCGGCGTTCGGCGACCATCTTCAGATCGAGATAGCCCGCGTTCTTGGCGGTGCTGCGGATGGTGTCATCGACATCCAGGATGTCCTGCGCGCCCTCGCGTGCGAAACGGCGCAGACGACGCAGTGCCACCTTGATGTTGCGCGTGCCAAGTTCGACCGAATCGTCGAGGTTGCGAAACTCGCGCTTCTCCCAGACCTTGACCGCGCGCTTGTGCTTGGATTCGCCGCCGATGCGCACGCCCTCGGGGTTGTAGCCGCTGTGCCCGAATGGCGAAGTACCACCGGTGCCGATCCACTTGTTGCCGCCGTGGTGCTGCTCCTTCTGCTCCTCCAGGCGTTGACGCAGCGTCTCCATGAGCTTGTCGAGCCCGCCGAGCGCTTGGATCTGCGCCATCTCCTCGGGCGACAGGTGCTTCTCGGCCATGCGCCGCAACCATTCCTCGGGAATGTCCGCGCCGAACACTTCATCGCCCAGGGTCTGCACACCCTTGAAGTACGCGGCGAAGGCCTGATCGAAGCGATCGTATTGCGATTCGTCCTTGATCAGGGTCGCGCGCGACAGGAAATAGAAGTCGTCGATGCTGTAGATCGCGACGTGCTTGGACAAGGCTTCGAGCAATGTCAGGTATTCGGGCAACGAGGGCTTGAGGCCTGCGCTGCGCATCGTGAAGAAGAAGCTCTCGAGCATGGCTGCGTCCGGGTGGAGCCGTTTTCGAATGGTTCCGGCATTCTACGCGCTCCATCCTCGGCGTTACGCCCATGATCGAACCCGCCGTCATCAGCAAAGCGGAGCGCTACCTCAAGCGTGTCGATCCGCACATGAAGCGCCTGATCACGAGCCACGGCCCCTGCGCGCTCGGCGCTCGGCGGCGCGATCCGTTTCACGTGATCGCCACATCGATCATCTCGCAGCAGCTTTCTGTGCGCGCCGCCGACACCATCCAGGCGCGCGTGGAAGTCCGTGCCGGCGTGCGCGGCAAGCTCACGCCGCGAACACTGCTGGCGCTGACACCGGAGGACCTGCGCGCCTGCGGCCTGTCGAATGCCAAGGCGCGCTGGCTGCATGCCCTGTCCGAGGCGCGCGCCAGCCGCCGCCTGTCGTTCCCGAAACTGGCGACACTCGACGACGAAGCGGCGATCGAGGTGCTCGATGCCCTGCCCGGTATCGGACGCTGGACTGCGGAAATGGTGTTGATCTTCGCCTTCGATCGACTCGACATCTTCTCGATGGGCGATGTCGGCCTGCGCCGCGCGATCAACCACATCTATCACGCCGGTGAAAAGCTCGGCGACGCCGAAACCCTGGCGCTGAGCGAGACCTGGGCGCCGTATCGTTCGGTCGCCAGCTGGTATCTGTGGCGGCTGGTCGATGGCAATCTGCAGGCTTGGGTTTGAACCCAGCTCTCTATCTCTGACGCGCACCTATGACATCACTAGAAACCCTGGTTCCCGGACAGGTCTCCCTGGCCCAGCTGCGCCGCATCTACCGCGAGGCACCGCCGCTGCGGCTGGCCGACTCGGCCTGGGCGCCAATCCGCGCGTCGCGCGAAACCGTGGACCGCATCGTCGCCTCCGGCCGCACCGTCTACGGCATCAACACCGGTTTCGGCCGACTGGCGCAGACCTCGATCGAAACCGCGCGACTGGCCGAACTGCAACGCAATCTGGTGCTCTCGCACAGCGTCGGCGTGGGGCCGGCACTGCCGGACGCCGTGGTACGCCTGATGCTCGCCACCAAGATCGTGTCGCTGTCGCGCGGCTGCTCCGGTGTCCGGCCGGACGTCGTCGAGGCCCTGCTGACGCTGTATCGCCACGACGTGCTGCCGATCATCCCTTCGCAGGGTTCGGTCGGTGCCTCGGGCGATCTTGCGCCGCTGGCGCATCTCGCCGCGGCGCTACTGGGTGTGGGCGAAGTGCGAATCAGCGGCCAGCAGCGCCCAGCGTTGGAAGGCCTGGCGGTCGCTGGTCTGGCGCCGATCGAACTGGCCTCCAAGGAAGGTCTGGCCTTGCTCAACGGCACCCAGGTGTCCACCGCGCTGGCGCTGGCAGCGCTGTTCGAAAGCGAGGATGCCTTCGGCGCCGGACTGCTGGCCGGCGCATTGTCGCTGGAAGCGATCCAGGGGTCGATCAAGCCTTTCGATCCGCGTATTCACGCCGCGCGCGGGCAGTCCGGACAGATCGAGGTGGCGCGGGTGCTGCACGGTCTGATCGCAGGCAGCACCATCGTCGAATCCCACATCAACTGCTCGCGTGTACAGGACCCCTACTGCATTCGCTGCCAGCCACAGGTGATGGGCGCGATTCTCGACCAGCTGCGCCAGGTCGCCGCGATCCTGCAGATCGAGGCCAATGCCGCGTCCGACAATCCACTGGTGTTCGCCGACACCGACGAGGTGATCTCCGGCGGCAACTTTCACGCCGAACCGATCGCGTTCGCAGCCGACATCCTGGCGTTCGCTGCCACCGAAATCGGTTCGATCTCGGAACGGCGCACGGCGATGCTGTGCGATCCCTCGCTCAACGGCGGCCTGCCGGCCTTCCTGGTGACCCAGGGCGGGCTCAATTCCGGTTTCATGATCGCGCAGGTCACGGCCGCCGCGCTGGTCTCGGAGTGCAAGATGATGGCGCACCCGGCGAGCGTGGACACGATCCCGACCTCCGCCAACCAGGAGGATCATGTGTCGATGGCCACGCACGGGGCGCGTCGCTCACTGACGCTGGCCGGCAACGTCGCCCAGGTCGTCGGCATCGAGGCGATGGCGGCCTGCCAGGGGCTGGAACTGCACCGGCCGCTGCGTTCGACCGAAGCGGTCGAAGCGGTGTTCGAGGATGTACGCGGCCGCGTCGCCTTCGTGGACCAGGACCGCTATCTGCAGCCCGACCTGCTGGCGATGCGCGACTGGGTACGCGACGGTGACAAGCCGGACAGCGTGCTCGCGCTGCTGCCGAGCCAAGCGTGAATCCGTGGCGCACCGTCAGTATCGCTTCAGGCCGCACCCGCATGCTGATAGATTGACATCGGGCCGCACTTTAGGAGATCGACCATGCAGATGCGCGAGATCGGCCGCTCCGGCATTCAGGTTGCACCGCTGGCTTTCGGTGGCAATGTGTTCGGCTGGACGCTGGATGAAAAGGCTTCCTTCGCGATGCTCGACGCCTTCGTCGACGCCGGCTTCAACCTCGTCGACAGCGCGGATATGTATTCGAGCTGGGTTCCCGGCCACGTTGGCGGCGAATCGGAAACGGTGCTCGGCAATTGGATCGCGCGAAGCGGCAAGCGTGATCGCATCGTGCTCGCCACCAAGTGCGGAAAAAGCATGGGCGAAGGCCGCTCGGGCCTGAGCGCCAGGTACATCGAGCAGGCCGTCGAAGCCTCGCTGAAGCGTTTGCAGACCGACTACATCGATCTCTATCAGGCACATGCGCCGGACCCGGCAACGCCGATCGAGGAAACCATGGAGGCGTTCGACCGCCTGGTGCGCGCCGGCAAGGTGCGCGCGCTCGGCGCCTCGAACTATTCGGCGGACGAACTCTCGCAGGCCCTGGGCGCCAGCCGCAAGCACCACCTGATGCGCTTCGAGTCGCTGCAGCCGCTGTACAACCTCTATGACCGCGCGGACTATGAGGGCGGCCTGGCCGAACTGTGCGCGCAGGAAGGCCTGGCCGTGCTGCCGTTCTTTGCGCTGGCCTCCGGTTTTCTCACCGGCAAGTATCGCAAGCCCGAGGATCTCGAGGGACAGGCCCGCGCCGGCATGGTGGCCTCGAAGATGACCGATCGCGGCGTCGCCATCCTGCAGGCACTGGACCAGGTCTCAGAACGGCTCGGCCTGAGCCCGGCGACCGTCGCAATCGCCTGGCTGCTGCAACGACCGACGGTCACGGCGCCGATCGCCAGCGCCACCAAGCCGGAGCACTTCGAAGCGCTGGTCAAGGCAACGCAGGTGGAACTCGATGCCGAGGCGATCAGCCTGCTGGATTTGGCGAGTGCCTGAACGGAAATCCGCTACGCCGTGTCGATCCGGTAGAAGCCGCGCAGCAATTCGTACAGGGAGGCGTGACAGCGCTTCAGGGCGGCACCCTGCTGGAAGTAAGCCTCGCTCGCGACCGCGAAGAATTCGCCCGGCCCTTCGAGCCCGTAGTCGTCGAGCACCGGTGAAGCCTGCTCGTGCAGGCGGTCGTACTCGGCCTGCATGACGGCACTCCAACGCGTGTAGTCGCTCAGCTGCGGCGCGCCGACATCACTCGCATCGAGCTGATGCGCAAATTCGTGAACGACGACATTGACCGGATCACCGTCCAGCGCCGCTTCCACATCGGCCCAGGACAGAATCACCCGACCGCTGTCGTGGGACTCTCCGATACGTTCGTCGGCTTCGTCGTCCACCAGTTCGAACTCGCCGAACTCCACCGGGGCCGGCATCGGCGGCACCTCGAAAACCGACGGATACACCAGCACCGAACGCAGTGAGGGGAAGGTTCCGGACTCCGGCCGCAGCACCAGCAGACAGGCCTGCGCGGCGATCAGCCAGCGCATGTCTTCGCTGACCTCCAGCCCGTCGCAGCCGTAGTACCGCTTGTAGGCCAGGAATTCCTTGAGGCGCAGCTCGTAGCGCGCGCGCAGCTCCGGGCTCAGGCGATCGAGTACCGGCAGCGCCGCGCACAGCATCGCCCAGCGGGCCGGTTCGATCGGCCGCGCCTGCAAGGCCCGCAGGCGGCGCTGTTCACGCGCGTTGTGCAGAAACGGCCAGGCGATCAGCCCGGCGGCAAACGCCACCGCGAGCAGCATCCAGGCCATCGCCTCAGACCGCCTCCAGCTTGGCCAGGCTCAGAATCAGCCATTTGCTGCCGACATCCCGGAACGAGACCTCGACCCGGCCACGATCGCCCTCGCCGTCGAAGGCGGTAATCACGCCTTCGCCGAATCGCGGATGACGCACGTGTGCGCCCAGCTTCAAGCCGTTGAGCGGCGGCTCTCCCGCGAAGCGGCTGCCGAGCCCGGCGCTACGCGGCGCGAAAGCCGGGCGCGAGGTACCGCTGCGCGGTCTCGTTTCCAGTACGCATTCCGAGGGGATCTCTCGCAGAAAGCGCGAGGGCATGCACACCTGCTCCTGGCCGTGCAGGCGCCGCAGTTCCGCATAGGACAGGTAAAGCTGCCGGCGAGAACGGGTGATGCCGACGTAGCACAGGCGGCGTTCCTCCTCGATATTGCCTTCCTGCACGGCGCGCACATGCGGGAACAGGCCCTCTTCCAGGCCGACCATGAACACCGTCGGAAATTCGAGTCCCTTGGCGGCGTGCAGCGTCATCAGTTGCACGCAGTCCTCGCCCTCGCCGGCCTGACGTTCGCCGGCTTCCAGCGCGGCGTGCGTCAGGAACGAGGTCATCGGTGGCAGGTCGTCCTCGGCGCTGTCCTCGAAACTGCGCGCGGCGGTGACCAGTTCGTCGAGGTTCTCCAGACGCGCCTCGGCCTGCTCGCCCTTTTCCTTCTTGTAATGCTCGCGCAAACCGCTCTGTTCGATCACGCGGTCCATCACCACGCCGAGCGCCTGCCCCTCGGCCTCACGCGCGAGACGCGCCACCAGATCCTGAAACAGGGCCAGGTTGCCGGCCGAACGACCCAGCGCCGAGGCGCCGGTTTTCGCGGCATTCCACAACGACACACCCTGCTCGCGCGCAACCGCGCGCAGGCGTTCCATGGTGGTGTTGCCGATGCCGCGCGTGGGCGTGTTGACCACGCGCTCGAAGGCCGGATCGTCATCGCAATTGCCGATCAGGCGCAGATAGGCCAGCGCGTCGCGAATTTCCATGCGTTCGAAGAAGCGCAGGCCGCCGTAAATGCGATAGGCCAGCCGCGCCCGGATCAGGCCCTCTTCGAGTACACGCGACTGGGCGTTGGAGCGGTACAGAATCGCCATGTCCTGCAAGGGCGTGCCGCGCTCGTGCGCTTCGCGGATTCGGCTGACGACGAAATCGCATTCGTCGAGATCGTTGAACGCCGCGTACAGCTGGATCGACTCGCCCTCCCCGGCGTCGGTCCACAGCTGCTTTCCCATGCGCTCGGAATTGCGCGCGATCAGACCATTGGCCGCCTTGAGGATGGTGCCGCTGGATCGGTAGTTCTGTTCCAGACGTACCACTTCGTTGCCCGGAAAGTCGCGCGTGAACTTGACGATGTTCTCGACGCGCGCGCCTCGCCAGCTGTACACGGACTGATCGTCATCACCCACCACGAACAACTTCCCCGAATCGCCCGCAAGCACGCGCAGCCACTTGTACTGCAGGGTGTTGGTGTCCTGGAACTCATCGACCAGAATGTGGCGAAAGCGGCTGCGGTAGTGCTGGCGGATGGCGGGATCGTCGCGGCACAGTTCGAAGGCGCGCAGCAGCAGTTCGGCGAAATCGACCAACCCGGCCTGCTCGCAGGCATTGTGGTAGGCGCTATAGATGCGCACCAGCTGGCGTTGCGAGAAATCACCGCGGTCGTCGAAGTCCTCGGGGCGGCGCGCCTCTTCCTTCTGCGCGTTGATCCAGCCGGTGACGGTCTTCGGCGGCCAGCGGTCCTCCGGAAGATCGAGCCCCCGCAGCACGCGTTTGATGAAACGCAGCTGGTCGTCCGAATCCATGATCTGGAAGTTCTGGTGCAGGCGCGCTTCCTTGTGATGCAGGCGCAGCATGCGGTGCGCGATGCCGTGGAAGGTACCGACCCACAGCGCGCGTACCGGCATGTCCAGCAGCCGTTCCAGACGATGCCGCATCTCGGCGGCGGCCTTGTTGGTGAAGGTGACCGCCAACACCGAATGCGGCGAAGTGTTCTCGACCGAGATCAACCAGGCGACGCGGTGCACCAGCACGCGGGTCTTGCCGGAGCCGGCACCGGCCAGCACCAATCGGTGTTCCGGCGGTGCGGTGACGGCCTCGCGCTGGGCGTCGTTGAGGCCTTCGATGAGGGGGGTGATGTCGTCGTCGTCAAATCGCATCGCGCGATTCTACCGGCCCGCGCCCCGACGCGACCGGCGACGACGCAGGTGCCCGATGCTATTCGGCCGTGACCACGATGCTGAAACTGGCGGCTTCGTAGCCGTAGACCGAGATCCAGTACTGTCCGGTCTGCAAGGCTGGCGAGCTGCTCGCATTGATCGTCACCGACTCGTCGCTGCCGTATTCATAGGGCCGGAAATCCCACTGGCTCTGCGTGGGATAGCTGTCGCCATGGCGCACGTAGAGATCGCCGTCGCCGCTGCCCGTCATCTCGATCTGCAGTTCGCCGATACCGGATTCCACCTGCACGGTGTAGTTGCGCCAACGGCCTTCGGCAAGGCTACCGCTGACATCGAGCAGGGTTTGCGGGCCGCCGGGTTCGGGGTCTCCACCACCGTCGTCACCGCCGCCATTGGCCGGCACGCGGAAATCACGCACCACCGCCATGTGCTGCATGTTGCTGGCGGCGCTGTCGCCGGACTGTACCGGCGAGACCTCGGACAAGGGGGTGTACACGCGGCTGTCGAACACCAGGCCGTTGGTGTAGGTGCTGGCGCCGATCTCCAGCGGCACTTCCAGAATGTCGAAATCGCTGTCGGCAAGCACCCAGTCGTAGGGCTTGGCGCGGCTGGCATTGGTACCGCCGGTGCCTTCCTGGTCCGCAGGATACGGGCCGCCAGTGTCGACGACGGCGGCCAGGGTCGACAGCGCCGCTTCGCTGCGCGAAGCGGTGTTGAAATCACCGCCGATCACCAGATAGTCGCCTGCGGGAACCTGCGCCTCGATGTAGTCGACGAGTTCCGCCGCTTCGGTATTGCGCACGCCGCTGCCGCTGGTCAGCAGATGCACGCTCACGGCCCACAGATCGGTATCGCCGGGAATGTCGATACGCGCCCAGGCGAAATCACGATTCGAGACTTCGGGGTCGGTCCATTCGCCGGAATCGATGATTGGCCAGCGACTGATCACGCCGTTGGGAATCTGCGCGCCGCTCTCACGGAAGTGATCGAAACCGCTGCCGAAGGTCGAGCTGACCCAGGCGGCCACGGTCGACGCACTGTTGTCGCCGTAGTTGAACTCCTGGATCAGCACCACGTCCGGGTCGATGCCCTGGAAGATGCGCGTGCCCTCGCCGGGGTCGTAGCTCTGGTAGTTGCCGGAACTGATGTTGGCGGCCATGACCCGAACCGTGCTGTCGGCCGGCGCCGGCGTCCACCAGAACACACAGAGCAGGGTCAGCACGAACAGCAGTTGCAAACGTTTCGCGAGCATTGTGAGGCTTCGGCTTGAGCGGGCGCCTCACGGTAACGGCCGCGCAGCGGCTTGCCAGCTCGGATTAACCCGAGGATGGCATTCGCAGGCCCCGATTACGGCGGGCTGTGGCGCAGCAGCCGATTCGGCTCAAGCTCGAAATGCTGGCCAAGCAGAATCGCAAACGTGTCGAAAGCCACGCAGGCCCCGTTGATCGCCTGGTGTCGCTGCGTCGCGTCGAAAACCACGGCGTCGATCGACTGCCGGAAGCGGCGCCAGCTCTCGGCGCGTCCGGCCGGCGGAGCCGCCAGATGGCGCGCGCCGAAATCGGTACTCAGGCCCAGGTGTTCGGTCGCCTCACGCAGCAACAGGGCGGCGCCCAGGGTCGAACCCTCGCTCACGTACAGCCAGCCAAGAGCATGCGCCGGCTCGACCGGATCCGCCGGGATACTGGTGGCCGCTACGCTGGCACCCAGATCGGCAAGGTCGCGGTCGAGGGCCATGCACCGCCAAACCAGCGGCTCGAGCAGTACTGCATCGAGCGCCGGGCCGTATACGCGGCGGCGCAGTCCAGAAAGGCGTGCTGCACCCGCAGATAACGGCGGTAACGCTCGCGGCTCGCGAACGGGTCGGCCCGCGCCATCCATTCGTGCAGGCGTTCATGTCGGCCCCGCGTCGCGTACCGCAGCGCGTCGCTCAGGGCCGGGACCACGCGATTCACGGCGCCGAGGGACCGCGCCACACCACCGAGTACAGGTCGTGACGACGATCCTTGAGGTTGCGCACGGTGCCATGGACCCGCGCCGTGGCCAGGGCCGACAGGTCGACGTCGGCAAAGGCGATCATTTCCACGTTGGGCGTGGTGTCGGCCGCCACGCCATCGCGCGCGAATGGAAAATCGCAGGGCGTCAGAATGCAGCTCTGCGCGTAGTGGATGTCCATGTTGTGCACGCGCGGCAGGTTACCGACGTTGCCGGCGGCGGCCACGTAGATCTGGTTTTCGACAGCGCGCGCCTGGGCGCAGTAGCGCACACGCAGATAGCCTGAGCGTTCCTCGGTGGAGAACGGTACGAACAGGATGTTGACGCCCTGGTTGACGAGATGCCTCGTCAGTTCCGGGAACTCCGAGTCATAGCAGACCAGCACGCCGATCGGTCCGCAGTCGGTTTCGATGGCGCGCACATAGTCGCCGCCCTCGATCTGCCACCAGTAGCGCTCGGCCGGTGTCGGGTGAATCTTGGGCTGTTCGTGCACAGAGCCGTCCCGCAGAAACACATGCGCGACGTTGAGCAGCCGCCCGTCCGCTTCGAGCTGCGGATGCGAGCCGGCGATGATGTTGACGTTGTAGCGGATCGCCAGATCCTGAAACAGCGCCTCCAGGCGCTCGTTGTAATCAGCCAGCTTGAGGATGGCCTCGCGCGGCTTCATCGCTTCGTTCTCGATCGACAGCAGCTGGAATGCGAAGTACTCGGGAAACACGACGAAATCGCACTTGTAGTCGGCGACGGTATCGACGAAGTAACGCACCACGCGCGCGAATTCGTCGAAGGACGGAATCTGTCGCTGGAAATACTGCACGGCGGCGATGCGCACCGTCGACGGCCCGCGATCGGGCGCGCTGAAGGCTCGTGTGTGGTCGCGATGCGCGGCCGGATTGCGCCACAGCATGTGGGTGGCGTGCCCGCGCGAGTCACGATCCGAGGGAATGTAGTCGTGCAGCACGCCAAGGTATTCGAAACCCTGGCGCAACTGGAAGGTCATCACCGGATCGCGCACGGTCTGCTTGTGTACGGCTTCGCAGTAGGCATCCGGCGATTCGAACTGGCGCTGGCGTCGCCCGTAGCCGGGAATCCGGCCGCCGAAGACGATGCCGTCCAGCCCGAAATCCACGCACAGCTTGCGCCGCGCCTGGTAGAGCCGCTCGCCGAGCCGGCGCCCGCGCAGGTCCGGGTCGGTGCAGACCTCGTAGCCGTAGAGGTAGTCGCCGTCCGGATCGTGCGTGCTGCCGTAGCCACCTCCGGTGATCTGATGCCAGGTATGACGTCCCAGCGCGCGCTCCGCCGAAATGATCAAGGTGGCGCAGTAGCCGACGATGTTGCCGTCGAATTCCGCCACCAGATGGCCTTCAGGGAAATGATTGACCTGTCCGCGCAACTGATCCAGGGAATAGCCGTCTTCCCCGCGGTAGGCTTTTTCGATGAGCTTGTGGATCGCACCGATATCGGTCGGTTCCGCACGGCGGATCGTCAGCGTCTTGGTTCTTGGCATTCCGCACTGTCGCTGCACCCGCTGGAGCGGGCAGATAGCTGATTATGTCAGCGTGCCGCTGTCTACCGGATGAGCCAAATCGATTTTTGTGCACTTTGTCTCGATGTCACCAAATCGTCATTGCCCTGTCATATCCCGATCAAGGCGCGCCCGTAGCGTGGTCGATGAAAAGTAGGGGAAATGCCATGCGAATCGCATATGGAGTGATGGGCTACGGGCGCGGCCACGCCATGCGCACCATGAGTGTGTTGCCCAGCTTGATGAAGCAGCACGAAATCACCGTGTTCGCCGGCGGCGACGCCTACGACGTGCTGGCACCACTGTTTCCCACAGTGCGTATACCGACGATCGGTTACGTCTACAACTCACGCGGATCGCACTCTCTGCCGCGCACCATGGCACGCAATCTCGCGCCGATGGCCGATCTTTTATGGCGTGGGCACGGCAGTGACTGCGTCGATCGCGAGATCAAGAGTCGCGGCATCGACCTGGTGATCTCGGATTCGGAAGCCTGGACGCATCGCGCCGCCCAGCGCCTGGGTCTGCCACGCATCAGCTTCGACCACATCGGCATCATCGCCTACTGCAAGCCGCATTTCCCGGCCGACCTGTGGCTCAGCGGCATGCGAGATGCCTGGGGCTACCGTCAACTCATGGGCGTGCCGGAACGCATCCTGCTGTCGAGCTTCTATCCGGCCGAGCCGGCGTATCCGAACACCAGCATCGTCGGACCGATGCTGCGCGACGAGGTCAAGCGCATCAAGCCGCACGACGGCGACTACCTGCTCGCCTATTTCAACAAGGGCGATCATCAGTATCTGCCGCACATCGACCGCGCGCTGCGCTTGCTCGACATGCCGGTGGTGGTTTACGGAACCTCGCTGCGCGGGCAGGTCGAAAACCTCGATTTCCGCGCGCCATCGAACGAATGGTTCGTGCATGACCTGGCGCATTGTCGCGCAGTGATGTCGACTGCCGGCAACCAGTTGATCGGCGAGGCGATCCATTTCGGCAAACCGTTCCTGGCACTGCCGGAACAGGCCTTCGAGCAACGGCTCAACGCCTACATGATCGAACGCATGGGGGTGGGCATGCGCGCCGAGCTCGGCACCCTGACGCCGAGCGACATCGATCGCTTCCTGGCCCAACACGAGTACTACCACTCCAACACCGGCCGGCATGCCGGCGACGGTCGCGCGCAGGCCGTACAAACGCTGCTGCGCGACATCGATGAACTCACAGGCACCCGGCGCAAGGCCCACAAGCGTGGCGTGCTCGGCAAGCGCGGCCGACGCGTGCCGATCGCGGCCGTGCGGCCAGCCTGAGGCTTGGCGAATCGGGACGCCCCTGCGGTGGGGCTCTTGCCGGTTCGGTCTCCTCCTCCCGAAGACCTCGCAGACGCGCCCCGGCGGGGCGCGCCCTTGGTGTCGCTCAGCTTTGATGCGGTCTCAGCGCCGCCGCTTGCGGGTGCGCCACATCATCCAAACACCACTGATCGACAGCAGCATCGCTGCGATGCCGACGGCGTTGATCAGATAGGCACCAAAGCGCCCGAACAGGCGGCCACTATGGGCATCCACCAGCACGTGTTCCAGTGACACGGTGGGCCGAGAAAATGCTTCCATCGCCGCGCGCTGACCATTGTCCAGCGCCGCCGGCACCGACCATTGCACGCGGTCCCCTTCCGGCAGCGGTGTCCAGTCCAGGCCGTCCACGGTCGCATAGACGTCCAGATCCTGGATCGCGACCTGATCGCTACCCTCGACCTGTCCGATGCGGCGGATTTCTTCAACCGGCAGCACGTAACCGCTGAGCTCGTCGACGCGCGCACCCTCGGGCGTGTACAGCAACAGTTTGTCACCGCCGGCCACGAACATCAGCGGCGCCTCCGGCGTACCGCCGACGGCAAAGCCCACCGGGTTGGCAACATGATCGGGCAACGCTTTGCCGTCCATGACGGTGCTTTCAGGCGTTGCCGCGATCCAGTGACCATCGCTAGCGAAACCGGACCGGGGCGGCGACGGCTTGAGGCTGTACAGCGACATCACCCAGGTCCAGTCGATCCGAACCGTGTCGTAACCCCAGTCCGCGCTCTGATTGATCAGTACGCCGCTGGCGCCGAGCCACCCCATGAAAATGAAGGCAAACAGGCCCGCACGCTTGTGCCAGGTGCGCAGCGTCATCGTCAGGTTGGGCTTGCGCGTGGCACTGCTGGACCGCGACACCGAAACCGTCACGACCTGCGTGCGCCAGCGCCGCATCCTGGCGGTGAAGCCGGGACCGATCGCCGTATTTTCAGTGACCGTCAAGTTCTGCTCACTCATGACCGTCTACCGCGTGAGCGCGTCGAACTCGATTGCAGTTCGCGCCATTCGCTTCATCATTTCGACCGAATAGGTCGCTCCGGCGATATTGTCGACCGATTGGTCGAGTCCCCCGCCACTGGCATGCGCGCCGGTCAGCTGCTGCAGGAAATAGCCTTCACCGACCTGCTCGCCGCGTGACTCACGGTAGTAGATCACGCGGGCCGCGACGATCGCGCCATTCTCCACGGCGAATGCAGCGGTGGTGGGCTGATAGCCTTCCTTGCCGAGATCGTCGAATACCCACGCGGTACGCGCGCCGTTGGTCCAGTAACGCACGCGCGACTGCGGAAATGCGCGACCGTAGACGGCCTGGACGCGCGAGGCCGCTGCTCCATCGAGATTGAGTACACCCGCGACCGGGCGACTCCCGGCGAAGGCCTCACCGATGAAGGCCTCGGGCGTCTGGAAAGTGATGCAGACCGGCGGCGTACAGCTGTCGACCGCCTGCGCCGAGCCCATGCCGAAGCTCAACAACAACAAGCCGACAGCGGTGGCGACGAACATCGATTGTGCATGACGGCGCATCAGGTCCAGCCCGCCGATCCGCAAGCTGGTGGTGATGCGCTGTACCGGCACATTCTTTTGGTTTGGGGAGTATTTATTCATTGTCTTGATAAATTCGGCAGCTCACTCGAAATATTTTGAAGACATGACCGACGACGAACCCGGCCATCCCGGATGTCGCCGACCGGCTTCACCACACATTGAAGAAGGCGAAGCGGCGGGCTGCACACTCGTTTGTGCAGACCCAGCGCTCCGCCCCCGACGTGTCGCAAGCTGATCCACTACCTCGAGGATCAATAACAACGCCTAACGCGTGACGATGTCTTTGGTAAACGGCGCCAGCGCATTGATCAGCTGATTGCAGGAGTGATACGCGATCACATTGCGTTCGCAGGCGTTGTAGGCCGCCTCCACAACCGCGTTGAACTCGGTCATGGTGATGCCGAGGTCGGCGTGCGCCGCGCTCATGCTGGCACCCTGGTATTCGTTCGGGCCGCCCAGGACCATCGTTTCCAGCTGCGTGTTGAGGAACACCTGACGCTCGACGTTGCCGAACTCCTTGAAAATGTGATTGATCCGGTTGTCGAGCATGATGTAGTAGAACAGGCTCTCCACCCAGTTGTGCACGCCTTCGCGCCCGCCGAACTTGGCCAGGCTCGAGGATTCGACACCAAGGATGGGATTGGTCGGCTGCTCGGCGGCGATCGCTGTTTGCGCCGAGGCAAAAAACAGCGTGGCACCGAACAGGGCGGTGAATATTTTGCTGGTCCGTTTCATAACAACCTCCATTGACTAGCCTTGTGACTCTCGTTGAAAGAGCGGTGCCCTGGCGGCACCGCCGTATCGGGTTTGCCTAGAACGTCGCGTGCAGCGACAGGTAAAAGCCGTTCTGATCCTCGGCGACGGCGATATTGCCAAGCATCAGGTAAGCCATCGTGATCGAATAGTTCTTGTTCGGCGCATAAGCGAAGAAGAAATCCCACCAGTCGCTTTCTTCCTTCTGCATTAAGGCGTCTTGGATACCGGGAAGCAGGTCGTCCAGCACCGAGGTCGACAAGCCCAGAACATCGACGCCGCGATTGTCAAGATTGTCGCCGTGCATCGTGTACTCGAAACCGATGGCGAAATTCTTCTGCAACAGATGAGCCACCGATACCTCAGCACGAACTTCCTTCTTGTTCTCGCAGTCGTTCCTCAGTGCATCGTGGCACACACCGAATCCCGTCAGACCGGTCTGGTTCGCCGAGGTATAACGCGCGAGGACGTTCACGAGCGTGCTGTAGCGGAAGAACACCTTGGTAAATGCAGCGTAGGCTTCCCAGTCTTCCGTTTCGGCGGCGCCGAGCGTGCCTTCAACAAATACCGGGTCCTTGTTTTCCTTGTAGAGGAAACCAATCGACGTCTGCGGGATCCAGCTGTCCGAGGTATAGACGGCGTCACCGAACAACCGCAGCTTTGCGCCATAGGTCGTCATGTGGATCGTCGTTCCGTTCGGATTCAGCCCATTGTCGGCGCCGAGCAGACCGTCAAGAGCGAGTGCCGCGATATCCACCGTCGTAAGGTCGTCGGTCACAAGCTTCGCGTCGACGATCGACAGCTCGAAGCGATCGAAGAAGCCAATCGATCCCCCGAAGAAGTTGATGTCGTAGTTCGGCAGCTTCACGTAGGTGAAGCCCACACCACCGTTGATGCCATCGCGGGTTTCGTAGCCTGTAATGGTGGCCCAGGGCACGGCACCGCCGCCGCCAGCACCATCAATGGTGAAGACACCGCCGGTGAGAAACACCTTGCCATCGTTATACCAATCCGCCCATGCCGCGTTGCTGCAGACGGTGGCGCCCAAAATCGCCGCGCATTGAAGTAGACGCAGTTTGCTCCCTCTGACCCCTTTCATGTCCTCAACTCCTTTTGTGGATTTCACGCTGTAGCCCTGAAAACTCCGCCATCGCTCGGTATGGACCGGCTGATTGCGGACAAAAAAAAACGTCCACTTGCTGGCAGTAAGGCCAACAGGTGGACGTCGGTATCCGTTCAACCGAGCTTCTTTGCCCGGTTTGTTTGGTGTCGTGCGACTACGTGTCGCAGACAAGTCTAACTAAGCAATCGGCGTGCCACTCATAGGTAAATTCTCACCGAAACGCCTGTACTTCATTGTTTTCACGGCGATTTCCGAACATCACCAAAATCATCGACACATGGCCGTCAGCGACTGAAGCGCAAAATTCACGCTACTGCGGGATTCGGCCTGGCTGCGATACCCGATCCGGCCCCGTGCCAGTGCGCTGCACCCCGAATCAGTGCAGCACCGCTTCAATGGGTGGAGCCTTGCCTTCCATACCGATCGACGACGTGCTCATTGCCTCAACGCGTGCGCTCCAGCCGTGCACGCCGATACGCGGTACGGCTGTCTTCGTAGTCCGCATCACGCTCGAAACTGTCGGCCGAGATCGCCGTTGGCGTGGAGACGATGATGCGAGGCGGATGGTCCAGATCGTCCGGCCGCTCTTCCTTCCAAGGCACGATGAACAGGCCCAGCGCCGCGTCTTGGTCACCGACGATGGTCGCACCCAAAGCAGCGGCCGGGCCCACCGTTGGTTCCGCCGCCGCTTGCGACGGGCTGCTGTCCTTTCCTTCGGGCCGCGCGTGGACCGTGCCGGCCACCAGCAGCGCGACCAGGATCATCGCGCGGTGCGTGCTGATCCGTGCATTCATGGCGTCATCTGCGCGCTGGCGACCGAAGCGGCCGGCGATGGCACGCCCTTGGTTTCGAGTTCCTTGATCCAGGCACTGACGATCAGGCGCGGCTCGTCGGCCTGATCCCGGTAGTCCCGGTAGTGCTCCAGAGCCTGCTGCGGACGTCCCAGCGCAAGGTCATACAGAATGGCCAGATTCAGATGCGCGGCGGCGTAATTCGGCCGCACCTCCAGCGCCTTCAGATAGGCCGCCTCGGCGCGCCCGAAGTCGCCGGTCTCGCGGTACAGGGTACCCAGCCAGTTCAAGGCCACGGCATTGTTGGGGTTGGCGGACACGGCCTGCGAGAAGCTCGCCACGGCGTCGCCACGCTGGCGACCACTGGCGTACAGAATTCCAAGATTGGTCAGCGGGCCCGAGAAGCTGGGATATTCGCGCGACAGCGCCAGCAGTTCCTCGCGCGCGGTATCCGGCCGCGTGCGCATCATCTGCAGCGCTGCGCGGAATCGTTCGTCCGCCGCGTCATCACGAGCGGCCTGCGCGCTCGCCATCTCCACGCCCACCGAGGCGCGCGAGGCGCGGGGCGCAGTGGTGGTACAGCCCGCCGCCAGAATGGCGAGCAGGGCCAAAGTCAGATTTCTAGAGTAGGGATTCATAGCTCATGTCCCGTTGTTCCTGCTTGCCATAGCGCGCCGGCACGATTTCACCCAGCGCATGCGAGCTGCGCCGTATCCATTCATCCCAGAGCCCTTCACGCAGGCGCTGCAGATTGACTTCATAGGCGGCGATCGCCTTTTCCTCGAAGGGATAGGCCTGCTCCTCGAGCAGCAACTCGTATTGTTCCTGCGCCAGTGCATCGAGTCCGCGCGGCCGCTCGGACTCGATCAGCGCCTTGCCGAAATCGCGATAGACGTTCGCGATTTCGTAGGTGGCCGCGGTGCTGACCTCGGCAAAACCGAATGAAGATGCGCGCGACAGGGTGGCGATCGCCTTTTCCGTCGCGACCTTGCGCAGGTCGAGGCTTTTCTCGATGGGGGCACGCAAACTCACCGAACGGGCGTTGGCGGCATCGAGCCGACCCAGCTTCAGTGCGGCGCGTGCCGCGATCAAATGGGTCTCGTCACTGCGTTGCCGGCCGCCCGCGGACTCGTTGCTGAGGATTTCGTCGAGCCAGTGCACGTGGCGCGAACCGTTGCCACTTTCCTGCAGCGCCAGATCGGCGAGTCGCTGACGCGCCTGCAAGGCAGGCAACAGCGGTTGCGGATACTGCTCGACATAGCGTTCGTAGGCCGCTTCGGCGCGATCCCCGCGACCGCCCTGCTCGGCCAGCTCCGCCGACAGCCAAGCCGCCTCGCGACGCACCGATGGCGCCTCGCTGGCCCGCTGCGCGATGCGCGCATAGACCTCGGCGGCTGCAGCCAGCTTGTCGTCCTGCTGATAGGCGAACGCGAGTTTCTTGTCGACGTCCGGCAGCAGCGCATGCTCGGTGTGACGCCGCCGGAACGCTTCCATCTGCTGCTCGGCCAGCGGCCAGTCTTCGAGACCGACATTGGCCATCGCCGCGTCGTAGTCCGCTGCGGCACGGATGCTCGCCGTCGGCGCAACACGTCCGACCCGGGCGAAGGCCGCGGCGGCGGCACGCAGATCCTCGGCATCACGCGCCATCTCGCCTTGCTTGTAGACCGCGGCTGCCAGCTGTTCGATCTGCTGATCGGTGGTTTCGCTTGCGCCGGTTGCCAGCAGGCGCGTATAGCTTGCCTCGGCGTCCGCGTAGCGCTCCAGCGTGAACTCCGCATCACCGCGCACACCCAGCGCCGTGGCCTGCAGCGATGCCGGTGCGCTCAGCGCCAGCACGCGCTGCGACAGCTCGATGGCGCCCTCGTAGTCCTTGAGCTCGAAACGGTCCTCGGCGGCCCGTGTCAGCACGCGCGCCAGTTCCGGATGTTCGGGATAGCGATCCGCCCATTCCAGACTGGCGGCGACCGAAGCCTGCAGGGCTTCGGCGCGCTGCGTCGAAGGCGCCTCACGGGCCAGTTGCTGCCAGGCCTGCGCAGCGGCGAGTCCGGCCTCCGGCGCATGTTCGCCGTCCGGCGCGTCGCGCATCAGTTGCGAATACTGTCCGGCCGCCTGCGCGGTGCGTCCGGCTTCGAGCAGGCTGTCCGCGTAGAGCAGGCGCGTCGCGTCGGCGTGCGCATCGTCCGGGAACCAGGTCAGCGCCTTCTCGTACCAGCCCGAAGCCTCGGTGAAGGCCGCTCGACGAGCCGTCTCGTCCGTGCCTTGCGGCAGGGTCTGCGCGCGGGCGTGGGATTCGCTGGCGAGTTGGTCCAGATCCTCGCGCACCGTGGCGAGCACGGTTTCGCTGGGTGCATTGCCTTGCCAGTAGTCGGCGCCCGGCGCGAAGGCCTCCACATAGTCGCGTTTGGACGCCATCAGCAATTCGCGGAAGCCACCGGCCTGATAGGCGGCAACGGCCTGCGCCTGAAATTCCGGGGCCAGCCGGTGCCGTGGGTGACTTTCGATGAACGCGGTGTAGGTCTCGGCGGCGTCGGTATAGCGACGCTTCTCAAGCAGCTGCTCGCCGAGCGCCGCGTACAGCGCCGGCGTGAAGCGGGGCTCCGAGTCCTGGGTGCGCAGGTAGTCGTTGATCGCCGTGCCACCGCCGAGCGCCGCGAAGCACAGGCCGGTGACGCGCAGCGCATCGCGCGCCATGTCGGCACGCCCGCTTTCGACACGATCGAACAGACCGTTGCTGGAATCGAATTCCCCGTCGTCTGGCAGGGCGCGGTCGAGCAAGGCGATGAATTCCGGCAGGGCTTCGCTGTAGCGCGCCTGCTTGTACAGCGCCCAGCCATGCTTGTAGCGCGCGTAGTCGGCGTACGGCGCGTCGTCACCGAGTTCGATGGCCGCCGCGTATTGCTCGGTAGCTTCGTCGTAACGACGTTCCAGATAGAGCTTTTCGGCGGCGCGAAAGCGGGCATCCGCGACCCGTACCGAATCCGGATAGCGTCGCCCAAGCTGCTGCAGGGCCTTGATCGATCCATCGTCGTTGCCGAGCAGCTCGTAGGCGCGAGCCAGCTGATACAGCGCACGATCGGCAAGACGATCCTCGGGGAACTCGGCAAGCAGCGTCTGGTAGCGGTCGGCCGCGGCCTGCAGGTCCGCCGTGTCGCCCTCACCGCCTTCGAAGCCTTGCAGACGCAGATCGGCGGAACGGCGCAGCGCCTCGGCGCGCAGCCTAGGCGGCGCGTCGAGTTGCAACAGTCGGTCGTAGTTGGCGATGGCCTGCTGCGGGTCGGGCTCGACCTCGCTGGCCGCGTCGACGCGCAAGGTACTGGTGGTTCGCACTACGAACCAGCCATCGCTGGTGCGGCCATTGGCATCGGCCACCGTGGCGACGGTCGGCGCGTCCGCGTTGCGAATGGCAGATACCGAGCCGCAAGCCGACAAGCAAAGCAGCAGCGACGAAACAAGCGTCACATTCAACGCGAGTGGATTCACGAGCGTCATCACCTGGCGGAATGGCATGCTCATCGCTGCACTCGCGGCGCAGACATCGCCAGGTCCACAGGCGGCCGGTCGTACAGGCGCGCCAGCGCAAAATGCGCCTCGACCAGATAGCGCTCGGTCTGCTTGCGGAGTTCCTGCAATTGTGCCGACGCCAGTGCCTCCATTTCACGGGCCTGTCGCTCACCGACCACCCGCAGACGTGCACGCATGGCGTCTATACGTGCCGGCAAAGCGCCGCTGGCTTGTTCCGATTCGCGCAGGCCCACGGCACGGGCGGCCAGCAGACGGTCGAGATCGTCGAGGCTGCGCAGTTTGCGAATCGCGTCACGCACCGGTTCGGCTTCGAGCAGGTAAGCGACGTAAAACATCGGCGAAGCTTCATCGTCGGACTGCAACCACCAATGCGCGTCCGGCAACTCGACCAGCCACCAGTCCCATCCCCGACTCGGGCCGGTATCGAAACCGCGCACGGTCGCCGCCAGACCGCCGTGCGCGACATCATCGACGGCGGCGCCGAGCCTGCGGTGGCTCAGTTCCAGCAATTCGATCGCGCGCTCATAGCGTTGCACAGCCTGCTGCCGCGATCCCAGATGGTCCATGGCATACGGTACGGCAAGCATGCCTTCCTGCACGGCCGGATCCAGCGGATCCCGCCCGACCAGTTCGGCCCAGGGCACCAGCGCGCGATTCAAGTCATCGGCGCGCCGTGCCGATGCGGTGGAGGTGTAGTACCGGAACGGCTGCTCACGACGTAGCGCGGCCAACTGAGGGTCGCGCCCACCGAGCCAGGGCATCGGCTCGCCGCCAAGCGCATCGGCAGCCTCCGCGGCGTCACCGCCACTGCCGGCCGGCTGCAGATAAGCCCAGCCGAGCCCGAGCAGGGCGGCAGTGGAATAAGGCCCCGGGCTGCGCACCCGCTTGTAGGCTTCGATGGCGGCCACGCCATCTCCGCTCGACAGGGATTGCGCACCGAGCAGCAGATTGGCCCGGTCTCGCAGGGCCAGCGCGGCACTGTCCGACTCTGCAAGCTTGGTGCTTCCCAGGGATTGCAGAATGGCGATTCCGGTCGCGGCCTGTCCGGCGTTGATCGCCTCGACAGCGGCATTGAATCTTGAGTAGTCACCGCTGATCGCGGCGCCATCGGACGCACTGCCGGACTTCACACCGAGGCCGCGCAGGCTGGCGTCCAGTCGTTGTGAAAATTCGGGCACGGGTGCCGCACCCGCGCCAGCCAGCGCCTCGGCGCGAAGCAGGCGGCTGGCGGCCGAAACATAGTCCGCCGCCGCCAGATCCACATCGACCGCGAGCAGTCTTGGATCGCTACCGCCGGGCAAACCCGCTGGCACCGCTGACTGGGCCCAACTGAGTCGAGGCCCGCCGAAGGTTCCGGCAGGCTGCTGCTCGAGCACCAGCGCGTTGCGTCCCGCCGGAAGATCCAGCGTTTCGTCGAGTTGCGCGAAAATCGGCTTGCCGCGGACGTCCATGGTCCGCGACACGAAGCGCGCACGAATTCGGTGCGGTGCAGCGTCCGCGTCATGCACCATGAGCGCGAACAAACCGCCGCGGCGCAGGGCGCGAGACTGATCGAGGCTGAAGTCATAGATGCGGGCCGGTGCTTCATCAATGCGAACCTCGACCTTGCGCAACAGCAGCTCGGTATCGGCAATGCCGACATAGAGTGTGGTCGCCGCGGATGCAGCACCGGGTCGTTCGGCCTGCCAGGCTTCGGCGTCCACCTGCAGGGCCTGCTGGATCGCGGCGGCGCGTGCCACATCGAGCTCAGCGGTCGGCGATACCGCATGAGCCAGCCCGCAGCCCAGCAGCAACGGCGGCGCCATCAGGGCCCGCAGCCTGAGGTACGCGAATGCACGAGCAAGGCGTTCGCTCAGGTTCCCCGCCAAGGACTCGACTGCCTGCCCCACCGTCTTGCCTCCCTGCCGTTTTACGAATGTGGACCGCTCGTAAAACTTGCAAAAAAAACGTCCGCAAGCGCATTGCTGCGCAAGCGGACGTCGTTGTCCGGTATCACCTTCGCCCAAAGCGTCTTCAATCGAAAGTGATGATTCGTCTGACGCTCCGGTGCGCAAACGATGATGCTTCGGTCGTAAAGTGCAGCAACCATCGTGCCACGCGCCACTGGCGCAGTTGCGACGCGCCCCACCGGCACCAAGCAGCCGGCGGCGGCACGGGATTGGTGCCGCGGGCGTACTCAATAAGAGCACAGCAAGCTGTCGATGCACCGCACCGCATAGAGGGCTTCGCCTCGCATGAACGGTTCGGGCCAAACCGCCACCTCCCGGAGACACGGCCTAATTGTTTGTTTTAATTACGAATATGCAAAACGTTCAGGCTGACGACGGCGCTAGGTCGAACAGATGGCACAGCGATTGCGTCAGCAATCCGGACCGTGGCGCACCGTCGCATGCTGCGCCCGGCCTGGACCAACGAAGGTCCACATCGAAACGGATAACGACGTCCACCTCGCTCCATCTGGAGCGGCGGTGGATTTTTTTTTGGCTTCGCGAAATGCAGATTTCTGCATTCGCGACAGGGATGGCCTCGGCAAAGGGAATTGCATGAATGGCTCAGGGGGAGCGCTGGCTCCGCGACATAGGCTTGATCCGGCCGGCTGGCGGCGCGCCAACGAGGCGCTCAGGCCCCGACGTGGCGCCGCGCCGATCATGGCCGCGGCAAAAGTGCCGGCCGGCCGGCTCGCGCCAAGCGCCGCAGCCCCATCTTTCCAAGCTCAACACCGGTGTTCATTTCACCGCAATCACACGGGCAGCGAGTCCGGATATCAACCGTTACAAACGAGACTGCAGGGAGTCCGACAACATGTCTAAGAATCACCCGATACTGGTCGCAATGGTAGCGACGTCCTTACTTTCACTGGGCGCCTGTTCCTACGGGCCCTCACCGACATCCGGTCTGCGCAAGCCGATCTACACCACTCCGGCGCCGCCACCTGCGCCCCCCAAGCCGGCACCCGCGCCGGCGCCGCCTCCCCCGCCGCCGCCCGTGTGTGAAGCCGGCACCATGTCCGGCTGCGATGTCGGCGACAAGATCGTACTGCGTGGTGTGAATTTCGACTTCGACAAGGACAGCCTGACGATCAATGCCAAGACCATCCTCGACGACGTCGCAGCCGCGCTCAAGAAGCGCTCCGACATCGAGGTGGAGATCGCCGGTCATACCGATTCCATGGGTTCCGACAGCTATAACCAGAGTCTGTCCGACCGCCGCGCCCAATCGGTACGCGCCTATCTGATCTCCATGGGCATCGCGGCAAGCCGTATGACCAGTGTCGGCTACGGCGAATCGCGTCCGGTGGCGTCGAACGACAGCGAGGATGGCCGCGCCGAGAACCGCCGCGTCGAACTGGAGATCCTGCGCTCCAATGGCGGCATGACCATGTCCAGCAGCCCCGCACCGATGGCCGCGGCTCCGGCGCCGACGAAGGCCGCGCCGGCCGCAGCCAGCGGTTCGGCTGCGGTCACGATCGCGGACTTCGCGTTCTCGCCGGAGGACCTGACGGTCGCCTCCGGCACCACCGTGACCTGGACCAATGAAGACGGCTCCAATCACTTCGTCACGTTCAGCGATCAGGGCAGCGACCGCCTGCGCGAAGGAGCGACCTACAGTCGCACCTTCAGCAACGCCGGCGAGTACAGCTATGCCTGCTCGATTCACCCGTCGATGACCGGAACCGTGATGGTGCAGTAGCACCTGCGGCTTCCATCAATCGACTGACCCAGTCTAGCGTTGCGCCCCCCTTCCCCCGCCGGTTCGCTGGCGGGGTTTTTTTGCTTCGGCCCGGGCGCGGGCTCGGACCGGTATTGCCAGCCCGTTACGTCCCGTGCATCCGCTGCACGGACGAGTCGCGGAACTCATCAATCGGGGAATGACGATGACGGCACCAACACTCAAGCGCCACGGCGTGATCGCCGTGCGTACTCGTGGGTCCAACACTCTGCAGCACCAAGATAGTTCAGCCGACGGCGCCATGCCCCGCCCAAGGGCACAAACCTTGCAGCGCCCTCAGCGCAACGACTCCACGCCCGCCTTTGAGCCAGCCAACACACCTATGCGCGTAATGCTCGTGGACGACGACCATGATCGACTGAGGCTGCTGCGCGAAGCACTCGTCGGCAGCGGCAACGAGGTCGTCGCCGAACTCGCGACCAGCAGCGACCTGCTGACGGCAGTCAACCGGCACCAACCGGACGTCGTGCTGATCGATGTCGATGCCCCGAGCCGTGACACGCTCGAATCGCTCGGCCAGATCGCACGCGATCGACCGCGTCCGATCGTGCTGTTCGCCGCCAACAGCGACGCCGAAACCATCCGTCGCGCGATGCGTGCCGGCGTGTCGGCGTATGTGGTGGACGGAATGTCAGCGTCGCGTCTGAAATCGGTCATCGACGTGGCGATCGCGCGCTTTCACGAACATCAGGCGCTGAAGCGCGAACTCGAGGACACCAAGACCCGACTCGCCGATCGGCGCGACATCGATCGCGCCAAAGGCGTACTGATGCAACGCCGTGGGCTTTCGGAAAACGATGCCTACGAGCTGCTGAGACGAATGGCGATGGACCGCAATCTCAAACTCGGAGACGCCGCGCGTGCCTTGCTGGCCGCGGCGGACCTCATCTAATGGAACCGTCGATGACCAGCAGGCTGGAAAAGGCCTCCCTCGAACTCGGCATCATTCCGCTGGTGGATGCGGTGCCGATTGTCGTTGCCCAGGCCAAGGGATTTTTCGAGCGCCACGGGCTCGACGTACGGATCAGTGTCGAAGCCTCCTGGGCCAGCATTCGCGACAAGGTCGTGGCCGGTGTGCTCGACGGTGCGCAGATGCTGGCGCCGATGCCACTGGCCGCCACACTGGGCGTGGATGGCATCGGCACACCGATGGTCACCGCGCTGTCGCTCAATCTCAATGGCAATTCGATCGCGGTCTCCAACGAGCTCTACAGTCAGATGGCGCTGGAGCAAACCGAGCCCGCAGCCGTCGGCACCGCGCTGCGCGAACTGCTGCAACGCGACCGTGTGGAAGGCCGCAAGCCGCGTGTGTTTGCGCATGTATTCCCGTTCTCGGCGCATCACTACGAACTGCGCTACTGGCTGGCCGCCTGTGGCATCGATCCCGACCGGGACCTGCGGCTGGAAGTGATCCCGCCTCCACAAATGGTTCAGCATCTGCGCGACGGACGCATCGACGGGTTCTGTGTGGGTGCGCCCTGGGGCGCAGTGGCCGAAAGCGCCGGCGTCGGCCGACGCATCGTCAGCAGCTACCAGATCTGGAACAACAGTCCCGAGAAGGTGCTGGGCGTGACGCGCGACTGGGCCGCCCGCCACCCGAACAGCCATGTCGCGCTGATCGCCGCGCTGATCGAAACCAACCGCTGGCTCGATGTCCCCGAAAACCGCGGCGAGGCCGCGCGTGTGCTGATCGAAAGCGGCGTGCTGGATTCACCGGAGCCGACCATCCGCGAAGCCCTGGGCGTACCCGATGCCGACAGCGCACTGTTCAGCCCCGGCCTGGTGTTCTACAACGGCGCCGCCAGTTTCCCCTGGCGTTCGCACGCCGCCTGGTTCATCAAACAGATGCAGCGCTGGAATCAGATCGGCGCCGAGATCCAGGCCAGCGACATCGCGGCCCAGGTCTATCTGCCGCAGATCTATCGGCAGGCGGCCGATCTGGTCGGCGCCAGCTATCCCGGCGCAGATACAAAACCGGAAGGAACGCACAACGGCAGCTGGCCGATGCCGGTGGCACAACAGGCGCTGACCATGGGTCCGGACCGCTTCTTCGACGGCGCCACCTTCGAGGTCTGAAAACAGTCACGGTTCTTGGATACAACTTCCAGCCCGCCTCACCAAACGCAGGAGCAACGCCCGCATGACCCCGGCCCAGATCACCTTGGTACGCGACACCTGGGAACAGGTGCTGCCGATCTCGGATTCCGCCGCGAGCCTGTTTTACGGAAAACTGTTCGAACTCGACCCGGAGCTGCGCAAGCTGTTCAAAGCAGACATGCAGACCCAGGGACGCAAGCTGATGGCGATGATCGACACCGCGGTTCGTGGTCTGGGGCGCGTCGAAATTCTGCGCCCCGCGCTGCTGGACCTGGGGCGGCGCCATACCGGCTACGGCGTGCGCCCGGACGACTACGCGACCGTGGCCGTGGCTCTGCTGTGGGCCCTGGAACAGGGCTTGGGCGAGGCCTTCACCAGCGAAGTCCGTCAAGCCTGGACCGAGGTCTACATGATTCTGGCCACGACCATGCAATCCGGCTAAGCCTTGCAAGGGCCGGGGCCTCGGCGCTCCACCTCGGTGCAAAGCGCGCACCATCGGCGCGCATCGCAATGCGGCCCGGCCCTGCAAGTTATTGATGTCGCTGAGCCGAAGCCTGGCACGAGACGTGCGTTACCTCTGATGACCGATTCCCGGCCAATGGCGGCCGAGGGTCGACCCAATTTTCGCCATCCGCAGCACGGGTGGCATGGACAACGGCGTCCATGACCGGTTTCCCCGGCTCATGGGCGCTTTTTTTTTTTGGGCCGCGACAGCCCCTCAATGATTCAGACCGGAACGAGCAATGCGCCCGACCAGCGTCCAGAAACAGACCCGCTTCACCCAGCCCGCCCGCCGCCTGTGGGCGGGTGCCGGCCTCGCAAGCCTGCTGCTGCTCGGCGCCTGCGGCAACAAGGATGAAGCCGCATCGCCGTCTCCGCAGGCACAGCAGACCGCCGCCGATATCGCCAAAATCGAAAAGCCGGACCTCAAGTTCGGATTCATCAAGCTGACCGACATGGCGCCGCTGGCGATCGCCTACGAAAAGCAGTATTTCGAGGATGAAGGCCTGTATGTGCAGCTGGAGGCTCAGGCCAACTGGAAGGTGCTGCTCGACGGCGTGATCGGCGGCCAGCTCGATGGCGCGCACATGCTCGCCGGCCAGCCGCTGGCCTCGACCATCGGCTTCGGCACCCAGGCCAACATCATCACGCCGTTCTCGATGGACCTGAACGGCAACGGCATCACCGTTTCCAACGCGGTATGGGACGCGATGAAGGCGCACGTGCCGATGAAGGACGGCAAGCCGGTGCACCCGATCAGCGCCGCCGCGCTCAAGCCGGTGGTCGACGACTACCGCTCGCAGGGGCGCCCGTTCAAGATGGGCATGGTGTTCCCGGTGTCGACCCACAACTACGAGCTGCGCTACTGGCTCGCGGCCGGCGGACTGAACCCGGGCTATTACGCACCGGACAAGGGCGATACCGCCGGCCAGGTCAAGGCCGATGTGCTGCTGTCGGTAACGCCGCCGCCGCAGATGCCGGCCACCTTGGAGGCCGGCACGATCTACGGCTACTGCGTCGGTGAGCCCTGGAACCAGCAGGCCGTGATCAAGGGCATCGGCGTGCCGGTGATCACCGACTACGAAATCTGGAAGAACAACCCGGAAAAGGTCTTCGGCATCCGCGAGGACTTCGCCGAGAAATATCCGAACACCACCAAGGCCATCGTCAAGGCCCTGATTCGCGCGGCCTACTGGCTGGACGAGAACGACAACGCCAATCGCGAGGAGGCCGTGGAGATCATCTCGCGCCCGGCCTATGTCGGCGCTGATCAGGACGTCATTGCCAACAGCATGACCGGCACCTTCGAATACGAGAAGGGCGACAAGCGCGAGATTCCGGACTTCAACGTTTTCTTCCGCTACAACGCGACCTATCCGTACTACTCCGATGCCATCTGGTACCTCTCGCAGATGCGCCGCTGGGGCCAGATCGCCGAGGCCAAGCCGGACCAATGGTTCGTCGACACCGCGAAGAAGGTGTACCGCCCGGACCTCTACGCCTCGGCGGCACAGGCCCTGATCGAGGAAGGCCAGATGCAGGCGTCCGACTTCCCGGACTTCGCCACCGAGACCGGCTTCAAACCGGCCACCGCCGAGTTCATCGACGGCATCGAGTACGACGGCCGCGAGCCGAACGCCTACCTGCAACGCTTCGATATCGGCCTCAAGGGCGATGAGTCGCCCTGAATTCGCTGATTTTTCGGTGCCCGCAGGTGCGGATACACGTTTCATGTTTGAACGCTTCACGACACACATTCCGATACGGGTTCGCTCGACGAATCCACCAGTAACGAGGTACGGCGCATGAACACTCAAGCCCTTGCGGGCCGCTCACCGATGGCGTTTCGCCAGATCGGTCAACGGCTGCTCAGACAGACATGGGAGCGTCTGCAGACGCTGCCAACGGACGCGGCGAAATCGCTGCCCAAGCTGATCGCGCCGCTACTCGGGCTGTGCGTGTTCCTGCTGCTGTGGCAGCTGCTGGCCGCGCGCGTGGAGACCTCGCTCGGCAATTTCCCGGGGCCGACCGAAGTCTATGAGCAGGCCAGCAATCTGTGGGCCGAACACAAGGCTGAAATGGAGCGTGCCGACGCCTTCTACGCACGCCAGGAAGCCCGCAACGAAGCCTTGCTGGCACGCAACCCGAACGCCGATGTGCGCATTCGTGATTACACCGGCAAGCCCACCTTCATCGACCAGATCGGCACCAGCCTGATCACCGTGGCCACCGGCTTTCTGATCGGCTCCGCGATCGCGATTCCTTTGGGCATCCTGATCGGCCTGTCGCCGACGATGTACGCGGCGATGAATCCCATCATCCAGCTGCTGCGCCCGGTGTCGCCACTGGCCTGGCTACCGCTGGTGACGATCGTGGTGGCCGCCACCTACCAGAGCGCCGACCCGCTGTTCGCCAAGTCCTTCCTGGTTTCGGCGATCTGCGTGCTGCTGTGCTCGCTGTGGCCGACGCTGGTCAATACTGCCGTCGGCGCCTCCAGCGTCAGCAGCGATCTGGTCAATGTGTCGCGCGTGCTGCGCCTGAGCAAGCTCACCCACATCGTCAAGATCGTGCTGCCGTCGTCGGTGCCGATGATCTTCGCCGGCCTGCGCCTGTCGCTGGGCGTGGCCTGGATGGTGCTGATCGCCTCGGAAATGCTGGCGCAGAACCCCGGCCTCGGAAAGTTCGTGTGGGACGAGTTCCAGAATGGCAGCTCCCAGTCTCTGGGCCGGATCATGGTCGCCGTCGTGGTGATCGGCATGATCGGCTTTCTGCTTGATCGCGGGATGCTCGCGCTGCAACGCGCGGTGTCCTGGGACAAGACCGCCATCCTGCGCTGAGGCCGAGCCATGAACAGCAAAATCGGACACCTCGAGCTTTCCCACATCGGCATGGATTTCCCGACGCCGAACGGCCCGTTCTGCGCGCTCGAGAACGTCGACCTGCACGTCGCCAAGGGTGAGTTCATCAGCCTGATCGGACACTCCGGCTGCGGAAAATCGACGGTGCTCAACATCGTGGCCGGCCTGTACAAGGCCACGCGCGGCGGCGTGATCGTGGACGGTCGCGAAGTCGACAGCCCCGGCCCGGAACGCGCCGTGGTGTTTCAGAACCACTCACTGCTGCCGTGGCTCACGGTCTACCAGAACGTGGAACTGGCGGTGAAGCGCGTGTTCCGCGGCAAGAAGAACAAGGCGCAGATTCGCGAATGGGTCGAGCAGAACCTGGAGATGGTCCAGCTCACGCATGCGCGTGACAAACGGCCCAATGAAATCTCTGGCGGCATGAAGCAGCGCGTGGGCATCGCCCGCGCGCTGGCGATGCAGCCGCAGATCCTGCTGATGGATGAGCCGTTCGGCGCGCTCGACGCACTGACCCGCGCCTCCCTGCAGGACTCGCTGATGCAGATCCAGGCGCAGCTCGGCAACACCGTGCTGATGGTCACGCACGACGTCGACGAGGCGGTGCTGCTGTCCGACCGCGTGGTGATGATGAGCGTGGGACCGCGCGCCGGCATCGCCAAGGTGATGCCGGTGGACCTGGAGCGTCCGCGTCATCGACTGGAGCTGGCCGAAAGCCCGGCCTACCACCACGCACGCGCGGAAATCCTGCACTTCCTGCATGACGGCCACGGCGCGGCCAGCGCACCCGCGCAGGCGCCGGACGAGCCTGCCGATGACGAACCGGCGGTCGTCGACGTCAGCGCCACCGTGGCCAAGGACGCAGCACCGCCGCCGGCCGCGGCCAGCGCCGCGCACGTCGAGGAACCCCGTAGCCGCATCTTCCGGATGCGCCCCAAGAAAGTCGCCAACGGTTGAACCGTCGGCGCCCGGCGATCCCGGCGCGCCGCGAATCGGACCGATGGAGGTCAAGTAGATGAGTCTCAAGATTGTGATGGTCGGCCACGGCATGGTCGGACAAAAATTTCTCGAATCGCTGGAACCGCTGAAGCTCAAGGCCAGCGTAACGGTGCTGTGCGAGGAAGCGCGGCCGGCCTACGACCGTGTGCAGCTGTCCTCGTTCTTCAGCGGCACCACGGCCGAAGCGCTGTGCCTGGTGCCGGAACAGTTCTTCGAACGCACCGGCTACGTGCTGCAGCTCAGCGCCCGTGCGGTCGCGATCGACCGCCAGGCCAAGACCGTCACCAGTTCCAAGGGTGACGTGCTCCCGTACGACGTACTGGTGCTGGCGACAGGAAGCTATCCCTTCGTGCCGCCCGTAACGGGGCGCGACCGTGAGCATTGCTATGTCTATCGCACCCTCGACGATCTGGAATCGATCAAGGCCGGTGGCGCGCGGTCAAGCATCGGCACCGTGGTCGGCGGCGGACTGCTCGGCCTGGAAGCGGCCAAGGCGCTCAAGGATCTGGGACTGCAGACGCATGTGGTCGAATTCGCGCCGCGCCTGATGGCGGTGCAGGTGGACGACAGCGGCGGCGCCATGCTGCGCGGCAAGATCGAAGCCCTGGGCGTGGGCGTGCACACGCAGAAGAACACGCGCGAAATCGTGGATGGCGAGCATGCGCGGCACCGCATGAACTTTGCGGACGGCTCGCATCTGGAGACCGACCTCATCGTGTTTTCGGCCGGCATCCGCCCACGTGACGAACTGGCGCGCGCATGCGGGCTCGAAGTCGGTGCGCGTGGCGGCATCGTCGTCGACGGCGCCTGCCGCACCTCGGACTCGTCGATCTTCGCGATCGGCGAATGCGCGAGTTGGAGCAACCGCGTGTTCGGCCTGGTCGCGCCCGGCTACCAGATGGCGGATATCGCCGCACGCTGGATCGCCTACGAGTCACCGGACACCGAAATTGAACTCGATGCCCGGGCGGCCGCCGCGCGTGACGACGGCGCCCTGGCGCGACCGGTGGAATTCGCCGGCGCCGATATGAGCACCAAGCTCAAACTGCTGGGCGTGGACGTGGCCTCGATCGGCGACGCCCACGGCGCGACGCCCGGTGCGCTCAACTACGTATTCACCGACGAAGCCGCCGGCAGCTACAAGAAACTGGTGGTGTCGGCGGACAGGAAGCGGCTGCTCGGCGCGGTGCTGGTCGGCGATGCCGAGGACTACGGCAATCTGCTGCAACTCGCGCTCAACGGCATCGATCTGCCGGAGCATCCCGAGGATCTGATCCTGCCGGCGCGCAGTGGCGGCAAGCCCGGCCTGGGCGTGGACATGCTGCCGGACAGTGCGCTGATCTGCTCCTGCAACGCCGTGTCCAAGGGCGCGCTGTGTGCCGCCGTCGAGGCTGGCTCCACCACCATCGCCGCACTCAAGAAAGGCACCAAGGCGGCAACCTCCTGCGGTGGTTGCGCACCCCTGCTCAAGCAGGTGCTGGATTCGGAACTCAAGCGCCGCGGCGTCACCATCAACAATCATCTCTGCGAACACTTCGCCTACTCGCGCCAGGAGCTGTTCCACCTGATCAAGCTGGGCGAGCTCAAGACTTTCAATGACGTGCTGGTCAAGCACGGCCAGGGGCGCGGTTGCGACATCTGCAAGCCGGCCGTCGCCAGCATCCTGGCGTCCACCTGGAACGAGCATATCCTCAAGCCCAAGCTCGCCAGCCTGCAGGACACCAACGACTACTATCTGGCGAACATGCAAAAGGACGGCACCTACTCGGTGGTGCCGCGCGTGCCGGGCGGCGAAATCACGCCGGACAAGCTGATCGTGCTGGGTCGCGTGGCGCAGCGTTTCGGCCTGTACACCAAGATCACCGGCGGCCAGCGCATCGACCTGTTCGGCGCGCGCGTGGAGCAGCTGCCCCTGATCTGGAAGGACCTGGTCGAGGCCGGCTTCGAATCCGGACACGCCTATGGCAAGGCCATGCGCACCGTCAAATCCTGTGTCGGCAGCACCTGGTGCCGCTACGGCGTGCAGGACTCGGTGAGCATGGCGATCAAAATCGAGGAGCGCTATCGCGGCATCCGCAGCCCACACAAGATCAAGCTCGCGGTGTCCGGCTGCACGCGCGAATGCGCGGAGGCGCAGAGCAAGGACGTGGGCGTGATCGCCACCGAAAAGGGCTGGAACCTGTTCGTCGGCGGCAACGGCGGCATGAAGCCGCGCCACGCCGAACTGCTGGCCACCGACATCGACGACGCCACGCTGCTCAAGTACATCGATCGCTACCTGATGTTCTACATCCGCACGGCCGATCGCCTGCAGCGCACCGCAGTGTGGATGGAGAACATCGAAGGCGGGCTGGACTACGTCAGGCAGGTGGTCTGCGAGGACAGCCTCGGCATCGCCGGCGAACTCGAAGCCGACATGCAGCATCTGGTCACGACCTACGCCTGCGAGTGGAAGCAGGCGATCAACGACCCGGCCACGCTCAAGCGCTTCCGCCACTACGTCAATTCGCAGGAACCCGACAACACGATCGAACTCGTCGACGAGCGCGGCCAGGTCCGCCCGGCGCGTCCCGACGAGCGCAAGCCCGCGGTGGAGGCGGAGGCCACCTCATGACGCCGAGCGCGAACTGGACCTACGTCTGCGAAGTCGAACGCATCGTCCCCAACACCGGCGTCTGCGCCAAGGTCGGCGAGCGCCAGGTCGCGGTGTTCCGAACGGTCCTGCCGGACGGCAGCGGCGAATCGGTGCACGCCATCGACAACATCGATCCACGCTCCGGCGCTTCGGTCATCTCGCGCGGACTGGTCGGCGATATCGGCGGCCGGCTGGTGGTCGCCTCGCCGATCTACAAACAGCACTACGTGCTCGAAAGCGGCGTGTGCCTCGAAGACGAAGCCCTGTCCGTGCGCAGCTATCCGGTGCGCGTGGCCGACGGCATGGTTCTGGTGAAAGGTTCATGAGCACGCGGCCGCGGCTGGTGATGATCGGCAACGGCATGGCCGGCATCCGCCTGCTGGAGGAATTGCTCAAGCGCGCGCCACAGGCTTTCGACATCACCGTGATCGGTGCCGAACCGCGTGGCTGCTACAACCGCATCCTGTTGTCGCCGGTGCTCGCCGGCGAAAAGACCGTGGACGACATCATCACCCATCCGCCGGAATGGTATGTCCGTCAGGGCGTGCGGCTGCTGTCCGGCGAACGCGTCACCCGCATCGACCGCGAGACGCGCCGGGTCACGACCGCCAGCGGTCTCGACATCGGCTACGACCGGCTGGTGCTCGCCACCGGTTCCCTACCGTTCGTGCCGCCGATCGACGGACGCGATCACCCGGGCGTGATCTGCTTTCGTGACGTCGACGATGTGCAGGCCATGCTCGAAGCCGCGCGCGTGCATCGCCACGCCGTCGTCATCGGCGGCGGCGTGCTGGGCCTGGAAGCAGCCTGCGCGCTGCGCCTGCGCGGCATGGAGGTCACGGTGATCCATCGCGCTGCCTGGCTGATGGAACGCCAGCTCGATCCCCAGGCTGCGCAGCTGTTGCAACGCAGCCTTGAGGATCGCGGCCTTGAATTCCGACTGAATGCAGACACCGTCGCCGTCGAGGGTGCCGAGCGCGTGCAGGCACTGCGCTTCGCCGACGGCGACCGCCTCGAGACCGACCTGGTGGTGATGTCGGTCGGAATTACGCCAAACGCCAAACTTGCACGCGAAGCCGGCCTGCACTGCGAACGCGGCGTGGTCGTCGACGACAGCCTGCTCACCAGCGATCCAGCGATCCATGCGCTCGGCGAATGTGTGCAGCATCGAGGCATCTGCTACGGTCTGGTGGCGCCTCTGTACGAGCAGGCCGTGGTGCTGGCACAGCAACTGCTCGGAACGGATCTGGGCGTGCGCTATGACGGCTCCCTGCTCGCCACCAAGCTCAAGGTCACCGGTATCGACGTCTTCTCGGCCGGGCGGCATGACGGTGGCGAGCACTGCGAAGACATCGTTTACCGCGATGCACGCCACGGAATCTATCGGCGGCTGGTGGTCGAGGATGGGCGCCTGGTCGGCGGCGTGCTCTACGGCAATACCGCGGATTCGGCCTGGTACCTCGACCTGATTCAACAGGGGGCACCGCTGGGCGCGCTGCGCGAGCATCTGGTGTTCGGTCGCGAGCTGGCGGAAGCCGCCTGATCCTGCCGTGACCCGTGCGCGCGACTCTCGCCCCATCCGCCACCAGCACGCGATCCCCGGCATGAATCCGTCCACCGCCGTACGCACGACCTGTCCGTACTGTGGAGTCGGCTGCGGCGTGCTCGCCAGCGTCAACAGCAACGGCGGCACCGAGGTGAGCGGCGATCCCACGCATCCCGCCAACTTCGGGCGGCTCTGCGTCAAGGGCGCAGCGCTCGGCGAAACCATGGACCTGCACGGCCGCCTGCTGCATCCGGCGCTGCGCCCCACGCGCGACTCCGCGGCGCTGCAGCGCATCAGCTGGGATGAGGCCGCGTCGCGCATCGCCGGCCGCTTCTCGCAGATCATCGCCGAACACGGCCGCGAGGCCGTGGCCCTGTACGTCTCGGGACAGTTGCTGACCGAGGACTACTACGTCGCCAACAAATTCGTGAAGGGCTATCTCGGCAGCGGCAACATCGACACCAATTCGCGGCTATGCATGTCCTCGGCGGTGGCGGCGCATAAGCGGGCCTTCGGCGCCGATCTGGTACCGGTGTGCTACGAGGATCTGGAACAGGCGGACCTGATCGTGCTGGTGGGCTCGAATACCGCCTGGTGCCACCCGGTGATCTACCAACGCATCGCGGCGGCGCGCGCGGCACGTCCGTCGATGAAGCTGGTGGTGATCGACCCGCGCCGCACCGCCACCTGCGAACAAGCCGACCTGCACCTGCCGATCACACCGGGCACCGATGTCTGGCTGTTCAACGGCCTGCTCGCCTATCTGCGCCGCGAGGGACGCTTCAATTTCGGTTTCCTGCGCGACCACACCCATGGTGAAAACGAAACCGTGGACGCGGCCGAACTCAGTGCCGGCAATCTCGACGAAGTGGCGCGCGTGTGTGGACTGGACCCGCAGGCCCTGCTCGACTTCTATCGGCTGTGGGCCGATCACGAACGCGTGGTCACGGCCTTCTCGCAGGGCGTCAACCAGTCTTCGGCCGGCGTCGACAAAGGCAACGCGATCATCAACTGCCACCTCGCCACCGGTCGTATCGGCATGCCCGGCGCCGGCCCGTTCTCGATTACCGGCCAGCCCAATGCCATGGGCGGCCGCGAGGTCGGCGGCCTCTCCAACCAGCTCGCCGCGCACCTCGAACTCGAAGATCCGGATCATCGCGATCTGGTGCGTGGTTTCTGGGGCAGTCCCGAAATCGCCGACAAACCCGGCCACAAGGCGGTCGACCTGTTCGAAGCGATTTACGACGGTCGCGTCAAGGCCGTGTGGATCGTCGCCACCAATCCGGTGGTCAGCCTGCCGGACGCCGACCGGGTCCGCGCGGCGCTGAAACGCTGCGAGTTCGTGGTGGTCTCCGAGGTCAATCGCGATACCGACACCAGCGATCTCGCCGATGTCCTGTTGCCGGCCGCGGCCTGGGGCGAGAAGGACGGTACCGTCACCAACTCCGAACGTCGCGTCTCGCGTCAACGCGCGTTCCTGCCGATGCCCGGGGAAGCGCGACCCGACTGGTGGGCGATCAGTGAGGTCGCCAAATACATGGGCCATGCCGAATCCTTCAGCTATGCCTCGGCCCACGAAGTCTTCGTCGAACATGCCCGCCTGAGCGGCTGGGCGCAGGATCGCGCGCCGCGGATGTTCGATCTGTCCGGTTTGGCCGAACTCGACGCCGTCGGCTACGACCGACTCGAACCCGTGCAATGGCCGTTACGCGCAGGGCAGACACAAGGCCTGCAGCGGCTGTTCGAAGACCATCGCTATGACACTGCAGACGGACGCGCCCAACTGGTTCCGCTGATCCCACGGCTACCGCAGCATCGCGCTGACAGCGAATATCCGTTCGTGCTCAATACCGGACGCGTGCGCGACCAGTGGCACACCATGTCGCGCACCGGCAAAGCGCCGCGGCTGGCCACGCACATGCTCGAGCCCTACGTCGAAATCCACCCCGACGATGCGGCGGCGCTCGGCCTGAACGAGGGCGAGCTGGCACGCGTCTCCACCCGCTGGGGTCGTTGTACCGCGCGCACCCGCGTCACCGATTCGATCCCGCCACAACAGCTGTTCATTCCGATCCACTGGAACGGCCAGACCGCCGCCGAGGCACGCGTCGGCGCGGTGGTCAATCCCGTGGTCGATCCGCTGTCGGGCGAGCCCGAGTTCAAACATACCCCGGCGCGCATCGAAGCACGGCCGGCGCACTGGCATGCCTTTCTGCTGATTCGCGCCACCGCGACAGCGGATGCGCTGCGCGCCCGATTCGATCGCGAATCACTGTGGTGGACCCGCATTCAGGGAACCAATTTCGTTCGTTTCGAACTCGCAGGCACTGCCGAACCGGACGACTGGGCACGCTGGGCGCAAAGCCTGTTCGCATTGAACGCGCAAGCCGACTGGATCGAAACCAGCGACCCGGCACGCGGCCTGTACCGCGGCGCCTGGATCGAGGACGACCAGCTCGCCTCCTGCCTATTCGCCTCACGCCGACGTGACACGCTGCCATCACGAGACTGGCTGAGCAGCCTGTTCGGACAAGTTCAGCTACATCCGTCACAGCGCCTGTCGCTGCTGGCCGGACGAGCGCCGGGTCCACAGGTCGATCATGGGCCGACCGTCTGCGCCTGCTACAACGTCGGCCGCAATATTATTGTGGACGCGATTCGCAAGGACGGTCTGAAAACCCCCGAAGCGCTCGGCGCCAGGCTCAAATGTGGCACCAATTGCGGATCGTGCATCCCGGAACTGCGAACGCTGATCGCATCGAACTGAAGGGCCTGCGTCGTCGCTGCGGGCAATGGTTCGGCGAAAAGCCCTGGTCTCGCGCAAAGACGCAAAGCCGCGAAGAAGAAGCTCAAAAATCAGAAGCGCCTTTCTTTCATTCTTTCTCGGCGTCTTTGCGCCTCTGCGCGAAACCCAAAGCTCTATCCGGCCTCAGGCGGCGGCCTCGCGCAGATAGGGCGGCGCCTCGCTGCCGAGCAGCTGGCGCACGCCGCGGGAGATCTCGTCGACCAGCACTTCCTCGCGACCGGCTTCCAGCGCATCGAGCAACTGCCGCGTCACCTCTTCCGGCGCCGTCTTGGGCGCCTGCACGCCGCTGGCCATGTCGGTGTCGATGAAGGCCGCGTGCACAGCCAGTACCTGAGTGCCCTGCTTGCGCAGCTCGTTGCGCACCGCATTGGTCAGCGACCATTCGGCCGACTTCGACGCGCAATAGCCGCCGATCTGCGACATGTTGAGCCAGCTCAGCACCGACAGCAGGTTGACGATCGCGCCGCCGCCACCCGCCGCCAGCAGCGGCGCGAAGGCCGTGCACATGCTGGCGGTGCCGAAGAAGTGCGTGTCGAACTGCTGGCGCGCGGCTTCGATCCCGGCCGCAGTCAACAGCCGCCCCGGCCGCAGGATGCCGGCGTTGTTGATCAACAGGTTCACGTCCGGGCAGGCCCGCGCGGCCTCGCTGACCTGCGCGGGGTCGGTGATGTCGAGTCGCACCGGCACCACGCCGTCCAGCGTGATGTGCGCCGGATCGCGCGCGGCCGCATACAGCTTGCCGACGCCGCGCGCCTGCAGCGCCTTGGCGATCGCCAGGCCGAGTCCACGGTTGGCGCCGGTCACGAGCGCAACGCTGTTTTCGATTTTCATCGGGGTTTCTCCGTCAATCATTGGCTTGGGGGCTGCCGGCGGCGGACGAGCGCACCGCCGCGATCAGGACGAACGCGGCGATGAAGCTCAGCGACAGCAGCAGGAAAACGTCGCCGAAGCTCAGCGCCAGTGCCTCGTGGGCACCGAGCCGGGCCAGCAGCGCCCGCGCCGCCAGGGCGGCGCGCGCTTCGTCGACGAAATGGGAATCGAGCGCGGCCTGCGCCGCCTGCAGGCGCGCGTCCACGACCTCGCGCGCCGGCCGCATCTGCGCGGCGAAGGCGGCGACGTGGCGCTCGAAGCGCTCGTAGAACAGCTGCGTGTTGATCAGCGCCAGACCGATGGCGCCGCCGAGATTGCGCATCACGTTGACCAGGCCGCTGCCGGCCTTGAGGTCCGCCGGGCCGAGCTGCGCCAGCGCCAGATTGGTGATCGGCACGATGCAGAACATCGAGGCGAAGCCGCGCAGCGCCTGCGGCAGCAGCAGCTCCCAGAAGCCCCACTGGTCGCCGATGCCGTGCAGTAGCCAGGTGCTGATCGCGAACAGGCCGAAACCGATCGACAGCTGCGTGCGCACGCCGATGCGGCGCGACAGGATGACGATGCTGGGCGTCGAGAACAGCTGGAAGATGCCGACCACGAACACCGTGGTGCCGACGTCCAGCGCGTCCCAGCCGCGCACCGTGCCGAGGTACAGCGGCGTCAGGTAGATCGCGCCGTACATGCCGACGCCGAACACGAAGCTCAGCGTGCAGGCCAGCACGAAGTTGCGCTGCGCGAGCAGGCGCAGCTCGACGATCGGCGAGGCGTAGCTGAGGCTGCGCCCGATGAACACCGCGCCCGACAGCATCGCCGCGATGAACAGCTTGCGGATGCCGGCATCGCCGAACCAGCCATGGCGCGGCCCTTCCTCCAGCGTGTACTGCAGGCCGCCGAGGAACAGCGCGAGGCTGGCCAGGCCAAGATAGTCGAGGCGCCGCAGCAGACTCCTGTCGGGTTCATCGATGTGCAGGCGGCGCGGGATCAGCAGCGTGATCGCCAGCCCCGGAACCAGGTTGATGAAGAACAGCCAGCGCCAGTCCAGGTGGGCGGTGATCCAGCCGCCCAGCGTCGGCCCCAGCGCCGGCGCCAGCGTGCCGGCCAGGCCCAGGATCGCCGGAATGCGCGCCTGCTTTTCGCCGGTGAACAGGGTGAAGCCGGCGGCGAAGGTGGTCGGCACCATGGCGCCGCCGACAAAGCCCTGGATCGTGCGGAAAAACACCATGGACTCGATGTTCCAGGACAGGCCGCAGCCGATGCTGGCCAGCGTGAAGCCGGCCGCCGACAGCGTAAACAGCCAGCGCGTCGACAGCAGCCGACTGAGCCAGCCCGACAGCGGGATCATGATCACCTCGGTGATCAGGTAGGCGGTCTGGATCAACGCGACCTGGTCCGAGGTCGCGGCGAGGCCGGCCTGGATCTCGGACAGCGAGGCGGCGACGATCTGGATGTCGAGCAGCGCCATGAACATGCCCAAGGCCATGAGCATGAAGGTCAGCATGCGCTGGCGGTCCTCGCGCTGCACGGCCTCGTCGGGCTCGGCGCTTTGCGGCGCTGGCGTGGGCTCGTCCATTCCCGGCTTCTAGCGCGCCGCGACCTGCGCCGCCGCGCGGTCCCGCGTATCGACACTGACCACCACCGACAGGCCGGCACGCAGGCGCTGGGCGGCGGCCGGCTCGGCCTCGAACTCGATACGCACCGGCACCCATTGCACGATCTTGGTGAAGTTGCCGGTGGCGGTCTCGCGGCGTCAACACGGATGTGTATGCGCCTGCGAAGCAGGAACAGCTCGACGCCTTCGAACTCGGCAGCAAGTACACCGCCTTCGGCGGCTACGCCCAGATCAACGGCGCGGTCTATTACTACCTCTACAAGGACAAGCAACTGCTCGGCAGCTTCCCGGACCCCTTGTTCGGACAGCTGCCGGTGCTGCAGAACGCTCCCGAGGCGCGTGTCTACGGCGCGGAATTCGACATCACCGCCGAGCCGCTGGAAGGCCTCTCTATCGTGGCCTCGGGCGCCTACGTCGACACGGAAATCCGCGAATACGAAGGCACGGACGAACTGGGCAACGAGGTGGATTTCGCCGGGCGGCCGTTCAACTACGCTCCCAAGTTCGAGACCAGCTTGCTGCTGCACTACGTACACGGCCTGACCCACACGCTCAACTTCGTCCTCGGGGCAGACTACAACTGGACCGACGACACCAATGCCACGCTGGCTGGTCTGCCGGACTTCCGCATCCCGGAGTATTCGCTGGTCAACGCCCGCATCGGCCTCGAATCCGCCGATGGCCGCTGGAAGGCCGGGCTGTGGGGGCGAAACCTCACCGACACGTTCATCGTCAATAACGTGATCAATCCGGGCGACGACATTTCCCGCCGAACCGGCATGCCGCGCACTTACGGCCTGAGCCTCGCCTATTTCTGGAACCGGTAGCCAGCGCAATCGTCGCGTTCGTTGCATTGCAAGCGAAACAAGCGAAGGCCGCAGTCACCTGTACGCCCGTTTTCAGTGATCTGTCGAGATGTTTGAAACGACGGGCGGTCCGCGCGTAAGACCAAGCAACAGGCGGCACTGGCGTTGCGACGGCGCACCCGCAGTCGTGAAAGACCGAGTTGCTCAACATAACGAGAATGGAGGAGAGAGAACATGCATATCAAGAAGTGGGCGCCGCTGGCCGGCATTCTGTGTCTGGTTGCCGGGCCGGCCATTGCGCAGGAGGCGGAGATCGCACCTGCGGTTGTTGCGGAGCCGATCCGGCTCCGGCTCCGGCTCGATTCGATCAAGCTCGTGACAGCTGCGAGGTTCACTGGATTATATATGACGGCCATCATTTTTCAATCCGGCGACCATGCTCAGCCAAGCCGGTACCGGGCGAGAACCGGTCGCACGACCGGGCCTCAAAGGAGAATCATCTCTATGATGGTATGGACATGACTCAGCCTCTCAAAATCGATTTTGTTTCCGACGTTTCCTGCCCCTGGTACGCCATCGGTTTGGCCTCGCTGGAACGAGCCTTGGATTCGCTGGCACCGGAGCTGACGGCGGACTTGCGCTTTCAGCCGTTCGAGTTGAATCCGCAGATGGGCGCCGAGGGCGAAGACATTGCCGAGCACCTCACGCGCAAGTACGGCTCCACACCGCAGCAACAGGCGCAGATCCGTGAAACGATCCGCCAACGCGGCGCCGAAGTGGGGTTCACGTTCACGCCCGGCGGGCGTGGCCGGATCTGGAACACGTTCGATGCGCACCGCCTGCTGTACTGGGCCGAGCAGGAAGGCGCGCCCCAGCAGCATGCCCTGAAGAATGCGCTGCTGGAGGCCTACCACGGCCGTGCCGAAAGCCCGGCGGACCATGAGGTGCTGCTGCGCGCTGCGGCTCAAGCAGGGCTGGATGAACCCAGAGCCCGGGTGGTGCTGGCCGGAGGCGAATTCGCCAGCGAAGTGCGAGAGCGCGAGGCGTACTTCACCTCAAACGGCATCCATTCGGTTCCGGCCGTCATCATCAACGGCAAGCACCTGATTTCCGGCGGCCAGCCCGCCGAAGTGTTCGAGCGGGCCTTGCGACAAATTGCCGACGCGGGCTGACGAGGCCTGCTTTTCACCCCGCGGCTCAAGCGCTAGCAAGGCCTCGAGCGCAGTAGCTTTGCAGCAGGGTCCTAACGGCCATGCCACAAGCGGCACCCCGCAGAATGAATCTGCTGCGGCATGGCCGTTCCCCTCATCCACCGCTCTCCCGCAAGCGGGCGAGGGTCCTGCATCACGCCGCGCGTGATTCACATTAAGCACTATTCGGTGTGTCCCACGACTCCACGCTCAGTCCAGGCACACGTGAAAACTCACGGATATTGTCAGTCACAACGGTCAAGCCGAGCGAACGGGCCTGAGCGGCAATGAGCAGATCATTGGGGCCAACGGGAGTGCCGGCCGTTTCGAGCGCATGCCGGATCGCGGCATAGTCCACATCGCCCGGCGGTTCTAACGGCAAAACCGACAACACGTCGAGAATGGCTTCAACGCGCTCGGACAAACGCGGGGAGCCGCGCTTCAGCAAACCGAAACGCAGTTCGCAGGCGACGATAATGCTGGTGCAGATCGTGTCCTCGCCCAGTTCGCGAATTCGCATGGCAACGGACCCCTGCGGTTGTCGGGCCAATGCCGAAATGGCGTTGGTGTCCAGCAAGTAGCAGTACGCGACGGCCGTCACAGCGCGGGGTCGTCGAGCGCTCGAAGGTCCGTATCGATGTCCGGAAACTCATCGTCCAGGGGGGGCATCGCGGCCAGTACCGCCAGCAGCCCTTGTGCGGGGCGTAGCGGCTCCAGAATCAGATGATCACCCTCGCGACGGAGGATCGCTTCATCGCCGGGTAGCTCATACTCCCGCGGAATTCGGACTGCCTGATTGCGACCATTGCGAAACAGCCTTACATGACGTTCGGTTTCCATGGGGCGCTTCCGACAAATACATAGGCCTTAGCATATGCCTGAACAAATATCCTCGCAATCGGCGCCCGGTGCGGAGTTTGATTACATCGAGCTAACGGACTTGCGTCGTCGTTGCGGGCGACGGTTCGAAAAAACTTGGTCTCGCGCAAAGACGCAAAGCCTCGACGTTAATGACCTGAAAACAGAAGATTTTATTTTTATTCCTTCTTTGCGTCTTTGCGCGAAACCCAATCCTTTTGCCGAAGCAGCCGCACTCACCCCTCCGACAATAGCTGGCGCGAAGCCAGCCGGTGCTGGCGAACCAGCTCGGGCGCATCCAGCCCCGGTATATGCCCGTCCTCGACCACGACGCGGCCGTGGATTAGCGACAGCCAGGCGTCGGCCGGGGCGCAAGTCATCAACGCGGCAACGGGATCGGACTGCGCGCCGGCATGCTTGAAACCATCCACGCGGAATGCCACCAGATCCGCGGCCTTGCCGACTTCGATACGGCCGATGTCGTCGCGTCCCAAAATCGAAGCGCCGCCGCGCGTCGCCAGCCGCAGCGCCTCCCGCGCCGACATACGATCGGCGCTTGACTCGAATCCGGGCCAGCCGACGCGTTGCAGCAACATCGCCTGTCGCGCCTCGCCGAGCATGTGATTGCCGTCGTTGCTGGCGGAGCCGTCCACGCCCAGTCCGACGCGCACGCCGCGGTCGATCATCTCGCGCACCGGCGCGATGCCGGAGGCCAGGATCATGTTGCTGCTGGGGCAGTGACAGACGCCGCTGCAGCTGTGTGCGAGCTTGGCGATCCCGGCTTCGTCGGGATGCACGACATGCGCGAACCAGACATCGTCGCCGAGCCAGCCCAGGGATTCGGCATAGTCGATCGGGCGCAGACCGAAGCGATCGAGGCAATAGCGGGTTTCGTCGGCGGTTTCGGCCAGATGGGTGTGCAGGCGCACCTGCGCATGGCTGCGCGCCATCGCGGCGGACTCGCGCATCAGCGCGGCGCTGACCGAGAACGGTGAGCACGGCGCCAGCCCGATGCGCAGCATCGACCCCGGCGCCGGATCGTGGAACTGCTCGATCACGCGCAGGCTGTCGGCCAGGATGTGATCCTCGGCTTCCACCAGTGCGTCCGGCGGCAGACCGCCCTGGCTTTCGCCGACGCTCATCGAGCCGCGCGTGGGATGAAAGCGCACACCGAGTTCGCGCGCTGCCGCGATTTCGTCATCGAGCCGCGCGCCATTGGGAAACATGTAGAGATGGTCGGCGACGGTGGTGGCGCCGGACAGCAGCAGTTCGGCGAGCCCGAGCTTGGCGCTGAGGTAGACCGCCTCCGGGTCCATGCGACCCCAGATCGGATACAGGGTCTTGAGCCAGTCGAACAAGGCCAGCCCGCCGCCGGTGCCGATGGTGCGCGTCAAGGTCTGGTAGAGGTGATGATGGCCATTGATCAATCCCGGCGTGAGCACGCAGCCACGCAGATCGTGGCGGCGGCCCGGCATGCGCGCGGCAGGGTCCTGCGCCATCCAGGCCTCGACCTCGGCGCAGTTGCCGACCGCGGCGATCCGGCCGCCGTCCACGAATACGGCGCCGTCACGAATCTCGCGGCCGGCGTCGTCCTGGGTGGCGAGCACCTCGGCGCCCGTCAGTAGCTGCTTCATGGCTTGGCGTTCCCGGTTATCGTTTCAATCTTCACGCGCGGCGCGCAGGCGCTCGGCCTCGCTGCCGGCCTGACGATTCGGCTGACCGGCGCGCGATCCGGCGAGCTTCGCCGCCAAGTGCTCGCCCACGGTGATCGGCGGATAAGCGACTTCGTCTGCGGCCAGACAGCTCGGGATCGTTTCGATCAGCGCGTCAACGTTCCCGTCATGAAAATAGGCCGCCGAGCGGCGACGCACGATGCGGCCGTCGACCACCGGCGGAATCACGCGGTGCAAGGTGGAGCGCCAGCGATCATGAGTCCAGCGGGCGGTGAGGTCACCGAGGTTGACCAGCAGCGCGCCCTCGGCCGGTTGCACGTCGTGCCAGACGCCGTCGCCGCCGAGCACCTGCAGGCCCGGCACCGGGTCGGCCCACAATACGGTGACGATGCCGTAGTCGGTATGCGCGCCCATGCCCACCGGGTCCGGCCCGCCGACCGCAGTGCCGGGCGGCAACGCGTAGTGATTCATGCGCAGCACATCGATGGAGTGATCAGTCACGGACCCGAAGATGTCGGGCGGCACGCTCAGCGCATCGGCGAAAATCCGCGTCAAGGTGCGCGCGACTCGACCGGCCTCTGCGAAATAGTCCTCGACGGCCGCGCGAAACTGTCCGGCGTCGAATCCCGGCGCCGTCCCGGGCCACAGATTTTCCGCGTATACGTCATCCGGCAATTCGAGCCCCGGATAGTCAGAGGTCGACGTGCCGACATTGAACGCTTCGAAATAATCCGCTGCCGAGGCCTCTATCCCCAGCGACAACGACAGCGATTCGCTGTGCGGCGGCGCGTAGCCGCGGTTGATCCCAGGCGCGGTGCGATAGTGCTGCTTGAGGGCGGGTGGCAAGGCGAAGAAGCCATCCATCGCCGAAGCCAGCGCCACCAGCACCGAATCGGGCACGCCGTGCCCCAGAACCTGCACGAAACCGACCTCGCGACAGGCCTGCGCCATCGCTTCGGCGACGGCGGCGCGCGCCTGGAGCTCCTCATCGCCGAGGTAGGCCGCAATATCGATAGTGGGGACCTGAAATTTCATGTGTCGGAATGCGATTGTGCACAATCGTTGCATGCGGTTGCATGCACTTTTCCCGCCAAGCCACTTCCGCTGTTTCGGAAGACGCCCAGCCACAAGCGATCACATGCCATGCCAACACCCGTACACGAATGGATCGAGCAACTGCCCAAAGCCGAGCTGCATGTCCACCTCGAAGGCACCCTTGAACCGGAACTGAGTTTCGCGCTGTCGCAGCGCAATGGCGTGGCACTGGACTACGACACGCCCGAGGCGCTGATCGCGGCCTACGACTTCCACGACCTGCCGTCGTTTCTGGCGATCTACTACAGCGCGATGCGCGTACTGGTCACGGAGCAGGATTTCTACGACCTCACCTACGCCTATCTGAAGAAGGCGCGCGAGCAGAACGTGCTCTATTGCGAGCCCTTCTTCGATCCGCAGGCGCATACCAGCCGCGGCGTGAGTTTCGAAACCGTGATCACCGGCATTCGTCTGGCACAGAAGCAGGCGGCCGCCGAACTCGGTATCGAATCCCAGCTGATCCTGTGCTTCCTGCGCGACATGAGCGCCGAATCGGCGATGGAAGCGCTGGAACAATCCCTGCCCTACAAGGACTGGATCGTCGGCGTGGGTCTGGATTCGGACGAAAAGGGCAATCCGCCCAGCAAGTTCGCCGAAGTGTTCAAACGCGCCCGCGCCGAGGGCTACCGCCTGACGATGCATTGCGACGTGAATCAGGACAACACTCTGGGCCACATCCGCCAATGTCTGGACGAGATTGGCGTGGACCGCATCGACCACGGCATCAACTCGCTCGAAGACCCCGCAATCTGCGCCGACATCGTGCAACGCGGCCTGGGCCTCACGGTGTGCCCGGTGTCCAACCGCTTCGTGGTGCAGGACCTCACAGCCACGCACATCCGTCGCATGCTGGAACTGGGCATGCGCGCCACGATCAACTCCGACGACCCCGCGTACTTCCGCGCCTACGTCAACGAAAACCTGCTGGCATTGCACGAGGAGGGCTGCCTGAGCCTGGACGAGATCACACAGCTGGTACGCAATGCCTTCGTCGTGGCCTGGATCGACGATGCGCAACGCGCGCGCTATCTGGCAATGCTCGACCACCAGCTTGCCGCCGCCTGAGACCCGCTTCGGACAGACAGCGACCCCGACAACAGGAAACCCGATGTCCCGATTCAATCTCCTGAATGCGGCGCTCGCCGCTGGCGCGCTGGTGCTGACTTGTGCTGCCGCCGCCGAACCCATACCGGTCAAGATGGTGGTCGTCTCGATGTTCGAAAACGGCGAGCCCAGCGGCGATGATCCCGGCGAGTTCCAGCTCTGGGTCGAACGCCGCAAGCTCGATCGTGAATTCCCGTTTCCGCTCGGCGAATACGCGCTGCGCATGAATGACGACGGCCTGCTGGCGATCTGCACCGGCGGCGGCATCACCAATGCCACGGCCTCGATCATGGCGCTGGGCCTGGACCCTCGCTTCGATCTGAGCCGCGCGTACTGGCTGGTTGCCGGCATCGCCGGCGGCGACCCTGAGGATGTCTCGCTGGGCACGGCCGCCTGGGCGCGCGCCGTGGTCGATGGCGATCTGCTCTACGAAATCGACGGCCGCGAAATTCCCGGGGACTGGCCCTATGGTCTGCTGCCGCTGGGCGCCAAGAAACCCAACGACAAAGCCGATGGCTGGACCGTGGACACGATCCACTTCCCGCTCAATGTCGAACTCGCCGAATGGGCCTACGCGCTGAGCAAGGATCATCCGGTGGCGGACAGCCCCGGCATCGCCGAATTCCGCAAGCAGTTCGCCGGCTACCCGAACGCCGTCAAACCGCCGTTCGTGACGATGGGTGAAAGCCTGTCCGCCAGCACTTACTGGCATGGCGAAAAGCTCAATCAATGGGCCAACGACTGGGTGAAACTGCAGGCTGGCGAGAACCGCAACTTCATGATGGGCGAGATGGAGGACAGCGGCACCCTGACCGCGCTGCGCCGCCTGTCGCGCACGCAGCGGGTCGATCTGGACCGTGTGATGGTGCTGCGCACGGCCAGCAACTACTCGATGCCGCCCAAGGGCAGGACCGCCGCCTGGAGCACGACTGCGCCCTACCCGGAAAACGGCCGCCCGGCGCTCGAGGCGGCTTATCAGGTCGGTGGCGTGGTCGTCGACGAACTGCTCTCCGACTGGCCGCGATACCGCGACGCCACACCCTCCTCGAACTGAACGGAAGACCCAGGCATGAAAGCCATCATCAGGACACTGCTCGGCGGGCTGCTGCTCGTCACCGGACTGGCCCAGGCCGCCGAGGCGCCGGCCACGCCGACGCACTACAAGCCCAGCGACACCATCCTGATTCTCGGCGCCGTGCCGCAGGAGATTCCGCCGTTCGTCGAGGCGATGAAGGATGCCGAGAAGAAATCGTTGTGGGGCATTCCCTACTGGCAGGGACATATCGACGACAAGCCTGTGGTGGTCGCCATCACCGGCATCGGCAAGACCTTCACTGGCATGACCAGCACCCTGTTCATCAGCGAGTTCAAGCCTCGGCTGGTACTGATGAGTGGCACTGGCGCACGCATCAACCAACAGTTGCGCACCGGCGACGTGATCGTGGCCACCGCGCTCTACGAGCACGACTATGGCTCGCTGACGCGCAAGGACATGGTCTACCGCCCGATGAACGGCCCCGACGACGGTGCCGAGATGGAGAACGCATTCTCGCCACCCGATGCGCTGCTGAAGATCGCCGACCAGGCCATCGCCAGCTATGAAGGCCCGGAGGTCACGGCGAATGGCTCGACCTATACGGTCAAGGCGCGGCGCGGCGTGGTCGCTTCATCCGATCTGTTCGGTGTGACGGAACAGCGCATCGACACGCTGCGCGACCAGTTCAAGGTGGACATCATGGAGATGGAATCCGCGCCGCTCGGGCACGTTTGCGCGTATCTGGGTGTGCCGTTCCTGGTGGTGCGCGGCGGCAGCAATGTGGCACAGGAAGCGCCGAACGACGACTATCTGCGTCTGGGGCCGATCGCGGCGAAGCAGGCGGCCCTGTTCTCCTTGCACTTGCTCAAGTCGCTGTAATTCAACAGACGAAAATTCGGGGATGTCGATGCGTAGATTGGTCTTGCTTGCGAACGCGATGGTGTTGGCAATCACTGCGCTGGGCGCACCGGCGCAAGCGGCGCAAGCCTGGTTCGAAAAACTCAAGGCCGAAGCCACGCCGGAACAGCTCTACACCTTCCTGTATGCACTGCCCAAGGGCGGCGACCTGCACAACCATCTCTCCGGCGGAGTGCTGTCGGAATGGCTATGGGACGCCACGCTGGCGCAGGCCGACAAGGGCTACACCTACTACACCAAGGTGCGCATCGAGAACTGCGAGAACTACGGCACCAACGAGTTCGGCATGGCGCCCTACCTGCTGCTGTTCCGCAATCTGCAGGCCTCCAACTACGACAAGCTCGATGCCTGCGAGAAGCGCGAGTACAAGCGCCTGCAGGATCTCAGCCCGCGCGAGAAGGCTGGCTGGCTCGACAGCATCCGTCTGGACCAGCCCTACGAGGGCCGCAACGAATTCTTCGGTGCGCACTGGCAACGCCTCAACGACGTATCCAACAATCCGTACATCTGGGCCGACATGATGGTGCGTGACATGCAGGCCTTCGGCGCCGAAGGCCTGAAGTATCTTGAGCTGCAGCACGGCGCCTTTGGCGCGCTGCGGCCGGACGGCAGCGTGTTTCCGCCCGATGAGGTCGCCGACATCTACCGCGAGCGGCTCGCGCAGAACGACGCCAAGGCCACCGGTGTGACGCTGCGCCTGCAGATCACGCTGCTGCGCTTCCTGCCGAACGCCGAGGAGATTCTCAAGACCCTGTACGCCTTCGTCGACCGCAACCGCGATCTGTTCGTGGGCATCAACATGGTCGGACGCGAGGACAACGACAAGGGCTATCCACTGCGCTTCCTGCCGACCTTGCGTGAACTGCGCCGCCACTACCCGGACATCAAGCTGTCGATTCATGGCGGTGAGGTGGACGAACCCAACGAGCACGTCCGCGACACGCTGCTGCTGGGCGCCGAGCGCATCGGCCACGGTGTGAACCTGATCAGCGATCCGGACACGATGCTGCTGATGCGCCACGGTCCCTATCTGGTCGAGATCAACCTGATCAGCAACCTGTTGCTCGAATACGTCAGCGACTATTCCCAGCACCCGTTCCCGGAATACCTGCGCATCGGCATTCCGGTGGCGCTGTCCACCGACGATCGCGGCATGTGGGATTCCAACATGAGCGACGAATACTACGTGGCTGTGAAGGAATTCAACCTGTCCTGGGAGGAGATCGTGCAAATGGGCCGCAACTCGCTGCAGTTCGCGTTCGTCGAGGAGCCGGTCAAGCAGAAACTGCTCAAGGACTATGACAAGCGCGTCGAGAGCTTCGCCGCCGCATTCAAACGCCGTGGCTGGAACTCGCTGAACGATGTCGAGCCGGTCAGCTACTCGTTTCTGTGCAAGCACTATTCGGTCTGCCTGGAATAGCGCCGTCCGAAACACATCATTCCAGACAAGCCTCAGGCTTGATCCGGAATCCGCGAGCAAGCTGACTCGCGAAACATCGGCAAGACAGCACGCCGCTGACGCCTAATGTCATCAGCCAAAGCCCGGCTGCGACCTACCATCGCCTCATCATTCAGCGATCGTGCGCCCGGCCATCGACACGCCGGCACCCGATTTTCCGATTTCATGGAGACAGCATGCGCGTTCGTCCCCGCTGCAAACGCCCGGACGGGCGCCACGCACCTGTTTGCAAGGCCCGTACTGCAATCCTCGCATCCGGACTGGGCGCGGCTGTGCTGCTGCCAACCCTAAGCGTGGCGCAATCGCCCGACACACCCATCGAGACGATTCCGGTCACACCGATCGACGCGGACAACTCAAGGCCCGGCGAAAAGCCCGAAACCGCGCCACGCATGCTCGAGGAGATCGTGGTCACGGCAACCAAGCAATCCACCTCGGTACGCGACATTCCGGTCAGCATCGACGTAATGATGGGCGACGATCTGGCGGAGTCCGGCAAGACCAGCCTGGAACAGATCCTGGAACAGTCACCGGGCGTCAGCTTCAGCAGTTCCGGCGGCTCCGAAATCCGTCAGCAGGTGGTGATCCGCGGTGTGACCGCCAGCAGCACCGCCGGCTACGGCGGTGCCACCACAGGCTATCTGTTCAACGACGTCTCGCTGGTCAATCCCTCGCTGGCCGGTTCGATTCCCGGCATCGACCCCTACGACCTGTCCACGGTCGAAGTGCTCAAGGGGCCGCAAGGCACGCTGTTCGGTGGCGCCGCGCTGGCCGGCGCGATCCGCTACGTGCCCAATGCACCGGTCTACGGCGAGTTCTCGGGCAGTCTCTCAGCCGGTCTGGTCGATCTCGCGGACAGCGATGGGCTCGGCCAGGAGGTCATGGGCCGGCTCAACCTGCCGGTCGGCGATGCGGCGGCGCTGCGCATCGCCGTGGTCAAACGCGAGCGTCCCGGCGTGCTCGATGACCTCACTTCGGGCGAAGACGACATCGACGAACGCCGCAACCTGCAGGGCCGCATCATCGGCGCCTGGCAGATCACGGACCATTTGTCGGGCGAACTGACGGCGCACTTCTTCGAGGCCGAGGCAGACGCCAGTGGTGTCACCGACAACACCCAGACACGGACCACGGCGACGCGACGCTACGAGACGCCGGGCGATGTGTCCGCGCAGATCTATCGCGGCCAGCTGGTCTACGATTTCGGCGCATTCTCGCTGACCGGCGTCGGCAGCTACGTCGACAAGGACAGCGACAGCCTCTACGACCTCACGGCCTTCCAGGGCTTCGAGTGGGTGCCGGGCCTGGCCGTTTACCAGAACTTTCTGGCGACTACCGAGCAGACCACCGGCGAACTGCGCATCACTTCGAACGAACGCAGCCAAAGCGATTTCTGGCTGCTCGACCGCTGGTCCTACCTCGGCGGCGTGTACCGGCTGGACGCCGATCAGGTGTTCAACCTGCCGACCTATATCAATCTTTCCGGTGCCAGCGCGCTGGACGCATTGGGTCTGGGCGGACTGGGGCTGGGCGAGCTGGTCGACCCGACCGTGGAGCTGTTCGTGGGCTCGGACGTCTCGGCCACCGCCGAGGAAACCGCCGTGTTCTTCGACGTCACCAAATACCTGGGCTATTCCTGGGAGCTCAATCTGGGCGGGCGCTATTTCAAGCAGAGCGGGCATGGACAGTTCGCCGGATCGATCAACGGACTGACCACCAACAGCGGGGAATCCGATCTGACGGAGGACGGGTTCAACCCCAAGGCCGCGCTGACCTGGCGCCCCACCGACTCGATCTCCGTCATCGGCAGCTATGCGCGCGGCTTCCGCTTCGGCGGCTTCAACAACAATCCGCTGCGCGATCCCGACATTCCGTTCACGTTCTACTCCGATGAAATCGAGAACTACGAACTCGGTATCCGGACGCAATGGCTGGGCGGCGCCCTGCGCTTCGACACCACGGCGTTCTACATCGACTGGACCAATCCGCAGGTGCGTCAGTCCAGCCAGACCACGTCCACCTCGTACATCTCCAACGCGGGCGCGGCACGCATCCAGGGCGTGGAATCGGCGCTGACGGCGGCGCTGCCGTTCAATCTGACGATGCTGCTCAACGGCAGCTATCTCGATGCGCGCCTGACCGAATCCTTCGACGCCGCGCGCGGCGTCGCCGAGGAAGGTTCAAGGCTCCCGGCCACGCCGTTCCTCACTGGCTCGGCCGCCTTGTCGCATCAGGTGCTGCTCGGCGCCTGGTCGCTGGTCTCGAACCTCGGCTACAGCTACCAGAGCGAAACCAACAGCGGCGTCAGCGGCTTCGAGGTTCTGCCGGCCTACGGCCTGTGGAATCTGGCGCTCGGCGCGACCCACAGCGGCACACGTTTCGACACGACCTTCCGCATCAGCGCGACCAACCTGTTCGACAAGACAGTACCGGCCAACGCCTTCCAGGGCGTGAGTTCCACCGGCGGTGCCACCAACTACGGCTTCATCCAGCCGCGCACGGTGATCGCGTCCGTGGGCGTCGATTTCTGACCGTCTGATTGCGTCTCAGATCGCGCCGATCGAGCTGAGCACGAACATGCCGAGGTTGATCGTCACCGCGGCGGCAATCGTGGTGAGCACGATGATCGCCGCCGCCAGTTTGTCGTTGGCGCCGTAGGCGCGCGCCATCACGAAGCTGGCCGCCGCCGTGGGGCTGCCGAAGTACAGAAACATCACGCCCAATTCGGAACCGCGAAAGCCCAGCGCGTAGGCCAGCGCCGTGAACACCAGCGGCAGACCGAGCAGCTTCATCGCGCTGGCGCTGACGGCGATCCGGCTGGCCTGGGCGATCGCCGCAAGCGACAGCGTGCCGCCGATGCAGATCAGCGCCAACGGCAGGGTGAGGTCGGCGAACAGCTGCGCCGAGCGCATCAGCCAATCGGGCAGACCAATGTCGAAGAACGCGAACGGCAAGGCCAGCACCACGCCGAGTATCAGCGGATTGGTGGCGATGCCACGTGCGTTGTCGCGCCAGCTCGAACGGATGTCGGCGCTGTAGTGGGCCAGGATCACCGTCGACGTCACGTTGTAGATCACGATCACGATCGCGGCGAAGATGCCGCCGAGCGCCAGCCCGAAGTCTCCGTAGGAACTGACCGCCAGCGCCAGGCCGACGATGCCGCAATTGCCGCGAAATGCGCCCTGAACATAGACGCCACGATCTTCCCGTGGAATCCGCCAGATACCCCAGGCCAGCGCCAGACCGACGCTGGCCAGCATTGCCAGCGTGAAATAGCTCAGGAGGCCGAAACCGATGGCCGCATGCGTATCGGCCTTGAGCAGGCTGATGAAGATCAGCGTCGGCATGCAGCCCTTGAACACCAGCAGCGAAGCGGTGCCGATGAAAGCCGAATCGATCCAGTCGATGCGCTTGAGCACGATGCCCAGCAGCACCATCGCGAACACCGGAACAGTGACCGCGAGGGTCTGCGAGAACAGTTCAAGCATCAAATGGTTTACGGCCCGCTGCGTCCGGCATGTGCTGAGGGCCGACGGCTACTGCGCTTCGTACGGCAACTGATCCTTGTACCGGTCCCAGTGGGCGACGATGTCGTCCACCACCGTGCTGCCGACCACATAGGCCGCTTCGACCGACGCATCCAGTCCGGCGTAGCCATCGTGATCCATCAGCAGATTGTCCACGGCACTGACACCCGGCGGCTGCATCGCATAATTGCTGGCGGTGCGCAGCACCATGGTGCGCTGCTTGTCGACCTTGCCGGCCTTGTCGAGGTAGACCAGCGACTGGTAGGTGCCGGTGTCTTCCATTGCCGAGGACACGAAGTTGCCCTTGCCATCACTCCAATACTTGACCCAGCGATTGGCCCAGTCGTTGAGCAGCTTGCCGTGCCAATAGGTCATGCCAGCGAGGTTGTCGCCCTTGAGCACGAACGGCGGCTTCTGCCCGTTGGGAAAGCCCTGGTAAGTCTCACGTCGGCGGCGCAGCACGTCGCTGTCGGGCAGTTCGATGTCCTTGGTGAGCTGATAGGCCCATTCGGTCATCTGCGGATCGAGATGGAACACCTCGCCCGAGGATTCCGGATGCGGCTCCTCGTAGGGCTTCTTGGTGCCGCGCGCGAAATAACCGGTGGTCCAGCCTTCGGGAATCTCGCGGGGATCGATCTCGTGCGCCAGATCACCGTCGACCAGGTACTCGGCCCAGGCGGCGGAGCCGATCGACGCGTCTTCCGGATCGAAGCCGGCGATCCCGGCCACCAGCCAGTAGGCCTTGCTCAGATCGAAACGCGGGTCCAGGCCCAGCGCCATGATCGCGCTTGACGAATTCATGGTGCCGATGCCGGTCACCATGCCGAGCACGCCGGTGTCCGGATTGAAGAACAGATCGTGATGATGCGGAAACGCGAAGCGCTGGCTCAGCTTCTGGCGCTCGTACCAGAGCTGGAACTCCGCGGCCTGGTCGCCGGTGTCCTCGCCGATTTCGAACATGGTGACCACCACCACCTTGACCTCCAGCGGTTCGGCCTGCGTCGGCGATTCGATGGCGGCCTGGCTCACCTCGGCCGTGGCATCACCTGCGGCCGTATCGACCGGGGCCGGCTCCGCCGACTGCGGCGAGCATCCGGCAAGCGCCAGCGCGACCGCAGCCGCGCACAGGAAGCCGGACATCCGGCCCGAGAGTCTGTGGATATTGATCGTATTCACCTGCCCCTACTCCTTAGCTCGATCGAGCCATCGCATTCGTAAGGAACGCGGCGCGCGAGCCGCATCCAACACAGAATCGAGTGGCCAGCCTGCTTCCCGAATTGGATCGGGATGGTATCCCAAGCCGAGGTCAATGCGCCCGGGGAATCGCTCATGCTTTGGCACCCAGCCTTTTTCGACGTCCGCGTCGCGGGCTCCCGCCCACCATTCCGGATCAAGCCTGCGGCTTGTCCGGAATGACGACGGACGTATGCTTGCCGGCTCCCAAAAAGGGCGCGGACAGTTGCCCGTCCGCGCCCCCTTGCGAAACCACCCGCAGCGCAGCCCTAGAACTTGTAACCCAAGGTGACCAGCCAGTTGCGCGGGGTTTCCGGCAGCACCACGGAGGAGCCGAACAGATCCGGGAAGTTGGAGCGGTAGTACTCCTCGTTCGTCAGGTTCTTGCCGGACAGGCCGATCGTCCAATGCGTCATTTCGTAGTTGATGCCCGCGTTCACCAGCGTGTACTCCGGCAGCTTCACCGATTGTGAGAAGCCGGAGTAGACCGAATCCACATGCGTGGCGCCGACGGTCGCCGTCAGCCCGGACAGCCAGCCTGTGGTGCCGGTGTAGATCAGGTAGACGCTGTAGATGTTCTCGGGAACACCGGCCTTTTCGGCATCCTCGGTCAGCACCAGACCGTTGATCACGCCGCCGAACATCAATGCGGGGTCGACGCCCTCGGGCAGGTCTTCGGCACCGGCGAACGAGAACTGGTTGCCGTTCTGCGCTGCCGTCAGGTTGTGAACCTCGAGATTGGTCCAGGCGCCGGTTACGGCAAAGTTGTCGTTGATGACGCCGCGGAACTCGAACTCCCAGCCCTTGGCTTCGGTGGTGTTGTTGGTCACCGTGTCCTGTGCGTTGTAGTCGACGCGTTCCTGCTTGAAGTGCGCGACCGTGGTGTAGATGCGGCCACCCCACAGACTGGCCTTGACACCATATTCGGTGAGCTTGGAATCGGCTACGGCATGACCTTCCATGACGATATCGGCCGGCACCTGACCGCCTTGGCCGACGATCAAGGTGGTCTGCTTGGACTTGGTGAAGTACGGCGTCATCCCGGTCTTCGGAATGTCGTACGAAAGACTCCCGGACCAGGAGAAGGCGTCGTCGGACGAATCATATTTGATGCCCGTGATACCCAGGTCGTCGCAATCCGCGCCCTCCAAGCAGGTCGACTCCACGTCGATCTGGTCGTAGCGCGCGCCGGCCAGCAGGTGAATGTCGCTGAAGAACGTGTAGTCGGCCAGCACGGCCGCGGCGAGATCGGTGAAGTTGCCCTTGGTATGCGACGAATAGGGTTCGAGCCCGGGATCACGTGTCGCCAGTGAGCGCCGATCCACCGGCGAACCCGGCTGGGTGATGTCGCGGCGATCGAAATACTCGAAGGCGAAGTTGTCGCCGTGTTCGAAGTCCTGGTAGCGGATCGATGGGCTGAACTGGTAAGCCGCCTCCACCTTGTCGCCGTGCATGGTCTGGTAGGCGAAGATCAACTGATCTTCGAAGGCCCAGGTGTCCGCGAACTGCGAGAAGCCGTACTGGTTCTCGTTGTTGTTCTTGAGCGATTCGTAGAACGACTTGTTGGTCATCGTCAGGCCGCTGTCGAAATCGTGAATGAAGTCGAAGTACAACGTGATGACGTCGTCGGTCAGCTCATCGTCTTCCTGCACGAGAACCTGGCTGCCGTCGATATGCGTGGTGCCCGGATTGATCAGCGCCATGTTCGGATGCTCCGCCAGATCCGCGAGCACGGTCTCCGCCGATTGCTGGCTGACATCGCCGAAAGGAATACCGGGGAAGCCACTACTGTCAAACGGATAGAAAATCGCCAGATCACCGGCGGCCGATTCGTCGGCCGACAAAATCCCGTCACCATTGGTGTCCAATGAAGGTGGCAGACCGGTGATGTAGGTACCGTTGTCGATCAGGTCCTGCGTCAGGCGGTTCCAGCCTGCGACTTGATTGCCTTCGTATTCCTGATACATGCCGCCGAATTCGATGCGCGACTTCGGCGTCAGGTCCATGTTGAACGAGGCCTGGTAGATGCTCTGGTCGGTGGAGGAGTTCTCGTAGTAGGACCCGGAATCCTCGGTCTCGGCATAAACGTAGTAGCCGAAGGCCTTGTCGCCGATCTTGCCGGGACCGCCGACTTCGGCGGTGAGAATGTCCTTGTCCCAGCTGCCGCGCGTGATGTTGAGCTCACCCATGGCCTTGGGCATGTACTGCCCGGTGTCGGCTCGCGCCGATTTCGGGATGAAGTTCAGGTAGCCGCCGATCTTCGACGGGCCGTAGATCGGGGAGGCCGGACCGCGCACGATGTCGATGCGGTCGGTGGCGCCGATCGGCGTCGGATAGTTGCCGGGGTTGTCGATGCGACGAACGCCGCGAAAATAGACTTCGCCCGGCGTACCGCGCACATCCAGCGAACCGGCCACACCGAAGAACGACTGCGTGAACGAACCCGGGCTCAGGGCCACCAGATCATCCAGTTCGGTGAGGTTGAAACGATTCAGCATTTCGTTGCTGATCGAGGTCACCGAACGCGGCGTCTCGAGCAGCGTCTTGTTGAAACCGAACACCGAACCGTTCGGTTCAGTCGGCAGAATCTCAAGCTGGTCGTTGACCTCGCCTTCGACCACCGTGGTACCCAGTTCGGTGGCGCTTTCCTCTTCATCGGCGTCCTGCGCCAACAGGGTGCCCGGAGCCGCCAGACTGCCGCCCAACATCATCAATGCCAGAGCCTGTGTGTTCCAGGCCATCTTTGAACGCTTCATGTGACTCCCGTCCCCAAAAAAGTTGAAAAGACTTGTCAGCTTCATTCCCGTGACATCCGCACTGGCGCACCTCAAGGCAACGCCTCCTGCGTGCATCGGCTCCACTCCCTACCGCCGCTGACATCCCGTTCCGGGACGCCAGCGCTTACCGAATGCCTGCCTCCAAGTCACACCTGGCTACCGAATCAGCGAATGACGCGCCGCGCGGTGGCTCAACTTTTTTGGGTCCGGCGATGAATCGAGCGGCAGCCCGATCAACGCCTGCCTGCTATTTCTGAGATCTGACGCTATTTGGGGATCGCTCCCTCGACTCCGGCCACATACCAGTTCATCGACATCAGCGCTTCGCTTGAAAGCGCATCGTCTTCCGGCACCTTGAGCTTGCCGCCCTGGTCCAGCAGCGGCCCCTGGAACGGCGTGAAGGAGCCGTCCGCCAGCGCCGCCTTCTTGGCCTCGAACGCCGCCACGCCATCCTCCGGGATCGCCGGCAGCAAGGGCGCCATCTGGATCATGTCGTTGGCGATGCCGCCCTTGATGTCGGCGGCCTTCCAGCTGCCGTCCATCACGGATTGCGCGGTTTCGATATAGAACGGCCCCCAGTTGAGGATCGCCGCGGAAATCTGCGCGTCCGGCGCGAAGCGGGACATATCCGAATCCCAGCCGCAGGCGTACACGCCCTTTTCCTGTGCCACCTGCAGCGTGGCCGGCGAATCCGTGTTCTGGCACATCACGTCAGCGCCCTGCGCGATCAGGGTTTCCGCGGCCTGCCGTTCCTTGCCGGGGTCGTACCAGGTGTTGACCCAGATGACCTTGGTCTTGATGTCCGGATTCACGCTCTGCGCGCCGAGCGTGAACGCATTGATGTTGCGGATCACTTCAGGAATCGGGAAAGACCCGACATAGCCCAGTTTGTTGCTCTTGCTGAGGCTGCCGGCGAGCACGCCGAGCAAATAGGCGCCTTCATAGGTACGCGCTTCGTAGACGCCGACATTGCGCCCGATCTTGAAGCCGGTCGCATGTTCGAAAGCGACTTTCGGGAACATCCGCGCGACCTTGTGCGTGGCCGTCATGTAGCCGAACGAGGTGGTGAAGATCAGCTGGTTGCCGTCCGCCGCCAGCTGGCGGATCACGCGTTCCGCGTCCGCGCCTTCCGGCACGCTTTCGACATAGGTGGTGTCGACCTGATCGCCCAGCGCCTCGACCAGCGCCAACCGGCCCTGCTCATGCGCATAGGTCCAGCCGGCATCCCCCACCGGCCCGACGTAGACGAATGCCGTCTTGAGAGGTTCTGCCGATACCGCCGCCGTCGCCAGGCACAGGCCTGCCAAAAGGGCCAGCAGTCTCGAACCGATCCGCTGCATTGTGTTCATGCGCTCCACTGTCTGTGAGGGTGTGCATGGCATCTTCGCACCGTGCCGCCGACATCGCCGTGTGGCGCCGCCGCCGACCCACCCTCGTCCGGCAATCTGGTACGCAAAGGCACTTACCGTTTGCGTACACAAGGTTTCACGCCTGCAAGCAGGCCTGTTCCCATCAGGCCGGTCGCAATCGTCGTGCCACCGCAACCAAAACCTTGTGCGGTATGGGTCTGGACACATAGAACCCGTTCCAGGGCGGGGCCTCAACGCCGCCCTGAACGCACGCACGCGCACCAATGGCGCACACTTTGCCCAAATAATGTGCGACGATTTTTGTACTCGATTGCATACAATCCATAACTTGCTCTGCGTACATTGCGGCTAGGACAATGCTCGGGATGGCATAGCCCTTGCGGGCTCAGCTTCCGTCAACAAAGGCTCGACACGCGATGGGCAGGCTCACCACACACGTACTCGACACGCATTCCGGACGACCGGCCGGCGGCCTCGGCCTGGAACTGCTCCGGCTGGACCCGCAGCGAACCTCGTTGTTGCGCGCCGTAACCAATGCCGACGGTCGCATCGACGCGCCGCTGCTGGACGGCGATACCTTCGTCACCGGCCGTTATGAACTGATCTTCGACGTCGCCGGCTATTTCCACGCGCAGGGTGTCGTGCTTCCGGAGCCCCCGTTCCTCGACCAGGTGCCGCTGCGCTTCGGCATCGCCGAGCCCACGCAGCACTACCACGTGCCGCTGCTGGTCTCGCCGTGGAGCTACTCCACCTACCGCGGCAGCTGAGGCCGACACCCGCGCCATGAATCCGGTCGCCGATCACTCCGTCCGCTTCGTCCTCAATGGCGAGCCGCGCCGCGTGGACGGCCTGCCGGCGACGACCACGGTGCTGCAATACCTGCGCGAACACGCCGGGCTCAGCGGCACCAAGGAAGGCTGCGCCGAAGGCGACTGCGGCGCCTGCACCGTGGTGCTCGGTGAACTCGACGATTCCGAAGCGGCCGTGCGCTATCGCGCGATCAACGCCTGCATCCGCTTCCTGCCGACGATCGACGGCAAGGAACTGCTCACGGTCGAAGGCCTGCGCGCCGCCGACGGCAGGCTGCACCCGGTGCAACAGGCGATGGTCGACGCGCACGCCTCGCAATGCGGTTTCTGCACGCCGGGCTTCGTGATGTCGCTGTTCGCGCTGTATCTGCAAACGCCGGCGGCCGAGCGCGACGAGGTCGTGGAGTGCCTGTCCGGCAACCTGTGTCGCTGCACCGGCTACCGGCCGATCATCGACGCCGGCTGCCGCATGGGCCGCTATCCCGAGCCGGCACACTGGTCGCGCGCCGAAACCACGGCACCGTCGCGCGTGCAGGCGCTGCGCCAAATCCAGCGCGACGCGGCGTTCGAACAGGCGGGCTACGCCGCGCCGCGTACGCTGGACGAACTCGCGGCCGCGCTGACCGAGCAACCCGAGGCGACGATTCTTGCCGGCAGCACCGACGTCGGCCTGTGGGCGACCAAGCAACTGCGCGAGCTGCCGGCGCTGGTCTATGTCGGCGAGGTCGCCGAACTCCGAACGATTGCCGAGACCGAAACCGGGCTCGACATCGGCGCCGCGGTTTCCCTGACCGACGCCTGGGCCGCCATCGTCGCGCGCTACCCCACGCTGGCCGAAGTCGCGCAACGCTTCGCCTCGCCGCCGGTGCGCAACGCCGGCACGCTCGGCGGCAACGTCGCCAACGGTTCGCCGATCGGCGATGCCATGCCGGTGCTGATCGCGCTCGGCGCACAGATCACGCTGCGCCGCGGCGGCGCCATGCGGCGCCTGGCGCTGGAAGACTTCTACCTCGGCTACCAGAAGAAGGACTGGCAGCCCGGCGAGTTTCTCGTCGCGATCCATGTCCCGGCGCCACGTGCCGGCGTCTGGGTCGAAAGCTACAAGCTGTCGAAGCGGCTCGACCAGGACATCTCCGCCGTCTGTGGCGCCTATGCAATCCGTGTCGAAGCCGGCGTGGTGCGCGACGCGCGGATCGCCCACGGTGGCATGGCCGCGATTCCGGCGCGCGCACGCCAAGCCGAAACCGCCTTGATCGGCCAGCCCTGGGCCGAAGCAGCGATCGACGCCGCCATCGCGGCACTGAGCCGCGACTACGCGCCGATTGGCGACAAGCGCGCCTCCGCCGACTACCGCCTGCGCGGCGCCGGCAATCTGCTGCGTCGCTTCTATCTCGCACACCCGCTGAACGGAAATGCTCCACTGTTGCGCACGCTAGCGGTGACGCTCTGATGGGCAGCGCCGTGCCGCAAGCGGATTTGGTCGGCCGCGCCACGCCGCACGAAAGCGCGCAGCTGCACGTCAGCGGCGGCGCGCATTACGCGGACGACATCAATCTGCCGGCCAATACCCTGCACGCCGCCTTCGGCCTGAGCCCGGTGGCGCACGCGCGCATCCGCAACATGGACCTGAGCGCGGTGCGCGCCGCAGCGGGCGTGGTCGCGGTCTGCACCGCCGCTGACATTCCCGGCCGCAACAACTACGGCGGCATTCAGCCCGACGATCCGGTGTTCGCCGAGAACCTCGTCGAATACGCCGGGCAGTCGCTGTTCCTGGTCGCCGCCAACAGCTATACCGCCGCACGCAAGGCGGCGCGGTTGGCGCAGGCCGACTACGAAACCCTGCCGGCGATTCTCGACATTCGCTCGGCGCTGGCCGCGCAAAGCTACGTGATGCCGAGCAAGCGCATCCTGCGCGGCGAACCGACGCAGGCCCTGGCGCAGGCGCCGCAACGCCTGCAAGGCAGCATCGACATCGGCGGCCAGGACCACTTCTATCTGGAAGGCCAGATCGCGATCGCGATTCCGGCCGAAGACGACACGATCCTGATTCACAGCTCCACCCAGCACCCGAGCGAAGTGCAGCACATGGTCGGCGACGTGCTCGGCTGGCCTTCGCACCGCATCACCGTGCAATGCCGACGCATGGGCGGCGGCTTCGGCGGCAAGGAAAGCCAGCCCGCGCTGCTGGCCGCCGCCGCAGCGGTGATGGCGCGCAAGACCGGTCGCCCGGTGAAGCTGCGCCTGGACCGCGACGACGACATGCTGCTGACCGGCAAGCGCCACGACTTCATTGCCGACTACGAGGTCGGCTTCGACGACACCGGCCGCATCCACGCCCTCAAAGTGATGATGGCCTCGCGCTGCGGCTATTCGGCGGACCTGTCCAGCCCCGTCAACGACCGCGCCGTCTGCCACATCGACAACGCCTATTTCCTTGAACACCTGGATCTGGTCTGCCACCAGTGCAAGACCAACACCGTATCCAACACGGCATTCAGGGGCTTCGGCGGCCCGCAGGGCATGCTCATCATCGAGCAGATCGTCGACGAGATCGCGCGCACGCTGCGGCTCGATCCGCTGAGCGTGCGACGTCGCAACTACTACGGCATCACCGAGCGCAACGAAACCCACTACGGCCAGCTCGTCGAAGACAATGTGCTCGAAACCATCACCGATCAGCTCGTGACCAGCAGCGGCTACGAACGCCGTCGAGCCGAGATCGCCGAATTCAACGCCGCCAATCCCATGATCAAGCGCGGCATCGCGCTGACGCCGGTGAAGTTCGGCATCTCCTTCAATGCCGTGCGCTACAACCAGGCCGGCGCGCTGGTCCACATCTACACCGACGGCAGCGTGCTGCTCAATCACGGCGGTACCGAGATGGGCCAGGGCCTGTACACCAAGGTCGCGCAGGTGGTCGCACATGAACTGGGCCTGCCGCTGGGCGTGGTACGCCTCAGCAGTACCGACACCAGCAAGGTTCCCAACACCTCCGCCACCGCCGCCTCCAGCGGCTCCGACCTCAACGGCAAGGCCGCGCAGGCGGCAGCCATCACCCTGCGCGAACGGCTCACCGACTTTGCCTGCCGGATCACGCCGGGCCTGAAACCCGAACAGGTGCGCTTCGCCGACGGTCATGTCGAACTCGGCGAACATTCGATTGGCTTCAAGAACCTTGTCGCACTGGCCTACGACGCGCGCGTGCAGCTTTCGGCGACCGGCTACTACGCCACGCCCAAGATTCATTGGGACCGCGAGCGCCTGCACGGCCGGCCGTTCTTCTATTTCGCCTACGGCGCCGCCGTGTCCGAAGTCGCGATCGACACCCTGACCGGCGAAAACCAGTTGCTGCGCACCGACATCCTTCACGACGTCGGCAGCTCGCTCAATCCGGCGATCGACCTTGGCCAGATCGAAGGCGGCTTCGTTCAGGGCATGGGCTGGCTGACGACCGAGGAACTGGTCTGGAACAAGCACGGCGAACTGCGCACCCACGCCCCGTCGACCTACAAGATTCCGACCGCGCGCGAATGGCCGCAGCACTTCGACGTGCGCCTGCTCGAACACGAGCCCAATCGCGAGGACACGATTCATCGTTCCAAGGCCGTCGGCGAGCCGCCGCTGATGCTGGCGATTTCGGTGCTGCACGCGATTCGCGACGCGGTGGCGGCCTGCGGCGATGGCACCGCGATTCCGACGCTTCGGGCGCCGGCGACGGCGGAGGCGGTGTTGGGGGCGGTGGAGAGGATTCGGGGGGTAGCGACACGATGAAGGCCGCGTTCGTAACATCTGGCTTGGATGAAACGTCGAGGGTCCGGCGCCATTCGGATACCTCGGCGACGGGTTCCGCCGCCCGCCGGCGGCGGGTTACTTTTCTTGCTTGCCCAAGAAAAGTAACCAAAAGAACGGCACCCGAAACATCCGCACCCCGTCTCGCTGCGCGAGCCGGGGAGCCTGCGCTGCTCACGTGCTCGGGGTCGCGCCGACACGGCGTCCCTGCCGTGACGGCGCTCGTCTGGCCATCCCTGGCCAGCCGACCCACTGCGCGCGCTGCGCTGCTCGGTGCGGATGTAACGGGGGGCAACCGCACTCCGCGCTGCGCGCGGCCCTCACCCCCAACCCCTCTCCCGCACGCGGGAGAGGGGGGCTTTGGCTTTTCGCTGTTCGGGCCCCTTCGGAAGCGCCGGGTGGGGTGTCGCGCGCAGTGGGGTGCGAGACAGGACGTCGAGCAAGCGTCGTCAGCACAGGGATGTGCTGTCGACGCGCCCCCCGAGCACGGCACTCCACCCGGGGACCGCTCGCGAAGCGAGCGGCGCGGACGGCGGGGTGTCCTTTCTTTTGGTTCCTTTTCTTTGGACAAGCAAAGAAAAGGAACCCGGCGCCGGCGGGCGCCGGAACCCGTCTCGGCGCCCTCTAAAATCGCCAGACCCTCAACGCCCCATCGAAAGAACCCAGGCCGGCGCCCCGACATGTGGACACGCTGCGCTTTGCCCACACTACGGCACCGTCACCTTGGTCTCCCTCTCCCTCTGGGAGAGGGCGGGGTGAGGGCGCCCGCGACATGCAATCTCGGCGTGCCAATGAACGCCGAGCGCCCTCATCCCCAACCCTTCTCCCAGGGGGAGAAGGGTGCTATCCCGCTTCCTTGCAGGGGAGCGTTCTAAATGCTCGACCGCCAATACCTCCCACAGGCAACGGCACCAGCCGCCGAAACCGGGCACTGGCTGCGCCCCCTCCACTGCTGGCCCCGCCAAACCCTCGCCAGCCTGCGCAAACACGACGCCGTCATCCGCGTGCTGATCGCGGCCGTCCGCGGCTCGGCGCCGCGCGAGGCGGGCGCCTGCATGCTGCTGGCCGGCGACACGCTGTACGGCACCGTCGGCGGTGGCAATCTCGAATGGCAGGCGCTGCATGCCGCTCGCGAAATGCGGCGCGGTGTCACCGATGCCCGCGTGCAGAAACTGATACTCGGCATCGAACTCGGCCAATGCTGCGGCGGCGTGGTCGAAATCTGGCTGGAGCGCTGGACCGGCGCAGACCGGCCGCTGCTCGAACGACTCGTCACCGAGCAGCAAACCGGCAAGCCGCTATGGCTGCGCAGCACCCTGCGCGGCGAACGCATCGAAACCCGCAGCATCGTGGCGGCTCCTTCACTGGCTCGCGTCACACTGCATCGTGACCGTGATAGCGCCGAACTGCTCGAACGCCTCGACGACGCCCGCCAGCCGCTGTGGCTGTACGGCGCCGGACACGTCGGTCAGGCCTTGGTGCGTGTGCTGGCCGAACTGCCGCTGCAAGTGACCTGGATCGATGCGCGCCCCGGCGTGTTCCCGGCCGGCCTGCCCGATTCGGTGACGCCGCGCGCCACCGCGCCGATGGCGGTGCAGCACGAGGCACCACCCGGCGCCGCGCACATCGTCATGACGCATGATCACGCCCTGGACTACGCGCTGGTGCTGGCGCTGCTGCAAGGCGGCGACGCACGCTACCTCGGCCTGATCGGCTCGGCCAGCAAGGCCGCGCGCTTTCGTTCGCGGCTGCGCCGCGACGGCATCGACGAGGCGCGCCTGGCGCGGCTGATCTGCCCGATCGGCGTGCCCGGCATCGACAGCAAATGGCCCGGCGCCATCGCCGTTAGCGTGGCCGCGCAGCTCATGCAGACGCTGAGCACCCCATCCGACCCAAGCGCCTCGCCGGCGCCGCAGCCGATCGAATCTTCCTGCAATACCGACCATTGCCACATATGCAAAACCAAGCAGAGCTGAACGCACCGCGCCTGGTATTGCGCGGCATCTCCAAGCGCTATCCCGGCGTGGTCGCCAACGATGGCGTGGACCTGTGCGTGCAGCGCGGCGAGATCCACGCGCTGATGGGCGAGAACGGCGCCGGCAAGAGTACGCTGATGAAGATCGTCTACGGCGTGACGCGCCCCGACGAAGGCCACATCGAATGGGAAGGCCGACCGGTGACGATCGCCAATCCGAAAGCGGCGCGCGCGCTGGGCATCGGCATGGTGTTCCAGCACTTTTCGCTGTTTGAAACCCTCAGCGTGGCCGAGAACATTTCGCTGGCGCTGGACCAGCGCGAGCCGCTGCCGCAACTCGGCGAGCGCATCCGCGAAGTCTCGCAACGCTACGGCCTGCCGGTGGACCCGCAGCGGCTGGTGCACAGCATGTCGGTGGGCGAGCGCCAGCGCGTGGAGATCGTGCGTTGCCTGTTGCAGCAACCGCGCCTGCTGATCATGGACGAGCCGACCTCGGTGCTGACGCCGCAGGCGGTGCGCGTGCTGTTCGAGACCCTGCGCCGCCTCGCCGACGAGGGCGTGAGCATTCTCTACATCAGCCACAAGCTCGACGAAATCCGCGAGCTGTGCGGCACCGCCACGGTGTTGCGCGGCGGCCGCGTCAGCGGCACCGCCACACCGGCCGGCGAGAGCAATGCCAGCCTCGCGCGGCTGATGATCGGCAACGAACTCACCGAATGCAGCCTGATTCCGCGCGAGGCCGGTGAGATCAAGCTGGAGCTGACCAATCTGACGCTGGCCTCGCCCGATCCTTTCGGCACCTCGCTGCACAACATCGACCTGCGCGTGCGCAGCGGCGAGATCATCGGCATCGCCGGCGTTTCCGGCAACGGGCAGGCCGAGTTGATGGCGGCGATCTCCGGCGAAACGCCGTGCACCGACGCCGGTCAGGTCCGGCTCTGCGGCCTGCCGGTGGCGCAGTCCGACCCGGCGCGGCGCCGCGATCTGGGCCTGGCCTTCGTTCCCGAGGACCGCCTCGGTCACGGCGTGGTGCCAAGCCTGAGCCTCGCCGACAACGCCCTGCTCACCGGCGCCGCGAGCATGGTGCGCCGCGGCCTGGTGAAGATGCGCACGGCGCGCGCCTTCGCCGAACGCGTGATCGACGCCTACAAGGTCAAGTGCAACGGCACGGCCGCGCTGGCCAGCAGCCTCTCCGGCGGCAACCTGCAGAAGTTCATCGTCGGCCGCGAGATCAGCCACGAGCCCAAGGTGATGCTGGCCGCGCAGCCGACCTGGGGCGTGGACGTGGGCGCCGCGCAAATGATCCGCCAGGCGCTGATCGACCTGCGCGACCGCGGCGGCGCGGTGCTGGTGGTGTCCGAGGAACTCGACGAACTGTTCTCGATCTGTGACCGCATCGCGGTGATCGCACAGGGCCGGCTGTCGCCGCTGCGCAAGCCGGCCGAGACCAGCATCGAGGAAATCGGCAGCTGGATGTCCGGCGGTTTCATCGAGCGCGAGGAGGCCGGCCGTGCTGCGGCTTGAGAAACGCCCCGAACCCTCGGGCGCGATGCGCCTGGCCTCGCCGCTGATCGCGGCGGTGGCGATGCTGATCACCGGCCTGCTGATCTTCCTGATCCTCGGCAAGAATCCGGTCGAAGCCTTCCAGGTGTTCTTCATCAAGCCGCTGGACAGCGTCTACGGCCTCGGCGAACTGCTGCTCAAGACCACGCCGCTGCTGCTGTGCGCGCTCGGTCTCGCAATTGGCTTTCGCGCCAATGTCTGGAACATCGGCGCCGAGGGCCAGCTCATCGTCGGCGCCCTCGCCGGCACCGGCGTGGCACTGGCCTGGGGCGAAACCGAATCGTCGTGGATCTTGCCGGCGATGCTGGTCGCCGGGATCATCGGCGGCATGCTGTGGGCGGCGATTCCGGCGCTGCTGCGCACCCGCTTTCACACCAACGAAATCCTCACCAGCCTGATGCTGGTCTACATCGCGCAACTGCTGCTGGCCTGGCTGGTTCACGGCCCCTGGCGCGACCCGATGGGCTTCAACTTTCCGCAGTCGCGACTGTTCGAGGAGTGGGAACTGCTGCCGATTCTGTGGGAAGGCACGCGCGTCAACACCGCGTTCCTGATCGCACTGCTGCTGGTCGCCGCGTCCTGGTTCTTCACGCAGAAGACTCACGCCGGTTTTCGCATGCAGGTTTCCGGTCTGGCGCCCGCGGCGGCGACTTACGCCGGCTTCGGCGAAAAGCGCAACATCTGGCTGGCGCTGCTGATCAGTGGCGGAACGGCGGGCCTGGCCGGTATCGCCGAAGTGGCCGGGCCGATCGGCCAGCTGCAGCCGCAGATCTCGCCCGGCTACGGCTTCGCCGCGATCATCGTCGCCTTCGTGGGGCGGCTGCACCCGGTGGGAATACTACTGGCGTCCCTGTTGATGTCGCTGCTGTATCTCGGCGGCGAACAGGCGCAGATGAACCTGGCGCTGCCGTCGGCGATCACCGGGCTGTTTCAGGGATTGTTGCTGTTCTATCTGCTGGCGGCGGATCTGTTCGTGAACTTCCGGCTGCGGGTCAGAACCGTGGCGGGAGCAGCGTGATGGCGAACCGCATTCCGCGCTGCGCGCGGCCCTCTCCCCTAACCCCTCTCCCGCATGCGGGAGAGGGGAGCTTTTGCTGTGGCTTTTCGCTGTTCGGGCCCCTTCGGAAGCGCCGGGCGGGGCGTCGCGCGCAGACGACCGTAGGGTGGGCAAAGGCCGCAGGCCGTGCCCACGCGGGCAAGGTCACCACAAACGCGTGGGCACGCTGCGCTTTGCCCACCCTACGAATTGCGCGGAACCGGTGCGCCTCATGACCACTGATCAAATCATCGCGATCCTCGTCAGCACCGTGGTCGCCGCCACGCCGCTGATCTATGCCGCGCTCGGCGAACTGGTCACCGAAAAGGCCGGCGTGCTCAACCTCGGTGTCGAAGGCATGATGCTGATCGGCGCAGTGGCGGCCTTCGCCGTCGGCCTCGGCACCGGCAGCCTCGCGCTCGGCTATCTCGCCGCGATCGGCGCCGGCGTGCTGATGTCGCTGATCTTCGGCTTTCTCACGATCACGCTGCAGACCAACCAGGTCGCCACCGGCCTGGCGCTGACGCTGTTCGGCGTGGGCCTGTCCTCGTTCGCCGGGCGGCCCTTCGTCGGCCAGCCGATCACGCCGGTGCCGGCGCTGGATCTGCCACTGCTGTCGGACATTCCGCTGCTCGGGCCGCTGCTGTTCAAATACAACATTGTGGTCTACGGCTCCATCGTGCTGTTCTTCGCGGTGCAGTGGTTCCTCACGCGCTCGCATTGGGGACTGCTGACACGCGCGGTCGGCGAGGCGCCCGGCGTGGCGCATGCGATCGGCCGGCCGGTGACGCTGGTGCGCTACGCCGCGGTGATGTTCGGCGGCGCCTGCAGCGGCGTCGCCGGCGCCTACCTTTCGACCGCGCTGACACCGATGTGGGTGGAGTCCATGAGTTCCGGCCGCGGCTGGATCGCGCTGGCGCTGGTGGTGTTCGCCACCTGGAAGCCGCTGCGCGTGCTGCTCGGCGCCTACCTGTTCGGCGGCGTCACCGTGCTGCAGCTGTACGCCCAGGGCTTCGGCCTGCATGTGCCGTCCGAATTCATGTCGATGCTGCCGTACATCGCCACCATCGTGGTGCTGGTGCTGATCTGTCGCGACGGCAAGATCATCCTGCTCAATCAGCCGGCCGCGCTGGGCAAGCCCTACCACCCGGACCTCTGAACCGCGCATGGACGCCTATCTGTTCGACTGGTTGAGCCTGCTGGGGCGCTGGGTGCACCTCATCACCGGCATCGCCTGGATCGGTGCCTCGTTCTACTTCGTGTGGCTGGACAATCATCTGCTCAAGCCTGCAAACCCGGCGGACGCCGCCAAGGGCGTCGGCGGCGAGCTGTGGTCGGTGCACGGCGGCGGCTTCTACCATGCGCAGAAGTACGCGCTGGCGCCGGCGCAGATGCCGGGCTCGCTGCACTGGTTCTACTGGGAGGCGTACAGCACCTGGCTGTCCGGCTTCTTCCTGCTGTGCGTGCTGTACTACCGCTCGCCCGAGGTGTACATGATCGACCCCTCGGTCGCGGCGCTGGCCGGCTGGCAGGCGGTGGCGATCGGCCTGGGCTCGCTGGTCCTCGGCTGGGCGGTGTACGACGGCCTGTGCCGCTCGCCGCTGGGGCGCGACGACCGCGCACTGGCCGCGGTGCTGGCGCTGCTGCTGTGCGCCGCCGCCTGGGGCCTGTGCCAGGTGTTCTCGGGGCGCGGCGCCTTCCTGCATTTCGGCGCGATGATGGCGACGATCATGGCCGCCAACGTGCTGATGGTGATCATCCCCGGCCAGCGCAAGAACGTGGCCGCGATGGCGCGCGGCGAGGCGCCCAACCCGGTCTACGGCGCGCGCGGCAAGCAGCGTTCGGTGCACAACACCTATTTCACGCTGCCGGTGCTGTTCACGATGATCAGCAACCACTACGCGATGAGCTACAGCGGCGCGTACAACTGGCTGGTGCTGATCGGCCTGTGCTTTGCCGGCGCCGCGATCCGCACCTGGTTCGTGGCACGCCACAAGGCGCACGAGCGCGGCGGCAAGACCTCGCCGCTGCCGGCGATTGTCGGCGTGCTGGCGATCCTCGTCGTGGTCGTGGCATTGCGGCCGACACCGCCGGCAGCGGCCCAGGTCACAGCCGCAATCGACACCGCGAGCACCGAAACAGTCGAGGTTCCGAGCTTCGAGCGCGCCCAGGCCATCGTCATCGAGCGCTGCGCCGGCTGCCACGCCGAACAGCCGACCCAGCCCGGTTTCTACAGCCCGCCGCTGGGCATCGAACTCGACACGCCGGAGACGCTGCTGGCGCATCTCGAACAGGTGCGCCAGCAGGTCGCCAGCCGCGCCATGCCGATCGGCAATCTCACGAAGATGACCGATGCCGAACGTGCGCAGCTGATCGCCTGGATCGACGCTGGAGCGCCGCAGCCATGAGCGCGCAACTGACAGCCCATCGCGGCGCGCTGCTGCATTTCCTCGCCGACCCCGGCGAACACGACGAGGCCGGCGCCTACGAGTACTTCGAGGACGGCCTGCTGCTGGTCACCGACGGTCGCGTGCAGGCTGCCGGACCGGCCGCGCAACTGCTGGCGACGCTGCCGGCCGAGACCGACATCGTCGAGCATGCAAACGCGCTGCTGCTGCCGGGCTTCATCGACACGCACATTCACTATCCGCAGACCGAGATCATCGGCTCCGGCGGACGCCAGTTGCTGGACTGGCTCAGCGACTACACCTTTCCGGCCGAGGCGCGCTTCGGCGACGCCGCCTACGCACGCGGGGTCGCGGACTTCTTTCTCGACGAACTGCTGCGCAACGGCACCACCACCGCGCTGGTGTTCGGCACCGTGCACAGGACCTCGGTGGACGCCTTCATGCAGGCCAGCCAGTCGCGCGGCCTGCGCATGATCGCCGGCAAGGCGATGATGGACCGCCACTGCCCCGAGAACCTGCGCGACACCGCCGCCTCCAGCGACCGCGACAACCGCGCGCTGATCGAACGCTGGCACGGCACGGAGCGCCTGCACTACGCGATCACCCCGCGCTTCGCCGTGACCTGCTCGGACGCGCAGATGCAGGCCGCTGGGCAGCTTGCCGCCGAACATCCGGATGTCTACGTGCACAGCCACCTCGCCGAGAACTTCGGCGAAATCGACTGGGTGCGCGAACTGCACCCCTGGAGTCGCAGCTACCTCGATGTCTACGACCGTTACGGTCTGGTGCGCGAACGCTCGGTCTACGCCCACTGCCTGCACCTGGACGAGACCGACCGTGCACGCATGCACGAAGCGCAGGCCGGCATCGCCTTCTGCCCGACTTCGAACCTCTATCTCGGCAGCGGCCTGTTCGACATCGCCGCCACCGACGCCGCCGGTGTGCGCTTCGGCATGGGCACGGACGTCGGCGGCGGCACCAGCTTTTCGATGCTGCGCACGCTCGGCGAGGCCTACAAGGTGGCGCAGCTGCGGCAGCAGACGCTGACGCCGCTGCGTGCCTTCTATCTGGCGACGCTGGGCGGTGCGCGCGTGCTGCACCTGGACGATCGCATCGGTTCGTTCCGCGCCGGCAACGAAGCCGACTTCGTGGTTCTCGACCTTGCGGCCACGCCCTTGCTGGCGCGGCGCAGTTCCCAGGCGCGCACGCTGGCCGAGACGCTGCTGCTGGCGATGACCTTGGGAGACGATCGGGCGATTCGGCGGTGTTATGTCATGGGAGAAGCCGTGGAGATGGCGGCCTGAATGATGAAAACAGAATCAATGAACCGTTCCGACCATTCCGACCGTTCCGTAGGGTGGGCAAAGGCCGAAGGCCGTGCCCACGCGGATCGCCGCGCCCCGAACGCGTGGGCACGCTGCGCTTTGCCCACCCTACGGGTGCTTCTGCTTTTCGCGGTTTGGCCCCCTTCGGAAGCGCCGGGTGGGGTGCCGCGCGCAGCGGGATGTACTTTCTTTTCGTCTCGTCTCGATGGACAAGCAAAGAAAAGGGACCCGGCGCCGAAGGGCGCCGGAACCGGTCGCAAACGTCTCCGAATGACGAAAGACCCTCGACGTCGAATCGAAGCCGCCACACCTTCACGACAAGCATGCCCACCAAGCTCCGTAGGGTGGGCAAAGGGCGCAGCCCGTGCCCACGCGGGTCGCCGCGCCCCGAACGCGTGGGCACGCTGCGCTTTGCCCACCCTACGGATGGTTGCGAACACCGGAGCCAGCGCATGAGCGCCGAAATCGCCGGCTTTCCGCTGCGCCGCGCCGGCCGCGGCAAACGCCCGTCGGCCCCGGACGCCGTGACGGAAACCGACGTCGACCAGGCCTACGAACGCATCTGCGAGGCGATCATGGATCACAGCCTGCCGCCGGAAACGCGGCTGGTGGAAACCAAGCTGTGTGAGATCTTCTCGCTGGGCCGCACGCGCGTACGGCAGGTGCTGCAACGCCTCGCCAACGAGCGTCTGGTCACCCTGATGCCGAACCGTGGCGCGGTGGTGTGCAAGCCGACCACACAGGACGCGCTGGACGTGTTCGAGGCGCGGCGCCTGCTCGAGGCCGGCATCGTCGCCAAGTTCGTGCAGGTGGCCACCGATGCGGACATTCAGCGCGTGAGCGCGATGCTCGAAGCCGAACAGGACGCGTGGAAACGCCGCGACCGCCGCGCGATGATCCGCCTGTCCGGCGAATTCCATCTGCTGCTGGCGGAGATCGCCGGCAACCATACCCTGCTCGAACTGCTGCGCGAACTGGTTTCGCGATCCTCGCTGATCGTCGCCGTCTATCAGTCACCCGGCGCGTCGAGCTGCCCGCCCGACGAACACAGCTCGCTGTACCAGGCGCTGCTGGCGCGCAGCGCGAACGCCTCCGGACTGATGCTCGAACATCTCGACCACGTACTCGGCGAACTGCAGCTCGAAGAACCCGAAACCCCGGGTGTGGATCTTTACAGCGTGCTGGCACCGCCGGCACGCGCCTGAACCCCCAACGAAACCGCCCCCCAAACCCGACCGCCGAATCTAAACGCCGACTCTAACCGCCGACTCTAACCGTGAATCCCGACGACCCGAACTACCCCCGCGATCTGATCGGCTACGGCCGCACGCCGCCGCATCCGCAGTGGCCGGGCGGCGCGCGCATCGCCGTGCAGTTCGTGCTCAATTTCGAGGAAGGCTCGGAGAACTCGGTGCTGCACGGGGACGCGGCCTCGGAGACCTTCCTGTCGGAGATGTACAGCCCACAGGCCTTCCCGATGCGCCACCAGAGCATCGAGTCGCTCTACGAATACGGCACGCGTGCCGGCTTCTGGCGCGTACTGAGGCTGTTCGAATCGCGCGGCCTGCCGCTGACGATCTTCGGCGTGGCGATGGCGCTGGCGCGCCATCCGGAAGCACTCGCGGCCTGCCGCGAACTCGGCCATGAGATCGCCTGCCACGGCCTGCGCTGGATCAACTACCAGTTGATCGACGAGGCCACCGAACGCGCGCACATGGAAGAGGCCGTGAACATCCTGCGCACACTCAGCGGCGAGGCGCCGCAGGGCTGGTACACCGGCCGCGACAGCCCCAACACGCGCAGGCTGGTGGTCGAACACGGCGGCTTCGTCTACGACGCGGATTCCTATGCCGACGATCTGCCGTACTGGACGCGCGTGGACACTAAGCAAGGCGTGAAGCCGCATCTGGTGGTGCCGTACACGCTGGACACCAACGACATGCGCTTCGCCAGCCCGCAGGGTTTCGCCACCGGCACGCAGTTCTTCGAACATCTGCGCGATGCCTTCGACGTGCTCTATGCCGAAGGCGACCCGAACGGCCTCAACGCGCCGAAGATGCTGTCGATCGGGCTGCACAACCGCATCATCGGCCGGCCGGCGCGGATGGCGGCGCTGGCGCGCTTTCTCGATCACCTGCAGGCGCACGAGGACGTCTGGGTCTGCCGCCGCATCGACATCGCACACCACTGGATCGAGCGCTTCCCGGCGGAGTCCACGGCATGAACGCGGACCCGCGCCTCGAACTGGCGGCGCTCAATCGCGCGTCGGCCACCGCCTTTGCCGCGCAGCTCGACGGCATCTACGAACACTCGCCGTGGATCGCCGAACGCGCGGCGGCGGCGCGGCCGTTCGCCACGCGCCTGGACCTGCTGGCGGCGATGCAGGCGGTGGTGCTGGCCGCGACGACGGACGAGCAGCTGGCGCTGGTGCGCGCGCATCCGGAACTCGCCGGCAAGGCCGCGGTGCGCGGCGAACTCACGGCCGAATCCACGCGTGAGCAGGCCGGCGCCGGCCTGTCCGAATGCAGCGCCGAGGAATTCGAACGTCTGCAAACGCTCAACGCGGCCTACAACACGCGCTTCGGTTTTCCGTTCGTACTCGCGGTCAAGGGCCATGACCGAAGCTCGGTGCTGCGGGCCTTCGAGCAGCGCCTGAACAACGACCCCGAAACCGAGCGGGCGACCGCGCTGGCACAGATCGAACGCATCGCCGAATTCCGCCTCGCCGAGCGCCTGCGCGAACCGATGGGCGACAGCATCCTCGCCATGGCCGATCATCTGCGTCAGTACTCCGACGACGCGGACGCGCTGAGCTGCACCTATCTCGGCGCGGCCCATCGCGCGACCGCGCAACGGCTTTGCGACTGGATGCGCGCGGCCGGAATGCAGGCGCATATCGACGCCATCGGCAACGTCGTCGGCCGCTGGTCCTGCGGCCGCCCGAACGCGAAGACGCTGCTGATGGGCTCGCACTACGACACCGTGGTCAACGGCGGCGCCTACGACGGGCGCCTCGGCATCCTGCTGCCGATCGCCGTGGTCGAGCAGCTGCGCCACAGCGGCGTGAAACTGGATTTCGACCTGGAAATCATCGGCTTTGGTGACGAAGAAGGCGTGCGCTTCGGCTCCACCTATCTCGGCAGCCGCGCGATCACCGGTCAGTTCGACCTGAGCCTGCTCGACCGGCAGGACGCGGACGGCATCAGCCTGCGCCAGGCATTGACCGCCGCCGGACTCGATCCGCAGGCGATTCCCGCGCTGGCACGCGACCCTGAATCGGTGCTGGGCTATCTCGAAGTCCACATCGAACAGGGTCCGCAACTGCTGGACGAGGACTTGCCGCTGGGCGTGGTCACGGCGGTCAACGGCAGCCAGCGCTTTTTGATCCAAATCGAAGGCACCGCTGGCCACGCCGGCACCGTACCCATGCACCTGCGCCATGACGCTGCCGCGGCTGCCGCCGAAATCCTGCTCTACACCGAACAGCGCTGTGCCGGCGTTCCGGGACTTGTCGGCACCGTCGGCCGACTGCAGGTGCCGGGCGGCGCGGTCAACGTGATCCCCGGCCGCTGCGAACTGTCGCTGGACGTGCGCGCGCCCGAGGACGCCACGCGCGACGCCGCCGTGGCCGACATCCGCGCCGAGATCGAGCGCATCGGCTCACGGCGTGGTGTGCGCATCGCACTCGAAGAGGTGCTCAAGGGCGCGGCCACGCCCTGCGCGCCGACGATCCGTCAGGCACTGGCCGACAGCATTCGCCGCGTCACCGGCCGCAACGCCGTGCGCCAACTGGCCAGCGGGGCCGGTCACGACGCCGTGCCGATGGCCGCGGTGACTCAAGCCGGCATGCTGTTCGTGCGCTGCGGCAACGGCGGCATCAGCCACCATCCCGACGAAACCCTGAGCGAATCCGACGCCGACATCGCCGCGCGCGTGGTCGCCGATTTTCTCGTGCGCCATCCGGCCCCATGACTCCGAAGATGATCGACGATCGAACCCGTGACCGCCTCGCCGCCCAGGTCGAAGCCGACTTTCCGGCCGCCTGCGAATTCCTTGCGCAACTGGTGCGCATTCCCACCGACAACCCGCCGGGCGACTGCGCGGCGCATGCGCTCAAGGCGGCGGCGCTGCTGCGCGAACTCGGCTTCGAGGTGGAGGACTATCCGGTGCCCGAATCCGTGGCGCACGAAGCCGGCATGATCTCCGCCACCAACCTGATCGTGCGCCAGCGCTTCGGCGAGGGCGGCCCCTGCATCGCGCTCAATGCGCACGGCGACGTGGTGCCGCCCGGCCGCGGCTGGACGCAAGACCCCTACGGCGCCGTCATCGTCGAAGACCCGCAGCATGGTCCGGTGATGCTTGGCCGCGGCGTCGCCGTCAGCAAGTCCGATTTCGCGACCTACACCTACGCACTGCTGGCCTTGAAGAAACTCGCCGCCACCGATGCGGTGCTCAAGGGCAGCATCGAACTGCACTTCACCTACGACGAGGAAGTCGGCGGCGACATCGGCCCGCGCCGCCTGCTGGAACAGGGACTCAGCAAGCCCGACCTCGCGCTCGGCGCGGGCTTCGCCTACGCCGTCACCACGGCACACAACGGCTGCCTGCATCTGGAAGTGACGGTGCACGGCAAACAGGGCCACGCCGCGATGCCGGACTCCGGCGTCGATGCGCTGGCTGCCGCGACCACGATCCTGCAGGCGCTGTACGCCTCGCGCGATGTCCTTGCGACGCGTCACTCGCAAACCCACGGCATCGACCACCCCACGCTCAACGTCGGCCTGATCGAGGGCGGCATCAACACCAACGTGGTTCCGGACCGCGTCAGCTTTCGCATCGACCGCCGCATGATTCCGGAGGAATCGTCGGAGGCCGTGGAGACCGAGTTACGTGCGCTGATCGAATCCACGGCCGCCACGATCCCCGGCATTCGCATCGAGATGCGGCGCCTGCTGCTGGCACTGCCGCTGGTCAAGCTGCCGGGCGCGGACAGACTCTGCGAGAGTCTGCAGCGCTACGGCGAACACTTCCTCGGCACGCCGGTGATCGAGCACGGCGTGCCGCTGTATACCGACGCGCGTCACTACACCGCCGCCGGCATTCCCACCGTGCTCTACGGCGCCGGCCCGCGTACGCTCGGCGAGGCCAACGGCCATGCGGCCGATGAGTGTCTGCGCCTGAACGACCTCAAGGCGGCGACGCAGACCGTGGCCTGCGCGCTGGCGGAATGGATGCAGGGCTGAGCGCTGACGTCCCGCCGGTAAGGCTAAGATGCCGCGATGAATGCACTCAGCGCCGCACTGCCACGCCCCCAGGCCGACGGATTTTTTCAGTGGCTGGGCAATATCCTCGGCTCCCTCATCCGCTTCATCGTCGAGGCACTGGCGACGATCCTCGGCTTCATCCGTTCGGCGATCTCGGATTTCGTGACCGGCGTCGCGCAGGCCTTGGGCATTTCCGATTCCATCGTCGGCTTGCTGCCTTTGATCCTGGGCCTGCTGCTGCTCTACGCCGCGCTGCGCGCCTACGTGAAACGCGGCTTCGTACGCGGTACGGTGTTCCTGCTGATTGGTCTGAGCCTGCTGAGTTGGCTGATCGGCGCCTGACATGAACCGTCCGCCGGAGGATGACCGATGAACGAACGCGAATCACCAAAGCCCAAGTCACGCCAATTCGTGGGACTGGGCATCGCGCTGGGCGCCGGAATCGGAACCGCGATGGGCGTGACGTTCGGCGATATCCCGATCGGCGTGGCGCTGGGGGTGGGGATTGGCGCCGCCGTGGGTGCAGTGCTTTCGCGGCGCAGATAGCGCCGCGTCCTACATCGAACGTGACGTTCCGCGCGTCCGTTTGTCGGTCTATTCCTACGCTCCGGCGCTTGTCCGAATCAGCTTACACAAGCCGTCCGTAATGGCTGACGTCCGGTTCGGGGATCCTGGCATGGAATCTGGCGGGCCGGGCTTACGCGAATAGCCCTCTGGATTCCAGATCAGACCTGTGGCCTGCCCCGCCCGCTTCAAAAAATCAGGCGGCGCCGGCCGTCGGGCACGCCGCTCCGGTTTCGATCCAGGCCCGGATCAGGGCGCCGAATGCGGCCTGCGTGCCCGGAACCGCCTCACGATCGCTTCCCGGATTCCAGCCCCAGCCCACCAGCGAGTCGTCGGCCATGTGGTGATGCAGCGCTTCCAGGTCCTTGCCACCATTGCGGTCCGGATCCTGAATCTGATCACAGATTTCGGTGATGGTCCGGCCCTGCCAAGCCATTTCGATCGGCGCCAGATGCCATTCGGGGTGTCCGGGCACGCCGGAGGCGGCGAAGTTCTCGTCCTGATGGCAGGTATCGCAGCGCATGCCGACGACGCCGTGATTGTCCTTGCCGCGCGCCACCGGCGGATTGTGCGTATGCATGTCCATGCCCTGCGTCGGCGTATTGCTGGCCGGGTGGCAGTTCACGCAGCGTGGATGGCCGATGACCTTGAACGCTTCGACGAACAGGGCGCGCGAGCGCTCGCTTTCGTCGTCGATGCCATCGAAACTGGCGACCTCGCGCAGGTCCCCGCCGGGGCCGCTGGTGTCTACGATCTCGTGCGATCTTGATTCGCCGCAGCCGGCCAGTCCCAGACAGAGCAATGCCGCAGGAATCCAGAATCGACGGGGCAACGGTTGTGGACGAACATTCATCGGGGGTCTCCTTGCCATCGGCCTAGCGTCGTACCCGTCGACGCCAGCTGGCAGGGCATTCTGAAGATCGAAAACCCGCGCGCCGCTGAACGTTACCTCACGGTAACAGTTTTTGGTTACTCTATGCCGAAGAAGCCCAGCGCCACATCCCGGTGAAGAAGACCGCGAACATCGCGGAATCGCCGGTCTGCTGGACTGGAACAAGGCACGCGCCGTGCCGCATATCCGCACGGCCTACCCATGGAGACGAGCATGCCCAGCCTGAAGGTCAACGGCCAGATTCATCAAGTCGAGGTCGATTCGGATACCCCCTTACTCTGGGTTTTGCGCGACGAACTGGGCCTGACCGGCACCAAGTTCGGCTGCGGCATCGCCCAGTGCGGCGCCTGCACCGTGCACGTCAACGGTTCGCCGTTGCGGTCCTGTTCGGCGCCGTACTCGATCGCGCAGAACGCCGAGATCACGACCATCGAGGGCCTGTCATCGAACGCCGCCAAGGCGGTGCAGGCAGCCTGGGTCGAACTCGACGTGGTGCAATGCGGTTACTGCCAGTCCGGTCAGATCATGTCGGCGGTGGCGCTGCTGGAGCAGATTCCGAAGCCGACCGACGATGACATCGACGGCGCGATGGCCGGCAACATCTGCCGCTGCGCGACCTATCAACGCATTCGCGCCGCGATTCATCGCGCCGCGGAACAGATGACGGCCTGAGGACGACGCACCATGAAATTCCTGGACTCCGATACCCTGGCTCGCGAACTCCACACGCTCGGCGGCGGGCTCGACCGACGCAGCTTTCTCAAGTCCGCCGGTGCCGCCGGACTGGTCATGGGCGTTTATCTCGCATCGCCCGGCCGTGCACGCGCGGCGCAAACGGCCGACACCCAATTCGCGCCGAACGCCTTTGTGCGCATCGGACCCGACGACACGGTGACGCTGATCGTCAAGCATCACGAGATGGGCCAGGGCGTGACCACAGGCCTGACCACGATCCTCGCCGAGGAACTCGACGCCGATCTCGCCCGCGTCCAAGCGGAGTACGCTCCCGCCAATGCCAAGCTCTACGGCAACCTCAACATGGGGGGCATGCAGGGCACCGGCGGCTCGACCGCGATCGCCAATTCCTGGATGCAGATGCGTCATGCCGGCGCCACCGCGCGGGCGATGCTGGTGGAGGCCGCAGCCAAGCGCTGGGGGGTTCCGGCAAAGCAGATCACGGTGAGCAAGGGCGTGGTGTCGGGCGGCGGCAACTCCGCCACATTCGGCGAGCTGGCCGAGGATGCGGCGACGCTGCAGCCACCGAAGAACGCACCGCTCAAGGATCCCTCGAAGTTCGTCTACGTCGGCAAGCGCAATACGCATCGTCTGGATTCCCCAGCCAAGTGCAACGGCACGGCGACCTACACGATCGACGTGAAACTCCCCGGCCTGCTGACGGCGGTGATCGCGCGACCACCGGCGTTCGGTGCCGGCCTCAAGTCCTTCGACGCAGCCGAGGCGCTCAAGGTCAGCGGTGTCATCGATGTCGTGAAGATCCCCGAAGGCGTGGCGGTGGTCGCAAAGTCGATGTGGCCGGCCCTGAAGGCACGCAAGCTGCTGAAGCTGGAGTGGGACCGCAGCGGTGCCGGCCCGGTGTCCAGCGAGGCGCTCTACGAGGAATACGAAGCGATGACCGACCAGGCCGGCGCCGTCGTCGTGGCCTCGGACAAGACCCAGAGCGGACTCGACGGCGCCCAGACCACCCTCGAGGCGGTGTACCGCCTGCCATACCTCGCACACGCCTCAATGGAGCCGATGAATTGCGTGGCCTGGCTGCACGACGGGAAGCTGGAAACCTGGGGCGGCCATCAATTCCCGTCGATGGACCTTCCCAAGGCAGCCGAGGCCTCCGGGCTCAAGCCCGAACAAGTTTCACTCAATCCCCTGATCTCGGGCGGCAGCTTCGGCAGGCGCGCCAATGCCTGGGCCGACTTCACGGTGGAAGCCGTCAACGTCGCCAAGGCGATGAAACAGAAGAGCGGGAGCGAAGCGCCGATTCGGGTGCAGTGGAGTCGCGAGGATGACATGCAGGGCGGCCTCTACCGCCCGCTGTACGTCCACAAGGCGAAGATCGGTCTCGACGGTGAGGGCGCCATCACCGCATGGCAGCACAGCATCGTCGGCCAGTCGATCATGGGCGCCACGGACATCATGGCCGGCAACGTCAAAAACGGCGTGGACGAATCGACCAGCGAAGGGGTCGAACCCACGCCCTACGCAATTCCGGCGTTCTCGGTGACCATGCATTCGCCGAAGCAGGCGGTGCGTCCGCTGTGGTGGCGTTCGGTCGGCAACACGCATACCGGCTTCGTCATGGAAACCCTGATGGACGAACTGGCCGAAAAGGCCGGACGCGACCCTGTGGAATTCCGCCTGGCGCTGCTCGACGAAGCGCCGCGCATGGCCGGCGTGCTCAAGCTGGCGGCCGAGAAGTCCGGCTGGGGCAACAAGCCCAAAGCCGGCCGCGCGCTCGGCGTGGCCGTGCATTTCTCGTTCGACTCCTACGTCGCGCACGTGGCCGAAGTCTCGATCGGCAAGGACGGCCTGCCGCGCGTGCATCGCCTCACCGTCGCCGTGGACTGCGGTGTTCCGGTCAACCCCGACCAGATCGCGGCGCAGATGGAAGGCGGCGCGGGCTTTGCCCTGGCCGCCGCGCTGTACGGCGAAATCACGATCGAGAACGGCGTACCGCAGCAGAGCAATTTCCACGACTACCAAGTGTTGCGGATTCCCGAGATGCCGAAGGTGGAGGTGCACATCGTGCCGTCGCAGGAGCAGCCCACCGGCGTCGGAGAACCCGGCGTGCCGCCGTTGGCACCGGCCGTGGCCAATGCGGTGTACAAGCTCACCGGCAAACGCGTACGTCAACTGCCGTTCACGCGCGCCGGGCTGGCCAAGGCCTGATGCCCGAAACGACGCCGCGCATCCCGGCCAGCACGCGCATAGCGGACTGGCCGGACTGGCCGGAGTACGGCCTGGTCGACGATCTGCTGCCGACGCTGGAGCGCTGGCTCGTCGACGGCCGCCGCTTCGCGCTGGCCACGCTCGTCGAGATCGAGGGCACCTCGCCACGCCCTCTGGGCTCCGAAATGGCGATCAATGATCTCGGAGAATGCGCCGGCTACGTCTCGGGCGGTTGCGTCGAAGCCGAAGTGGCGCAGCAGGCCCTGGGCGTGCTCGCCGACGGCGAACCGCGCTATCTCGACTACGGCGCCGGCAGCCCGGTGCTGGACATCCAGCTCGCCTGTGGCGGGCGCATCGGGATTCTGGTGCGAACGCTGCGCGACGCACCGGCGCAGGTCGCGCGATGGCGGCAGACGCGCGATGCGCGGCGTCCGCTGACGGTGGTCACCGACTGGAGCGTCGGGCAGCGCAAAGGCGAGATCGCCCGACAGTATCGACCGACCACGCGGCTGGTGATCGCCGGCGGCGACCCCGTCAGCCTGGCCTTGGCGCGACTGGCCGATGCCTTCGGCTTCGAGATCGTACTGCTGCGGCCCAACGGCCCCGAAGCGCCGCCGCAGGGCATTCGGCTGCTCGCCTACGACCGCCGCCCGATCGAACAGGCGCTGGCCGACCTGAAGCTCGACGCCTGGTGCACGGTCTACACACTGACGCACGACGCCGATACCGACCACGCCGTGCTGATGCACGCCCTCGATTCCCCGGCGTTCTGCATCGGTGCGCTCGGCAGCCGCCGCAAGTCCGAACTGCGCCTGCAGCGCCTGCTCGACGCCGGGCTAACTCGCGAACAGCTCGCACGTCTGCACACCCCGGCCGGTCTGCCGATCGGCGGTTCGACGCCGCAGGAAATCGCGCTCTCGATCCTGGCGCAGATCGTCTCGCAACGTGAACAGGCCTGATCGCTTCGCGATCGTGGTGCTCGCCGCCGGCCGCTCGCGTCGCTTCGGTCGCGGCAACAAACTGCTGGCATCGGTCCGCGGTCGCCCGCTGATCCAGCGTGCCGTCGTCGCCGCCTGCCACTCGCGGGCTTTGCCGGTGATCGTCGTCACCGGCCATCAGGCGCCTGGCTTACGTCAAGCGATCCTGCCCTGGCGCCGCCGGCTGCGCCTGGTTCACAACCGCCACTATCGCAGCGGCATGGCCGGTTCATTGCGCTGCGGACTGCGCGCCGTGCCCACTTGGTGCAGCGGCGTGATCGTGGCGCTGGGCGACATGCCGGACATTCGGGCCGGCGACGTGAATCGCCTGATCCGACACTGGCGCCCCGGCGATTCGGCCGTCGTGCCCTATACGGACGGCGTACGCAGCAACCCGGTGCTGCTACACCGAGAACTGTTCGAGGCGCTGCAAACGCTCGAAGGTTACCGGGGCGCGCGCAAGATCCTGGCGCGCCCCGAAGTCGCAGACCGTGTTCGCCGCATCGCCGGCCAAGGCCAGCATCGGCGCGACATCGACACGCGCGGCGACTGGCGCCGCCTGGGCCGCTGAAGCCCTATCGCACCGGTAGACTTGAGCAGTCGCGCGTCCAGGTCCACCGGCGGGGCTCGGCATCCTCGGCGCCGCCGTCGACCGTGGCCTGCAAGGTGTCCGCATCGATCAGGCGATAGCGAATGCGCTGTGGATAATCATGCTGAGGATTGACGAATTCGACGCTGGTCTCCGTCAGCATGGAGGCATGAAAACTCACGGCGCCATGCCCGCCGGGCTGCGCCCGATAGACCCAATGGTCGCCGTCACGCTCGATGCGCAGAAACTCGAATCCACGCAGCTGATCGCCACGGCTGTCGCGGTGCAGGCCCAGCAGCATGCCGGCGCGCGGCGACGTCCAGATTTCCTCGTTGAAGTCGCCGTGGTTGCTGCCGCACCAATGGCCTTCCAACCAAGTCAGTTCGTCCGAGGCAGCGGCATGGCCGGCTATCGCCAGCAACACCGAAGCACCGTAGCAAAGGCGACTCGAACGGCAACGCCCAAGTTCAGCAGCCGTACTGGCGACACGAAGCGACGGCAGGGACCTAGGCCAGCATCCATGGTCAGCGGACGACTTGCGTTTCCCACCCATCATAGGTTCCACCATGCTCCAATGCTGTCCGGAACAACGGCAGCGTGAAGTCGTCAATGCGATCAATAGAGGGGACCCCGACGCACGAGAGCCGAATGCCGTACGTGTCGCCATCAAACTCTGGTTCGATTAGTGCCACAAGGGTGTAGCCAAGTTTTGTAGCGGCGTCCGCGAATGTCTGGCGAGATAACGGGCTCGGAAAGTACGCCCAATGTTCAATTGGTCTTTCCTTTTCAAATACCTCGCCCTTACGTTCCAAGGCGTCGCAGGTTCGGCGATTCTGGATACGCTCGCGATCCTCCTCCGAGGGTCGCAGAAACTCGAAATACGTGGTCCAGCTGGGATCGCTCCGCACCCCACGCTCGAATTCATAGTCCGGGAACTCCTGCATCAGGCCATCCACCGCTGCCACCCATTGTTCCGGGGCTCGCACATAGAAATAGAAATCTCGGCAGCCATCGGATGTGTTGCGGCCAACGTACTTCGACGAACCGTCCGATTGCAGGCGCTCGAGGGCGTGTTCAACGGCAACCAGCGTCTCAAACTCTTCTTGGCTAGAGAGCATCCGATTACACACAACTCAAAGCGCGCCGACTTCACGGGCATATCGCAAGCCGATGCCGAAGTCGGCGACGCGCTGTAAGCCGAGCCAGAGGGTCTTCACACCGGGCTCGCCATCGCTCT